>ENA-OQEB01000506-OQEB01000506.1-human-gut-metagenome-genome-assembly--contig:-NODE-506-length-15944-cov-2.406019_pt1 | contig 15944 bp, 23 predicted proteins | sample MGYA00242787_ERZ504619 | MGnify/ENA primary metagenome ERZ504619 (study PRJEB26092, sample SAMD00036317) | human gut metagenome | host: Homo sapiens | study: EMG produced TPA metagenomics assembly of... | reverse complement strand
CGCGGGAGGACCCGGAGGCCTTTCTGACCATTGTCAACTCCAGCGAGATCATCGGCAAGGGATTCCAGTCCATCTGAAAACGCAAAATGCCCGCCCACCGTGGGTCTCCACAGGTGGGCGGGCATCATTATATATGGTATCAGAGCATGGGCGCACGGTTTCTGCACGGTCGGTGCACGGTTCATATGATTTGTGTCAGAACATGCTGCGGCTGCTTCAAAACAGCGGAGCGGAAGAAGCAAATTCTAAACAAATATTGGGGTCGGGAAAAATCCCGACCCCAAAACTATTATAAACCTATTATTCTGTCTGTTTGACAGAATACACCTTGGATGCAGTGCGCCGTCCGGCTGTCTTTCATCAAAGCGATCCGTCAGCGTTTGACGGCGATGGCTTCGATCTCTACCCTTGCATTCTTTGGAAGTGCTGCTACCTGAAAGGCTGCGCGGGCCGGATAAGGCTCTGCAAAAAATTCGCCGTACACTTCGTTCATGGCACCGAACTCGTTGATGTCTGCCAGCAGCACGGTAGTCTTTACCACGTCTGTCATTGTCATACCGTTGGCCTCGATGATTGCCTTCAGGTTCAGGAGCGACTGCCTAGTCTGCGCTGCAATGTCCTCACCGGGGAAGGCACCGGTAGCGGGATCAATGGGCAGCTGACCGGAAATGAATGCATGTTCCCTGGCAGAGATCCCTTGAGAGTAGGGACCGATGGCCGAAGGAGCAGCGGCTGTATAAATTGCTTTGTTGGACATGACACTTCTTTCCTTTCTATTGTTGCTTGCGGACTGCACGTTCACTTTTCAGGCTCAGCACAAACAGCAGTGCAAGCACTGCCATCAGCCCAACCCAAAAGGACGGCAGATTAGTCCGAAAATGTTGTCGGAGTACTGCATCAGCGCCCGTCGCAGGGAGGTGTCTGCAGTGGGTCCAACCAAAAGGCCCAGCACAAACGGTGCGATCGGGTAGCGATACAGTTTCATCAGATATCCCAGCAGACCAAAAAGCGATAGCTGGATCAGGGCAAACGGTGTTCCTATGGCACTGTAAGCGCCTATTGCGCACAGCACCGCCACCAGCGGCATCAGAAGACTTTGGGGAATGGTCAGGATGCGGATCGTCAGCTTGGAACACAGGAAGGAGACGACGCCCATTGCCGCTGCGGCCATCAGCAATAACAGGCACAGCCCACAGAGGATGCCCGGTGACTCGATCAGAAGCGTGGGGCCGGGACGCAGATTCATGATGAACATAGCAGACAGAAAGATCGCCGCTGTGGAACTGCCGGGGATCCCGAGCGACAGAGCCGGGATCAGCGCACCGGCCGAGCAGGCATTGTTGGCGACTTCCGCCGCAATGATCCCTTCCTCGGAGCCGTGGCCGAACTTCTCTTTTTGCTTGGAGGAGCGCTTGGCAAGATCGTAGGAAAACCAGCAGGCGGCAGACTCGCCGATGCCTGGGATGAAGCCAATCCACAATCCCGCCAGAGCGGAACGGAGCATGTTGCCGAGATTGGCTTTCAAGACCGTCCAGTTGATGAGTGGAAAGCCGGTCTTTTCCACGGTCCGCTCCAGTTCGGGAGCGCGAAGCGTGTAGAGAACCTCTCCAAGGCCAAACAGCCCTAGCATGGCGATAACGCTGTTGAAGCCCGATAACAATTCTCTGCGCCCAAAGGTGAAGCGCAGCACGGACTGTACCCCATCCGCTCCGGTCAGAGACAGCAGGCACCCCGCCAAGGCGGCAATCCACCCCCGCCGCCGGCTGCCGCCAGAAATAGAGCCGCAGATGAGCAGACCGAAAACGCAGAACAGAAAGGTCTCCCAATCGCCAAACTTCAGGGCGATGCCAGTCACGAAGGCTGGATCAGGAAGATAAGGATCGTGCCCACAAGCGTTCCCACAACAGACGCTGCAATGGAATAACCTACGGCCTCCCGGCCTCTGCCCTGCTTTGTCAGGCGTTGCCATCCAGACAGGTCGCCGCTGCTGCGGGTGTGCCGGGGATGTTGATCAGACTGGCGGTAATGCCGCCAGAACCGCACGAGGCCACAAAAATGCCCACGAGCAGTGCCATACCGTGGGTGTACTCCAAGTGGAATACCAGCCCAAGGCAAAGTGCCATGCCCATCGTCGGCCCAAGTCCTGGCACGACGCGACAACAAAGCCCAGAAACACGCCGCCGATCAGGAACAGCCAGACGCCCGGATCGCACAGAAACGCAGCTGCCGCCTCGGCAGATAGAGCCATTCAGAAAACATGTGCATTCTCCCATTTTACAAAAGCTGCAATCCCAGCACGCCGGGGATCAACAAGAGAGCCGCCAGACAGTACACTCCACTGAGCAATAGCAGCTCCAGTGGACGCCTGCCTCGGTTCAATAGAAACAGGATGGCCGTTAAATACGCCGCGGTCGGCAGGGTAAAACCTACTTTGGAAATCAACAGCAAATAGGCAAGTGTCAGCAGGACCACGGAAACGGATCTTTTTGTTATGCTATGGCCGCCTGCCGAAACCTCCTGCCCCTTCCAAAGCGCTGCTGTCAGACGCACGCCTTGCAGGGTGAGCATGGCAGACAGCAACAGCGGTAGGAATTTAGCTTCCGTCAGCAAGCCCCAAAAACCGTCGGTTTTTACGGGATTTCTGCGGATGCCGAGAGAGAGAAGGACGTATCCCAGCCCCGCTGCCGTCACGATCAAGCCTTCTGCACACTGGCGCAGTTTTTTCTTATCCATAATGCGCTCTCCTATTCCGGCCATGCCTGCGCCGCAGCTGTGCGGTCATTGGCTGGGAACGAGAAATCCTCGATCCTTGGGATCTGGTAATCAGCCGGGTTGATTGTAGAGATCCCGGCGTCATACAGACCCCATGCATAGATGGATTCCAGCTTTGCACATATTTCGTCGCTCTCTGTGCCGATCATTGCCGCCAGGCTCCAGCCTTTGGTCTGGCAAAACTGCGCCCACTCTTTGCTGTCCACAGTACTCTGGAATGCGTCGCGGATCTTTGCCACGCGTCTGCCGGTGTATCTCGGGAAACCCGGAAGCCCCAATACAGCAATCCCTGAAGATCGCTCAACTCGGGGTAGTCGTCCAGAAGGCTGGGTACGGTATAATTCCCCTTTGCACAGTCGATCTCCCGGGGGCTGCTGTCGCAGATGCCCAGAATGCGGATATCGCCGCTCTGTGCCAGATCCAGAATATCGGACAAACCGCACCAAGACCAGGTCACTTCCCCGGCCACCACTTTGATGGCGGCGGAACGGCCGCGTCGTAGGGGACGGAATTGCCCTTCAGGCCCAGCTTTTCCAGCATCAGCGAGCCGGTCAGTTGGTTAATGCTTCCCAGACCGGCGTTGCCCCACTTCATGGAGGGGTCCCCCCGCATGGCGTCAAACAGCTGCTGTGCGGTCTGGTAGGGAGAATTGCCGGAAACAAACAGCACATAAGGGGAAGAGGCTGCATAGAAGCCGTAGAAATCCTCCCAGCCCAGATCAGCATACCCAAGGGTGCGCCAGCCAGATACCGTGTGCGCCACATCTCCCAGCCAGGTATAGCCGTCATGAGCGGCAGCGTACACCTGTTGGCCGGCAATAGAACCGGAACCGCCGGTAACGTTTACCAGATTGAAGGTGGTAGACAGCTGCTGGGACATGAGCGCTGACAGCTGCCGGGCAACGGTATCCGCCGTGCCGCCCGCGGTGTAACAGACGTCGATCTCGATCTTTTGAGACGGCCACTGTCCGGTCGTTTCCTTCCTGCTGCATCCGGTCAATAATGCAACGAAAACAAGCAACGCTGCAAGGATTCGTTTTTTCATGGGTCGTCTCCTTTCGATTTTCGATGCAAGAGAAAACGTTTTTATCATACCAGATTGACGCAAAAAGTACAAGTGACACAGACCGAACCCTCTAAAGCGAACCCGGCCTGTGCATTTCAGGATATTACAGCGCGTTTACAGCCTTTTCCAGCTGCTCCAGCGCCTGTTCCACGGTGGACCGCGGACAAGCAATGTTCATGCGCATGAAGCCGGTGCCGCCTGTACCGAAGGTGGCGCCGTCGTTCAGGCCCAGCTTTGCTTTGTTGAACATGAATGCCTTCAGTTCGTCCTGGGTCATATTCAGATCCCGGCAGTCCAGCCACATCAGATAGGTCGCTTCCGGTTCTGCTAGCTTGATGCGGGGAATGCGCTCCTTCATATAAGCCATCATCATATCCCGACTCTGCTGCAGATACTGCATCATCTCATCCGCGTAATAGTCGCACTTGGTGTAGGCTGTGACAAAGGTAAGCATGCCAAAGATCGTGCGGCCATAGTTTTTGTTGTTTACAATCGTGATTTCGATGTTGTCCCGGATTCGTTTGTTGGGGATGATGGCCGCTCCGGTACGGAACCCGGCAATGTTAAAGGTTTTACTGGGGTTAATCAGGACGATGCAGTTGTTTGCAAACTCCTCGCTGATGGAACCAAAGGGAATGTGCTTGTAACCTTGATAGGTCAGATCGCAGTGGATCTCGTCAGAGATTACCAGTACGTTGTACTTCAGGCACAGCTCACCGATCCGCTTCAGCTCTTCAAGGGTGAAGCAGCGCATAGCGGGGTTGTGGGGGTTGGACATAAAGAACAGCTTGGTGCGGGGATCCTTCAGCTTCTTCTCCAGATCGTCAAAATCGATCTGATATTTGCCGTTTTCGTCCTGCACAAGGCGGTTTTCCAGCAGCTGGCGGCCGTTGTTGCGTACGATAGCGGAGAAGGGCGGGTAAACCGGGGGCTGAATGACCACCTTGTCGCCGGGATAAGAATAGGCTCGGATGGCGTACATCAAGAACGGCAGAACGCCGTTGGCGTACTTGACCCAGTGAGGGTTCACGTTCCAGCCAAAGCGGACGCGCTCCCAGCGCGCTGCCGCCTCTTCAAACTCAAAGGACTCGATGGGGTAGCCGAAGCAGGGGTGCTTTGCCCGCTGCTGGATGGCCTCGGAAATTTCTGCCGGTACGGCAAAGTCCGTATCCGCGATCCACATCGGGAGCACGTCCTCTGGATAGCAGGCAGCCTCGTACTTCTTGCACTCGGAGGCTCGCCGGTTGATGATCTCGTCAAAATTGTGTCTCATAGTATTTCACCTCAAAAAACAGTGTAAAAATCAAAGTCCGAATACAACAAAGGTTGTGATAAAGCAGACCAGCACGCCGAACAGCATGGGGACGGCGTTGCGCTTGCACAGGGCCATCGGCTCTGTCTCCACCATGCCGGACACGGCAATCATCGCGCCGCAGAAGGGAGAGAAGCAGCGGGACAGGCCGCCGGTCAGATGCATGGGCACCAGCAGCAGACCGTTGTGTACGCCAAGCGTTGCGGCCATATCCGCACCCATCGAACCGAAAGCGTACCAGGGAGCGTTGGAAGAGCCGGTGAGCAGCGCGGTGCCGATCTGGATGGCGGCCATCGCAATGGCCACGATGATCACGGCGCCGCTGATGTGGGACAGCATGCCGCACAGAACGTCGATGCCCTTCAGTTTCTTGATGGCTTCGGCAAAAACAGAGGCGACAGAAATCAGAACGATGATGTTGTTGAAGTAGTTGCCCATCCAGACCCACAGCTTTTTCAGGTTATCCTGCAGGCGGTTCATGTCCTTTTTTACGATTAGGTCCACGATGAAGAACAGGAAGAAGCAGATGATGTGGGCGGTGATAACGTCCATCTTTATGCCGTCCACAAAGCTGAACACGACTACCAGCGTCAGGGGAATCAGGGGGAAGACGCCGTAGAAGGCGGGCACGCCGAGGTCAGAAATCTTCATGTCCTCCTTGGCTTCTTCGGGGATCACCAGACCGCCGAACTCCTTCTTATCCATATACTGGAACCAGATGCCCATGAAAATGCCGACGCAGACGATGATCACCGGTCCAATGATCAGCTCGTAGTTGGTAAACCAATCCATAGGGGTGCAGTTTAGGATCTCGGTGGCGGCAAAGATGCCGGTGGAGTCGTTGGGGCCAAGGTCCATGCCGCCGATGGCCACGCAGGCAGCCGCCGCGCTGAGTTTGCTGACGCCATCCGGGTCAGGATGGGGAACATGGTAGCCATAAACAGCAGGCCAAGGCGATCTGGCTGGTGATAAAAATCTTTAGCACAGCGCCGATCATGTAAACCAGAGCCAGCACGATGTAGGGGTTCTTAATGGGTTTCAGCAGTTTGCTGGCGCCAAGGGCCAGCACATCAGCCGCTTTGGTGTGGTTCATCAGCATGACGTAGCCGCCGATCATCATCAGGCGGATACCGGTGCCGGAAATGGTGCTGACAAATTTGGCGCGGATCACATCAAAAATGTCCAGCCATACATTGCCGGTGGTGGAGTCACCCAGCACAGATTGGCCGGTGACGATGGTAGCGGCAGCCAGACCGATGACGCCCAAAAACAGGAAGGTCAACCGAGTATCGACCTTTTTCAGGATCATGGTTACGGCAGCGACAACCAGGAGCGCTGTGAGAATTACGTACAGAAAGTCCATAGTCTCTCCTCCAAAATATAATTCATCATATGACGCTCGTCATATGTCTTATGTGTAAAGCTTAACAGATTGTTTACGATTTTACAAGATGGAACCTTTCATAAACTTAAGCGGCCTTTTTTGTCGAAAAGTCACAATCAATATCATACGTATGATGTTCTATGTTCAGCGTTGACATTTGCCTGCGAACCATTTATACTATATTCAAAGACTTTTTATAGGGATCTCACATAAATTCCCGCACCAAATTCAATCCTAGAAAGGATTAGAGAACGGAGCCATTACCCATGTCTTCTAATAAAACGCTCTCTGCCATCGTGGCAAACAAAATTGAAAATCAGATTATCTGCGGCAACTGGCAGGTCGGCAGTCAGATCCCCCCAGAGCAGGAGCTGATGCAGACCTTTGACGTCAGCCGCATCACCATCCGGGAAGCAATCAAAACGCTGGTGTCTCGGGACGTTCTGGAGATCCACCGTGGCTGCGGCACTTTTGTCAGCGCCGTGCCGGGCTTGTCTGACGATCCTTTGGGGCTACGCTTTATCGCCAGTGATGATTTGAACACCTATCTGTTTGAGGCTCGACAGATCCTGGAGCCTTCTGTTTGTCGTCTTGCCGCCCAGCGTGGCGATGCGGAAGAGCTGGTGCTCCTGAAGCAGTTAGCCGAGGATATCGACGAGCTGGATGCGCAGTTGCGGGGAAAGAAAACCACCCCGGAGGTGATCCAGGCCATCACCGCCAAGGACATTGCCTTCCACACCTTCCTGTGCCGCATGAGCAAAAACCCCGTCTTTGAGCGGATGCTTCCGGTGATTATCAAATCGGTGCGGGCTTCTTACAGCCTGCTGGTTCCCCGTCTGTCTAACGGTCCCCGGGTGTCCATTCACGGAGAGATCTACAAAGCGGTGGCAGCCCACGACGGGGACGAAGCCTACCGACTGATGGTCGCTCACTTGGGCAACAGTCGTCAGGGCTTTGACCAGAAGGTGAAAAAAGAGCGCAATGCCAAAGGTGGAAAAACGGAACTGCCTCAAAAGCAATAAATAATAGAAATAGAAGGCATTTCGTGCAGTATGAAAAATCACAACGAGCAAAGCGGGCAGAACGGGCCAGACTGCGCTGCAGCGACTCATAACACGCAGGCCAAAGATTCAGAGATAAAAAGCAGGGCGTACCCCTTCGTTGAGGGATATGCCCTGTTTTTTGCTACAACCTTAAAAATGCAACATACAGAACATCAATATCGCAGCAATTTGGTTGACCACCTAAATTACGGGTGGTCAATTATGCTATACTGGCATAGAAATCAATCAAAATATATCGTTGTTTAGTCAAATAATATAGTTTTGACGAAAGAAGTCTGACCGCTTTGCTTGAAGATCAAAAAGAAAGAGGGGACTGTTTGCAGGTCAGCGACAAAAGAAACCACCAAAATCACATGGCTGATCCTTGCGTTTATGACATTCTCAACCGTATGGGGATTCGGCAGTGTCACAAATGACTTTGTGTACTTCAATGGTCCGCAGATCATCTTCAGCTGGATCCAGATGTTTGCGCGTTACTTTGTTCCTTATGCCCTGATGGTCGGCGAGCTGGATTTTACGGTCAAGAGCGAGGGCAGCGTTAGCTCATGGCTGCACTAGACCACCAATGTAAAGCTGGCCTATTACGCAGGCTGGACCTACTGGGCCTGCCACATCACCTATATTGCCAGCAAAGGCAGCGGCTTTTTGAAAGCCTTGAGCTGGGCGATCTTCCGCAATGCGGAAAGTTACGATTCTGTCCCCACCGTGTACATCCAACTGGCGACCTTTTGCATCTTGCTGCTGGGCTGCTACATTGCTAGCCTTAGTCTGAATCCGCTGAAAAAGCTGCTGATCGCTGCCAGTACCTGCACCTTTGTCGTGTCACTGCTGTACATTGTTATGATGTTTGCAGTGCCTGTCATTAACCCCAAGGCAGAGTAATGATCCACCTCTCCACCCAGCACAAGCTGAGCGTACTCCAACGACTTATTGTAGAGCAGCCAGTCCAGCTCTGCCCGCTGTGCCGGGGTGTTGCCGTACTCATCCTCGACGGCGATGCAGTCGATGGCAAGAGTGGTGCCATCTTCGAACCGGGTTTCCACCCGGTTGGTGTCCATATTGTAGCGGCAGGAAAGCAGTTTGTTCATGGTGAACTCATTTCTATATCAGATGGTGTCTGTTCGGATGTCCTAAACCCTGCCATAGAACCGATATGTCATGTAAGATTGTTGTTTGGATAAAACTGTAAGATTTTGCACAATAAATACCGTTGAAATCCAGCTTTTGGGGCTGTGCGAAACAACCTGCTTTGTCGGCTGATTTTAGCTCTGCACACTTTTGCACATTTTCTGCACATCGCAAGGATGGATAACAGGTGCAAAGGCGTGCAAGCAATGCAAAGGATGCAACAGAATAACAACGGCAAAATAACGGCAATTCGATTAAAATAACGATTTCACGTCGAATGATGAAATGGACAAAGTGTGCTATTCGGTTTCTACGAATCAGTAGGCCGGGGGTTCGAGTCCCTTCCATCGCACCAAACCATGAAAATCCGAACCTTTTCTCGATAGGAGAAGGGTTCGGATTTTTTTGTTTTCTTCGGAAATGAAAATTCAGGCTCTTCCCTGACGGCTGTGTGTCCAAAACCTTATCAAAAAAGACGTATCACGAAAGTCACAACTGTAAAGGTGCCGTACCCTGTCAATCAGAGCGACCACAATATCGGTCAGTTCGGGGTGTTTCTGGGCTTTGGCTCGAATCGGGCTTAGAGATATGGATGATAATAGCTGCTGATTGATTCAATAAACGCCTTCTGCGGTTTGGAAAGATAATTCCGACTGGAAGATACTACATCAAATTGACGAACGGCCAGCGGATGCGCTATTTTATAGTAGCGCATATCGTCGTGGTCGTAGAGTACCATCCAATCGCTGATGAACGCCGCACCAAGCCGGAACAGACCAAATGATACGCCGTCACAAGCTGTGACACCTGAAGCCCGGACGGATGGGGTCGATCTTGGCATCCTCAAACATCGCAACAGAGCGGCTGTACAGGTTGTTGCCCTTGGTCAATAGGATAAACGGCACATCCGCAAAGGGAGCAAGCGAGGGGATTGCCGGACAATCCGGCATGAGATTGCGGCGGAACATAATGTCTCTTGCGGTCAATGCGTAATTCTTCAGAGTTTTGTTGATGGGATAAGAGGTCGGGACGGCGACTAGAACATTGTCCTTGAAAATGGGTGTTCGCCGGAAATTATCCTCGGGTTTGGGATGCAGTTAAAGGTCAGGTCGATTTTATTTTCGCGCAGCATTTCAATAAGTTCGTTGGAACTGGCTTCCACCAACTCCAGATGGACACCCGGATATTGTTTTTGAAAAGTCGTCAGCACAGGCGGCAGAATATAGGAGTTCAGATAGTGCGTTCCGCCCAGAACCAGATTGCCAGTGTTCAGATTGGAAAGGTCACTGAGTTCTCTGGAAAGCTCTGCCTCAAGGTGCATGATCTGCTTTACCTTTTCGATGTAGACTTTTCCGGCATCGGTCAATTCCAACGGCTTTTTATCCCGAATGAACAGCGGCATCCCAATCTCCGCTTCGACTTTCTGGATGGCGATGCTCAGAGCGGGCTGCGTTAAATAGAGAGCCTGCGCTGCTTTGGAAAAGCTCCCCGATTGATAGACTTGGTAGATATACTGCATTTCCTGCTTCATAACGTTCACCCTGCTGCATCATAAAAAATACTTATATCTTTATAAAATCTATAAAATTGATTATACTGCACATTGGTGGTATTGTAAAGTCACAAAGAGAGTACACCATGTCGAAAGGAGAATGAACATGGAAATCAACGCATTGCTCATGGACGAAAAAGACAATGTTGTGACTTGCGTGACAGAAGTTTCCGCCGGACAGGATGTTGTCTACCGCAAGGGGCAGGAGTTCTGCACCGTGAAAGCAGAGGAGAACATCCCTTACTGCCACAAGGTCGCATTGGTCGATCTGAAGAAGGGCGACGAGGTCATCAAGTACGGCGAGAGCCTTGGTGTGATGACCGAGGACGCTGCAAAGGGCCACTGGGTCTCCCACAACAATCTGGTCAGCGTGCCGCGTGACTATGACAGCGAAATGGTACAGGAATAAGGAGGAATCGGAGATGCAATTCTGGGGTTATAAACGCAAAGAAGGCCGTGCAGGTATCCGCAACCATGTCCTGATCCTTCCCACCTGCGCCTGCGGCAGTGAGAGCTGCCGGATCGTGGCAAGTCAGGTGCGCGGTGCGGTCAACATCGTGTTCAACACCGGCTGCTCCGATGTTGCTGCCAACACCGCGATGTCGCAGAAAGTCCTGACCGGTTTTGCCTGCAACCCGAATGTCTACGGCGTCGTCATCATCGGTCTGGGCTGTGAGACCGTTCCCCACGCAAAGCTGCGTGAGAAGATTCAGGCCATGACCAGCAAGCCGGTCGTTTCCTTTGGCATTCAGGAAGAGGGCGGTACCCTAAAGACCATTGAGAAGGCGGTTCGCGCCGCCAGCAAGATGCAGCGGAAGCCGCCATGCAGCCGAAAGAGCTGTGCGACATCTCCGAGCTGATGCTGGGCATCGAGTGCGGCGGTTCGGATGCAACTTCCGGCATCGCCAGCAACCCGGCAGTCGGCGAACTGAGCGATCTGCTGGTCGATCTGGGCGCAACTACCATGATGAGCGAGTCCATCGAATGGATCGGCGGCGAGCATCTGCTGGCAAAGCGTGCGGCTACCCCGGCCATCCACAACCAGATCATTCAGGTCTGCAAGGACTACGAAGCCCATCTGAAATCCGCTGGTCAGGACTGCCGCGCCGGTCAGCCCACCCCCCGGCAACAAGGCAGGCGGCCTGTCCACTCTGGACGAGAAGAGCCTTGGCTGCATCCGCAAGGGCGGCACCCGTCCCATCGTCGAGGTTCTGGAACAGGCTGTTCCTCCCACGAAGCGCGGCGCAGTCGTTATGGACACCGCTGGCTATGATATTTCCTCTGTCACCTCGATGGTCGCCGCTGGCTGCAATGCTGTCATCTTCACCACGGGCCGCGGCACCTGCACCGGCAATGCTATCGTTCCTGTCCTGAAGGTCACGGCAAATGCCCGTACCTATCAGCACATGGAGGACAACATGGACGTTGACCTCAGCCCCATCGTCCGCGGCGAAAAGACCTATCAGGAGATGGGCGCAGAGATGCTGAACAACATTCAGGATATCTGCAACGGTAAGATGACGAAAGCAGAAGCCTTCGGATTCTCGGATATTGCAGTCGATCATGTTTGCCGCTTCGTGTAATTGCGTCAACTGCGGGAGGATCACAAATGGATATCAAACGATTCCCGGAAAAGATGGGAGACCTTCCTATCGACTTTTCCAATCCCAAGCGCACGCTGATTTCCGGTCTCTTTCAGGAGACTGCAAAGGTCGGCGGACAGCCTCGCAAATTTTTGACCTATATTCCGGAAGGTCTGGATTACTGCCAGCCTGTCTGGTCGCTGCGATCCCTTCCGGTGAGAAGCCGGAAGAGTATCTGGAAACTTCCGGTCTGAAAGCTTTCGCAGAAGACAAAAAGCTGTTCCTGCATCTGGCAACGTCGGAGACTGCATGGAACGCGGACGGCAGTGATGCCGATTATCTGAACGCCATTTACGTTGCGATTCAGGCACGCGATTTCTATATCACGATGCAGGATAACATCTATCTCTGCGGCATCGGTGATGGCAGCTTTGCCGCACATCAGGCTGCACGCCGGATGGCAAGCGAGTGGAGCGGACTGATGACGTTCGGCGACCTGAACGGTGATCTGAACGCAGAACATACCGCTCTGCGCGGCGAGTCCGATCAGGGTGAAGTAGAGCTGAAAGTCATGGGTATGGCAGCACAGCTCCCCGTCTGGATGAGCATGACCACAAAAAACGCAGACAACACCGCTGCTGTTGACTTCTGGAAAGAGCAGAACCATGTTGTCGGTGCACCGCTGTCCGGAGAAGGCGCAGATGAGATCTGGATGCCGACTCCTGTGCGCGTTCTGAGCGAAGTCAATGAGGAGCAGATCGCACAGGTTCGTCTGGCCGTTCGTGAAAATCCTTTTACGAAGGAACAGATGGAAGCAGCATGGAGTTATATCAGCCTTGCACGCCGTCACAGAGGTCCTGGCAAGAAGCAGCTGCGCTATTTCAAAGAGCCGATCGCTTGTGGCGCGGAAAAGAAGACCATGGAAGTGGACGGTATGACACGCACTTGGTACGAGTATGTGCCGAAGAGCTGCACTCCGGATCAAAAATGGCCGCTGGTCGTTGTGTTCCACGGTCGCGGAGGCACGGCAGAGACGTTCTTTGATCTGAGCTGTGTTTCCACCGTTGCAGAGGAACGTCACTTTATTGCGGTCGTTCCCGAAGCTGGCGTCTATCAGCAGAAGCCGAACGGTCTGCGCAATGTCCTCCTGTGGTGCGGCATTTATCAGGATACTCCGGTGGACGATGTGAAGTTTATCCGGGAACTGGTGGCAGATGTAGAGAGCCGTCATTCGGTGGATAAGAGCCGTGTCTATGCAATGGGTCAATCCAGCGGCGGCATGATGAGCGACCTGCTGGCTTATACCGCTGGCGACATTTTCGCTGCGGTTGCTCCGTGGTCTGCACTGCGCTGCCCCAGCAAGATGTATCGTGAGTGGCCTGCCTGCGAGCAGCACGTTCCTACAATGATGATCTACGGCGATCAGGACTTCCTCACCGCTGGTCATGGGGAAGATCCGATATTGCCCTTCTGTCTCTCGGAGGAGTTGCGTGCAACTCTGATGGAGAAGCTGGAAACGTATCATCTGGACCCGGCCAATGTGGAGACTTGGAAAACAGAGCCGATTACATGGTATGCTTTCCCGGACAAACAGGGCGTACCGATGGTCGTGATTGGACGTGTGGACAACATGGTTCATGCAAATTACCCGGAAGAGAGCTGGATCAGCTATGACCAGTTCCTCAGCCAGTTTCATCGCAGCGAAAACGGTACGCTGTATTACCGTGGCCGTCCCGTCAATGAATCAGACGTTTAAGACGTTCGAGTGGAGGAATCACAAATGACGACTCAAATGATCATTTGCTTTGCAATCAGTGCTGTTGTGATTGCAGGTTATATCTGGAATAAGCTCTCCGTCGGTACGGTAGGTTGTATCGGCATCGTTCTCTTCTTGCTGACCGGCTGCATTGGCCCGAAAGATATTCTGCATATCGCAACGCAAACCTCGTGATGATCACCAGTATGTTTGTCATCTCGGAAGGTTTCAAGCGTACGAAGGCCATCCATCTGGTGGCAAGCACCGTCAAAAAAATCTCGAAGGGCAGCATGGTCATGGTCATGCTGGGCTTTACACTGGCGACTGTTATGGCGGCTACCTTTACCGGCAGTGCGGTTGCAGCGTTCTGCATTGTGGCTCCTATCGTTACCGCGACCTGTGAAGAAATGAACATCAGCATCAGCAAGACCATCTTCAGCGTCGGCTTGTCAGTATCGCAGCCTGTGCAATTATCCCGGTCGGCGGCTCTCTGGCAATGCTGGCTGAGCTGAACGGCTACATTGCAGCGAATGGTTACGAGCAGTACACCATGGAGGCAATGGATCTGTTCAAAGGCCGTGGCATGAGCCTGCTGGTCCTGATGCTTTACACCACTTTTGTTGGTTTCCGTTTTGCCCCTGAGAAGCCCATCGTTGCAAGCAAGGACAGCGCTGAACTTTCCAAGCGCGTTGCACATCACGAGCCGCTGAAGCAGCCGCAGGAGATCGCTGCGATCGCAATTTTCTGCCTCGTTTCTCTCTGCCTGATCTTCAATACTCCGCTGAACAATGTGCTGGCTGCGATCGGCGGTCCGAATCTGGCTGCTTGGGAAATTTCTTTCATTGGCGCAGTCGCAACGGTTGCTACGGGCGTTCTGTCCTCTAAGGAAGCCTGTGCTTCGATGCCGATCGATCTGACCCTGATGGTCGCTGGCGGCCTGTGCATGGGTTCTGCGCTGGCAAACACCGGTGCAGGCGATCTGATCGGCAGCGCTATCGCAAATACGGCATCCAGCTTGGCAATCCCTACCTCATCGGCGCACTGTTCTATCTGATCCCCTTCTTCCTGACCCAGATCATGCAGAACCGTACCGTTATGGCGATTTTTGCTCCCATCGCGATTCTGGCCTGCAAGAGCATGGGCGCAGACTGCACCGGTCCGCTGCTGCTGGTCGCTTCTGCTTGCTGCACCGCTTTCATGACCCCGATGGCAACTCCCACCGTTCCGATGGTCATGGGCATCGGCGGCTATGATATGAAGAGCAACATTAAGCAGTCTATCCTGCCTGCAATTTTGCTGTCCGTTGCAAATATCCTCTGGGTCATGACGATCTATCCGCTTTAATCTTTCATAAGTACATAAACATATGCAGGAGGAATCTATGCCCGTAGGAATTACAACGGATGTTCTGATCACATGCCTTGGTGCGGTTCTTGGCGTGATTCTTGGAGCCCGGCTCCCGGATTCTCTGAAGAAATCGCTGAATAATATTCTGGGAATCGCAGCCATTGCGATGGGTATCGTTCTGATTCTGAAAGTGAAAAACCTTTCAGCGGTCGTTCTTACGCTTGTTATCGGCGGAATCCTTGGTGAACTTTTGATGTTGGATGATCACATTCGGAGACTTGTGACCGGCGTGGTTCATAAGCTCATGAATGGCGCAGCTGCCGACGAACAGTTCCTTGCGCAGGTAAGTGCAGTCGTTATTCTGTTCTGCTGTGGCGGAACGGGATGGTATGGTGCGTTGAATGAAGGTCTGACTGGAGACGGCAGCATCCTCATCACAAAGTCCATTCTGGATTTTGTCACCGCCTGCATCTTTGGCTCGATTCTTGGAAAAATCGTTCCGACTCTCTGCATCCCGCAGGCTGTGATCTATGGCGCACTGTTTCTGGTATCCGGCGCGGTACAGTCTTTCATCACCCCAGACCTGATTGCTGATTTCTCCGCAACAGGCGGTATCATCACTCTTTGTGCCGGTCTCAGCCTAGCCGGTATCAAAAAGGACATGAAGGTTCTAAATCTGTTGCCTTCACTTATTTTGATTTTCCTGATTTCGAGTGGATGGACAGCACTTATGGGATGATCTGAACCTTAACCTTTCAAAGCCATCTCCTACCTTTCTTCTTTTCTTCATCATAACCCCATTCTCCTTAAAAGGCAACCTCCCTTCCGACGATCACAGTGTCAGAAGGGAGGTTTTTTAGCAGACTTCATTTCCACAAAGCTGATGTTTGGCGAAAGTGCCGCTAAGAAACCTTGTTTTTTGGGGGCGCTTTTTGTACAATGAAGCAAAGCGACTCACAACAACGATAAAGGACATTTGGA
>ENA-OQEB01000505-OQEB01000505.1-human-gut-metagenome-genome-assembly--contig:-NODE-505-length-15995-cov-3.469183_pt1 | contig 15995 bp, 21 predicted proteins | sample MGYA00242787_ERZ504619 | MGnify/ENA primary metagenome ERZ504619 (study PRJEB26092, sample SAMD00036317) | human gut metagenome | host: Homo sapiens | study: EMG produced TPA metagenomics assembly of... | reverse complement strand
GTTTGTTCGGGTTGCAGCGCAGGCCTTGCGTCGGGTCGTATGGCCCGTACACGCGATAGCCGTAACGTTCGCCCCGGTTGGATTCCGGGCAGATAGTTGTGCCAGACATAAGAGTTCTGCTCGGTCATTTCGATTCGAGTTTCGTTGTCTTCCTCATCGAAAAGGCAAAGCTCGACTTTTTTGTGCCACTTGGGAAAAGAGGGCAAAATTCACGCCGCGCCGTCATAGCTTGCGCCGAGTGGATACATCGATCCGGGTCTGATTTGCATGATTCAAGTATCTCACGTTTCAGCCCCCAAATCGCAATTTCGTGTTGTTCGGCGATTATTTTTACGATTCGAAAGAACTCTTGCCTGTATTTTGCCGGTTTCGTCGAATTTGCTCGTGAAGAATAGCGATCATGGAATTGGAGGCCGTAATACGGGTGCCGCGCAGCCGCTGCCAGGAGACCCACGCCGATTCGACGTGCTCATCGCCGTCGAAATGACGTTCGACGGGATGCCATGCATGCAGGTGAAGCACCATGATGTTGGCAAGCTCGTCGGTCATGCCTTCGGACGAGTAAAACTGCCCCACATGGTCGAATTCGACACCGTCACGCCCGGCGGGCTCCACACCGGTTTCCTCACGAAGCTCCCGCAGCGCGGCCTCCTCCACGTCCTCTCCCCCGTCGATGAGTCCAGCCGGCAGACCGTAGGCGAAGGCGTCGCAGCCGATACGGTATTCCCGTTCGATCAGATACAGGTCATTCGCGCAATCATGCACCAGCATGACCACGCAAGGCGCGTGACGCATCACCTGACGGCGAATCACCGTTTGCCTCCGTCACGCATCGGCAATGCGATCCGCAGGTCGTCGACGCCGAAGATAGCACCTTGGTACACGTGCCTGCTGTCAAGCACCGTGACCATACCGGACATGTCCACGCCATCGCTGGATTCATCCAGCAATACGTCCACCTGGGTTCCGTCTACTGCCTCGTCACACATGACGCGTCACCGTTCCTGCCCGCTCGAAGGAAATACCATATTCCATGGATCGGTATTCATGGAAATCCAACGCACGGCAGGAATGTCGCCGGTCGCTTCCGCAACCGCATGGGGAACGTCTTCCATCGCATACTGGAACCACATGGATTCGATGGCGCTGTGCGGAGTGTTGACGAACGCCGGACGCACACGCCCGTCACCATGGCCCATGGCAACGCCGGAAGCACGCATGGAAGCCTCATAGCGGGCCTGCTCTATGGCGTCCGTCACCGGATGATGCCGCAGATCACTGGTCACATACACGTCGGCACCAGCCGCACGCACCTCATCGAACAAGGAATCACCGGAACCCGGAAGCACCGCCACCGTGCTGACCGGAACGTCCAGATCGCCGCAAACCTGCACGCCAAGCTCGGTGTACGGCAGCGCGCCAGCTACTCGACTGGCGAAATCACGCAACGCCACAGGTTCGGCAAGACGCCCCACACGCCCCAAACCGACCGGATGCTCGGCATCCGGATCATCGATGGGCACCAGCGGACGCTGATCCACCAAACCAAACATGTCAGCCGCAGCCATGCCGACGCACGATACGCCGCATCGGCATTCGTATGCCCCACCCACAACGCACATCCGGCAAGATTGAGCTTACGCACAATCTCACCACGGAAACCCAATCCCGACACCGCATGAACGGAACGGAAGAACAACGGATGATGGCAAACCAGCAAATCAACACCACCGGCAATCGCCTGATCAACCACCGCCATAGAGGGATCAGCCGCAAAAGCGATACCGCGCACAGGCCGACGCAAATCACCCACGATAAGACCAGGCTCATCCCACCGCTCCGCATAGCGAAGCGGATACAACGTTTCCAGCACATCCACAACCTGCTTCAGCGTTGCCATCATTCCTCCTTATGCCATTGCTCGACCACGCACATCCGCAACACACACGAAACCCAGTACCGTATCAGTGCGCGGCAAGCTGCCAATCCGAACCAATACCCGTGGAAACATCCAACGGAACCGCCATATCGACCGCATGCTCCATGGCATCCTTCACCAACGCAGTGACACGCTCCGCCTCGCCCGGCGCAACCTCCACCACAAGTTCATCATGAATCTGCAAAATAATCCGACTGGCAAGACCAGCCTCACGCAACGCATCATCAGCCCGAATCATGGCAATCTTCATAATGTCCGCAGCAGAACCCTGAATAGGCGCATTCAACGCGGCACGCTCCGCAGCATCACGCACCGCACGATTCGGCGACTTCAAGCCCGGAAAATACCTACGACGACCATAAATCGTCTCCGTATATCCCTTTTCACGAGCCGAAGAAACCAACGACTCCAAATACTCATGGACCTTGCCGAACGTCGCAAAATACTGCCGCTTCAATGACTCGGCCTCACCCGGCTTAATGCCAAGCTGCTGCGAAAGCCCATACGTGCTCAATCCATAAGCCAAGCCATAGCTCATCGCCTTAACATGACTGCGCTGATCAGGCGTAATCTCATCCACAGGAACGCCATACACCAAACTCGCCACATACTTATGGAAGTCCCTACCGGAACGGAACGCCTCAATCAACGCCTCATCGCCGGAAAGGTCGGCCATGATACGTAACTCGACCTGAGAATAATCCGAACTCAACAACGACTCAAAACCCTCACCGGGCACAAAAGCCGAACGAATCTCACGACCAGCAGGATCACGATTCGGAATATTCTGCAAATTCGGATCAACCGAACTCAACCGACCAGTCGCAGCCACAGTCTGCTCAAACGTCGTATGAATACGACCATCAGACCTGTTCGTCGCATCAATCAACGTCTGCACAATCTGCTTAAGCTTATTCTTCTCACGATGCAACAACAACGCATCAAGAAACTGACAAGCCCTATCATTACCACACGAACGATCACGCAACACCTGCAAAGCAGCCGCATTCGTAGTATACGAACCAGTCTTAGTCTTCTTCGTAGGCTTCAAACCCATATCCTCAAACAGAATCTTCTGCAACTGCTTAGGACTTTGCAGATTCACGCGCTCGCCCGCATACTGCCATGCCGTTTCCTGCGCGTAATTCGCGTCGGCGGCAAGCTGTTCGCGCATGCTCATCAGCCTGTTCATATCGACTTGCGCACCGGCATGCTCCATGCCGTACAGCACGCGGGATACTGGAATCTCCACAGATTCAAGCAATGAGAACTGCTCACGCTGATCCAATGAATCCGCCAGTTTACGCGCTAACAAACCAACAATCGCAGTATGACGCGGAAGCTGGTTGTCGTTCCGCTGCGCACTATCGTCCGGCTCGTCGAAATCAAGCGTGCCTTGCGTCGCACCCTCGGACTGTTCCTCGATATGCAGGTCAAGGAAATGCGCCGCCGCCTGTTCCAGCGTGTCGGCATGGAAATCGGGATGGACCAGATACCCGGCAAGCTTGGTGTCGAACAGCGGCTTCGGCAACGCCACACCGACGCTTTCCAGCAGGTGGGACTGTTCCTTATACCCATGCACCACCATGGATTGGTGGTGTTCGTCAAGTACCGTTTGCAGCTGGGACGCATGTCACGGTCAACACGATTGGTACGAATCGCTTTATCATGTGCAGCGATCATCAGCGACGCATAGGCCGCGTTCCCCGGCTTGCTTTCGCCTTCCACCTGCAACACCCACGAATGCGCCACGGACTGCGCACACTGCTTCGTATGATCAATGGCGAAGCCGGAGGGAGTCGTCTTCGGCGCGATTTCACGTTCGTCATGCAGATGCCCGTTCGGCATCGGCAGATTGTCTCGTACCCATGCTTCCAATGCTTCCGGCGAGTCAACCGTTTCATACTGAGGTATTTCGAGCTTGCCGGACTCGTCTTGCTGCACGGGATCGTTGGTGGGCTTCCCCGCATTGAATGTTCTCAGCACACGGTTTTTGGTGCGTATGCCGAATTCAAGTCTGGTGAACAGTTGGTTGAGCTGGTTGGCGTCCACCTGACCGAAAGTCAAATCCTCGATGGACACGCCAAGGTCAAGGTCACGCACCAAGGCATTCACGGAACGATTCAGTTTGACCTGATCGATATTGGCCCGCAACGCCTCGCCTTTTTTGCCGCCGATTTCGTCGGCATGCTCGATAATCTGGTCAAGTCCGCCATACAGGTTGATCCATTTGGCCGCGAATCCATCGCCCACGCCGGGAACGCCGGGAATGTTGTCGGCGGTTTCGCCACGAAGCGCGGCAAGATCCGGATATTGCTCCGGCGTGACGTGGTATTTCTCCACCACCGCGTCGGGAGTCATGTGCTTCAAATCTTTGAAATGATGCCCCGGATACAACACGGTGATGTTGTCGTTGATGAGCTGGAACGCGTCACGATCGCCGGATAGCACCAGCGTGCGATAGCCTGCTTTGTCTCCCATGCTCGCCAACGTGCCAATCACATCATCGCCCTCGTATCCAGGTTTTTCGATGAACGTGACGCCAAGGGCCGTCAGCATCCGTTGAATCAACGGCAGCTGGGTCAATAGATCTTCCGGAGCCGCATCTCGCGTGCCTTTGTACTGCGGCAGCATCGTATTGCGGAAGGTACCGCCTTTGACATCGAAAGCGACGGCAAGATGATCCGGATGTTCCGCGTCGATCACCTGCGAAAGCATGGTGGCGAAGCCCCATACGGCGTTGGTCGCCTGACCTGCGGATGTACTGAAATTCTCTACGGGCAAGGCAAAAAAGCGCGGAACGCCAAGGAATGGCCGTCAACGACCAACAGCGTCCCGCGCGTAGTGCCTTCCACAGTTGCTGTGTTAGCGCTCATCCTCTGCTTCCGACTTCTGATCACCGTACTTGGCGATGATGGCCATAGCCAGACGCTTCTTCGGGATGCGCTGGTCCATGGAGGTCTTCTGAATCCAACGGAACGCGCCCTGCTCGGAGAAGTCAGCCTTATCCATCAGCAAGCCCTTGGCACGGTCGACAAGCTTACGTTCCTCGAGGGTTTCCTCAGCCTTCTTCAGCTGCTCTTCCGCCTTCTTCAGCTGCTCTTCGGTTTCGTGCAGCTTGGATTCGCTGCGCTCCACATTGTCGAGCAGATCGTTGATTTCGGCGAAACGGCCCATGGCCACTTCCAGAGCCGGAAGCAGCTTGGATTCCTCATACGGCTTGGTGACGTATGCCATGGCACCTGCACCCGTGGCCTTCTTGACAGATCGGACTGGGAGAATGCCGTAAGCATAACGACCGGAGCGATATTCTCATCACAGATGATGCCCGCCGCTTCGATGCCATCCATACGAGGCATCTTGACGTCCATGCATACCACGCTTGGACGGAACTTGCGGGTCAATTCGACTGCTTCCTCACCGTTAGCGCTTCGCCCACAACCTCGTAGCCACTATCTTCCAGCATGGCAACCAAATCCATACGGTTCACGGATTCGTCTTCGGCCACGACGACGGTACGCTTGCGAGGTTTGTCATCTTCCTCGATGGACTGCTCAGGCGCTGCGGCAGCCTGAAGTTCATCGTCGGTGAGCACTTCGTCCGGTTCCGTGGTCTTTTCTGCAGACATGTCGGTCTCTTTCCACTGTCACACCCAAAGCCGGTCTCACAAACCCCAACCTGGTCCTGGACTGATTCGATGCCGTTACTTGCAATCGTTCGGATTCTGGAAATCTTCAGCTTTTCACAGCCTTGATTCACCCTCCATCACGCAAGTTGGAACGAACCGGCTATCTTCCTTGTACTTTCATGGATGATACTAGCAGAAGCCTACAAGCGCGTGTTGCCGCAATCCTCTTTTTCCTTCACGTGCAAAGCCGAAAAATCCAAGAAATTCCGCAATCCTGCAAAGTCCTTCTTTCCACAATCCCGCCTCAACGTTGTCTTGTTTATACTGGTCGTATGAGTAGCACTTTCACTATCAGAGATATTGTCAACGAAGACGCAACGGCATCAGTCAGCGATTACGGTGCGCATGTGCTTTCCTGGGCACCTGCCGGCGAACAGACTGTGGTTTGGCGGCCAAAGGCGATTCATCTTAAGGAAGGAACTGCCATCCGCGGCGGTGTTCCGATTATTTTCCCTTGGTTCAATTCCGGTTTCGAAGGCGGCCATGTGGCTGCGAAGACACCCAAGCATGGTTTTGCCCGCAATAGCTTCTGGCATTATGACAAGGAAGGTTCTTCCGATGCCTTGTTGCGCTATACATTGGATTCCAGCGAGATCAACGCAGATATACTTTCCCAGTTTGTTTCTGGACCGAATCCTCAATTTCATGCCGTTTACACCATTGAAGTCGGCTGTGAGTTGACGATGTCGCTTACCGTATATAACGATGGCGACGAGCCATTGTCTTACGAAGAGGCACTGCATACGTATCTGCAGGTTGGCGACGCCGAACAGTCACAGGTGTGCGGGCTTGAGGGCGCGGACTATCTCGATACCGTATTGGATGGCGATCCGCGTTGCAGCAAGGTGATGAACCTGCGACCTTCCAAGGCATGGTTGACCGCATCTACTATTCGGCTCACACGCTTGAGCTGCGCGATCCTGTGCTGAAACGCACCGTCGTTGTTTCCAAGCAGGGTGCGGCGCAGACCGTGGTGTGGAATCCGGGAGAACAAGCCGGAAACGCCATCGGCGATTTGGATGAGGGCGAATGGCGCGGCTTCGTCTGCGTGGAAGCGGTCAACAATCGCGATTGCGCGGTCGTCGTGCCCCCACACGATTCGCATACCCTGCAGCAAACACTGTCGGTAAAGCACTGAAAGTAAGGCACCGTCAGTAAAGCACTGTCAGTAAAGCACTGTCAGTAAAGCACGCCGACCGCAAGGCATCGACACCGAACATGGCGCTTTCATATAATTCCCAGATTGGCGACTAGGCTCGCTCGTAGTGGAAGCATGGAAGCGCCATACGAGGATTGCGAGGTTGCGATGACAGATGCCACGGTACAAACCATAGAACCAAAAACCTTGGAATCCATACGAACGGTCGCCAATATCGGCTCAGGCACCATGGGGCATGCCACAGCGTTGCAATTTGCGGTCGCCGGATACCCGGTGAATTGGTGGACTGCAGCGAAGAGCTTCTTAAGCGTGGCATGGAACATATCCGCGCCGATGCCGAGGAATTCGCCCAAGCCGGGTTGCTGCGCGCCGAAGATACCGTTGACGATGTGCTCTCCCGCATTTCGACATACACCGACTATGAAAATGGTGTCTCCGACGCGGATTTCATTATCGAATCCATTGTTGAAAAGCTTGATGTCAAGCAATCCGTATGGCAGCAGATTGAGCAGTACGCGCCGGTCGATACGATCTTTGCGACAAACACTTCCGGATTGGGCCCAACCGCAATCCAATCTGTGCTGAAGCACCCGGAACGCTTTGTGGTGGCTCATTTCTGGAATCCTGCGCATCTGATGCCGCTAGTCGAAGTGGTGCCCGGCAAAGACACTGCGCCGGAAGTGGTTGATACGACCTTCGATTTGATGGCAAGCATCGGCAAAAAGCCTGCGAAAATCAAAAAGGAATCTTTGGGATTCGTGGGCAACCGTATGCAACTGGCGCTGTTGCGCGAGGCGTTCAACATCATCAATGAAGGCATCGCCGACGCGGAAACCGTCGACACTGTGGTTCGTTACAGTTTGGGACGACGCTGGAATCTCGTCGGCCCCGTGGCCAGCGCCGATTTGGGCGGACTGGACACGTTCTACAACATCAGCACCTACCTGTTCAAAGACATGGATAACGGCACCGAACCGAGCCCTCTGCTGGCTTGGAAAGTGCAGGATGGGAACCTTGGCACAAAAACCGGCCGTGGTTTCTACGAATGGCAAGGCGAAGACGGACAACGCATTATCCGCGAGCGCGACGAACAGCTCATGCAACAGCTGGCGGAGGACGCTGCTGTTGAGGACGCTGACTGCAAGTCCGAGTAACACTCCGACATATCGATACGACGATTGCGGTTACGATTGCGGACAGGGAAACGACTACCCGCCCGCAATCGTAACCGCAATCACAAAACCTACATATTTTCACGCAATATATAAACCATATATTGTTCTGGCTGCCGACTCACCGTATCGGCGACCCAGACATACAGCATTTGCGTTTGGCCGGATTAGCCCCACGGTTCGCCTGCAGTAATCCAATCGTCATGCCAACTCTCAATCTGCCTATTCAAATCCTCCTTGAAAGAATCCTCCGCAGTAGGGCATTTTGGCATTGTGATTGATTGAAGTAAAACCGGAGGGAGCCACTGAATGCCTTGCAGAAATTCAATATGGAATACTTCAGGATTATCGGTGAATGTCACCGTAGCGACGATGCCATAGTTCGGAGTGAATCTATGCACAGTGGCCTTGACAGGCTCCGAACTCCCGAAAGCTGCTTAATTGAGCCAAACAAACCACGCGTTCCCGCGATGGAACCTCCCCCGAATGTCAAGCATCCGTCGGAACTGCCGCACATCCGGCGCCAAAAAAGTGGATGTGTCTGGGCATCCTCGTAAGTAAGAGAGACCTAAATCCACGGCGGGACACATCCACGCCATTGGCGTGGAATCGCTACCAGAGCGCTTCGATCGACTCTCGGATCATTAGCTTTCTGTCTCACGCCGGACAACCGGCAGAAGCCTGCGACAGATGTCTTCCTTTATTGAAACTTTCGGTTCCGTGTCGCTTGGACAGCGAAGCGAAAAAAAACCTCACTTATAAGAATAAACGAAAGACATCGCAGACAAGAGGCGCACGTCGAAGACCATGCCAATCCAGCAACAATGCCGGGGCCGTCGCAGTCTTACAGCATCTGGGAGAAGTTCGCACATCCTCGGTGTTACCGGCGGGCTGTTCGAAAACAAAAAAGGGAGAATTGATCAATGGAACGACGACAATTCGGGACCGTTCTCACAAGGAAACGCGATGACGGCACCATACAAACATGGATAGCCAGATATGCATACAAAGGAATACGCTGCCAAAAAGCGTTCGGTCCAGACGGTCGAGTGAGTGCCGAAAAATGGCTCGAGGAAGAGAAGCTGCTCATAGACCTCGACAGGCGTGGAGTCATGGAATGGAACCCGCCACAAACAAGAGAAAGCCAACGCAAAGCATTGGAGCTTACGTTCAACGAGTACGCCGACCACTACGTCAAACACCATCGAGGCTGATGGTGGCGAACTCACCGGCGGATCCAAACGCAATCTGCAGGCTGACGTGAAGCATCTGCGCGATGCGTTCGGAGAGAAGCGTCTGGCGTCCATCACACCCAGCATGATCCGTGACTGGTACGAAGGAGACCATCCCGAAGGCCCTTGGGCGTTCAAGCGCGAATGCGAACGGCTCAAGGCGATTCTCACGGACGCGAGCAACCCAGTCATCGACGGGGATCCGCCAATCATCGAAACGAATCCGTTCGTCATGCCAATACCGCCAGATCCGGAAACGCAATCGTGCAAAATCCGCCCATTGGACGCGGACACGATACATCGCCTGTACAAGGAAATGCCCGAATACACGCGCATCAGCGTGCTGCTGGCAGCGATGGCTGGGGCATGAGGACAGGGGAATTGTGTGCCCTGCGTCGCGAGGACATCGACTTGAAAAACAAAACGCTCAGCGTCAACGGCAGCGTGAACCGCGGAACCGAGGACCGGGGAGAATCACGAATAGGCAAAACCAAAAGCCGTCATTCAGTGCGCACATGCCCGATTCCGGACCTGCTCATTCCCGTTCTCCAAAAACACTTGGACACGCTGGACACCGACAACCCCATGCTCATCCAGGCGAAACGTGGCGAGGTGATCGCGCAAACCACACTCGCCGGCCAGTTCAAGACCGCGAGGGAACGTTTAAACTCGACCAACCGGTCACGTTCCGCACATTGCGAGTCACGCACACGACGCTCATGCTGATGGCGGGAGGAACGATGCGTGAAACCATGGACGAGATCGGAGACGGCACCATGCAGGTCGTGATGGAACATTACGCCCGTACCGTGCCAGAACACCAGCGGCAGGTCGTCAACCAGATCGCGGAACAGCTCATCGAAGATGACGCCGGACTCGCCAAAACCTTGAAAGCCACCAATGATGGTCCTTTCGCAAGGAGGATGCCGGATCGGAAACTGGAACTGATGAATACCCTGCAACAGGCGATCACGATATTCTGCGAGGCGATTCTGGCTACAGGCGCTACAGCGCCGACAACACGATAAGCCGCCGCTATCGGAGAGGGGGAAAACACGATAGCAGTCGGCAAAAAGGCAGAGGACATGGCGAGACGGGGAGCTGCGTTTTGAATGGTGAGACGCAGCGCAGCTTCCATACAAGTCCTTATTCCAGCAAACGGATAAAACCGTAAATCTTCATTTCTTTACAACAGCAGACCTGTAAACCCTTAAATCTTTAGAACCTTAAACTCTTAAAACACAGAACATACATGTGCTTTTAACCAATGCATCCGCCAAAGCGCACCCTGCAAAGCCTTGCCTAAAGCATTCATTGCAGCATGATTCAGAGTTGAGGCATTAATGGTCCAGACGCTCAGAGAGATTCGTTTTACAACCCATATCATTACCACAAATTATTCGCTTTTCCATCATTCGGCGAATTCGACATTTCTTCATTTCCCGAAATGATAGACCATCGTACGACCTCTTTTTTCCATACTCAGAACGCCCTCATCGACAAGCCTCGGCAGATATCTGCGAACAGTTCTCGGACTCAAATGGATGTTTTCAGCAACGTCCTTGGCGGTCACTTCTCCCTTGGAAATCAGAAGGTCGCGGACGGCATTTTTAACTTTAATGAGCGTCGAGTCTACTTGCTGTTCTTCGTTTCGTTTGGGAGACGAAACCGCAACAACATCCGGAACCGGCACAATCGCCTCGAAATAATCCCCATCGCTGAGAACCGGCTCCTTCCCGGTGTAGAGTTCCGAATATCTGAAAAGGTTACGCGTTCCACTGCCGAGTTCCTCTGCGAGACCGATCTGCATGAAGAAGTTCGCGATGATGGGATTCTTGGGCGTCGGCGAGACGTTGTCGGGCGATATACGGCCAGCGAATATGCACCTGCTGGCGTTCCTAGTCCTGATGGCATCACGTTCAATCACGAGCTGCGCGAGAAACGGGCTCGAGTACTCGCGATGGATGAGGGTGTTCGCCACGAGCTCACGCACGATGACGTCACGCGCATCGACACGTATGTCGCCGTCGAGCGCGAAAGAATCCGGCAGCCACTTCATGCAGAAGTCATGCAGCTGTCGATACGAATCGATCAGGTTCGTGGCAACCACAAGCCTATCGTCGTAACGGTCGGCGTTGATCCTGCGCAGAATCGCGTCGGTACGGTACACGGGGCACACGCCCATTATGGTCTCGTCCCGACCCAGAAGCACTATGGAAGCCAGATTGAAGCCCTCCTCGCCGGTCTGGAAGTCCTTGGTCTTGAGTCTCGCAGCTCTGAGGAGCTCGTCATCGGAAAGGCCGATCCACGGATGGCCGGGCCTGTATGCGCGCATCAGGCCTCTCGCACGGTCGAGGACGGACATGTCGAGATCGTCCTTTGCGACATGCGGGTAGATTCTCTGTTCCGTGTAGAGGTTCTGCTTACGTATGTACATGGCCGAGATCTGATCGTCGCCCTTGAGCCTGACGTCCACATCGGCCACTCGGTCATAGACCACGCCTTTAAAGCGGTAGACGCTCGGTCCCATGGGAACCCATACGTCGATGACGCACCTGCCTTGGACGGTGGCGTGTGTGATCTCCAAGCCCGGCGAGGTGTTGAACAGGGTTGGGTTGCTGGTCACGTTCACGATGTTCCGCTCGATGCCGACCACCGACTTCTCGTCCACGCCCTCGATGCTGCCGTCGTCGTTGACGCCGAGAAGGATGTGGCCTCCCTGGCGGTTGGCGAATGAACACACGGTTTCGAATGTGTCCTTCTCTGGCACGGCGCCGCACCTCTTGAACTCGACGGACAGCCCCTCGCCCTGTTCAAGCATCCCAGCTATGCCATGAACCATCGCGCAACCTCCTTCCAACCATGATTGCGGACAGAAAAACGACCATTTGTCCGCAATCATGACCGCAATCACAAATTTTTCACATTTACCTACAGCACTTTTCTCAACTGCATAAGATGCCTTAAGTCCTACTGCCAACTCAAAAAAGAAGCATTTCAAACTCTATCACATAAGACGATCGCACACTATCGACACCTCCCCAAGGGACACAATTGCGGTCACGATAATGGACAGGAAAATGACCATTTGTCCGCAATCATGACCGCAATCACAAAATCCACACATTTTGCGTGGCGTATGAATCCACAGTCCGAGCCGACCAGAATCTGCAGGGATAAAAATATCCCCGGCATGCTGGTACCGGGGATACTGCGATAGAAGCCACTCAAATCGACGTTTGAAACTAATTCGATTCGATTACACAGACCCGCATGCAGGCTGTCCAAACTGCGGCACGAGGATCCGTTTCAGTAGTTCAGGTCGTCGTCAAGGGCGCTTGTTTTTCGCTATGAACGCAGAAAAGGCCGTCCAAGACGACCTTTTCTCCACGGGGCCGGCGCCGGAAACACGACGCTTAAACGTTAATTCGGCATCCCGTGTATACAGCGCATACCGCCCGTACCCGCGAGCCTAACATGCATGGCAAATCTGCACAAGAGTGCGTGTTGTTTCCGATAAAACACACTCCCTATTGACCAGCAAACCTTTAGATCTTTAAACCCTTAAAAACGCAGAACCGTATTACGGTATTAGCAGCAGGGAAGCAGTGCTCGCGGCTTACTCATGCCGCTCCAAATCCATCCGTCGGTAGGTAATAGATTTTCCCGTTCTTAGAAATCAGTTGTACATCCTCCGTGTAAAGGTCCGAGGTATCCCATGAATGTTCAGACGGCAAGCATAATTTCTGCTCCTCTATCATGCTTGCCGTATCTTTATCAATCTCCTTGAAGTTATAGTCATCATCGAACAATCCCGGAATGAAATAGAATGCCTTGTCAAAACCTAATCTTTTGCGTCTAGTCTCTTCTGTATCAATCTTCAATCGCTTTTCCGTGGCATTATGCCACTCGGCCAATGATATTCGAGCTTCTTCAGCTTGTTTGGCATAAGTCGGCAAAAGCGCAGTACAGTGCTCTCTTGATACTGCTCCAAGATGAAGCGCATATCGAAGCTCTGAAATCTTATAAAGCATGTCAAGGAGCACCTTTTGATATGTACACCAGTTCTGTGCCTCTCTTAATTCCTTCTCGTAAGCTTCATAACCCATATCGCTCTTCCCGGCATATCCCTTCAACGTTAAATTCGTCTGACCGAGTAACTTAGTGCACTCCTCTTCCAAACTGTCAAGTTGCGCTATCTTCGGCAACCTCAGCTCATCATTCTCAAGAATTTCCACCTGAAAATCCGCAATATTCTTAACATGAGCAACAAGCGAAATTATTCGACTTTGAAACTCATTATCCTGAAAATCCGCCACCTTCGAAATCTCATCACTGATTTTTCCAAGTCTTACATCTATCTGAGCCATGTAATACTGGCCTACGACCATAGATGCAACACTCATGGCAGCCGATAGAGCATTCGCTACCACAACTGTCCCATTCTGTGCCTTTTTAGGGACGAAATTGGCTTGCCCCTGTATTCCTCCATCAACACCCCGATAAAAACCTCGAACGGCTCCTTCCATTGTCCGCGAATCCACAAGATTAGCGCTAGCTGGAATTACCGCACGGTACAGAGCTTCACTTCCGGCATTCGCGGCTTGAACGGCATTGGCTGTCGCCAATCCCGTCTGAGCCAAATCAGGAATAAGAGCAACTACACGAGCCCGAACCTTGTTATCGGTTATTTCCACCAGCTTATCGTCCGGCACTGCTCCTGCTGGAAGCTTTTCCACTGGAATGTCTGGCTTACTCGGATTTTGGTCTGACTGAGACAACTCGCCAGTCTTCTTCTCCATCGCGGCATTGCTATCCGGACTAGACTCATTCTGCTTTTTACGAGAACTCGTTTCCTCTTCCCTGTAAATCAGCAAGGCAACAATAGCAACGGCCACCACAATGCAGATTCCCACAATTACATACTTCATATGTGGCGCACCCCTTTTATCTATCAGATTCTTTTCTGACATCTATTTCGAACAGATTGTCTTTCTGCCCTCAAATATACATTCCGACCAGTCGTCGCGTATGTGAGAATATCCGCACAGTTGCAGGAGCCCCGTGCGTCTAGAGTGAATCGGCAAAGCAACGGGCCACCTCAACGCATAAAACGGGACGCTTTGACATAGTCAACATTTGAGAATTCTCACGATTCCTTGGACGCATCTTTGACAGTTTCAGCGGCTTCGAGCAGTTTGCGCGGATTAGACATGTGCGAAGCGTCGCAAAGTGCGATAGCTTTTCGAAGCGTCATATTGCCGGCATCGAGCTCACTTCTCTCGTATCTAGAGATATGTTGAAAAGTGAATCCGCCAGCCTTGTCTGCTAGTTGCATGTATGCCCTTGGCCGGATCCATTTCCGATGCTAGCATTGCCCTCGTGGGCACGGGGGTGCCGGCATGAGCTGGCTGAGAACATACCCGTTGAACCTGATCCAATTCACATTGGCGGAGAGAGTGCGACATCATGAGCAATGATGCGTTGAACATGGATATCAATCAACAGCTTGTCCTGGTGACGGGTGGAGCGCGTGGTCTTGGCGAAGAGATCACCAAATCGGTGCTCGCCCATGGAGGCAGCGTCGTCATCAACTACTACAGGAGCGGGGAACGCGCCCAGACCATCGCCGACGCCCATCCGGGCAAGGCATGGGCCATCCAGCGGACGTGACCGACCACGCCCGCCGAATTCGCGGATGCGGCTCTGCTGTTCCTGAGCCGTTGTCTCGCGCGGTGACCGGCCAGAACCTCGTGGTCGATGGCGGACTGGTCAAGGACTGACTCCTATATGATCCGTTGAAAACAGAAGCGGCCGATTCGATGGTGACGGAACTATATCCGACACCGCCGAACCGACCGCTTTTTCTAAAGGCTCCTCAGATTGCGTGTTTATATATGCCATGTCGCATAAGTACACCTACAAGAACGGGATACCCTTGCCAAAACACAGCTAAGTTCCGATAGATATCAATCCCTGTAAACGAATAGACCCTCAAACTTTATTTCCATAAAGCAGCAGACCTGCAAACCCCTAAACCATTAGGACTACAAAAGCGCCATTGCCAGGATGCCCGGCCAAGATGCCTTGCCGCAAAACCATGTCACGGCCATTGAGGCAAGGAACAGTACCGGACAATCAGTCGTCTGAAGTCAGTTTGTTTGGCTTGGTCACTACCCAATGCTGGCCGTCGGCGATGGGCTGGCGATAGTTCACGTCATCCCACGCGGCTTCCCAGTCCGCCAGCTCCTGAGCGTAACCCGGATACGGCTCCTTCCTGCTCATCATCCAACGCCAGCACTGCTCGTCGGTCACGGACTGACTCGGCTCGAAGTGTTCAGTCAGTCCCTCCGGAATCTCGACGGTGTATTCCTCATAATCTTCTTCCGCTTCTTTAGGGGTAAGGAAATTTACCTTGGACATCTTTACGCTCCTTCCTTTTCGATAACGTCCGAATTCTTGCGCATTTTCGGATTCCGGCCTTGATGGAAAAGGACATGGGCCGTGCCGGGTACGATTTTCAGTCGCCAGACAATGAAAAACCGCGATTGGAAAGGGGCACGGAGCCATGTCCAAGGAAATCATACAGTTCGACCGGGCCATGTTCGAGAGCAAGCTCGACGCCATGGTGCGCGAGAAGGTCGAGCGGATCGTCAACGCGATGCCCGAGCTTCAGGCGGACGAGATCGCCAACGCCGCGAGATACGAGCGTCCGGCGGACGGAAGGCGTACCGGGCCGGCCACTACGAGCGGAGCTGAACGCCCAAGGCCGGAGGCCCGGGCAAATTGAAGGGTCACCCTGTTC
>ENA-OQEB01000503-OQEB01000503.1-human-gut-metagenome-genome-assembly--contig:-NODE-503-length-16035-cov-2.794506_pt1 | contig 16035 bp, 23 predicted proteins | sample MGYA00242787_ERZ504619 | MGnify/ENA primary metagenome ERZ504619 (study PRJEB26092, sample SAMD00036317) | human gut metagenome | host: Homo sapiens | study: EMG produced TPA metagenomics assembly of... | reverse complement strand
GCACCGCAGCTTATCAGGATGGAGGAACGGGTCTTGCCCGCCGACAGCAAAAACTTTTTGTACTGCCGGACGGCGAAGTGGTCCGGGTCTTTTTTGTTCCAGCCGCTCAAACATGAGGTCCACTGGGCTTTGAAACTCCGGGTCATCTTCACGGGCTTCACTGGCGTTTATCATTTCCAGCAGGGTGGTAAAGTTCATTTCTTCTGCCGGGGCCTCGTACCAGATGTAGCCAATGAGTGCGGTGTAGAACAGCCGTTCCGACTTCACCCAAAAATCTTCCGCCGATTTTTCACCCTCGCCCTTGGTGTTGGCGATAAGAGTATTCACCAGCTTCAGCACATCCTTTTCCGAGTGGATGTAAACAAACGGGTTGTACTTCATGGACTTGGAAAAGTTTATCGTGTTCAGGATTTTCACCCGGTAGCCTGCCCGCTGGAACATTTGGCCCGTTTCCAGAACCAGAGTCCCTTTCGGGTCTGTGACCACGAATGAGGTGGGATAGTCGGAAGTGGGAAAGCATTGCATGAGGTTGGGCTTCACATAGAAGCGGGTCTTGCCGCTGCCGGAGCCGCCGATTACCAGCACATTCTTGTTCCGGGCCGTCTTGGGGTCTTTGGGCCGCCCGGTCATGGTCAGGCGTTCGGTCTGGGTCAGCAGGATGTTGTTTTCAAACTTGGGGTCGATGTAGGGGCAATATCCTTGGCGGTGCCCCACCGGGCAGAGCCGTATTCTTCACCCTTGCGGTACTTCTTGGCGTTCTTGCCCTTGCTGTACACAATGAGACGGACAGCCACCGCCCCAACAACGCCCACACACAGGTCAAACGGGTGCAGGCTGGGCAGCGGGCTTGCAAAGGCGGCGGAGATGCCGCTCGTTAGGTGCAGCAGCTTGGCCGAAGCATCCGCGCCCGCCGACAGACGGTACGTCTGCCCGCATTTGGCAAACAGGTACACGAACAGCAGATATGGCAGATTCAGCACCAGCAGTTTTTTTAGTTCAGGCTTCATCGTTCCAGCCCCCTTTGCTTGATTTTTTCTTTGGCGTGTTTCGGTTGCTGGGCCGCTTTCTGCTTAGCCACCGCCAGCACTTTGCGGATGGAGGGCCGCTGCTCCTTGGAGAGTGTTTTGGCCGTGAACTCCAGGAACGCCTGTTCCAGATTGTCCGCATCCTTGGCCTTGAAGATCACGATGTAGTGGGGCGGCTGGGTGGTCTTGTCCTTGCGTAAGGTAAAGTCCACGCCGTACTTCTTGGCGCAGGGCTTGAACGCCCCGATGTTCGCTTCCGTGACTTCAATGTTGGTCAGGGCCGCGCCGTGGGCTTTCAGCTGTTTCAGGCTTTGCTTGCCGTGGTGCAGCTTTGGCCCTTGGCCCGGTGCTGCAAATATTTTTTCAGGGCAGCTTGCAACGCTTGGGCGGTGAGTTTGCCTGTTTTCATGGACAGGGCAATGGTTTTCTGGGTGACTTCTTCCTGCAATATGAATCCCTCCTTGTTGCAGAAAATTCAGAGCGGCAGCTAGGGTGGAACCACCAGCCGCCGCAGGTAAAGTGTTCTCATGGATGGGTACTCCTTTCGGTCAGGTGTTGGGCGGGCGGCCCCAATCGGGCTGCGCCATATCGTGCGCCACAAGGGACGCATAGTAGCTGTTGATGGTGCTGGGGGCGTTGAACAGCATGGCCCGCAGGTATTGCTTGATGTTGCGGACTTTGGTGGTGTTGTCCCGCAGGCAGTCCATGACGAACTCGATGTGATGGCTGTCCAGCTTCAAGAATTTCGCCTTGACCAACTCTGCCGGGTAATCGTCCCCGGCACCCGGATGGACTTGCGGTTGGTGCAGACGGTTTCCAGCAGGATGTCCACAATCTCGTCCAGCTGCTCCCGGTCTATCCGGGGATTCTGGGTGAGGGTGTCATACTCGATGTTCTCCAAAATCAGGTCCCGGTAGATTTGATAGGCCGTTTCCTTTCGGCTTCCTGTCCGTTCCGGCGGCGATGCCATTGTCTCGTCCTCGTCCAAAGGCAAGGGGTTTGGGGAATGGATAGGAAGGGAATCGGTATTTAATCCCTCTTTCTTTTGTTTTTCTGTAATTAGTTTATCTTTATTTAATTGCATTGGATTTTCCAACGTAGGGTTTTCCTGCGTGGGATTCTCCAACGTTGGATTTTCCAATGTAGGTGAACCCGATGCAGGAACAGGCTGCGGCAGCTCGAAGATCACATAGTCTGCACCACGCAGCCGTCCTTTCTCGTCCCGTTCTCTGGAACGCTGGATGTAGCCCGCCTGTTCCAGTTCCCGGATGGCCTGCCGTATCGCGTCGATGCTTTCCCGGTTGATACGGGCCAGCCCTTGCAGGGTGTAGTCCCAATCTTCCGGCAGGGAGAGCATTTGGGAGAGTAAGCCTTTGGCTTTCAGGGACAAGGCCCGGTTCCGCAGGTGGTGGTTTGACATGACCGTGTAGCCGCTGTTCTTTTCTAACCCGAAAACTGCCATTTCACGGATGCCTCCTTTCTGTTTTTGGGCAAAGAAAAAGCCGCAGGCTTTTTGTTAAAGTCTGCGGCTATGCCGATTGTTAGATATTCAATTCTTTGTGTTTCCGCACTCCATATCAATTACCACCGAAACGGTGATGTGATTTTCAATGCGTTTATTGCGGAGTTTATCGCCCTCGCCATCGAACACAACATGACGAGAAAACAACGTAAAGCGGATGATTTCCACTAGATTTCTCTTTGTAGCGAAACTATCGCTTCGACATGCTCACTGTGAGGGAACATATCCACCGGCGTGCTGCTCTCCACTTTGTATCCCTTCCGGGTCAGCAGCTCCAGATCCCGGGCCAGCGTGACCGGGTTGCAGCTCACGTAGACCACACGTTTCGGGGCCATGCGGGCCACGCTTTCGATAAACTGCGGCGTAGAGCCTCCCGCGGCGGGTCCATAAAGATCACGTCTGCGCGTTCACCAGCCGCAGCGGCTTCGCCGATCCACCGGGTGGCATCTGCGGCAAAGAAGCGGGCGTTCTTCACGCCATTGTGCTTTGCATTGCCTATGGCATCGTGCACCGCTTCGCGGTTCACCTCCACGCCCACTACCTGCTTTGCATGGTCGGCGGCGGTCAGGCCGATGGTTCCGATGCCGCAGTAGGCATCCAGCACCACTTCTTTGCCGGTGAGATGCGCCGCGTCCACTGCAAGGCCGTACAGCACTTCGGTCTGGGTATGATTGATCTGATAAAAGCTGCGTGGCTGATGGCATAGGTCTTGCCGCAGAGGTATCCAGAATGAAGCCCTTGCCGTACAGCACCTTTTCCATATCACCCAGCACCACGCTGGTTTTGCGGTCGTTCACGTTCTGGACGATGGTGGTGATGGCCACGCCCTGCTTTCCGGCTTCGGTCAGCAGGGCTTTGACAAAGTTCTTGGCACCCGGCAGCACCGGCTGGGCCGTTACCAGCACCACCATCACCTGCCCGGTCATAACACCGCGCCGCAGCAGACAGTGACGCAGAAGGCCGGTGCCCTTATCCTCATTAAAAGGCTGGTAATGGCAGGTGCCCGCTGCCGCACGCACGGCCAGCATGGTCTTATCCAGCACTTCGTCCTGCAAAAGGCAGCTTTCCACCGGCAGCACCTTGTGGCTGTTTGCCGCGTAGATGCCGGAGGTAAGTTTTCCACCCCAGCCGGTGGTAAAGGTGGAGATCACCTTGTTCCGATAGTGGTACGGCGTTTCCATGCCCCGGATGTGCTCCACCGGGCCGAATCTGCCAGCAGCTTTTTCACGGTCTCTTCTTTCTGTTTCAGCTGTGCGGCATAGTCCAGCCCCAGCAGCGGGCAGCCGCCGCAGTTTTTGGCACGCAGTTTGCAATCCATCTTCCGCTCTCCTTTTTACCCATAAGGGTCATACAGATCATATTCTTCCGCTTCCAGATGCTTTTCCTCCAGCACCTTCATGGCCTGTTCCAGCTCGCTCTGGCCGCAGCCGCTTTCGCTGACCAGCGCGCGCACCGCCGCCGCAAGGTCGCCGCCAAAGAGGGTATCCAGCCGTTCCCGCATGCTCCACACATTATAGGCGCGCTGGGTGATGGCCGGAGTGTAGGTATTGCGGTTGCCATCCTTGCCGCTTTTCACCCAACCCTTTTCTTCCAGCCGGTAAAGAAAGTTCAGAACGGTAGCCGGTGCCCAGCCCTTTGCGCGCAGCTTTGCGTCGATGTCCCGTCGGGTGACGGGCGCACGGCAGGCCCACACCGCCAGCATCACCTGCTCCTCTGCCGCCGAAAGCGGCTTTACACTGTCCGGGATGCCGTACATCCTGCTGTTCTCCCTCCTTTTGGCATCTTTTTTCTTTTACGTTTGTCTTTGTTTTATTATTATACCAATTTCTGCTCCAAAGTGCAAGAGCCGAAAATGCCGATGAAATCAGGCTTTTTTAGCTCTATTTTACATTTGTCTTTGTTTTTGTTTTTCTATCAAGGACATTTGTGTGCTTTGTGCCCGCACAGGGGCTTTTGCGCCGTATCTTTGTGCAAAGATGCTCTTGTTTTCATCCCTGCAAAACCGGTATACTACGGCTACAGCAATCAACAGAACGCACCGCAGAAAACCGCGGTGCTGTGCGATACAGGAAAGGGAGAGTTCATTATGGCACGAGTTTACAACTTCAGCGCAGGCCCCAGCATGCTGCCCGAGAAGGTGCTCAAGCAGGCACAGGCAGAGCTGCTCGAGTATGGCGACAGCGGTCAGAGCGTGATGGAGATGAGCCACCGCAGCAAGTGGTTCGATGCCATCATCAAGGACACCGAGGCCACCCTGCGCCGGGTAATGAACATTCCCGACAACTACAAGGTCGGTTTCTTTCAGGGCGGTGCGACCCAGCAGTTGCCATGGTCCCGCTGAATTTCATGACCACCGGCAAAGCAGATTACCTTGTCACCGGCAATTTCTCGAACCTTGCCGCCAAGGAAGCCGCCAAGTTCGGCGAGGTGAACATTGTTGCTTCCAGCAAGGATAAGAACTTCACCTACATCCCGGACGTGAACGCCATCAACTATGATAAGGATGCCAGCTACATCCACATCTGCCAGAACAACACCATCTTCGGCACCCAGTTCGTGGAGGTGCCGCAGGTGGAGGGTGTGCCTCTGGTGGCAGACATGAGCTCCATGATCCTCTCCAAGCCGGTGGACGTGACCAAGTACGGCTGCATCTACTTCGGCGTGCAGAAGAATGTGGCCCCCGCCGGTATGGCCATTGCCATCGTCCGCGATGACCTGCTGGGCCATGCCGCCGACAATGTGCCCACCATGATGAACTACACCACCCTGCTGGGCAAGGACAGCATGTACAACACGCCCCCCTGCTGGTGCATCTATATGACCGGTCTGGTGCTCAAGTATCTGGAAAATGACATCGGCGGTCTTGCCAACATGCAGAAGATCAACGAAGCCAAGGCCAAGGTGCTGTACGACTATCTGGATGGTCAGGACTTCTTCACGAATCCTGTGGAGCACCGCTACCGCAGCACCATGAACGTCACCTTCACCAGCCCCAATGCAGATCTGGACAAGAAGTTCTGCGCCGAAGCTGCAGAAGCAGGCTTCGTGAACCTGAAGGGCCACCGTCTGGTGGGCGGCATGCGCGCTTCTATCTACAACGCCATGCCTGCCGAGGGCGTGGATAAGCTGGTGGACTTCATGGAGAAGTTCCGCAAAGAAAATGCATAAGAGGGGAATTCAGATATGTATACGATCAAAACTTTGAACGCCATCAGCCCGGTGGGTCTGGCAAAGCTGAACAACAAGCAGTTTGACGTGGCTGTGGACACCGATGCCCCGGACGGCATCCTCGTTCGCAGCGCCGACATGCTGAATACCGCCTTCAACGACAATCTTCTGGCCATCGCCCGCGCCGGTGCCGGCGTGAACAACATCCCGCTGGACCGCTGCAGTGAGCAGGGCATCGTGGTGTTCAACACCCCCGGTGCCAACGCCAACGCTGTGGCCGAGCTGGTGATCGGTATGCTGATCGCCGGAAGCCGCAATGTGGCTGTTGCTGCCCAGTGGTGTCAGGGCCTTGCCGGTGACCCCGCCATGGCAAAGACCGTGGAAAAGGGCAAGAAGCAGTTCGTGGGCAACGAGATCAAGGGCAAGACGCTGGGTGTCATCGGTCTGGGTGCCATCGGCTCCCGCGTGGCCAACTGCGCCATTGAGCTGGGCATGGAGGTCTACGGCTACGACCCCTACATCTCCATTGACGCCGCCTGGAACCTGAGCAGTCAGGTACGCCACTGCGTAAACCTGAACGACATGCTGCCCCTGTGCGACTACATCACCATCCATGTGCCCTACCTGCCCACCACCAAGGACACCATCAACGCCCAGACCCTTGCCCTGTGCAAGGATGGCGTGAAGATCCTGAACTACGCCCGCGGTGAGCTGGTGAACACCGAGGCGCTGCTGGAAGCCATGGAGACCGGCAAGGTGTCCGGCTATATGACCGACTTCCCGTCTGAGGCCATTCTGGGCAAGCCCGGCATCGTGTGCACCCCGCATCTGGCGCTTCCACCCCGGAAGCCGAGGACAACTGCGCCGTGATGGCTGCAAAGGAGCTGAGCGACTACCTGAAGAACGGCAACATCATCCACTCGGTGAACATGCCGGAGGTCAACCAGCCCAGAGCCGGCGGCAAGCGCATCTGCATCATCCACAAAAACGAGCCGGGCATGATCAGCCAGATCACCGCCCTGACCACCGAAGCCGGCCTGAACATCGAGAACATGGTGAACAAGAGCAAAAAGAACATGGCCTACACCATGCTGGATGCTACCGGTGCTGTGGACAAGACGCTGGCCGAAAAGCTGGCTGCCATCCCCGCCGTGATCCGGGTGCGCATCCTGTAAAGCAAAACGATTTTTATTTTAGCAACCCGGAAAAGTCTGCGGATTTTTCCGGGTTGCTTTTTCACAGAGAAGGGCCGTGGCGGCAACCTGCATTTCCAAATCAGGATTTTTTACAAACTGGAAATTCTTTCTCGTCCCATCTGCCGGTTAGTTTCCATTTACAAACTGTAGTTTGTCTCAAAAAACGCGTTAGAGATAGCTTTTTCTAACTACACATCGTAAAAAGTTTACATGTATTAACATTCAAGAAAAAGCTTGAAAATGGTAAATTCTGTGCTACAATAGGCTCGACAGAAGGGAAATGTCCACCCTGTTCTCCGGCTTTTGGGCCGGTATATTCATCTTACAGGTCCTGCGGTGCAGGGCCTCTGACAGGAAATAGAAAAGGTAGGGAAGTTACTATGGATATCAAGAAGATCGCACTGTTCGCCGCCGGCACGTTGTTCGGTTCTGCCGGTTTCAAGCTGCTGTCCAGCAAGGATGCCAAGAAGGTCTATACCCAGACCACCGCTGCCGTGCTGCGCATGAAGGACTCCACCATGGAGACCGTCAGCAAGGTTCAGGAGCAGGCTGGTGACATTCTGGCCGATGCAAAGGCCATCAACGAGGCTCGTGCTGTTGAAGCCGAGGCTGCTGTGATCGAGGATGCCGCCGAGGAGACCACCGAAGAGACCGCTGAGTAATTTTCGGTTCGTAAAGCATTGAAAGCCCCAACGTGGCTTTCGAGCCGCCTTCGGGCGGCTCTTTTTTGTGAGAGTGGGGCCGCAGGCGTGCAGGGTATAGCAGCCTGACGCTGCGGCAAAAAGATAGAGAAGGATATTTGATATATGAAATGTACCATTCTGCATGAAGGCAAGGGTCGGATGCGCGTGCATGTGGAAAACGTCCGCATGACCCTGCACCGTGCCGATGTGCTGGAAGCTTATCTGAACCACAAAGATGCCATCGTCCATGCCGCCGTTTACGAGCGCACGGGCGATGTGGTCATTACCTATACCGGCAAGCGCACCGCCGCCATTGCCATTCTGGCAGGCTACAAGTTCGATGTGGCCGAGTATGACGCTCTGGTCACCTCCGCCGACAGCCGCAGGCTGAACCGGGAATATCAGGATAAAATGTTCGATCTGGTGGCAGGCCGCTGCCTGCGCAAGCTGTTCCTGCCCGCACCCCTTGACGCTGCCTACACCGCCTTCCGCTCCATCCGCTTCCTCTGGAAGGGTGTGCGCTGCGTGCTGAGCCGCAGGCTGGAAGTGGAGGTGCTGGACGCTTTGTCCATCGGCGTCTCGCTGCTGCGCGGCGACTTTGGCACCGCCGGTTCTGTCATGTTCCTGCTGAACCTCGGTTCTCTGCTGGAAGAGTGGACCCGCAAGAAGAGTCTGGACGATCTAGCCCGCAGCATGGCCCTGAACGTGGACAAGGTGTGGGTGCGCAGCCAAGCACCGAAGTGCTGGTGCCTCTGACCAAAGTACGCTCCGGCGATGAGGTGGTCGTGCGCAGCGGCAACATGATCCCGCTGGACGGCACCGTGCTGGAAGCGAAGCCATGGTGAATCAGGCTGCCCTGACCGGCGAAGCTATGCCGGTGCGCAAGGCAGAGGGGTCCACCCTCTATGCCGGCACCGTTGTGGAGGAGGGCGAGTGTGTCTTTATCGCCAAGCCGAGGGCGGTTCCAACCGCTACGACAAGATCGTGGCCATGATCGAGGAATCCGAAAAGCTCAAGTCCAGCACCGAGAACCGTGCGCTGGTGCTGGCCGACAAGCTGGTGCCATGGTGTCTGGGCGCAACGGTGGTCACCTATCTGCTCACCCGCAACGCCACCCGCGCTATCTCCTGCCTGATGGTGGATTTCTCCTGCGCGCTCAAGCTCTCCATGCCGCTGGCCGTGCTTTCCGCCATGCGCGAGTGCGGCAGCTACCACATCACCGTCAAGGGCGGCAAGTATCTGGAAGCGCTGTCCAAGGCAGACACTATCGTGTTTGATAAGACCGGCACCCTCACCCGTGCCACCCCGCAGGTGGTGGAGGTCGTGCCCTTCTCTGGCTGCAACGAGCGCGAAGTTCTGCAGCTGGCCGCCTGTCTGGAAGAGCACTTCCCCCATTCCATGGCCAACGCCGTGGTGCGTGCCGCCAAGGAGCGCGGCATTTCCCATGAGGAGATGCACTCCGAGGTGGAGTACATCGTGGCCCACGGCATTGCAAGCCGCGTGGGCGACGAACGGGTGGTCATCGGCAGCCACCACTTCGTCTTTGAGGATGAAAAGTGCACCATCCCCACAGCCGAGCAGCAGAAGTTCGATGCTCTCAAGCCGGAGCATTCGCACCTGTACATGGCAGCCAGCGGCCAGCTGGTGGGTGTGATCTGCATTTCCGACCCGCTGCGCCCGGAAGCCGCCGCTGTGCTGAACGGACTGCGTGCGCTGGGCATCCGGAACACCGTCATGATGACCGGCGACAGTGAGCGCACCGCCGCTGCTATTGCAAAGCAGGTGGGCGTGGACCGCTTCTTTGCCGAGGTGCTGCCCGAGGACAAGGCAAACTTCGTCCAGCAGGCCAAGGCCGAGGGCCACACCGTGGTGATGATCGGCGACGGCATCAACGACTCCCCCGCCCTGTCCGCTGCCGACATTGGCATTGCCATCAACTCCGGCGCTGCCATCGCCCGCGAGATCGCCGATGTGACCATCAAAGCCGACAGTCTGGAGGAGCTGGTGGCCCTCAAGGCCATCGCCAACTCTCTGCAAAAGCGCGTGCACGCAAACTACCGCTTCGTGCTCACCTTCAACTCCACCTCATCGCGCTGGGTGCTCTGGGCATCCTGCAGCCGGCCTCCTCTGCCATGCTGCATAATCTCTCCACCATCGGCATCAGCCTGAAGAGCATGACCAATCTCCTGCCGGAGAACAAGGCTCCGCAGCTGAAAGCATAATTACCGCAAAAATAACGCCGTGTCTGAACATTCGACACGGCGTTATTTTTTATCTGTTATTCCAGCCCGATCTGCTGTGCGTACTCTTCCAGCAGCTCCCGCTCCAGGAACGGAGTCTTGACACCCTCGCGGTCACGGTAGGTCTCGTGGCCCTTGCCAATGACGGCGATCAGGTCGCCCTCCTGCGCGTGATCCACTGCGTAGTGCAGTGCATCCAGACGGTCGGGGATTTCCACAAACTTTGCGTCCGGGTTGCCCTTGTTCATGCCCACGCGGATATCAGCAAGGATGTCCTCCACCTTTTCAAAGCGGTTGTTGTCCTCGGTGAGGATGGAGAAATCGGCCATTTTGGCGCAGATCTCGCCCATGCCGTAGCGGCGCAGCTTGGAGCGGTTGCCGCCGCAGCCGAACACCACCACCAGACGGTGGGGCTTGTAGGCCCGCAGAGTGGTGAGCAGCTTTCGGTGGACACCTCGTTGTGGCATAGTCCAGCAGGATGGTAAACTTTTTGCTGATGGGCACCAGCTCCACGCGGCCTTGACCACGCACTTGCCCAAGCCCGTCGTGGATGGCCTGATCCGGCAGGCCCAGCACCTTGCCCACCGCCAGAGCTGCCAGCGCGTTGTACACGCTGAACTCACCGGGCATGTTCACCTTCACATCCATCTCGTCCTTGCCGGTCACATGGAACTTCACGCCCAGAAAATCGTGGGTGCGCAGCAGTTCAAAGCCGGTCTCGCGGTAGTCCGCCTGCTCAGCGCGGCCATAGGTGACAAGGCGGCAGGTGTGGCCTTCCAGAAGTGCTTCGGTATTCTCATCGTCAATGTTCACCACGCCCACGTCGCAGCGCTTGAACAGCTGGCCCTTCCAGCTGCGGTACTCCTCAAAGGTCTTGTGCTCGCCGGGGCCGATGTGATCCGGCGAAAGGTTGGTGAACACGCCCACATTGTAGTGCACACCGGCCACGCGGTCCATCATCAGGCCCTGGCTGGAAACTTCCATCAGCGCGGTGTCACAGCCTGCATCCAGAAACTCCCGGAAGGTTTTTTGCAGTTCGTAGCTTTCCGGAGTGGTGTTGGCAGTTTCCTTGTGGCGGCCCATATAATAAATGCCGTTGGTGCCGATCATGCCCACCTTGCGGCCTGCAGCTTCCAGCACGCTCTTGATCATGTGGGTGGTAGTAGTCTTGCCCTTGGTACCGGTCACACCGATCATGGTCATCTTGCGGGACGGGTTGCCGAAAAGGTTCGCGCTCATCAGAGCCATGGCATAGCGGCTGCTTTCCACCTTGACCACGGTCACGCCCGGCATGGCAGAAAGGTCGATGTCGTGCTGGATGACCAGTGCGCTGACACCCTTTGCCGCACAGTCGGCGGCAAACTCATGGCTGTCACGCTGGGTGCCCACGATGCACACGAACAAAAGGCCCGGTGCCGCCTTGCGGCTGTCGTAGATGATATCCGAGATCTCGGTGTCCAGACTGCCTGCGCAAGGGTAAAGGGCACGCCTTCCAATAACTGTTCCAGTTTCATACTGCACACGCTCCTCAAAACATTTCGTCACATGGGGTTTTCTTCGTTATTTGCGGTCATGCGGGCGGGCTCGGTCAGCGGTGTTTCTTCCGCAGCTGCCGCCGTATCGTCCGCAGGCTGAGCCGCAGCGGCATCCTCTGCACCGTCTGCCGCAGTATCCTCGGCAGCAGAGGTGTCAGGCTCTTCCGGCACGGTCTTTTCCGGCACAACATAACCGGAGGGCAGGGTCGGCTGGCCCTGTGCAAAGTAAATTTTACGGGTGCTGCCCGCGCTGACATGGCTGAAATCCAGTCTGCCGGTGTCGGTAGGGGCACAACCCTTGCCGTCGGCATTGGTCAGCACATAGCGTGCGCGGTCCAGCTTATAATCCAGATTGTTCCGTGTACCCAGAAGCACACTGACACGATCCTGATACAAAAATGCCATCTGGTCGGTGTCCGCAAATTCCATGCGGGTCACATCGTCCAGCATCCCATACTCTTCCAGCTTTGCCTGCAGCTCATTCAGCGCATCCAGACGGTCGTCCGTCTGCACCGCTGCCGAAGCTGCTGCCGAACCGGATGCATCCGATGCCGCCGGGTCTGCCTGCGCTGCAAAGGTCAGCTGGTCGCCGGGTGTCACCGACACCGGCTCGCCGCCGTATAGGGTCTTGAGTTCTTCCGGCTGGGCAGACTCGCAGGCCAGGATCTTGAACTGATCCGAGAGGGTCAGCCAGCCGCTCTTCGTCTGCATGGCATAGGTAGGCACCGCCTCGGTCACCTGCACCACCACCGTGTTGGGGTAATCCCGAACCACCCTGATGGATTCCAGCAGCGGGAACTGCTTTTCCAGTTCCGCTTCCTTGGCGGCAGGGTCAAAGCTGAAAATGTTCTCTTCGGTCTGCACACCCAGTGCCTGCAGGATCTGGCTGCTGGAATAGCCGCCCACCTCCTGCACCACGGTGCCGTCCGCCGTCTGCACCTGAATGGTACCGATCTTAAACAGCATGGTCATGGTCAGGTAAACACCGGCGGCGATCACGGCCAGCAGGGTCACAAAGGCCATCAGCCGCCGCAGCATCCGCCGCCGCTTCAGTGCAGCGCGGGTCAGGCGGCGCTTCTTGCGTTTTTCCCGCTGTACCGGGTCGCGTGGCTGCTGTTGGTGCCGGGGCGCAGACGCTGGTTTTTGTAGCGCTGCTGCGCTGCCTGAGCCGCTGTCTTGCGCGGCTTCTGCCCTGTGGACGGCGCTGCTGCGGCTTGCGGCCGTGCCGGATGCACGCTGTTCCGGCTGGGCCGTGCGGCTTGCTGCGCGGTACGGTTCCGGTTCTGGCCGCTGGTGCGCCGGGTGCCGCTCTGTTCGGTGCGGCGCGGCTGCGAAGGGAACTCGATGCTGTTATCGGTACGGGTGCGGCGCACCGTACCATTGGCGGTGCGGTCCGGCGCAAAGCTCAGCGGTTCCCCGTTGAAGCCATAGCGCCCGTCCGCACTGCCGGAAGATCCTTTTTGTTGTGAAGGCGGCGGAGTATGCTGCAGGTCTTTCCGCAGGTCGTAGATATTGCCGTTGTTTCTGTTATTGCGGTATTGCTGCATGGCGCACACCTCCTTTCCGGTTTAGGTTTTGTTTTACTTCTGCACCAGTTTCATCAGAGCGTCTGCAATACGGTCAAGGCTGTCATCCACCGACAGGCTGCGGGCATTTTTGCCCATCTCAGCCAGCTTGCCGGGCTGTGCCAGCATGTCGGACACCGTGCTCACCAGCTTTTCGCCGGTCAGATCTTTTTCCTCGATCACCACAGCGGCATCGGCCTTCTGCAGTTCCATGGCATTGAAGTACTGGTGGTTCTCAGCCACATTGGGGCTGGGGATGAGCACGGCTGCACGGCCAACAGCTTCCAGCTCGGCCAGCGTCAGCGCACCGGCGCGGCTGATGACAAGGTCTGCCGCAGCCAGCAGTTCCGGCATATTGTTGATGTATTCCTTCACCACAAGGCCGTCGCCTTCCGCGAAGTTCTTTTCCTTTTCCAGATCCTTGAACAGCTGCACACCGTACTGGCCGGTAGCGTGGAGATGCAGCACCGGCTTCTTCTCGTGCTGTTCCCATGCACACAGGTCGGCCACCACCTCGTTGACGCGGCGTGCGCCAAGGCTGCCGCCGAAGGAAAGGATCACCGTGCGGTCGCCCGCGCCCAGCTCAGCGCGGATGGCATCGCGGTCCTTTGCCTTGGTGAACACCTCCGGGCGCACCGGATTGCCCACCACGATGGTCTTATCAGGTGCGCCCAGCTTTCCACAGCAGCAGGCACGGCGGCAAACACGAGATCCACATCCGGTGCCAGCAGCTTGTTGGTCACGCCGGGGAAGGCGTTCTGCTCATGAATGGCGGTGTGGATGCCCATTTTGGCGGCACAGCGCACCACCGGACCGGACACATAGCCGCCGCAGCCGATCACAAGATCGGGTTTGACCTCCTTCATAATGGCCTTTGCCTTGGGCCAGAGAGGGCCAGATTCCACAGCGTAACGATGTTGCGCTTGATGTTGTTCAGCGACAGCCTGCGCTGGAAACCGGTGATCTCGATATGGTGGAAGGGATAGCCCGCCTGTCCTACCAGACGATACTCCATGCCCTCCTTGCGGCCGGCAAAGTGGATCTCGCAGAAGGGTCTGCCTTTTTGATAGCACCTGCAATGGCAAGTGCCGGGTTGATATGGCCGGCAGTGCCGCCGGCAGCGATCAGAACTCGCATGACGATTCCTCCTCTATTATTAGTGCATCTGGGCAGGTCATCGGGGAGCTCCCCACTGGCCTGCGCCCTCAAAACAGTCGTTACAGTTCATTGCGCGCACGGCGGGCATCGTCCAGATTGATGGTACGGTCCTTCAGCTCCGCATCACGCTGAGCCTTTGCAGCCTGCCGCTGTGCGTGGGCCGCTGCCCTCTGCTGCGCCGCCCGCTCTCCGTTACGCCCAATGTTCACCATCACGCCCATTTCTGCCAGCAGCAAGATCAGACTGGTGCCGCCGGACGAGAAAAACGGCAGGCTGATGCCGGTATTCGGGATGGTGTTGGTGACCACGGCGATGTTGCAGAACACCTGCCAGGCGATCTGCGCCATAATGCCAATTCCCACCATGGTGCAGAACTGGTTCTCGGCCTTATAGCGATCATCAGGCCCTGCGCTATGAGCAGTATGAACAGCACGATGATGAGCACCGCACCGATGAAGCCCAACTCTTCGCACACCACACTGAAGATGAAGTCGTTGGTGCTTTCCGGCAGCCAGAGCTGCTTTTCGACGCTGTTGCCAAGGCCAAGGCCCTTCAGTCCGCCGGAGCCGATGGCGTACAAGCTCTGCTTGGTCTGGTCGTTCAGCGCTTCCAGATCATCGGACCATGTGTTCAGGCGGTCCTGCAGATAGCCAATGGATTCCACCAGCGTCAGAGCCGGTTTCAGCAGCAGAGCCGCCGCTGCGGCCCCGCACCATGTCAATACACCGCCGCAGCCGGTCAGCATGAGGATGGTGCCCACGATGGCGGTGGTCAGCAGGATGCCGGACATGTGCGGCTCTAAAAACAGCAGCACCACCACCGGCACCAGCGGCAGCACCGGCACGATCAGCTGCCTTACGATGCGGATGAACAGCCAATCCTTTGGCTTGATCTTTTCTCTCAGCGACGGGCTGAACCGGCCGATCTGCGGCGCGCTTGCCGCCAGATGGGACGAGAGCAGGATCATCTCAAACTTTGCCACCTCAGAGGTTTGCAGAGTCAGTCCGCCCAGACGGATCCAGCGGCGGCAGCCGTTCAGCGGTGCAAAGGTCAGCGTGACGGCCAGCATGGCCAGCACCACCCAGTACAGCGGCTTGCTCGCCCAGCGCAGGAAGCGGTGATCCACATAGCTCATGACTACCATACAGCCAATGCCAATGGCCATGCAGATAGCCTGCTGCTTGATGTAGTGCAGGCTGTCGCCCATGCGCAGGTAGCCGGTGGTGTAGCTTGCGCTGTACAGCATTACAAGGCCGAACACCATGATAATGGCCAGCGTTGCCAGCCAGTTGAGCAGCAGCCGGTTCCATGGTCCCGGGTCCCGCTGCAGCGGCGGCACCCATGCACTTTCTTTTTGGTTTTTATGTTGTCTGCGGGTGGCTGCCATTGCCACGCCCCCTTATTTTCAGAATCAGGCGCTCAGGCCCAGCGTGCCAGACACACGGCCAGCGCCAGCCCGCACACGCTCAGTGCGCACAGGCTGTAAAAAATATTCACTGCACTCATGCCGCGCTTTTCCAGCCAGCGGTGCAGCGGAGCCGCGCGGAACAGCGGCCGCCCGGTGATGCGGTGGTACAGGATCTGCAAAAGCACCATGCCGCCCTCTGCCCAGAAGGGCAGAGCCAGCGGGATGCTCAACTCTGCATACCCGATGCACAGCGGCACGCAGCCCAGCACCCCAGCCAGATACAGGCAGCCGCAGCTGCCCGGGCGCAGCTTTGCGGGCGGAAAATTCCACAGCAGAAAGGCCAGCAGTGCCCCGGCCAGTGCTGCCGGCAGTACCGCCAGCGGGAACCAGCCAGCCGTGTTTCCAGCATCATGAGGCCCAGCATGGCCGCAAAGGCCGTGCCGCACACGGTGCCGTCGGCTCCGTCGGCGGTACGGGCACATTCTGCCAGCGCCACCAACACAAGTCCCCACAGCACCGGGGCTGCGCCGCCCAG
>ENA-OQEB01000502-OQEB01000502.1-human-gut-metagenome-genome-assembly--contig:-NODE-502-length-16039-cov-3.278846_pt1 | contig 16039 bp, 17 predicted proteins | sample MGYA00242787_ERZ504619 | MGnify/ENA primary metagenome ERZ504619 (study PRJEB26092, sample SAMD00036317) | human gut metagenome | host: Homo sapiens | study: EMG produced TPA metagenomics assembly of... | reverse complement strand
TCCAGATGACCAAAGCGTCTGGGAAATTGTGGAAGAACCGGATTATTTTCTGCTGTAGCCCGAAATACGCCCGGTACAGCTCTTCTGCTGTCCAGTCCGGGAAAGCATCCTCATAATAGGGGTCTTTTCCGTCAATGACATGCATGGAGCCGATCACATAGTCGAACGGCCACGCATTTACATACTCTTCCATCCGTTCTTTTAAGTGGAGCTGCAGTCCCAGTTCCACGCCGAATCGGATATCGATTCTGCCGCGATATTTTTCCTGCAGTTCCCGGATTTTTGCCGCATATGCCGGTGTATCGAGCTGGAACTCGCCGGTACTGTAATCCATATCGTAGTGATCCGTCAGGCAGATTGCCGGAAGTCCCAGCTCGACTGCCCGTTTTACCATCTCTTCTGTTGGTGCTTCGCTGTCACTTGAAAAGAAACTGTGCATATGACAGTCCGCTATTTTCATCTTTCGGCCTCCGTAATCGTTCCGCCTCCGCCGACACAGCCGTCCACGTAGAAGACAACAGCCTGTCCCGGTGTCGGAGCACGCACGCCGTCCGGGAAGGTACAGGTAATCTCATCTTCCCCGGTCCGTTTGATCACGCACGGGGAGCCTTTGTGCCCGTACCGGATTTTTGCGGTGCAGGAGAGCTCTTCTCCAAGTTCCAGCGGCGGAATTGCCATATAGTTTACTTTGTTTGCTTTTACTACTTTTGCGAAAACCTCTTCATTTTCGCCGACCACAACCTCGTTCGTCTCCGGACGGATTTCCAGTACGAACACGCGGTGTCCCATCGGAAGGCCGAGTCCGCGGCGCTGTCCTACGGTGTAATGGGTAATCCCCTCATGGCTACCGAGGATTTCACCCTTTGTATTCACGAAATTGCCTTTCGGTGCCACGATTCCTGTCTCGTTCTGGATAAAGGAAGCGTAATCCTGATCCGGCACGAAGCAGATTTCCTGGGAATCCTTCTTTTTTGCTACCGGAAGACCGATTTTTGCTGCAATCTCACGAATCTGATCTTTTGTGTAGTCTCCGACCGGCATCAGCGTATGCGAAAGCTGCTCCTGGGTCAGATTATACAGTGCATACGTCTGGTCTTTTGCCGCTGTTACCGAATTTGCAATCGCATACCGTCCATTGGCAAGCTGTTCGATTCTTGCATAATGTCCGGTCGCAATGTAGTCCGCTCCAATGGAAAGACTGCGCTGAAGCAACGCTTCCCATTTCACATAGCGGTTGCAGGCGATACACGGGTTCGGTGTTCTGCCGCAGAGATATTCGTTCGTGAAATAGTCCATGACGTTCTCACGGAACTCTTTTTTGAAGTTCATGACATAATACGGAATGTCCAGCACCTGTGCCACGCGCCTTGCATCATCAACAGCAGAAAGGCCGCAACAGCCCCCGTTTTCCTCCTGGACTGTCTCGGCTCATCCTGCCAGATCTGCATGGTCACCCCGATGACATCGTATCCTGCTTTTTTCAGGAGATACGCTGCCACCGAGGAATCTACGCCGCCGGACATTCCAACGACTACTTTCTTTTTTCCCATACTTAGTATTCTTCCTCTTCCTCGCCCTCGCTGATATCAGACTTCGGTTTTGCAGACCTTCGATCTTGATGTGGTGTTTCTCTGCGTAATCCCAGAGTGCAGCGTGAATTGCTTCTTCTGCAAGCAGAGAACAGTGAACTTTGACCGGCGGAAGTCCGTCGAGTGCTTCCATAACGGCTTTGTTGGTTACTTCCAGAGCTTCCTGGATGGTTTTTCCTTTTACCAGCTCGGTTGCCATACTGCTGGTTGCAACTGCGGCGCCGCAGCCGAAGGTTTTGAATTTGCAGTCCTGAATGATGCCGTTATCGTCGATGTCAAGATACATTCTCATGATATCGCCGCATTTTGCATTTCCAACGGTACCTACACCGCTTGCGTTCTCAATTTCTCCTACATTTCTCGGATGCTGGAAATGATCCATTACTTTTTCACTGTACATTGTTATTCTTCCTCCTGAACTATTTCAAAGCAGTCCTCCTCCGGCACAGCTTTTACCTGAATTTTTCTGTACCGGCTTTCTGGATGGACTGTCTTATTTTTTTAAACTTATTTACCCTGCTGTTTTTTGATGTAATCCTCATACAGCGGGGACATGCTGCGCAGACGGTCTACGATCGCTTTAATCTGCTCTACAACAAAATCAACGTCCTCTTTTGTGATCTCCTCACTTAAAGTCAGACGTAAGGAACCGTGTGCTTTCTCGTGCGGCAGTCCGATGGCCAGCAGTACATGGGACGGATCCAGGGATCCGGAAGTACATGCAGAACCGCTGGATGCGCAGATACCTTTCATATCCAGCATGATCAGAAGGGACTCTCCCTCGATGAATTCAAAGCTGATGTTGCAGTTGTTCGGCAGACGTTTTACCGGATCGCCGTTCAGACGGCAGTTCGGAATCTCGGTTAAAATACGGTTGATCAGATAATCACGTACTTCGATTTCTTTTGCGGTACGCTCCGCCATAGTTCTTGCCGCACGCTCTGCCGCAACTCCATATCCTACGATGCCCGGTACATTTTCTGTTCCGGCACGGCGTTTTCTTTCCTGCGCACCGCCGTGTACGAAGGAGCGGATTTTCACACCCTTTCGGATGTAAAGGAAGCCGATTCCTTTCGGTCCGTTAATCTTATGACCGCTGGAACTGAGCATATCAATATTGCACTCATCCACATTGATCGGGATCTGGCCAAATGCCTGTACAGCATCTGTGTGGAATAAAATATTGTGTTCTTTTGCAATTCTTCCGATTTCCTTGATCGCTGAATCGTTCCGATTTCGTTGTTTGCCGCCATAACGGAAATCAGAATGGTCTCAGGTGTGATGGCTGCTTCGAGTTCATCCAGATTGACAACGCCGTTCTCATCGACGCGATATAGGTGATTTTCGCACCGCGCTCTTTTTCCAGATACTCACAGGTATGAAGAATCGCATGATGCTCGATTTTTGTGGTGATGATGTGGTTTCCTTTATTTTTATATGCTTCAAAGGTAGCTTTTAACGCCCAGTTATCGGACTCGCTGCCGCCGGCTGTGAAATAAATTTCCTCCGGTTTTGCGCCGAGCACGTTTGCGATCTGCTCTCTTCCTTTGGTGATGGCTTCTTTGCTTTTTCCTGCAATTGCATAAATACTGGATGGATTTCCGTAGTATTCGCTGAAATAAGGAAGCATAGCCTCGACAACTTCCGGGGCTGTTTTTGTTGTTGCCGCATTGTCCAGATAAATCATTGTTGTTCACTCCTTGTCATTTCTATCGCTGTTTCTGTTTTTCTCTAATTGCCGGCTCTGCTGAACCAGCTCTCCGAGGCTGATGGAATCCACAGCGTTCGTAATTCCCTCATTGATCCTCTGCCACACAAAACGCGTGACGCAGAAATCGGCCGCATCGCAGCCGCCCAGGCCTTCATTGACCGAGCACGTGACTGCCTCGAGTCCGCCCTCCAGCACACGGAGAACATCTCCTACCGAAATGGAATCTGCCGGTTTTGCAAGTACATATCCACCGCCTGCTCCCCGCACACTCTCAATGAATCCGGCTTTTCGAAGCGGACGCACCAGCTGCTCCAGATAGCTCTCTGAGATATTCTGGCGTTCTGAAATGCTGGCAATGGACACTGCACCCTCTTCTTCGTGACTCGCCAGATCGATCATGGCACGCAGACCATATCTTCCTTTGGTCGATAATTTCATTCCTGGTTCTCCTTTTTCCTGTGCTGTCGTTTTCCAATTCCGACAGTTTTAATCGGATTTATTTCTCACTCAGAATAGCACCTATCACGGGGTTCTGTCAAGGAGTTTTTTCGCATATTTTAGACTATCTGCGCAATGCCGTGAAAGGAGTCTATCCCATGCTGAAAATCACAAGAAAGAACACACTTCTTCTTGGCACACTGATCCTGACCGCGTCCGGGATCATCTGCAGAATTCTTGGATTTCTCTATAGAATATTCCTGTCGCGCCGGATCGGTGCGGAAGCCTTTGGTATCTACCAGCTCGCCACACCACTCTACGCACTGATGCTCTCCCTTGGCGCAGGCGGCATGCAGACGGTGCTCTCGCGCTTTGTCGCATCGTACCTTGCCAAAAAGGATTCCAGACGGGCAAAGATCTGTCTGGCGGCCGGATGCGGCATTGTAGTGATACTTTCCTTCTCCGCCTCCATCTTTCTCTTTTTCAGCGCGGATTTTATCGGAACACGGCTTCTTTTTGAGCCGCGGACGATTCTGCTCCTCCGGATTTTATCACTCGGCATTCTCCCCTCCGGGATCCACAACTGTCTCTCGGCATGGTATCTTGGCCAGAATCAGACGGCACTGCCTTCTTTTTGCCAGCTTTTGGAACAGTTCGTGCGCATGGGCGCTTCCTACCTTGCCTGGCTTTTCTGTCTTTCCACAAGTCTCCCCTCTGCCGCTGTCGCTGCATTCGGTACTGCCGCCGGCGAACTCTTTTCGTGTCTCTTTCTGATGGCCTGCCTGTCCGTCTCGCACAGCAGGTCCCCTCAGAAACACCGCACGATTTCTGTTTTTTTCAAAGAAAAGACCCTCTGGTACGATACCTTCCGAGAGCTTGCCGTTTTGAATCTTCCGCTTACGCTGAACCGTATTCTTCTGAATGTCCTCCACAGCATTGAAAGTGCTCTGCTCCCCGGCTGTCTGGTCACCTCCGGTCTTTCCCGGAAAGCAGCGCTCTCGCAGTATGGCATTCTCACCGGTATGGCACTTCCGATGATCTTTTTTCCATCTGCCATCACCCACGCGGTGTCCGTCATGCTTCTGCCCGGCGTAGCAAAACAGCAGGCCGACGGTACGCCGGAGCAAATATCAGACACGATCCGTTATACAATTTCTTTCTGTGTGCTGCTTGGCACTTCCGCTGTTTTTGCCTTTTTCTTTTTCGGTCCGTGGCTTGGACGTTTCCTTTTTCAAAACGAAGAAGTCGGCGTTTTTCTGCGTATCCTTTCATTTTTAAGTCCTTTTCTCTATCTGGAAACGACACTTGGAAGCATTTTAAACGGCCTTGGAAAAACTTCTCTCGTTTTTTTCCAGAACCTTGCCGGAGATGTAATTCGTATTCTTGCAATTCTTTTTCTCGTCCCGGTTTTCGGCATCCGTGGCTATCTCTATGGTATTCTTGCAAGTGAACTTACCATTATGACAATGGCACTTTTGTTCCTGCATCGGGAATCTGCAAACGGATTTGCTGTTCATTGATACCTTTTTTCTATCTTTTTTAAGAGAAACAGAATTTTCGCCGAAAAAATATCGACAATCTTCGCGTTATGTATTATAATTTATAGATAGTTTGCGACGGGGCACACAAGAACGCTCCTCTGTCCGCAGCTAGAAAAGAAGTGCATCTAAGATAAAGGAGAACGAAAATGAGCCTTGAATTTGTAAGAAAACTTCCCACCCCAACAGAGATCCGGGAACAATATCCCTTAAGCGCCCGCGCAACCGAAATCAAAAAACAGCGTGACGCTGAAATCGCAAAAGTCTTTACCGGGGATTCCGATAAATTTCTTGTTATCGTAGGACCTTGCTCCGCAGACAACGAAGACGCTGTTCTGGAGTACAATCACCGTCTTGCAAAGGTTGCCGACAAAGTATCCGACAAATTGATCATCATCCCGCGTGTCTATACCAACAAACCGCGTACCACAGGTGAAGGCTACAAAGGTATCGTTCATCAGCCGGACCCGGAAGGAAAGCCGGACCTGCTGCACGGCCTGATTGCCATGCGTAAAATGCATATGCGTGTAGTAGAAGAGACTGATCTGACTTCTGCAGACGAAATGCTGTATCCGTCCAACTGGAGCTATCTGTCCGATATTCTCTCCTATGTTGCGGTCGGCGCACGTTCCGTAGAAAACCAGGAGCACCGTCTGACTGTTTCCGGCATCGACATTCCGGCCGGCATGAAAAACCCGACCAGCGGTGATCTTTCTGTTATGATCAACTCCGTCATTGCCGCACAGCTCCCACTCCTTTATTTACCGTACCTGGGAGGTAAAGACAAGCGGAAATCCGCTGGCGCACACCATTCTCCGCGGTGCGACCAACAAGCACGGCAACTCCGTGCCGAACTATCACTACGAGGACATTCAGCTTCTGCTGGAGAAATACAGCGAAACACATCTCGTAAACCCGGCTACCATCATCGATGCCAACCATTCCAACTCCGGAAAGAAATACGAGCAGCAGATCCGTATCGTCAAAGACGTTCTGCACACAAGACGATGCAACAAGGATATCGAAAGTCTCGTAAAAGGTGTTATGATCGAAAGCTATCTGGAGCCTGGCAATCAGAAAATCGGATGCGGAACCCATGTTTACGGAAAATCCATTACCGACCCGTGTCTTGGATGGGATCAGACCGAACGACTGATTTACGATATTGCTGAGGAGTGCTAAATTTTCTCCTTCGTTGCAAAAACACATATGAAAGAAACCTCTGTCGCAGATTTTACCGGTCTGCACAGAGGTTTCTTTCTTTTGTTATGATAAGGTTGTTAAATCAATACCGTTGCAATGCTATTGCCCCAGAAGGTCAGGCGGGTTGTGGTTCCGTTCATGCGGAGATTGACTACTTTCGTCTCTTCTGACGTATTTAATACAACGAGTGCAATCGTTCCATCCGGGTTTTTCGCTGCTGTAACCTCAAGATCCGGCGAATACGTGGAGCTTGCGATGCGGACGGCGCCCGGTTTGATGTATTTTGAGAAGTGGGCGATCGCGTGGAACATCGGTTTTACTTCGATTGTGTCGGTCGTTCCGTCGCAAATGATCGGTGCGCCGCAGAAGTTGTCCACGTGGTTCGGGCCGCCGATCTCATCAAGCACGAGGTTCCAGTCAATCCAGTAATTCATGCCATGGTTCAGATCGCCGATGATGTCGTGCGCATACTGTTTTGCATGGCGCAGAGAGTTTCCGGCAGCCGCACCGTACCGTGCCAGCTCTACGCAGCCCTCACTGTGCATCAGCATCAGATCCGGGTAATCTTCTCTTACCATCGAGAGGGTGTCAAAATGATCGCCTGAATACCAGTGGTATGCAACACCAGCAATCATATCTTTCGTTGTCTCATCCACAATGTCGCGGGTTCTCTCGTACGTTCTCTCTTTGTTGTGGTCCCAGATGTACAGTTTTACGTGATCAAGGCCTTTTTCTTTTAAGGTCGGGTACAGATAGTCACGCAGGAATTCTTTTTCCTCTTCTGCCGTATATTCGCAGGAATCCCAGGTCTGAACAGCCAGCGCTCATTCTGTACCGTCATCCAGGAAATCGGCAGGCCGAGTTTTTCGTACTCGGTGATGTATTTTGCAATATAATTTGCGTAATCCGGATAGCTTTCTTTTTTCAGGTGGCCGCCGCCGTTTCTCACGCCGGTCTCTTTCAGGAAGGCTGGCGGGGACCACGGGGAAAGCAGCAGTGAGACCGGTTTGCCAAGAGTTTTGGAAACAGCTTTTACGAGCGGCTGCACGTATTTTGCATCTCTTTCCAGGCTAAAATCCCTGAATTCCGGATCGTCCGGGTTTTCGACTGCGCAGTAATTGCCGATGGAGAAGTCACAGCTGTCCATGTGAATCCGGCCGATCGTATAGCCAATGCCGTCTTTTCCATAATACGCTTCTACTACTTTCTTACGGTTTTCCTCACTCATGCGGGACAGTGCATAGCCTGCGGACTCGGTGAGTGCGGCGCCAAATCCCTCAATTTTCTGATACGTCTTGTCCGGGTACAGGTTGATGACCTGCATTTCCTGATTTTTCGCGTCCGGGATCAGTGCAGTTTCATAGTCTCTTGTTTTGATGCCATCTTCCCCAAAGATGGTTGCGTGTAATGTTACTTTTGCCATAAGTTTTCTTCTCCTTTTCTCTGCTTTTTGCAGATCATTTTATCGCTCCGGATCCTTTTCCAGGCAGTCCGGGTAATAACTGAGTCTTGCGGTTCCGTGTTCGGCATAGAGCATGCCTTCCCGCGGTGCGGTTTTTCCTTCTGCTTCGCCGGACAGAATCTGCTCGGCGGTTTTGATGCAGTCATCGAGAATCGTCTCTGGCTGGCTGAAATAGCCCTGCATGCCGCCGAAACCGATGTGCCCGCTGTAGGATCTCTCATAGCGGGTTTCGTATGTTTTCAGGTGATACAGCCCTTCCAGCGTTTTTCTCACGCTGCAGCCGAGGACAAGAAGATTCTGGTTGCAGGCATCGCCGGAGAACAGGATTTTCGTCGCTTCATCAAGAAAACAGATGCCGCCCGGCGTGTGGCCGGCCACCTCGATGCACTCGACGCGGCGGTTTCCCAGTTCGAAAACATCGCCCTCGTGCAGGGCATGGAATGTCGGCATTTCGAACGGCTGAATTTTGTTGAGATCATACTCATATGCCTGATAGCCGCCGTTTCTTCCAATTTCATCAGCAAAGCCGCGCAGCTGTTCTGCGTTCAGGTTCCGTGTCATAGCAAAATCTGCCTCGCCAAGATAGACATCCGTAAACGCACCGATTCCGCCGACATGATCGAGATGGCCGTGCGTCAGGACAACGTCGTACGGCTTGTCCGTCAAGCTTGCCGCGATGCCTTTCAGATCAGAAAGGCCGCATGCGGTGTCAATCAAAAGCGCACGCTCCTCTCCGACCAGAAAATAACACGCGGACAGACCGAATTCGTTGATGGCGTAGGTGTTTTTCGCAATTTCCATTACCATTGGTTCTTTTATCATAGTTTTGTTCCCTCCCATACATGATGGCTGTTTTCGGAAAAAGCAGGCACCGCACGCATACCCCCACGATATGTTCTGCTCCAGTACCTGCTTTTTGTCCGTCTGTTCTGCCTGCGGCAGAAGTTATATAGTCTTTGCGTTTCCCTTTCGGAAATTCGTTTTATTTCAGCCTGCTACGTAAGCGTCAAGCTGTTTCTGAGCTGCCTCTTTCATGGTCTCGATTCCTGCTGCTTCCATCTGGACTGATAATCAGCCAAACCAGATTCTGCATCTGTGTATCCGAGCTCAAGCGGCCACCAGTACTGCTGCTGTACATTGTTGCATGCAGCAAGCTGGGTCTCGAAGGAAGAGGTATCCAGTACAAATCCTGTGAATTTCTCATTTCCCTGTCCAGAAACGATGTGGGACTCAAACTCATCAATGTTAGTCTTATAATCGTCCGGAGTACCGATCGCCTGACGGTTCAGAGCATCACTTCTTGCAGACCACATTGCGCTCGTTCCATAGTTGTCCGTATCCAGAACCTTGAACTGTCCTTCATCGTTCAGCTCATAAGAAGTTCCTTCAATGCCGTAGTAGAATGCATCGTATACTTCCTGATCATTGGTGATCAGATCCCACAGTGCCATTGCTCTCTCCGGATTCTTGGAAGTATTGGAGATTACCATACAGTCCTGCGTATATGGAAGATGTGCAACATCTTTTACCATGTTAGAATAGTGAATATCGTATTCCGGATGAAGAATTGCCTGTCCCACATAGGAATCAATGTTATGGATCTTCAGAGCTGCTTTACCATTCTGAAATTTCGTGCTGTCCGTGTCTGACAGAGCAGATTTTGAATAAAATCCTTTCTCATTCCATCTTGCCATCATTTCCAGGAATTCCGGTGTTTTCTCCAGCTCATAGGAAGTCATAACAGTTGGATTTTCTGCATTTGGATCATACCACAGATAACGGATTCCGTTGAAGGCTGCCAGTCCCTGATTTTCCATATACATGAAGAAGATTTCCGGTGCTGTAGAGTACAGATCGATGCACTCCATTTCCGGATGCGTTTCTTTGATGATATCGCAGTACTCTTCAATATCTTCAAAGGTCTCCATCTTTCCGTCCCATTCGGTTCCCTCTACCAGGTCACCACGATAGATAGGACCATATGAATTGTAGGTAGACAGCAGGGAAGGAACACAATAATAGCTTCCATTTACTGTTGCCTGCTGTTTTGCTTCCTCAGACTGTGCTGCAAAGTTCTTCGGTGCGTAGGTTGGCCAGAGCTCATCAAGGCTCTTGAAGGCACCCTTCTGCGCCAGAGATGCAAAGTTCAGCCAGGATGCACTGTATGCCATATCAAACTCTTCTCCCGAAGAGAACAGCAACGGATATTTGTTTGCGTACTCCGCCCAGCCGATCCAGTTGATTTTCAAAGAGCAGTTCAGTTTCTCTTTTAAGAGTTTGTTCAGATTCTCGTCGATTGCATCCTGTCCTGCCGGACGGTCACTGATGACATACATGGAAAGCTCCACAAACTCGGATGTGTCAAGCTCACCGCTTGCGGATGATGTAGATCCGCTCTTTGCAGCTCCACCATTGGAAGAGCTGGAATTGTTGCTTCCGCAGCCTGCAAGCAGGCCTCCGGTCATGGCGATTGCATGGATACAGCAAGTGCTTTTCTTAATTTTTTGTTTTGCATTTCTTTTTCCTCCTTTTTCGTTGCCTTTATCTAATCGTTCCATCAGCCTTTGACGGAACCGATTGTAACACCTTTTACAAAATATTTCTGTATAAACGGGTAAACCAGAATGATCGGGCCGGTTGCCACAACTGCCATGGCCAGCTTCAGGGAGTTGGATGGCATATCCTGCAGTGGAATGTTTGCAGAGCTTGCCATCTGGGACATTGCCTGCGTTTTCTGCATCAGGGCATACAGCATGTACTGCAGCGGATATTTTGTTTCTGTATTCATATACAGCATTGCATTGTACCAGTCATTCCAGTAACCAAGCGCAAGGAACAGACCGATGGTTGCCATTCCGGATTTCAGAAGCGGAAGGATGATGCTGAAAAATGTTTTAAACTCGCCTGCGCCGTCAATCTTCGCAGATTCGATCAGTGCGGTCGGAATTGCGGATACGAAGGTTCTCATGATCAACAGGTAGAAGACATTGAACACACCCGGTAAGATCAGGGCAAGGTAGTTGTCTTTTAAGTGCAGATACTGGATGTAGAAAATATAGGAGCAAACCATACCGCCGTTAAACAGGGTCGTAAAGTAGAAGAAGAAGGACAGAGCATTTCTGTACTTGAAATCTTTACGGCTGATCACGTAAGCGGTCATTGTCGTAAGCAGAAGTCCTACTGCAGTTCCGGCGAGGGTGATAAAAATAGATACCCCGTAAGCACGGACAACGGTCATCGGGCTCTTGAAGATCAGTGCGTAAGCGGCTGTGGTAAATTCTCTTGGGAGAATGCCATAACCCTGAAACCGAATCGCCTGCTCAGATGAAAACGAACCGGAAACCACCATAATAAACGGCAGTAAACATACCAGAGCCATCAGCGCAACAAAGGTGTAACAGATGACATAAAATACTTTTGTAGAAGTACTTTTCTTGATTTTCTGTGATTTTGCAACAGCTTGCATAACTAATTCCTCCTTTTTTCTGTCTTAGAACAGTGCAAGATCTTCTTCTACATGTTTTACGATTGCGTTTACGATCAGAATAGTCGCAAAGCAGATGACGGACTGATAGAAAGATGCTGCCGCTGTCATACCGAGGTTGGAGTTCTGAATCAGGGAACGGAATACATAGGTATCAATAACATCGGTCTTGTTGAAGAGCTGTCCGTTGTTTCCAACGATCTGATAGAACATCTCGAAATCACCACGGAGAATTCGGCCAACCTGCAGAAGAAGCATGGTGATAATGGTCGGAAGAATGCTCGGAAGAGTGATGAAACGGATTCTCTCAAAAATATTTGCACCGTCGATGGAAGCTGCTTCGTGAATCTCAGCATCGACACCGGTAATTGCTGCGATGTAAATAACGGAGTTATATCCACACCATTTCCATGAGTTGAACAGACAGATGATCCATGGCCATATACCGGCTTTGGATGCATCGTACATATTGATCTTCTCCCCTCCAAAGAAGGTTACGATACTGTTCAGGATACCGGTTTCATAGTTGAAGATATTGTAAACAAAAACTCCAACGATAACCCAGGAGATGAAGTACGGTAAGAAAATGATTGACTGTGTCACTTTTTTTTAAAGATTTTTTTGTTGATCTCAGAAATAAAAATTGCGATCAATACCGCAAGAAGCTGTGAAGTAACCAGGTTTAACAGGTTGTACACAACTGTGTTTCTCGTAATCAGCCATCCGGTTCCGGATGAGAACAGGTATTCGAAGTTTGCAAATCCATTCCATTCACTTCCGAATACGCCAAGATCATATCGATAGTTCTTAAATGCAAGCACCAGTCCGGACATCGGAAGGTACTGCATAATCAATACCAGCAAAAATGCAGGCATCGCCATAACAAAAAGGGCTCTGTTTTTCTTTACTTCTGCTACAAAACTTTTCACATGCTTTCCCATTTGTTGACTTCCTTTCTTTTTCATCGTTCCTGCACTGTATGCAACTGCCGGCCTGTACAAGAGTGCTCCCAAGACCCTCCACGCATCGCTTTGTCTTGGGCTTGTTCTCAACTGATGACCCTATTATACCGAAGGATTTAGCTATTTTGTACCCAACAAAACTTCGATTTCTAGTAATTTCTTATGATTTTTGTGATCTTGCACAGGAAAAATCTTGTTTTTCTTCCTGTTTCTTGTCAATTTGTCAGCGTACTTTCCACATCTCTCCGCTCATTTTCACAATTTTTATACAAAAAGAAAGAGAGTTTTTCCTCTCTCTTTCTTTTCAGATCTTCTCTTCCGCTTCTGCCATTGTCATAACCGGAATTTTGATCTCAACATGCGTTCCTTTTTCACTTTCCAGATACGTAACACCATACTTTTCACCGAAGCAGAGCTTCAGGCGAAAGTTGATGTTCCGCACACCATAGCCATGCTGTGCTGTCCGGATGTCCTGCTGTGTCTCTTTCTGCATCTCTTTCACATCGACACCGGGTCCGTCATCCTGCACAGAAAAAACAATATCCTGTTCCTCTCTTCTCGCGCAGATCCGGATCTCACAGCTTTCAATATCCGGTTTCTCCGCAATCCCATGGACGATCGCATTTTCCACAAATGGCTGGAGAATAATATTGAGACATGCATAGCTCTTCAGTTCTTCCGGTACATCTACCTCGAGAGAAATGGCGTTATCAAAGTGATAATTTTCGATATTGACATAAACCTCAACATGCTCGACTTCTTCCCCGATGGAAATCAGGCTCTTTCCATGATTCAGACTCAACCGATAGAACCGGGCCAGATTCCACGTCAGCGTTCCGATCTCCTCTGCACCGTAGTCCATGGAAATCCAGTTAATCAGATCCAGCGTATTGTAGAGAAAATGCGGGTTGATCTGCGCCTGCAGTGCCCGTACCTCTGCCATTTTAACTTCCTTACCAAGTTGATAATGCTCCTGCATCAGCCGCTGGACTTCCTGCACCATACCGTTAAAATTGTGATAAATTTCCTCAATTTCATCTTCCTCGGTTGTGATTGGCAGATTTGCGTTCAGATTTCCGCTTTCCAGACCCGTCATTTCCACATTCAGCTTTTTCAGTCTTCCAACGTAGTAACCGGAAAGAAGATATGACATCAATACAATAACGGCAATCATACTTCCAAGCATCAGAGCCGCTGAGAGCCACAGAAACCTGTACTGATCCTCATATTCATTTTCGGGAATTATCAAGATCATCTGCCAGGATGCACCGTCCACATTTTGCCGGGTAATGTAATATTCCTTCTGTCCCTCCTTCTTTTTTTCCATAAAAGCTCCGCGCCATAGTTTAAAAGTATTCCTTTTTTCTGCATTTTTTGAAGAATACTGCTGTTAGAGCTGGTAATCATCCTGCCGTTTTCACTCATCAGATAAACAAGACCTTCTGATGTGATATTGGCATTTTTCATAATATCCTGGAAATATTTCGCAGAAACACTGATGCTGCAGATACCAAGTTCCTCTTCTTTTTCTTTTTTGGATGCAATCCGGTGATACAGGGTAACCATCTGCGAGGTATCCTGCTGATCCACACCGTCTCTCTCACGACTGATTGCAACGTAATCTTCTCCCGTGTTCAGAGCATACCGCAGATCAACGTAATCGCTGCGTTCCTTAAGCCTTGATACTCCATCGAAATAATATTGATTTCCCGCATACATCACCTCATCCGGCACGTACAGGCAGAAACGATAGATCGAGTTCGAAATCTCGTAGGAATTAAATTCTTTATTCAGCTCATAGTATTCCAGCCACTGCTCCATGTATGGTCTTTCTTCTCCAAAGCCATCCGCTGACAGTGTATTCTGAATTACCCCATTGTCCTCCACCATATTCGCCAGATACGTCATATTCCGCAGATAACTCTCCGTAAAAGAAATCGCCTGGCTTACCGACTGTTCCATTGAGTAATCTGTTTTTTCACGATAATGGCGCACCACCTGCGGATAACATAAAAAGCAGAGTAAAATCTGCACCAGAATCAGCGGAACGGAGAAATACAACATCATTCTCTTATGCATTGACAATTTCTGTAATGGATTTTTCATCGCATCTGCAGGCTCTCCTTATACTCTGTCGGGGTAACCCCCGTCTTCTTTTTAAAGATTTTCGCAAAATAATTGGCATCCTCATAACCCACCATTTCAGATACCTGATAGAATTTCAGCTGCGGATCACGCATTTTCTGTTTCGCATTCTCTACACGCACTTCCAGCAGGTACTGTCCAATTGTAAGCCCCGTTTGTTTTTTAAACACGGTAGAAAGATACGTCGGTGTCAGATAAACAAGCTCAGCGAGTGTTCCAATAGAAAGATCCTGATCTGCATAATGTTCCTGAATATATTCCGTGATACGGCTCACATTATAACGGTTCTCCGTTTTATGCGTATTCGTTTTTCCATTCTGTTTTTCAAAAAGCTGCTCGATTCTGCGTATCATCTCCTCTTTCATTTCCGCAAACGTTTCTGCCTGCATAAAGAAATCGGTTCCTCTCTGTTCCCACGGCTTTTCCAGCATACCGGGATATCGATATTCTGCTGCTTTTCCAGCATATCACGCATCACACAATAATGGTACCGTATGTCAGAACTCATACACAGATGATGGCTAACCAGTTTTTCATACAATTCTTCCTGAAAAAGGCAGGCACCTTTTTCATTGTTGTCTATAAGGAGTTGATAAAATTCATCCCTCTGTTTCTTGGCGTCATCCATCCACGGCTTCTCTGGCGGAATGTCATCGTAGCAGACACTTTTTCCCCATCCAAGCCACGAAAGAGCTTTTCCCGCTTCCTTTGCCTGACGATAAGACAATAAGATGTCTTTCTGACAGCTGCCTCTTCTTCCATGCGATAAAAAGCAGCCCGAAATCGAACCGTCCTGTGTACAGCTCTTCAACGTCTCAACTAAAATCGGTTCCATTTCTTTCCAACGTTTTTCTTTTTCACTTCCAAGGAGCAAAATCAGACAGAATGGATCAAAAAGTGTCATTGTTATCGAAATCTGATATGGTCGCAGTGCTTCCTTGGCCATTTTTTCAAATTCCGGTAAGAATCCGGCTCCACAGCCTTCACTGTCAAAATGGATCATGACAATGCGAAAATAGGCTCCCTCCGCCTGTTCCAGTGAAACATCGGTATCCACCTCCAAAAGATAGTTTCGAAGTTTCGCGCGTTCGCTTTTTCTGCGCTCTCTCACACGCTGCACTGCTTCCTCGACGTTTTCCGAGAGCAGCTTCACATTAACCGGTTTTTCCACGTATCCGACTGCATGCAAATCGATTGCTGCTTTCAGATATTCTTTATCTGCATAGCCGTCGAAAAGATAATCTCGATCTCCGGGAATTTTTCTCTTAATTTTCGGCACAGATCCACACCGCTCATGCCCGGCATGCGAATATCCGAAAGAACGATATCCGGCCGGAAATTTTCCGTTTTCGCCAATGCTTCCTCTCCGTTCGCGGCCGCTTCAACTTCCGAAACACCAAGCGCTGCCACGGAACGTGCTTTAAAAGGCCAGTTCGAATAATCTTTTCATCTTCTACCACAATCAGTTTCATGTTGTGATACCCCTTTGCTTATATCATACTTAAAT
>ENA-OQEB01000501-OQEB01000501.1-human-gut-metagenome-genome-assembly--contig:-NODE-501-length-16052-cov-3.189639_pt1 | contig 16052 bp, 19 predicted proteins | sample MGYA00242787_ERZ504619 | MGnify/ENA primary metagenome ERZ504619 (study PRJEB26092, sample SAMD00036317) | human gut metagenome | host: Homo sapiens | study: EMG produced TPA metagenomics assembly of... | reverse complement strand
AACCCCGGCGGCACCCTGCCGGTGGGCACCGTGCTGGCCGGGCGCTACACCGTAGGGGAAATGCTGAGCATCGACGGCGAGGGCATCCTCTACCGCGGCGCAGAGAATCTGGGCCGTTTCCGGGTGACCATCAAGGAATATCTGCCCATTACCCTCACGGCGGAGCGCACGGCAGAAAGCACCCTGCGCCCAAGACCGGCAGTGAGGTGCTGTTCAAGACCACCCGCATGGATTTTGCGGACCTGTACCGCTCCATCCAGCGCATCACTCCGGCCAATGGTCTGGAAGCCGTGCTGGATGTGGTGGAAGCCAATAACAGCGTTTACGCCATTCTGGAAAATCTGGGCGGCACCCCGCTGGATCAGTGGCTGGAAAACCACCCCGCACCATCCGCCCGGACGATGCCTGCACCATGCTGCAGCCGGTGTTTGAAGCGTAGCCGCCATGCACAAGATCGGTCTGGTGCACCGCGGTATCTGCCCGGAGAACATCCGCGTGATGGAAAACGACCGCTGCCGTCTGGCGGGCTATGCCACGGTGGGCCTGCGCACGGCGGGCAGCGGCCTGCACGAACAGCTGTACGAAGCTATTCCGCCCGGAGCAGTATTCCACCGCAGAGTTCGAGGGCCGCTATACCGATGAATACACCTTGCGGCCGTGTTCTACGCATGGTGTGCGGGCAGGCCCCGGCCGCCTGCAGCCGCAGCGCATAGTGGCAGACTCCAACCCACGCGCAAAATCGGTGAACGGCAGCCTGCCGCTGTACGTCTCGCAGGTGCTGCAGCTGGGCCTGCGCCTGCGGCCCATGGAGCGCATCCAGACCGTGCCGCAGCTGTATCAGGCCCTTTCTTCCAAGGAATACACCGCCGAGCTGACCCGCACCATGAAGCCGGAGACTCCGGTGCGCACAGCCCAGCCGGAGCCGGAACGCAAGGAACATCTGCTCAGCTTAAAAGCGCTGCTGGCGGGCATTGTGATCCTGCTGTCCATCCTCATTCTGCTCACGCTGTGGAGCGTGCTGAGCCAGCACATCCACCAGCCTGCCGCGTCGGCTGCGGAGTCGGAACCGGCCAGCAGCGAGGTGATGGTGCCGCAGAACCTTGTGCCGAACTTTATTGGCATGGACTACACGCAGGTGCAGAACAACCGGGAATATACCAGCATGTATCTGTTCTATGTCACCGAGGAATACAGCGATACCGCCCCGGCGGGCCAGATCATCCAGCAGGAGCCGAGCGCGGACACTGTACTCAAGGCAGGGGAGACCATACAGCTGGTGGTGAGCAAAGGCCCGCAGATGGCCGAGATGCCCAATATCATCGGCTTTACGCAGGATAGCGCGGTAAAGGAACTGGAAGCGAGGGGCCTTGTGGCCAGCTGCTTTATGGTGGTGAACGATGGCTCCTATGCATCCGGCTGCGTGGTGCGTACCAGCGAGGAGCCGGGCACCAAGGTGGAAGTGGGCACGGTGATCACCGTGTATATTGCGGCAGACCCCAGTGTGCAGATCACGGTCACACCGGAGGAACCCGCCGCTACCGAACCCACCACGACAGAGCCGGCCCCTCCGGAAACAACAGATCCTACCCCCACGGAACCGGAATACAATACAGACTAAAAAACAAAAGCAGAAGCGGGAGCCTTGCAAAGGCCCCCGCTTCTGCTTGTTTAGGATAGGAAAGAGAATGGCTTAGTTAGAGGTTGGTGTAGCCCATCAGGTAGCGGTCTACCTCGGCGGCGCAGTCGCGGCCTTCGCGCAGGCCCCACACCACAAGGCTCTGGCCGCGGCGCATATCGCCGCAAACGAACACCTTTTCCACGTTGGTCTTGAAGCTGTGGTCTGCCACGTTGCCGCGGGCGGTCAGCTCCACACCAAATGCATCGGCCACGTAATTTTCGCAGCCGGTAAAGCCTGCGGCGATGAACGCCAACTGGCAGTTGTAGGTAAATTCTTCACCGGTAGGCACCATGCTGGTACGGCCGGTCTCAGGGTTCCGCTCCGGCTTCAGGTAGGAGATGATAGCACCGGTCAGATTGCCTGCATCATCCTTCAAAAATTCCTTCACGGTGGTCTGGTACACGCGCGGGTCCTTGTTGAACTTTGCAAGGCACTCGGTCTGGCCGTAGTCCACCTTCAGCACACGGGGCCACTCCGGCCACGGGTTGGAGGCTGCACGCTCCTTGGGCGGCTGCGGCATCATTTCCAGTGCCACCAGATCGGTGCAGCCCTGCCGCAGGGCCGTGCCCTGACAGTCGTTGCCGGTATCACCGCCGCCGATCACCAGAACATTCTTGCCCTTGGCATCGATGGCCTTGCCGTCCGCGAACTGGCTGTCCAGCAGACTTCTGGTCACGCTGGTCAGGTAGTCCACGGCAAAGTGCACGCCGTTTGCATCGCGGCCGGGCACATTCAGGTCGCGGGCCTTCTTGGCACCGCAGCACAGCACCACGGCATCGTAGCCGTTCAGCAGCTCTTCGGCGGCAACAGCCCCGCCCACATCCATGTTGGTGCGGAACTCCACGCCCTCGGCCTGCATGATCTTGATGCGGCGCTCGATGACGGATTTGTCCAGCTTCATGTTGGGGATGCCGTACATCAGCAGGCCGCCCACGCGGTCGGCGCGCTCAAACACGGTGACGGCGTGGCCCCGGATGTTCAGGTACTCGGCCACCGAAAGACCGGCCGGGCCGCTGCCGATGACGGCCACGCTCTTGCCGGTGCGGGCCGGGGGAGGAGCGGCATGGAGCCAGCCTTTGGCGTAGCCCGTTTCCACAATGGCGTGCTCGTTCTCGCGCACGGTCACGCTGCTGCCGGTCACATCACCACAGGTGCAGGCGGCCTCGCACAGGGCGGGGCAGACCCGGCTGGTGAACTCCGGGAAGCGGTTGGTGGCGCGCAGGCGGTGGAGCGCCAGCTCCCACTTGCCCTGATAGACCAGGTCGTTCCACTCGGGGATCAGGTTGTTCAGCGGACAGCCCGATGCCATGCCGCCGATCATCATGCCGGCCTGGCAGAAGGGTACGCCGCAGTCCATGCAGCGGGCGGCCTGGGTCTGCTGCTCCTCGCGGGAGAGCCAGACGTGAAACTCGTTGAAATTTTCAATGCGCTCCAGCGGCGGGACATCCGTGCTGGTCTTGCGCGTGTAATCCATAAATCCAGTGATCTTGCCCATGATCCAGCCCTCCTTACTTCTTCTTCTGCACAGCGTAGAATGCTTCGATCTGTGCCTGTTCGCCGTCCAGGCCGCGCTCCTCCATGGAAGCGATGACCCGGAGCATCCGGTCGTAATCGTAGGGGAGGACTTTCTTGAACTTGGGCAGGTACTCGCTGAAGTTGTCCAGGATCTCCTTGCCGCGGGGGGAGCCGGTGGCTTCCACATGCTCGCGGATGAGCTCCTTCAGGCAGCAACATCGTACTTGTGCTCCACAGGCTCCAGGCTCACGGTCTCCTTGTTGACCCGCTGGTAGAAATCCCAGTTCTCGTCCAGAACGTAGGCCACGCCGCCGGTCATGCCGGCCGCGAAGTTCTTGCCGGTCTGGCCCAGGACCACGACAGTGCCGCCGGTCATATACTCACAGCCGTGGTCACCCACGCCCTCGACAACGGCGGTCGCGCCGCTGTTGCGGACGCAGAAGCGCTCACCGGCCACGCCGGAGACGAAGGCCTTGCCGCTGGTGGCACCGTAAAGGGCCACATTGCCGGTGATGATGTTCTCCTCGGGCTTGTAGCCGATGCCTCGGGCGGGCGGACGATGATCTTGCCGCCGGAGAGGCCCTTGCCCATGTAGTCGTTGCAGTCGCCGGTCAGGCTGAGGGTCAGGCCCTTGGGGATGAACGCGCCAAAGCTCTGGCCGCCTGCGCCGGTGCACTCGGCGGTGTAGACATCATCGGGCAGGGAGCTGCCGTACTTGCGGGTGATCTCGCTGCCAAAGATGGCACCCAGGCACGGTCGGTGTTGGAGACCTCCAGCCGGACACTCTGGGGTGCCTTGCTGCCCAGCTTGAACTTCTTCATCAGCACCTTCATGTCGAGGGTGTTCTCAAGGTGGAAGTCATAGGTATCGGCAGGCACAAAGTGGACGTTGCTGTTTGCAATGGCCGGGTTGTGCAGGATGCAGTCCAGATTCATCTTGGCGGCACGGCTGCCGACAGCACTGGGCTTGACATGGAGCAGGTCGGTGCGGCCACCAGCTCGTCGATGGTGCGCACGCCCAGCTTGGCCATGTACTCCCGCAGCTCCTGCGCCACAAAGGTCAGGTAGTTGATGATATACTCGGGCTTGCCCTTGAACCGCTTGCGCAGCTCGGGGTTCTGGGTGCAGATGCCCATGGGGCAGGTGTCCAGGTTGCAGACACGCATCATCACGCAGCCTTCGCACATCAGCAGGGAGGTGCCGAAGCCGAACTCCTCAGCGCCCAGCATACAGCTGATGGCAACATCGCGGCCGGAGAGCAGCTTGGAGTCGCTCTCAATGCGGACGCGGCTGCGCAGGCCGTTCAGGATCAGGGTCTGGTGGGTCTCGGCGATGCCCAGCTCCCAGGGCAGGCCCGCATTCTTGATGGAGGTGCGGGGGGCTGCACCGGTGCCGCCGTCGTAACCGGAGACAAGGATGACCTGTGCGCCGCCCTTGGCAACACCGGCGGCAATGGTGCCGACACCGGCCTCGCTGACCAGCTTCACGTTGATGTTGGCGTGGCGGTTGGCGTTCTTCAGGTCATAGATCAGCTCGGCCAGATCCTCGATGGAGTAGATATCGTGGTGGGGCGGGGGAGAGATCAGCCCACGCCGGTGGTGCTGTGGCGGGTCTTGGCGATCCAGGGGTAGACCTTGGCACCGGGCAGGTTGCCGCCCTCGCCGGGCTTTGCACCCTGTGCCAGCTTGATCTGGATCTCTTCGGCGGAGACCAGATACTTGCTGGTCACACCGAAGCGGGCCGAGGCTACCTGCTTGATCTTGGAGTTGCTCTCGCTCTGGTAGCGCTCCTCGGGCTCGCCGCCCTCGCCGGTGTTGCTCCGGCCGCCCAGACGGTTCAGGGCGATGGCGATGGTCTCGTGGGCCTCGCTGCTCAGGGCACCGTAGCTCATGGCAGCGGCTTTGAACCGCTTGACGATGGAGCTGACGGGCTCCACCTCCTCAAGGGGGATGCCGCCGTTGGGGTCATAGCTGAAGTCCAGCAGGCTGCGCAGGTGCACGCCCTCGGCACCCATGTTGTCCACGGTGCGGGTGAAGTCTTTGAAGGCCTTGTAGTCACCCGTGAAGCAGGCTTTCTGGAACAGATGGATGGTCTGCGGGGTGAAGAGGTGCTCTTCCTTGCCGCTGCGGAACTTGTGAGCGCCGCCGTCGGCCAGCTCCATGTTGATATCCAGACCCAGCGGGTCAAAGGCGGCGTTGTGGGCAGCTTCCACATCCGCCTGAATGTCCTCCAGGCCGATGCCGCCCACACGGCTGACCGTGCCGGTGAAGTACTTGTCGATGACATCCTTGGAGATGCCGACCGCCTCAAAGATCTGGCTGCTCTGGTAGCTCTGGATGGTGGAGATGCCCATTTTGGAGGCGATCTTCACGATGCCGTTCAGCACAGCCTTGTTGTAGTCGTCCACGGCGGCGTAGTAATCCTTGTCCAGCAGACCCTCGTCGATGAGCTGGGCAATGGTATCGTGGGCCAGATAGGGGTTGACGGCGCAGGCACCGTAGCCCAGCAGGGTGGCAAAGTGGTGCACCTCGTGGGGCTCGGCGCTCTCAAGGATGAGGCCATGGCCGTGCTCTTCTTGGTGCGGATGAGGTACTGTGACACGGCAGAAACGGCCAGCAGGCTGGGGATGGAAACATGGTACTCGTCGATGTCGCGGTCAGAGAGGATGATGATGTTGGCACCGTCCTTGTAGGCGCGGTCCACCTCCAGGAACACGCGGTCGATGGCCTTTTCCAGGCTGGTGTTCTTATAGTAATTGATGGACACCGTGGCGGTCTTGAAGCCGGGCACGTTCATGTGCTTGATCTTGAGCAGATCGGTGCTGGTCAGGATGGGGTTCTGCACCTTGAGCACCTTGCAGTTCTCGGGCTTGTCCTCCAGCAGGTTGCCGTGGGCACCCACATAGACGCTGGTGGAGGTGACCACCTTCTCCCGGATGGCATCGATGGGCGGTTGGTGACCTGTGCGAACCGCTGCTTGAAGTAGTTGAACAGCGGGGGATGCTGGTCGCTCAGGACAGCCAGCGGGGTGTCTGTACCCATGGCTCCGGAAGGCTCGGCACCGGCCCGGGCCATGGGCAGGATCAGCTCCTTGATCTCCTCGTATTTGTAGCCAAAGACCTTCTGCAGGCGGGTCAGCTCCTCGCCGGTGTAGCTGGGGACTTTGATGTTGGGGATCTTCAGGTCCTTCAGCCGGACCAGATTCCGGTCAATCCACTCGCCGTAGGGCTCGCGGCTGGCGTAGTATTCCTTCAGCTTCTCGTCATCCACGACCTCGCCCTTGACGGTATCCACCAGCAGCATCTTGCCGGGGCGCAGGCGGTCTTTCATCAGAATGTTGTCGGGTGCGCAGGGCAGCACGCCCACCTCGGAGGACAGGATCATCCGGCCGTCCTTGGTGATATAGTAGCGGCTGGGGCGCAGACCGTTGCGGTCCAGCACCGCGCCCACCACGTCGCCGTCGGAGAAGAGGATGGCGGCGGGGCCGTCCCAGGGCTCCAGCATGGTGGCGTAATACTGGTAGAAATCGCGCTTTTTCTGGCTGATGTTCTTGTTGTTCTCCCAGGGCTCGGATGGTGATCATCACCGCCAGAGGCAGGTCCATGCCGTTCATCACCATGAACTCCAGCGCGTTGTCCAGCATGGCGGAGTCCGAGCCGGAGGTGTTGATGATGGGCAGGATCTTGTTCATGTCGTCCTGCAGGATGGGGCTCTCGATGCTCTCCTCACGGGCCAGCATGGCATCGGTGTTGCCCTTGATGGTGTTGATCTCGCCGTTGTGCAGGATGAACCGGTTGGGGTGGGCACGCATCCAGCTGGGGTTGGTGTTGGTAGAAAAGCGGCTGTGCACCATGCCGATGGCGGATTCGTAATCCTCGTCCTGCAGGTCAAGGTAGAACAGGCGCAGATCGTGCACCAGGAACATGCCCTTGTAGACGATGGTGCGGCTGGACAGGCTGGGCACATAGGTGCCGTTGCTGGCCTGCTCGAACACCCGGCGGACGATGTAGAGCCTGCGGTCAAAATCAATGCCCTTGCTCACACGGGCAGGCTTTTTGATGAAGCACTGCCAGATGGAGGCATACAGTCCCGGGCCTTCTGGCCCACGGCATCGGGGTCTACCGGCACCCTGCGCCATGCCAGAAACTCAAGCCCCTCCTTGCGGGTGACCAGCTCAAACAGCTTCATGGCCTGTGCCCGCAGGTGCTCGTTCTGGGGGAAGAAGAACATGCCGACACCGTATTCCCGCTCGTTGCCCAGGCTGATGTTCAGCTCATCGGCCACCTTGGAGAAGAACTTGTGGCTGATCTGCAGCATGATGCCCACGCCGTCGCCGGTCTTGCCCTCGGCATCCTTGCCGGCGCGGTGCTCCAGCCGTTCCACGATGCTCAGGGCATCGCTGACCGTCTGATGGCTCTTGCGGCCCTTGATGTCCACCACCGCGCCGATGCCGCAGGCATCGTGTCGAACTGAGGGTCATACAGGCCAAGAGGCGTGGCGTTTTCCGTAAATTGATCCATTGCCTTTCCCATCCTTATCTCTCAAAATATCCTCCGGGCCGCGGCACATTCCGCAGCCGATCTTGCACAGAAAACAAAAAAGCGCCCCAGAAGGTATAGAATACCCTTCTGGAACGCCTTTGTTCCGATGATTCTATTATAGCGGATGGTGAGAGATGTTCAAGTGACAGCTGCGCCAAACTTGATGCCCTGAAGTCCGGTCATCTTGTGCGGTTTGATGGAATGATGAACGCATTTCATCAAAACCTTGAAAAAACCGCCGCATCCGGCTGCCGGTCTGGGGCAGGGGATGTGGCGGTTTGCGTATGATTGCGGGGCGTTTCTGTCCTTAGTGCTTTGCGGCGCGCTGTTTGCGGTCGAAGAACCACCCGCATACCAACAGACCGATGCCAAAGATCAGAAGCACGGCAGCCAGCCAATCGGTGGTACCGGTCTGGATCAGGGTCACGGTCGTGGTGTTCTGCGTGGGCGTTTCCTCCGGCTGGGCCAACGACGCGGACGTGTCAGTCTGAGCCGGTTCCTCCGCAGGCAGCTCGCCGGGGGCCTCTGTTTCCTCGGTTTCCTCGGGGATCTCGGGTTCCTCAGGCTCCTCGGGGGTCTCGGGGGTCTCCGGCCCTCAGGCTCCTCGGGGGTCTCCGGGTCTACGGGAACGACCGGAACATAGGGGTCGTCCGGGCTGTTCTTCAGGTTGGTAAAGACGACCTTGGCGGTGTCGTTCTGGGCACAACGCCGGTCTCTGCAGGGTTGAGATTCAGCAGGTCCAGCCGTCCTGAGCGGTTTCGGTGATGGTATAGCCCATGCCTGCGGGCAGGTTCGAGAGCGTGATGCTCTCGCCGCTTTTCAGGGTGAAGGATGTCTTGCCGTTTTTGAACGGGACACCGCACCATTTGTCGTCGATCGTGGTGATGGCATCATCATCCAGCGTGAGCTCAAAGGTGAACACGGTGTCATAGTCGCTCGGCAGCAGTTCACCGACCGTCTCTTTGCAGACGGTCAGGCTGCCGGTGCTGCCGTGTGCGCCTTGAGGACAGGGGGCCGGTGTAAGAATTGACGGGTGCGACGAGAACCATGTGCAGATCCGCTTCGTCCCCGTGGGCGTTCCAGCGGGTGGTTTCATAGTCGTCATACCAGCCGGTAATGAAATCATAGCAGTCCGGTCCGCCATCCAGCTCCCAGCCGCGGCCGGTGGGGCCAAAGGTAATGGTGGCAGTCGCACCGTTCTCGATGTCGTCACCGCCTTTTTCTGCATGGTTGTTGTACAGCTGCACGTCATCCGAAAGAGTTGCAGTGGAGTAGTTTCGGAGACCGCCGCCATACCAAGTGGAAGTGGTGTTATAACGAACACGGCCTGAAAGCAGCGTCAGTGTCGCATTATTGTTATTGACAATGCCGCTGTCCTTGTTGTGCTCAACCTGCAGGTCAACATTTCTTTCTACAGTAAACGTTCCGCTATTGGTGTTAAAAATACCATAGTGACTGTTATTGCAGGTGGAAATGTTTGCGCCATTTTCTATGGTGAAAATACCGCCGTCATTGTAAATACCGCAGACACCATTACCGTCAGCAGAAACATCTGCACCGCCCTGAATCGTAAAGTAGTCATCCGCAGGGGTGTCGAAGTTGTCGTAGACGGTGTTGAAGATGCCGCAGGACCTATTATTGTTTGCAGTGACATGTGCGCCGCCCTCAATGAGGAAAAAGCCTGTTGCTACTGACAGATCGCCACCGCCTGCATAGTTGTAGATGCCATACAGATTGTTGTTTGCGGAGACATTGGCACCGCTTTTAATGGTAGTACGAGCATCAAAACTGTTTCCAAAGCCAAACTGCTCATTGTCATCGGCGATGACGGTTGCACCGCTTTCAATGTTCAGAATCCAGTTGTTTAAAACGCCAGCCAGGGCTTTGTTATGGCGGGCATAGAGATACGCACCGGGCTCAATGGTTACATTACCTTCATACGTATCGGCATCGTGCTGTGCATGTACGACAAAACCGCCGCCGCCAGGCCAACCGGTTGTGCCGTTGCGCTCGCAGTAAATCTTTCCATAAATACGACTCTCATCTCCGCGGCTGTTACCAATGCAAAGACCAGAACCGTAGTTGTCAGAAGCAATTACTTTGGAAGCAGCATCCATATCAAGGACACCGACATAAGCGCCAAAACCATCTGTTCCGCCAACATTCTCGCTTGCGATGAGTGTGGAAGATCTCATGGTCAGCGTACCACCATAGCTACCTACGCCATAGCAGCCGAGACCACCGGCGTAATAACCGGAGAGACCGTTACCAGTCAGAGTGACTTTGGCGTTGTCCAGTGTGAGATTGATGGGGTCGATGGTCATGCCGTTCCAGTCACAGCCGGTGATTTCCAGAGAAGACGAAGTGACCCAAATGCCATGATCGTTGTTACTGTAACTCTCTGCGTAGATACCGCTGGCATCAGTAGCGTCAAAGCCGCGGATCACAGCATTTGTATTGTCTTCAAAATACAAATCGCTGTCGTGCTCCAGGAAAATGCCGCTGCCAAAGGACTGATCTTCTGTCAACTCAAATTCCACATGGCTCAAACGCAGTTTGCTGGAGTGGGTGATCAGATTGGCCGTTTGTCCTGCGCCATGTTCATAGGTATGAGTATGCGCATGGATTTTCAGCGTAAGATCTTCAAACGTGATATCACTGTGCGATGCATACATACCGTTCTGGTTCAGCGTCAGCGTATAGGTGTCGCCGCCGGAAATGGTCAGGGTCTTGTTATCGAACGTAAGACCTTCATCCAGCTCAATGTTCTTCAGCAGGTCGATCTGGTCGCCAGGTATCGCCATGCTGATCGCCTCGTCCAGTGTAGAGTAGGGCGTATCGCCGATCTTGCACTCAGCCTGGGTTGTGGGGCTTGTGGTGCTGCCGTCGTCGTCCGCAGGGTCATCGCCACCCGATTCCTCGTCAGGAGTTTTGGGGGTGAGATTCCCTGCGGGCAGGTCATCCGTTGCTTCATCGCGGTCCGCATCCGCAAGGTCATCGTCCACCGTCCCTTGTCAAGAGTTTTGGGGGTGGGATTCCCTGCGGGCAGGTCATCCGCTGCTGCTTTATCGCTGCCCGCGTCCGCAGGGCTTTTCTCCGAGCCCGTCTCCGAAAGGTCGGGAACAGGAGGTTCCTGTTCCTGCGAATCATCAAGGGAGTAGGGGACGGTGGAAAGGTCACTCCAACCAAAAGGGTGCCGTCCGAATCCGTGATGGTGGGGTCGGGGCTCAGTGCAAGTACACTCAGCGGCAGAACATGAAGCAGCAATCCGATGGTAAGTATCACTACGAACCATCTCTTTTTCATAATTTTTTCTCCTCCTCTTTCTAAAATATAGTACATTTTGTGTACTGCTAATATAGTAGCATCGGATGTTCGGAAATACAAGAGGTTCAAACGAATTTGAAACCGAAAGATCCAAATTTTTGAAGCGGCGGGGAACCGCGTCGGAGTTTCTCCGGAAAATGATTCCTGCACAGGAGTGAAAGCTTATCCATGCGCCGGAAATTCCCAGAAATTATGAAAAAGTTTCGACACAAGAAAAACTCCCGGGAAATCCCGGGAGCATAGTAGAAACGAAGCAAGAAATTCCCTGCGGCGGCAGTCAGCGTCCCAGAATGGCCCGCAGGTCCTCTTCCGGGGTCGTAATGGCTTTCAGGTCATAGCGGCGCTGCAATTCCTGCACGACCCCCGGAGAGAGAAAGGCCGGGAGGGTGGGGCCGAGGCGGATGTTCCGGATGCCCAAAGCCAGCAGGGCGATCAGGATGCAGACTGCTTCTGCTCGAACCAGCAGAGCACCAGCGAGAGCGGCAGGTCGTTGACGGTGCAGCCGAAGGCATCGGCCAGAGCCAGTGCGATCCGGATGGCGCTGTATGCGTCGTTGCACTGGCCCACATCGAGGATGCGGGGCAGGCCAGTGCCGGGCACTGTGCCCAGAGGCAGATCGTTCAGCCGGAATTTGCCGCAGGCAAGGGTCAGAATGACCGTATCCGGCGGTGTCAGCCGGGCAAACTCGGTGTAATAACGGCGGGTGGGCCGGGTACCGTCGCAGCCGCCCACCAGGAAGAAATGGCGGATCTGCCCGCTTTTCACGGCCGCAACGATCTCATTGGCGTGGGAGAGCACAGCGCTCCGCGCAAAGCCGGTGGTGACCGTTTTGCCGCCGTTCATGCCCGGGATGATGGTATCCTCCGGGTAGCCGCCCAGTTCCAGCGCTTTCCGGATGACGGGGGTGAAGTCCCGGTCCTCCCCGATGTGTGGCACCCCGGGATAGGAGACCACCGAGGTGGTAAAGACCCGGTCGGCGTAGCTGGGGCGCAGCGGCATGATACAGTTTGTGGTGAAGAGGATGGGGGCGGGGATGTCCTCAAACTCCGACTGCTGATTCTGCCAGGCGGTGCCGAAATTTCCCTTGAGGTGCGAATAGCGCTTTTTCAGCTCCGGATAACCGTGGGCGGGCAGGAGTTCCGAGTGGTATAAACGTTGATGCCCTTGCCCTCGGTCTGGGCCAAAAGCTGCTGGGTGTCGTAAAGGTCGTGGCCGGAAATGACGATGAAAGGCCCTTTCTCGATGGTCAGAGGGACTTCTGTCGGTTCCGGTTCGCCAAAGGTGCCGGTGTTGGCATGATCCAGCAGTTCCATGGTGCGGAAGCTGGCTTCTCCGGTCCTTTGCACCAGGAGCCAAAGATCCTCCATGGATAGCCCCGAGGTGCCCACTGCCTTCAGGGCGGTACAGTAAAATTTGTCCAGCTCCGGGTCGATGCGGCCCAGCACCCGAGCATGATAGTTATAAGCGGCCATTCCCCGCAGGCTGAACAGCACAAAGCATTTCAGGCTTCGCACATCCGGGTCAGGCTCCTGCCAGAGCTGCTGCATATCATAGTCCTCGGCAATGCCCGGACAGGCGGCGTGGATCTTCTCGATCAGCTGCCCGACGGTGTGCTCGTCAAAATTTACATTGGTGATGGTGGTGAACAGCCCCTGCATCAGCAGCAAAGCCTGCTCCGGAGCCGGAGCACGGCCTTCGCCAATGAGCTGCTCCGCATACCGGATCAGGGCACCGGTCAGCCGGTCCTGCGCCGCTGCAGTCGGAGCCGATTTCCCGCACACGCCTGCCCGACCGGTACAGGCAGTCCCGTTGGCCGCCTGCTCACATTGGAAACAAAACATCTGCTCATCCATAAAAATACTCCCTTCGCTTTCTGGCAAAGGGAGTATGGACAACGGACAGAGAAAATATGCAGGAAAAAAAAAGGGCCGCACCCCTTCGGATGCGGCCCTCAGAAAAGGAATGCTTAGTAGGTGATGCCCTGTGCCATCATGGCGGTGGCCACCTTCAGGAAACCGGCGCAGTTTGCACCGACCATCAGGTTGCCCTCGGAACCGGCAGCAACGGAAGCATCGTAGGAAGCGTGGAAGATGCCCTCCATGATGCCCTTCAGCTTGGCATCCACTTCCTCAAAGCTCCAGCTCAGACGCTCGGAGTTCTGGCTCATTTCCAGACCGGAGGTGGCCACGCCGCCGGCGTTGGCAGCCTTTGCGGGTCCGTACAGGACACCGTTGGACAGGTAGACCTCAATGGCCTCGGGCGTGCTGGGCATGTTTGCACCCTCGCAGACAACGGTGCAGCCGTTCTTGACCAGAGCCTCAGCGGACTCCTTGTTGATCTCGTTCTGGGTCGCGCAGGGCAGGGCGATGTCGCAGGGGACAGTCCAGACCTTGGAGCAGTCGGCAACGTAGGTTACACCGGCGTGGGTCTCGGCGTACTCCTTGATGCGGCCGCGGCGCACTTCCTTCAGCTCCTTGACGTAAGCCAGATCAATGCCGTTGGGGTCGTAGACGTAGCCGTTGGAATCGGACATGGTAACGACCTTTGCGCCCAGAGACTGGGCCTTCTGGCAGGCATAGATGGCAACATTGCCGGAGCCGGAGATGACCACGGTCTTGCCCTCAAAGCTGTCATTGCGCATACACTTCAGAGCCTCGGCAGTGAAGTAGCACAGGCCGTAGCCGGTGGCCTCGGTACGGGCCAGAGAGCCGCCGAAGGTCAGGCCCTTGCCGGTGAGCATACCACCCTGGAAGCTGTTGGTCAGGCGCTTGTACTGGCCGAACATGTAGCCGACTCGCGGCCGCCGACACCGATATCACCGGCGGGGCAGTCCACGAACTGGCCGATGTGGCGGTACAGCTCGGTCATAAAGCTCTGGCAGAAACGCATGACTTCCATGTCGCTCTTGCCGTGGGGGTCAAAGTCAGAGCCGCCCTTGCCGCCGCCCATGGGCAGGGTGGTCAGGCTGTTCTTGAAGATCTGCTCAAAGCCCAGGAACTTCAGGATGCCCTGGTTGACAGAGGGGTGAAAGCGCAGGCCGCCCTTGTAGGGGCCGATGGCGCTGTTGAACTGGACGCGGTAGCCGCGGTTCACCTGGACCTTGCCCTGATCATCGACCAGGCACACGGAAGGTGATGATGCGCTCGGGCTCGACCAGACGCTCGATCAGCCGGCCTTCTCGTATTCGGGATGCTTCTCGACCACGGGCTGGATGCTCTCCAGCACCTCGCGGACAGCCTGCAGGAACTCAGGCTCATTGGCATTGCGCTGTGCAAGGCCATCGTAAACGCGCTTCAGGTATTCATTCGTCAGCATAATAGAATACTCCTTTTCCCATGATTTACAATCGCTCTGCCCACTATCACAGAGCGCTTCACCATTATAAAGCATTGTGCGGCGATTTACAAGAGAGGAAATCGGAAAATGTTTCAGTGAAGCCAAAATAAAAATGAATCCGCTTCACAGCGTCAGTGCCCGGCGGCGCTGGGGATCTCCTGCAATTCAAAGCGATATTCCTGCGCGGCATCGGGGTATTTTGCCCGATCCACGGGGCTGAGGAACATGGCAAGGGGCCGCAGCCAGAGCCCGCCGTCCCCGTAGAGCTTGCGGTAGACCACAAAAGGCTCCCCCGTTTCGGAATCGTTGGCAACGGCCTCCACCAGATAAAAGTCGCCCTTGAAGTGCCGGTATACCCGGCCGATCCTGAGTTCGTTCGGCATTTGGATTCTCCTTTCTGCAGGGATATTCAAAAAATCCCCCGCAGGCGGCTGGCGCTGGCGGGGGAGTGGCGCATGATTTACTTCTTCAGCAGCTTCTCGCAGGCATCGGCGGCACCCTCAAGGTACTGGCCGGGGTAGGCCTCGATCATGCCGGCATCAGAGCAGGCAGCCAGCTGGGGTCGATGGGGCACTTGGCCAGCACGGGCAGGCCGTGCTTTGCGGCCACCTCATCCACATGGCTCTCGCCGAACACGCTGATCTTCTTGCCGCAGTCGGGGCAGACGATGTAGCTCATGTTCTCCACGATGCCCAGCATGGGCACCTTCATCATCTCAGCCATGTTCACGGCCTTGGCTACGATCATGCTGACCAGCTCCTGGGGGCTGGCAACCACCACGATGCCGTCCACGGGCAGGCTCTGGAACACGGTCAGGGGCACATCGCCGGTTCCCGGAGGCATGTCCACAAACAGGAAGTCTACGTCCTTCCAGACCACATCGGTCCAGAACTGCTTGACCGCACCGGCGATCACGGGGCCACGCCACACAACGGGGTCCTCCTCGTTCTCGACCAGCAGGTTGATGCTCATCACATCAATGCCCATCCGGCTCTGGATGGGCCAGCAGCCCTTTTCATCGGCATGGCACGGCCATGGATGCCGAACAGCTTGGGGATGGACGGGCCGGTGATGTCGCATCCAGGATGCCGCAGTGGTAGCCCCGGCGGGCCATGGCGCAGGCCAGCAGGGCACTGGTCATGCTCTTGCCGACACCGCCTTTGCCCGAAACAACGCCGATGACCTTTTTCACGCTGCTGTTGGGGTTGGGGGCATCGTGCTCAGGTGCGGCGGTGCGGGAAGAACATGCTGCCCCGCAGGTGGAACAGTCATGGGTACATTCTTCGCTCATACTCTAACCTTTTCTCCTTTATCTTAATTAGACAGATCGTCTTGACCAACCCATATCATACCATAAAACCGGGTGGGAAACAACCCACAGAGGCGCTCATCTTCACAAGAGTGCATATTGCCCGGGAAAGGCCGCATACACTGAACCGAACGCCTGTGCGGGGGAAGGAGGAAGACCATGGGGCAGAGCTACCTGAAAAACGCCGCCCTCCTGACCGGGGCGGATGTCCTGCTGCGGCTGGCCGGGATGGGCCTGCGCATCTATCTGCCAACACCCTGGGCGGCGAGGGGATGGGGCTGTACCAACTGGTGCTGGCGGTCTACGCGCTCTTTGTCACGCTGGCAACGGCGGGGGTCTCGGTGGCGG
>ENA-OQEB01000500-OQEB01000500.1-human-gut-metagenome-genome-assembly--contig:-NODE-500-length-16053-cov-2.064423_pt1 | contig 16053 bp, 25 predicted proteins | sample MGYA00242787_ERZ504619 | MGnify/ENA primary metagenome ERZ504619 (study PRJEB26092, sample SAMD00036317) | human gut metagenome | host: Homo sapiens | study: EMG produced TPA metagenomics assembly of... | reverse complement strand
GAGAAAATTTAATTGAAGATGAAGTTTAAAGCAAAAGAATAATGAGGTTATAAATGAAAATGCCGGATAGAAATATGATATTTCATCCGGCATTTATTATGTGAAATTTAGGCTGCATTTTGAAAGTCAATTACAGTTATTTCTGGTAGCATGGATTTTAGTTTTGATATAATGGACTCGATTTTTTGCATTGTGGAGCCATTAATAAACTCTTCACCACACTGTGAACATTTTTGGCATGGAACATTTTTTATAATAATATAACAGTTTTTATATGCAGTCATATAAGTTGTGGTACTTTTGACAGTATCACCTTTGCACAGGAAGCATTTCATAATATCAATTCTCCTTTCTTGTTTTTAAATCGGACTCCCATTTGTCTGAAGACGGGTAGTATGCGGTGATAATCCAGAGCTGTTCGTGATTGGAACCGACTACAACATGTAATGGACATTTTGTATTCAGATTTCCAAGTGTTAAGCAACTGGATATGATAGTCATTAGGGTATTCCTCAATTATTTCACCGGTCATGATACATGATATGACATCGTCAATGAGGATACCACGTTGCTCAAGTCTTTTTGACGCATGCAGTGTTAAATAAATATTGTCGGGAGTACACAAACCTCTAAGTTCATCAATTGTAAGACACATCTGTTATTCTCCTCATATGAATTAATTATAATTATAGTAGTATTTGGAGAGATTAGCAATGCTATTCTAAAAATTCACTAATTTACATTAATTAACCTTAATTAACTCCTTGACAATCATTTATGACAAACAAAGTTGTCAAACAGACAAAAATAATTGTCACACGGAGGCGCTATATGACACTGAAGAATCGTTTAAAGGAACGCAGGGCCGCACTGAATGTCAATCAACAGGAGATGGGCAGGCTGTGTGGTGTGTCGAGACAGACAATCAGCCTTATAGAAAGAGGCGACTATTCACCATCAGTTACCCTGGCACTGACGATAGCAAAGGTGTGCGGTGTTACAGTTGAAGATGTATTTTATTTGCAGGAGGAAGATGAAGATGGAGAGAAATGAGATTAAAGAAGCAAACCGCAAGGCTATGCCGGGATTTCTGCTTCTTGCACTTGTGGGAGCACTTGTGGGTGGTATTGTCGGATTTTATTCCGCAGAATATGATGTTGAACAGTTGGCAGGCAGTATGAAAAGCGCGGGAGCATTTTTCAGTAAATATGTTTGAGTTGGATATTGCTTGCTATAGCCGTCATCACACCGATAGTGGTCATACCTGTTTATCAAAAGACAAAAAGGCTGCTTTTGGCATGGATGGAGAGGATGAATCTATATGCGACATCGCAGAGAAGAAGCTTAATACGGTACTCATGATAATCAGCATTGCAATGATATGTGCATTTTTCCTTATCAGCGCAACATATTCAGGTGGATTTGCAATGATTGAAAACATTTGAATATGTATGTGCTTGCAATTGTGACATTTCTGATAATACTGGCTGAGGGGATAATCATCCAGCAAAAGGCAGTTGATATTAACAAAATAATGTATCCGGAGAAAACTGCTTCGGTATATGATCTGAAATTTCAAAAGAAATGGGTAGACAGCTGCGATGAAGCAGAAAAAATGATGATAGGCAGATGTGCCTTTGAGGCATTCAAGGTGACCAATTCAGTATGTGGCGCACTATCCATTATTCTGGCAATAAGCGCTATGATGTTTGATATAGGATTTTTGCATCATTTGTCGTCTGTCTGATATGGCTTGTCAACCAGTGTGTATATTGCAGGGCTGCGGCAAAGTGTTCTAAAGTACTTTAAGGTGACCTGATGCAGTAGGGAGGGTAAGCTATGGATAAAACATGGTACATTTATTATTTATTTTTGATGATTATAATATTGTATTTTCCGTGGAAAAGACGGAAACGATATGCAGCAAAAAGAATTATGAAAAAGGCAAAATTAACAATAGTCAAAGGAGTGCAGGAAAAATCATGAGAGAATTAGCAGAGCGTTTTATAGGAAAAGATGTCTATATCAATTTGTTGGATGGAAGAGCTGATGGAGTAATAAAGGAAGTTACAGGTAATGGAATTGTGTTGGAAAATAAAAATGGAGTGCAGGTAGTGAATCTCGATTATGTAGTAAAGCTGCGTGAATATCCATATAATAAAAAGGGAAAACGTAGCACGATTACGGATATGTAGTGACAAAACATGAAAAGCTGGCTGAATTTCCGGGAAACAGTCACAAAATAAATACGATTAAACAGGTGGGAATAGGGGTGTTTTTGAAAAAAAGCATAAAAAATACTGCATACGTGTTATACTACATTATATAGATGTCGTATGAAATATGAACGATAAACACATAAATAAACACAGGATATGAGAAGTAATCGTAATCACAAATATATTTTGTGAAATACAACAATTGCTTTCTCATAGGAAAAGGAGATAAAAATGCCGGAAAACAGTAACTGTAGCAGCGCGGGAAGCTGCACAAAATCAAGCTGCGAGGGCTGTCCATCACATAATGGCGGACCACAGAGCTTCCTCGTAGAGCAGAATAAATTTTCAAACATCAAGCATGTAATAGGAGTTGTCAGCGGAAAGGGCGGAGTAGGAAAATCATTCGTCACATCCTCACTGGCGGTAAACATGGCAAAGAAGGGCTACAAGGTAGGTATCCTTGATGCCGATATCACAGGACCGTCAATACCAAAGATGTTTGGCGCACATGACCAGATACTCGGAGACGAAAACGGCTGATGCATCCGTATGAGACAAAAGAGGGCATCAAGCTCATCTCAGTAAACCTGCTCATGGACAACGAGGAGGATCCGGTTATCTGGAGAGGCCCAGTCATTGCCGGAGTAGTAAAACAGTTCTGGAATGAGACAGCATGGGGCGATATAGACTATCTATTCGTTGATATGCCACCGGGAACAGGAGATGTACCTCTCACCGTATTCCAGTCCCTCCCGGTAGATGGAATAGTAATCGTCACATCACCGCAGGAGCTTGTCAATATGATTGTCAAAAAGGCATATAACATGGCAGAGGCAATGCATATCACAGTGCTTGGTGTGGTAGAAAACTTCAGCTATCTCAAATGCCCTGACTGCGGCAAGGAGATAAAGCTTTTCGGAGAGAGCCATATAGACGAGATCGCCAAAGAGCTTTCAGTTCCGGTACTTGGCAAGCTGCCGCTCGATACATCATATGCAGCTATCGCCGATAAGGGTGATTTCTACAGCATAGAAAACGACCACCTCGAAAAAGCAACCGAAGTACTTGAGCGCATTTAAATATTTTGTAATTGTTCAGTATCTATATAGTTACAATATTTCTTTATGAAGCAGGCAGATATCCGCCGGGTGCGGTATATATGCCTGTATTTAATAGAAAACCTTTAAGCATAATTCATACAGAATCTTAATCGCATAGAGTAGCTGCTGGGTGTGTGGTCTGCGGCACCTGAATCCGCGGCATCCGCCCTGCACTGCCAAATATTAAACTTTCTTTAAATATGCGATTTCCCTATTTACATTTCAATCCATTGGCTTCATAATCATATTACCCACGGATTAAACAATAGTTTTCATACTCAAAATTTACGGAAACAACCAAAAAAGGTAAAAAGAGTTAATTTTATTATCAATATTTACCCAAAAATAATAATTTTAACGTCAATTTTTATAAAAAAATGCCCTTGTTTTTGTGCATATTTTTGTCTATATTATCATGTAGTAAAGAGAAGGTAAAAGAAAGGCAAATAGGAGGAAAATATGAAGAAAATATTTGATGTATTGAATGTCATTAAACAAAAGCTCTTTGTAAAGAAAGACAAGATTCATTCAGAAAAATATTATCGCAGAATTGATTTTTTAAATAAATATTCGCTTTTATTCCATGCAATCATAGCTATGGCTATTGTATTTATAGTGGAGATTATCTCGCGCAGGAGTTTTATCTCTGCATGTAAGTTCGTAGATGCACATACACTTGCGTTCATGTACAACTCATTTTTAGTGTTTGTATCATTTTCACTTGTGTATCTGTTCAGGCGCAGGGCTTTTGCAAGGGTAATAATTACAGGCTTTTGGACTATCCTCGGAATCATCAACGGCTGTGTGCTTTCAAACCGTGTCACACCGTTTGGTTATACTGATTTAAAGTGTATTCCGGAGCTTTTGGCCATGAACAATACCAGCTATTTTACAGCACAGCAGGCTACAATAGTTGTAGTTGGATTGGTGCATTTGCACTGTTTCTTGTGGCACTTTTTATCAAGGGGCCTAAATATACAGGCAAAATCCGTTATGCAGGTGTTTCAGTGGCATTTTTAGCTTTGCTTTTCGTAGCAATCCCTGTCACAACCAATGTGGCACAGAATACCAATGTGGTTGCCAGCTACTATTCAAATATCGCCCAGGGCTATGATGATTATGGCTTTGTATACTCATTCTCATCTACCGTAGTGGACCGTGGAATGAAAAAGCCGGAGGACTACAATAAGCAGAATGTGGAAGATGTGGAGCAGAAGGTCAATTCACAGAAGCAGACCACCACAGTGGACGGAAAGACAGGTCCAAACATCATCTGTGTGCTTTTAGAGTCATTCTGTGACCCGGACGAGATTAATTTCCTTCAGGTGAATGAGGATCCTATTCCTACATTCCATGAGCTTGAGAAAAACTATTCAAGCGGATATCTGACTGTACCTGTAGTCGGAGCAGGAACTGCTAACACAGAGTTTGAGATGCTTACAGGACTCAGCATGCAGTATTTCGGGACAGGAGAGTATCCATACAAGACTATCTTAAAGCAGACAGATTGCGAGAGCATTGCCTCTGATTTATCTAAGATTGGATATGCAACACATGTAGTGCACAACAACGGTGGTAATTTCTACAGCCGTACCAATGCATTTTCTAAGATGGGCTTTGATACATTTACAAGCAAGGAGCTCATGAATATCACAGAGTACACTCCAAACGGAAGCTGGCCTACAGATGATATTCTCGTCAGCGAGACTATGAAGACCTTTGATGCTACACCAAATCAGTCTGATTTTACTTATATCATCACAGTTGGTACTCACGGTGACTATCCAAAGGAGCCTGTTATTGAAAATCCTACATACACCGTATCAGGTGTTGAGGACGAGGGCATGAAAAATGCCTGGACATATTATGTAAACCAGCTCAACGAGGCTGACCGCTTCATCAAGGAGCTCACAGATGAGCTTTCTAAGAGAGATGAGGACACCATCGTTGTTATGTTTGGCGATCACCTCCCTACAATGGGACTTCAGGATTCTGATATGAAGTCAGGTGATATCTACAAGACAAAGTACATCACATGGAACAACATGGGACTGCCAAAGGAGGATGCTGACCTTTATGCTTACCAGCTTCTTGCCCAGACTACAGACACTGTAGGTATCCATGAGGGAACTATCATGAACTATCATCAGACTCAGATGAACAGTACAGATGAGGCATCATATCAGGATGGACTTGACCTGTTACAGTACGATATCCTTTATGGAAAGCGTTACTGCTACAACGGCACAGATTTATATCCGGCTTCAGATCTTGTCATGGGAATTGACAAGGTGGACATCACAAATGTGTCTGATTCATCGACCGGTGATACAGTATATATTTACGGTCACAACTTTACCAACTGGAGTAAGGTTATATCAACGACTCCAAGGTGGCTTCGACTTATCTCTCAGCAGGTGTGCTTGCTATCAAGAAGGAAGACATCAGTGATGGTGATGAGATAACTGTGTGCCAGGTTGGATCTAGTGATACCATTTTCAGAAAGTCTGAGAATGCGTATACATATGTGGATCCTGCAGTGGAGCACGACAGTGAGTCGGAGACAGATGAACCGACAGAGAACCAGTAGATTTTAATGAATTTTTTCTTGGGTGGACGGGGCGTAGGTCCCGGGTCCAGTGTGGAGTGGCGGCATGTACTCTTGCGTTCGCTACGCTTCGATGCCAAGATTCTGTACGAAATTATGCTTTTAGGGTTTCTATGATTGACGAAACCGGATTATATGCGCCGTCCATGGCGCATATATCCTTGCCCCGCCGTCCTTGGCGGGGCATTTCTGCGTTTCATGGGCATAATTTCTACAGTATCTAGCAGATTCGCTATGCGCTCACACGAGAGCACATGCCGCCACTCCACACCGAGACCCGGGACCTACGCCACTTACGTTGTGGTAAAATTGTCGCGTGTGTTACGCTTCGTGCTTGTAAAATGTAGGTATGGTGTGTCTTAAGATATAATTAATGGGTTGAAAATTGTGTATATTGATGATACAATTTCTACGGTTAAGAGTTTGGTAGGATTTACGGACGTGACAGATATCTGCAGGCCGGTGATGTATACCGAATTTAATACTTTAATTGTAGAAATTAAGAATCTAAGTATGGAGGTGAATTTCATGGACAGTAGTGATGGTCTTGGGCGAAGTAAGAACAACATCGGTGCTGATATACAAGTGAGTATTGTATTGGCAGGCATAGTGGATTCTGTCCGTGGAAGGATTCATCACCGGACAGTTTTTAGAGGTACAGTGTAGGCATATTAAGGAATATCGGCTTACGCCGTGCTGTATTTTGCTGTGCACAAATGCATACTTGTTTATATATCAGAGCACCGTTAGGTGCTTTTTTCGTGCGCAAATTTATTGAGTGCACGGGTTTCGTCCTTTCTATCATGGAGTAATTTTTATGTTCCAAAATCCCGGGATTTTGGAGAACCACATATGTTTATTTTATGTGGAGAATGCTATCGGAAATGAGAAAGGAGAGAAATGGAGATGAATACAAAGAAATACGAAGAGCTTCTTGTTCTATTGAGAAGCCACAAAACGGATAAGGAAATTCTGGAGGTTTTGTCAGACTATCATGAGAATGATATTGCTGATATGCTTGCAGGAATGAACGAGAAGGAGCGCAAACGTCTTTACAGGCTCCTTGGAACACAGCGGACAGCGGAGATTTTTGCATATCTTGATGAGCCGCAGGCCTATTTTGATGAGCTGTCTGTGGAGCAGGCTGCCAGGGTAGTATCGCTGATGGATTCGGATGATGCTGTCGATTTGCTTGAAATCTGGAGGATGAGGACAAGAAGGAGATTGTAGAGCATCTGGATGAGGAAGCGGAAAAGGATGTCAGGATGCTTCTGTCATATGACGATGATGAAATAGGCAGCTATATGACAACCAACTACATCTGTATTCCGGGTGCCTGACAGTGAAGCAGGCTATGAGCCAGCTCGTGAGGCAGGCGGGCGAAAACGACAATATCATGACTATATATGTGGTTGATTCAGATGAATGCTTTGCGGGAGCTATCGATTTAAAGGATTTAATCACAGCCAGGGAGGGCATGAATCTGGAAAGCATTATAGCCCATTCATATCCATATGTGCTAGACCATGAGAAAATCGATGATTGTATCGACACAATCAAGGACTACGCTGAGGATTCAATTCCGGTGCTCTCAAAGGATAAGCATATCCTCGGTGTCATCACATCTGATGATATTGTAGAGATGGTAGACAATGAGATGGGTGAGGACTATGCAAAGCTCGCCGGACTGACCGCAGAGGAGGATCTGAAGGAGACCACACTGCAGAGCATGAAAAAGAGAATGCCATGGCTTATCATCCTGCTTTTTTTGGGAATGATAGTGTCTTCCGTAGTCGGAATATTTGAGAATGTGGTAGCGGCTTTGCCGATAGTCATCTGCTTCCAGTCGCTGGTACTTGACATGGCAGGAAACGTAGGAACACAGTCACTGGCTGTCACAATCAGAGTGCTCATGGATGAGAATCTAAGCGGTAAGCAGAAGCTTTTGCTTGTAGTAAAAGAGGTAAGAATAGGCCTTGTAAATGGTGGCTTGCTTGGAATAATGGCACTTGTATTTCTGGGAATATATGTGCATCTGTTCAAGGGCTACACATGGTTTGGAGCATTTGCGGTATCAGGCTGTGTAGGAGTTTCACTGCTTGTGGCAATGGCAATTTCAAGCCTTGTGGGCACTGTGATTCCGATGTTTTTCCACAAGATAAAGATTGACCCGGCGGTTGCGTCAGGCCCGCTTATCACGACGGTGAATGATCTGGTGGCGGTTGTGACCTATTATGGACTGGCATTTCTTTTCTTGATTGAGTTGTAATATTGGTCGTAGTACATAAATATTTAGAATATATCTTGACAAAGGTGTGCATATACTGTATATATTTGTATATACAGTATATGCACACCTATTTTAATTGTGGGAAAGCAAAGGAGAGAGTTATGCTAAGGGTTCGTGAATTGGATAAGGAAATGTCCGGGGAGGACAGGTTTCATCTGGAAAACATATCGTTTCATTTGCCAAAGGGTTATATATGCGGCCTTGTAGGAGAAAACGGAGCAGGCAAGACAACTCTTTTACGCTGCCTGATGGGATTGTATAGGTCAACAGGAGACATAGTGATAGATGGACACAATTTAAACAGCGATGAGGCAGCCGCCAGGGAAGTAATAGCGGTAGTAGGTGATGAGGGATTTTTTGATGAGAATATAAATCTCGAAAAGCTCGGAAAATACTATGGGCAGATGTATGTGAGGTTTGATATGGAAAAGTATCTGGGATATCTTGAAAGATTTAACCTTGATAGAAAGCAGAAATACAAAAAACTGTCCAAAGGTATGAAAATCAAAGCGCAGCTTGCATTTGCACTGTCGTATGGAGCAAAGCTTTTTTTGTTCGATGAGCTACTGCAGGGCTTGACAAGCACTTCAGGAGGATTTTTTAAAGGCTGTGTACAGAGCTTGTGTCGGATGGTGAAAAAAGCATTATCATTTCTTCTCATATTACGGAGGATCTGGACAGAATAGCAGACTATATTGCATATATGCAGGCAGGGAGGCTGTTGTTTTTTAAGCCTAAGGATGCTGCGTGTGAGCATTTTCGGATAGTTACAGGACCTGTATATAAATGTAAGCTGATACCCAGGGAAGCAGTGGTTTACATGGAAGAAGGCACATACAGCTCCACTGCCATGGTTATAAGGGATAAATGTATTCTGGTAGACAGAGAGCTTCAAGAGCATACTCCGGATATCAGGGAGCTGATACATTATCTGGTGAAAGGGGGAAAGGAAAATGCCGAAAATATTGTGGAAAAATATTTTGGATAGCAGCAGGCGGGAGCTTGTTTTGGCCATAGTTATGATACCATTATTCTGGCTTGGAATTACAGAAGGCTCATTTGGAGGCCTGAATCAGGTAATGTATATATACAATTTGATGATCAGCATTTTTTCCATTTTCAGCAATCATAATAGAAGCGCATTCGAATTGCCACAGTATATGTATCTGGCTCCGTATTCAAGAGAACAAAGACAGCATTATATACAAAAAAATGTTCAAATACAGATTCCGTGTGTCGTATATAGTGCTGCTTTTACCTATATTAATCACAGCAATAATCAGGCCTGATAAGACTCTGACAGTATCAGGAATAGTCTATTATATGTGTGAGATGCTTGTAATGGCAGGTATTTTGTATTGTACTTCATTTGACAATTATCTGGGCAGCGTGAATCCGGGCAGATTAACGATATTTGATGTAATCATGTTTATGTCTGCGGTGGTTGTTGCCGCAAGCTATGACCAGAATGACAGCTCGCTGGATTTGGTTCAGATATTAATTTCTTTAGTGATAGGTGTGTTTTTTATATCGATGATTGTATCCTGCAGGAAAAAAATATTATGACGATATTGTTCGCTGTATGGCAGATTACGAGTTTGCGGAATCAAAAAAAAGACAAAAAAAAATTGCATAGAGGTGTGTATGAAAATAGTCATTTCAACAACAGTTAGTATGCCGATATATGAGCAGATTATAAATCAGATACGCGATGCAGTGGTAAGCGGTGAGCTTAAGGCAGGCGATGGCATGCCGTCAATCAGAGTGCTGGCAAAGGAGCTGGCAGTCAGTGTGATTACAACAAAGCGTGCTTATGAGGAGCTGGAAAAGGAAGGTGTAATAGAGTCGGTGCCGGGGCGTGGATTTTACGTGTGCGAGCAGAAAAATGATCTTTTGCGTGAAAAACAGATGATGAATCTTGAGAACAGGATGTCAGAACTGCTTGCAGATTGTGAGAATGCCGGAATGACCTTGAAGGATATAATAGATATGGTTCGTGTATTGGGAGAAAAATAATGGATGAGACAATTATAAAAATAGAAAATGCCGCTTTAAAATTAAAAAAATTTGTTATTAAGCCCGCAAATTTAGAAATACCAAAGGGCTACATTGTAGGTGTACAGGGAGAAAATGGTGCGGGAAAGACCACACTGCTTCATATGATGCTTGGAATGTATGACAAAATGAAGGGCAAAATATACATAGACGGTCTTGATGTTGTAAAAAATAAGACCAAGGTAAAAGAGATTGTAGGAATAGTGTCGCAGGACAGGAAATTTTACCTGTCGCAGGATGCCAATGGAAACGAAAAAATATACAGTCCATTTTATAAGAACTGGGATAGTGAGGAGTATCACAGGATGCTTGCACATTTGGAGCTTTCCCCAAGACGCAGATTGTGCTCGTTTTCTACAGGAGAAATGATAAAGTATCAGTTTGCATTTGCGGCAGCATACAGACCCAAAGTGCTTCTGATGGATGAGCCGACTGCCAATCTCGACCCGGTGTTCAGGGATGATTTCTTAAAATTACTGCAGGAATTTGTGGCAGAGTATGAGATGACAATACTTCTTGCCACGCATCTGGACGAGGATTTGTCGAGGGTGGCAGACTATGTTATAGATATAAAGAACGGAGAATATTCAATGCGTGAGATACTTGAGTAGCTTATAATTGCTGCCGGTAATACCGGGGGTGAATGGTATAATTTTATAGCTTGCATTAGGTGTACAACACGCAATAGAAAACAGATGGAGATGTGAAATGGATATGAGTACCTGATTAAAACGGAGCATGACAATTGGAAAAAGCGCATGATGGTTGAGACCTGCGGAACGTATGTCCTCATGAATATGGGTATGGGGTTTGTGGTAATCGCAGGTGCATTTTGTGGTGTAATGAATACTGAATTTGATCTTTATTATTATAATATGGTGGTGTTTTTTACATTTGGATTGTATTATGCACAGTCCAGATACATTACATATATATGGGAAAATGGTAGAAAAGTTAATATATTTGAGAAATATATATATTTGCCGGTTGATCTTAAAAAGTTGAGAAAAGCAAAGCTTATAGTAGTTGGAAAAAATATTATGATACCGGTCATACTTGGACAGCTTTCAGCAATTCTTATGAGAGGGGCATATTATGGATGGCATGTAAAAAGCTGGCTTGATTTGGGACTGTATACACCGGTTATGGTGGGAATTGGTTTTTTGATTTTTAAGGAAGCTGAGCATAGATGGCTGTGCTTTAAGGCAGTAAAAAATTAAGCCTGCCAATAAAAAGAGTTTTTATTGGCTTTATTTGGTAACTAGTGTATACTATTTGCATATAACAGCTTCGTTAAGCAGATATAAATACACATAAAAGAAAGGTATAATCATGGACATCGTATTAGGAAATTACAAAGGATTAAAGGCAAACATCCCTTATATTGTCATATACAGAGGAGGATGTTAATTCACAGATAGCGACACTTCTTTCAGGAAATCCTGTCAGAGAGCAGAAAACAGGCCCGTTAGCGATGGGCGACACGGCAGTAATCGACTACGAGGGCTTTAAGGACGGAGTCGCGTTTGAGGGCGGAAAGGCTGAGAAATATCCTCTGGGAATCGGTTCAGGCTCTTTTATTCCGGGATTTGAGGAGCAGCTTGTAGGCATGGAAATCGGCGAGGACAGAGATATCAATCTCTCATTCCCTGAGCAGTATCATGCGCCGGAGCTTGCAGGTAAAGCGGTTGTTTCAAGGTTAAGCTGCACGAGATTTACAATGAGAAGGAAGCAGAGCTGAACGATGAGTTTGCAGCATCTCTCAATTTCCCTGAGGTACAGTCAGTGGAGGATTTAAAGAAATATATCAACGAGTATCTTGAGTACCAGGTAGAGGCAAGAAAGGCTGATGCGGCAAGAGAAAAGCTCTATGACCAGATTCTTGAAAGCAGCTCATGCCTTGTTTCACCACAGGCAGTAGAGACAGCGGTAAATATGCAGCTTCAGCAGATGGCAGCATCATTTGCACAGCAGGGTGTGGCTATGGAGCAGTATCTTCAGATGACAGGCAAGACTATGGATAGCTTAAAGGACGAGCTCAAGCCTGTAGCACAGAAGCAGGTAAAGCTTGAGGCTGTTCTCGATGAAATCATCAGAGTGGAAAATATCACTGTATCTGACGAGGAGATGGATGAGCAGTATGAGCTTATTTCACAGAAGTATGGTCAGCCTGTTGACGTTGTAAAGCAGGTGCTTCCAAAGGCACAGCTCAAGCCGGATTTACTTCGTATGAAGGCATCACAGCTCATCATCGATGCGGCTGAGATTATCATGGAAGAAAGCGGAAAATAATGTATAGAATATTTTTGGTTGAGGATGACGAGACCATAGCAAAGCTTGTCAGAAGACATTTGGAAAAATGGGATTATGATGTGCATGTAGTGCAGAAATTTGATGCTGTAATGTCAGAATTTGCATCATTTGATCCGCATCTTGTGCTTATGGATATCGGTCTGCCGTTTTACAATGGGTATCACTGGTGTACGGAAATCAGAAGGGTATCAAAGGTTCCTGTGGTTTTCCTGTCATCCGCTGCTGATAATATGAATATAGTGATGGCAGTCAGTATGGGGGCAGACGACTTTATAGCAAAGCCGTTTGACCTCGATGTGCTGACTGTAAAGATACAGGCTATCATCAGGCGCTGCTATGATTTTGGCGCAAACAACAGTGTTTTGGAGCATAATGCGCCATGCTCAATATATCTGATGCCACCATAACCTATGACGACAAAAGGCTCGAGCTTACGAAGAATGAGCTCAAAATATTGCAGACACTTTTTGACAACAAAGAAAGGATTGTATCACGCAGCCTTCTAATGGAAAAGCTCTGGGAGAGTGATGCGTATGTGGACGAGAATACACTTTCGGTGAATGTCAACAGGCTGCGTAAAAAGCTGGGATTCTATAGGGCTTGAGAGCTTTATTGTCAAAAAAAAGGGGCTTGGGTACAGGCTGGGGTGAGAGATAAGAAGAATTATATATGGCAAAAACACAAAACAAACCGCATCTGACAAATTTTATAAAACAAAACTATATATGGATTCTGATGATAATCACAATGTCATGTATCCATTTGCTTTACATGTACCTGATTGGTGCGCGCAAACAGGATGTGGTGTATGCGGCAGTGCTTGATGCAATCCTGCTTCTGATAACAGTTTTTGTTGGCTATTTGAGATATAGCAGCAAGGTAAAGGCTCTAAGCAATGCCTTAAATCGTCCGGTTGAGGAGCAGGCACAGCTTTTTGAACCGACAGATGATGTGGAGCAGCTTTACACCCAGCTGCTTGAGAATCAAAGCATTGCAAGAAGTGAGTCAGAAAGCAGTGCTGCAGTCAGACAATCCCGTATGAGAGACTACTATTCTATGTGGGTACACCAGATAAAGACCCCGATATCAGCTATGAAATTACTGCTTGAGGCAGAGCGGGAGGAGCTTGGGCTGCTGATGAGTGATGATGAGCAGAGTCAGTGCGGGATAGCGGATATGAACGGTGGGAATATCAGTACTGCCGGATTAAATGTTGTAGAATTAAATGATGCCGCGAAACAGAAGGTGTATTTAAAGAACTATCAGATAATGTGGGTTCATTTGAGGATGAATTGTTCCGCATAGAGGAATATGTCAGCATGGCTCTGCAGTATCAGCGTGTGAGCAACACCGAAAATGATTTTGTGCTTGAAAAAGTCAGTCTGGATGGTGTCATACGTGATACCATTAAAAAATATGCAAAGACTATGATCCGAAGGCATATTGGGATAAACTATTCAGGTACAAAAAAACAGGTATATACAGATGAAAAATGGCTTGCATTTATACTGGAGCAGATACTTTCAAATGCCATAAAATATACACCGCAGGGGTATGTTACAATAGAAACTGCAGAGGAAAAAGATCGGTTTTTTATTACAATAAAGGATACCGGAATAGGAATCAAAGCAGAGGATCTGCCTCGCGTTTTTGAAAAGGGCTACACAGGCTACAATGGTCATGCTGATAAGAAGGCTACGGGAATAGGGCTTTATCTGTGCAGGCAGATGGCAGATAAGCTGGGGCATACAATCCGCATGGAGTCAGAGCTTGGAAAAGGAACTAAGGTGTGGATTGGGTTTGATCTGGATTATGCGGATACGAGGGATTAGGATAAATTACTGCAATAAAAAGCTTGTTGCCGGTAATTAAAAATCTGTAGCATATCAATTAAACTTTTAAGGGTAAAAAAGTTATTTATTTCAGGGGATAAAAAATGGAAATTATGCGGACAATGATGGATTTTGAGTTTGATACAAAGAAAGTGCAGAACACACATTTTCACCAGGATCTGGAGATACTGTATGTGCTGGATGGCGGGCTTGAAATCCAGATAGAATCGGAAAAATATGAATTGGGGAAAGGTGATTTTCTGCTGATCAATGCAAATAAGCGGCATTCGATCCGGGAGACAGAAGAAGAACTCCTGACAGCGAGTTTTCGTATTAATTTTTCTATGCTGGCAGAATATCTCGGGACGAATCAGATCTTGTTCTGGTGTAATACGACTGCGGATAAAAATGAGGCGTATGAACAGCTCAGGAAAATATTGGATCGCGTGCTGAACCGATTCTACGATAAAGAAGGGGAAGGTGCACTGTATCTGAACAGTATTTATTATGAAGCACTGTATGTTCTGACTAGTTATTTTCGAATCAAAGCGGATGACAGCCGTCTGAAGGACGATGTGACGCCGGATAATTCCCGCGTGTTTGAGATACAGAATTATGTACAGGCAAATTATCAGAAGCAGATTAGTTTGAATGACCTGGCGAAGAAATTGTATCTGTCCAATGCATATCTGTCCAAGTATATAAAAAAGAGGTTTGGATTGAGTTTTCTTGAATATGTGAATAACATTCGACTCTTTCATGCAGTGATGAGATGTTGTACACCGACAAAAAAATTACTCGGATTGCGTTGGATAACGGATTTCCGACGACGGCTTCTTTTAATAAAGTTTTCAAAGAAGTTTATAATATGACGCCGTCTGGATATCGGACAAGTGTCCGACAGAAAACGAAAGAGGAAGTAGCAGGATACAGAATCCAAGGAGCAGATTGAGCAGAGAGTTAAGAAATATCTGGCCGGGAATACGGTACTGCAGGATGAAGTGGCAGCAAAAAATCTGGACTTGTTTACAGTAGATGCAAAAGAGACAACAGAACTGAAAAAAAACTGGAATGCGATTATTAATATCGGGAAGGTGGACGCACTTCTTGACAGTGAGATGCAGCAGCAGGTTCTGATCATGAAGCAGGAACTGGGATTCAGGTATGTGAGAGTGTGGAATATATTCGTGCAGGATATGTATGAGGAAAAAAGACGGAAGCTGGCATTATAATTTCAGCAGAGTAGACAGAGGATTGGATTTTCTTGTGGAGAATCAGTTGAAACCATATATAGAACTGTCTTTTAAACCGATTCATGTTAGTTATACGTTGTATTCAACACTTACAGAAAAGAGAATGATATCATTTTCCATGACCGAGACAGTTACGATAAAGTGATGAATGATTTTGCATCACATCTTATCAATCGATATGGAATGGACGAAGTGGAATCCTGGTATTTTGAACTGTGGAAAGATGATCGATTGAATATGATGGATGAAAAGGATGGTATTTTGATTGTTTTGAGATCGGGTATCATGCATTGAAGCGCATTTCTGACAGAATTAAAGTCGGAGGGGCCGGATTTGCGCTGGGGTATGACAGATACCAATACCATCAATTGATACAGAATTGG
>ENA-OQEB01000499-OQEB01000499.1-human-gut-metagenome-genome-assembly--contig:-NODE-499-length-16059-cov-5.530944_pt1 | contig 16059 bp, 19 predicted proteins | sample MGYA00242787_ERZ504619 | MGnify/ENA primary metagenome ERZ504619 (study PRJEB26092, sample SAMD00036317) | human gut metagenome | host: Homo sapiens | study: EMG produced TPA metagenomics assembly of... | reverse complement strand
GCCTTGGTAAGGCGGAGGTCACGGGGTTCGATTCCCGTCATCAGCTTACTAAGAAAGATCCCGGGAAACCGGGGATCTTTTCGTTATATAAAAAACAGCAGGAGATGGGCAGGAAGAAAAAGACACTATTACAAAAGGTACAGTTATGATTGTGAGGGAAAAAGAAGATGCGTCATTCGCTTGGGGGAAAGAAAGCTCGAATATAAGGATTCCAAAGGACAGGACTGTTATTTCTATTATTCGAACATTGCCGGAACCGATCTGGATATGCCGTTCTATGTCTGCAATGCCGAGTGTGTCAGCGGCATGAAAAAGAGAGAATCCAAATCGGAGACATTCAGCGCAAATCCGTTTGAATACGAATTCTTATACGCACCGCTCGGGGACAAGGGCGCTTACGCGTACCAGCAGCCGTGGTATGGATTTTCGGTCAACAAAGACAGCGAAGAGAAAGAGATCGCGGTTGAGTTTCTGCGCTTTATGATGCAGGAAAAAGAGATCGACGAGATGGCCAGTATTAAAGGCCTGCCGTCGGTGGCAGAAAACGGAACCGATGAGCGGTATGCGGGGCTTCGGGATGCAAAAAATATTGAGGCAAGTTTTATCAACGACGGCAGCGTGCCGGATTCCATCCGCGCGGCATTGGAGCAGGCGTGTACGGCAATGCAAACGAGGCAGTGCAGGTGTTTGTGGAGCTGTGTGCAGAGAAATAAGATAGGAAAACGAGAAGAGCGACTTATTTGTGAAAACAAGTGGGTCGCTTTTTGGTGCCAAAGATGGTAGAATAGGTACAACAGAAAAAATGAGGTGAAGAAAACAATGGAGTCAAAACGTAAGGTACTGCAGAAGCTGTTCCTTTCCACGCTGTATCTGAGCGCGTTTACGTTCGGAGGCGGGTATGTGATTGTGACGCTGATGAAGAAAAAGTTCGTGGATGAGTACCACTGGATTGAGGAAAATGAGATGCTGGACCTGGTAGCGATTGCACAGTCGTCGCCGGGGCCGATTGCGGTAAACGGAGCGATTGTCGTCGGGTATAAGCTGGCGGGCTGATCGGTGTGCTGGTTTCCATTATTGGAACGATTATTCCGCCGTTTCTGGTTATCTCTGTGATTTCGGTCTGCTACCAGGCGTTTCGGGATAATTTTTTTGTGAGTCAGATGCTGGAAGGGATGCAGGCAGGTGTCGGAGCAGTGATTGCATCTGTGACGTATGAGATGGGGACTGGTGTTGTAAAAGAAAAGGATCCATTTTCCTTGGTGATTCTTGTCTGTGCATTTGCTGCAGCCTGCTTTTTCAAGGTCAACGTGATTTACATTGTACTGGTCTGCGGTGCCATCGGTGCGGTGCGGACGATTCTGGCGAAACGGAGGAATGGGAAATGATTTATTTTCAGCTGTTTTTAAGCTTTTTCCAGATCGGCCTGTTCAGCTTCGGCGGAGGCTATGCCGCAATGCCGCTGATCCAGGGACAGGTAGTGCAGGGGTATGGCTGGCTTTCGATGTCGGAGTTTACCGATCTCATCACTCTTTCCCAGATGACACCAGGCCCGATCGCAGTCAATTCGGCCACTTTTGTCGGAAGTAAAATCGCCGGCATTCCAGGTGCACTCGCAGCAACCTTCGGATGCATTCTGCCGTCGTGCATTCTCGTTACGCTGCTGGCAAAGCTCTATCTGAAATATCGCGAAATGGCAATGCTCCAGGGCATCCTTCATTCCCTCCGCCCGGCGGTTGTGGCCATGATTGGTTCGGCAGGAATCTCGATCCTGGTCACGGCGTTCTGGGGCAGCGAAGGCGGAACGGTCATCCGGCTGGCCCAGACGAACTGGAGTCTTGTCGCGATTTTTATCATCTGCCTTGTTCTATTACGGAAAGGCAAAAAGAATCCCATCTTTGTGATGGTACTGGCCGGTGTGCTGAAGGTGATCCTGTCATTACTTGAGAAATTGATTTGACAAAGTCCACAGGAACAGGATCTTATCGAGCTGCTGACGTCCGAAAAGACAAGGCGCGATGTGATCCGGGCGGATGAAATCAAGGTCAACCGCTATGAAGAAGATAAAATCCTGTTGAAGCAATTGGAACTGCGGCGATTTATGTCAAAAAAAGCCAGAAAAAAGATAAAAAGGATCTTTCTTTCTAAACATGAATCGTGTATAATAAGCATTACTGTTCGGGGCCTGCCTGGAGAAATCCAGAAAGGCTCCGATTTATGTCATTTATTTTACACAGCAAGAAAAGGGGGAAACCATGCAGAAACACAGAAAATTTATTGGGGACAAACGGTTCTACCTGATGGTACTTGGCGTTGCACTGCCGATTATGATCCAGAACGGTATTACCAACTTTGTCAGTCTTCTGGACAACATTATGGTAGGACAGGTCGGCACGGAGCAGATGTCCGGTGTGGCCATTGTCAATCAGCTGATTTTATTTACAATCTCTGTATTTTCGGAGGGGTGTCCGGCGCCGGAATCTTTACGGCACAGTATTTCGGACAGGGAAATCAGGAGGGTGTGCGCAATACCTTTCGTTTTAAACTCTGGATCGGTGTGATTTTAACCGCACTTGCCATTGCTGTTTTATTTGGCGCACATGAACCTCTGATCCGCCTGTATCTGACGGGAGATCAGGGAAGCCAGGATATGAACGCCACGCTCGGCTACGGAATTTCCTATCTGAAAGTCATGCTGTTCGGCCTTCCGGCTTTTATGGTCGGCCAGATTTATGCCAGTACACTCCGCGAGTCCGGGGAGACCATGCTTCCGATGAAAGCGGGCATCATTGCCGTTTTTGTCAACCTGGTATTTAACTACATTCTGATTTACGGAAAATTCGGTGCGCCGCGGCTTGGCGTTGCCGGAGCGGCAGCAGCAACGGTGCTGTCCCGTTACGTGGAAATGGCCATTGTTGTTATCTGTACACACAGCGATAAACAGAAATACCCGTTTACCGAACATCTGTACCGCACCGTCAAAGTACCGGCGGCGCTGACAAAACAGATTATCATAAAAGGTACGCCACTGATGCTGAATGAGACCCTCTGGGCCGGCGGCATGGCGCTTCTGATGCAGTGCTATTCCGTGCGCGGACTGAATGTCGTAGCGGCCATGAATATTTCCAATACCATTTCGAACCTGTTCAACGTCGTATTTATCGCGCTTGGCGATTCGGTTGCGATTATCGTCGGACAGCTTCTTGGAGCAGGAAAAATGGAAGCGGCAAGAGATACCGATACCAAGCTGATTACCTTTTCCGTTGCAATCTGTGTTGTGATCGGTGCGCTGATGGCGCTGGTATCGCCGGCATTTCCGCGGCTTTACAACACAACAGAGGAGGTACGCCATATGGCAGCCGTCTTTATCGTGGAGGTTGCGGTCTTTATGCCGGTCAATGCCTTTTTGCATGCCAGCTACTTTACGCTGCGCTCCGGCGGAAAGACCATCATCACCTTCCTGTTTGACAGCGTCTTTATCTGGGTTGCCAGCGTGCCGGTAGCATTTGTTTTAAGTCGTTTTACCGGACTTTCGATTTATGCCATTTACTTCTGCGTTATGTCCGTTGACTGATTAAATGTATCATTGGATTTGTTCTGGTAAAGAAGGGCGTCTGGCTGCAGAATATTGTAGTAGAATAAAAAAATCTGTCTGTTTCCAGCCTGAAAAAGGATTGGGGACGGGCAGATTTTTGGTAAATGGAAAAGAAAAAAGGAATTTCTGATAAAGTTTCGCAAGTGCAGACGCATATTTTTCTCGAAAGGTGAAAAAATTTTCATTAATCAAAACACTGGTTGAAATTTAAGCAACGCTTGTTATAATAGAGGTGCAGCGAACAGACATCTCGTATGGCCCGTGAATCTCTCTTCCTATTATTAATGAGGCGAGGTCATACACCACATGGAGGAAAAAACGATGGATTACGCAAAAGAATCATTAAAAATGCACTATGAATTACGCGGAAAGCTCGAGATGACATCCCGTGCAGCCGTAGATACAAAAGATGCCTTAAGTCTTGCCTATACCCCAGGCGTGGCAGCGCCGTGTCTGGAAATTCAGAAAGATGTAAATAAGAGCTACGAGCTGACCAGAAGATGGAACACCGTAGCCGTTGTCACAGATGGAACCGCCGTTCTCGGCCTTGGCGATATCGGTCCGGAGGCCGGTATGCCGGTCATGGAAGGAAAATGCGTTCTGTTTAAAGAATTCGGCGGTGTCGATGCGATCCCGCTCTGCGTGCGCAGTAAGGACGTCGATGATATCGTCAATACCGTGCGTCTGCTTGCAGGAAGCTTTGGCGGCGTCAACCTGGAGGATATCTCTGCACCGCGCTGCTTTGAGATTGAGAAGAAATTAAAGGAATGCTGTGATATTCCGATTTTTCACGACGATCAGCATGGAACCGCGGTGATTACCCTGGCTGGTGTCATCAATGCATTGAAACTGGTCGGAAAGAAGCTGGATGAGGTCAAAATTGTCACCTCAGGGGCCGGTGCGGCCGGAATTGCAATCATCCGTCTGCTGATCTCGATGGGATTGAAAAACGTAATCATGACCGACCGCAAAGGTGCGATCTACGAGGGACGCGACGGCCTGAACCCGATCAAAGAGGAGATGGCGAAGATCACGAATTATAACCAGGAAAAAGGAAGTCTTGCCGAGGTGATTCAGGGAGCCGACATTTTCATCGGTGTTTCCGCACCGGGTACCCTGACCCCGGAGATGGTGCGTACCATGGCAAAAGATCCGATTATTTTTGCGTGCGCGAACCCGACCCCGGAAATTTTCCCGGATGAGGCGAAAGCAGCAGGAGCAGCTGTTGTCAGCACAGGAAGAAGCGATTACCCGAACCAGGTCAACAACGTACTCTGCTTCCCTGGCATCTTCCGCGGAGCGCTCGATGTGCGCGCATCCGATATCAACGATGAGATGAAGGTAGCAGCAGCCTATGCCATCGCAAGCCTGGTAAGCGAGGAAGAGTTAAATGCCGACTACATTCTTCCGGCCGCTTTTGATCCGCGCGTAAAGGACGCCGTGGCAAAAGCAGTTGCAGAAGCAGCTAGAAAAAGCGGTGTTGCAAGGATATAAATAGAATCTGATACAAAGCAAAGGCCGAAAAAGGCTTCCCGGACAACGATGAGATCCGGGAAGCCTTTTTCCGTATCTTTCTGAAATTACTTAGAAAGGCTGTATTTCAGCCCGCCATATCATCCTCAGCCGGCGGCTCCGGGCCGGTCAGTGCGTACGGGTCGAGAATAGCATCCAGCTGTTTCTGGGTCAGCAGTTCATCCTTCAGAACGAGCGATGTGACACTTTCACCTGTCTTCAGCGATTTCTTTGCGATCGCAGCCGCTTTCTGATATCCGATATACGGGCAGAGGGCAGTTGTGATGCCGACACTCTTCGAAACGAGATCCTCGCATCGTTTTTCGTTTGCCGTAATGCCGAGAATGCAGTTCTTTACCAGCGTATTGACAGCGCCCGTCATCGAGGTGATCGAAGAGAAGAGGGAGTAAAAGACAACCGGCTCGAAGGCATTGAGTTCCATCTGGCCGGCCTCAGCAGCCATTGTAATTGTTGTATCATTTCCAATGACATGGAATGCAACCTGCGTGACAACCTCCGGGATCACCGGATTGATCTTGCCCGGCATAATCGAGGATCCGTTCTGCATCGGCGGCAGGTTGATCTCGCCGAATCCGGTCCGCGGTCCGCTGGACAGCAGGCGCAGGTCGTTGCACATCTTGGAGAGGTTGACGGCGCAGGTCTTTAACGTGTTGGAGATCGTCACAAATCCGTCGAGGTTCTCCGTCGCGTCAAACAGATCGTCCGCCTGCATCAGCGGATAGCCTGTCACAGCAGCGAGGGTCGGCACGATGTGGTGGAGATAGTAATCGGAAGCATTGATCGTCGTACCGATGGCTGTTCCGCCGAGGTTCAGGGTGAACAGCTCTTTTCTGGCGCATTCGATCCGGCGGATATCACGCTCGATCATCGTTGCGTAAGCGTGGAAGCTCTGGCCGAGACGCATCGGAACGGCGTCCTCAAGCTGGGTTCTTCCCATCTTTAAAATGTGGTCAAATTCCTGGGACTTATCGAGCAGTGCTGCGTGGAGTGACTCGAGCGCATGCAGAAGATCCGGGAGCAGATCGAGTACGGTCAGTTTTCCTGCACTTGGGATAACGTCGTTTGTGGACTGTGCCATGTTGACGTGGTCATTCGGGTGGACAATGGTATAATCACCCTTGGTGCCGCCCAGGATTTCGATGGCGCGGTTTGCGATGACTTCGTTTGCGTTCATATTGGCACTCGTTCCGGCACCGCCCTGGATGCCGTCAACGATGAACTGGTCTTTTAATTTGCCGGCAATGATTTCATCACAGGCATAGATAATGGCAGCCGCTTTTTCCTCCGGCAGTCTCTGTGCTTCGCGGTTGGAGATGGCAGCTGCCTTTTTAATTTTCGCCAGATTCTGGATCATGACCGGGTGGATCGACGTTCCCGTGATGGGAAAATTCCGTTTTGCCCGCAGGGACTGTACCCCGTAGTAGCGTCGGATGGGACTTCAAGGGAACCAATGGAATCTGCTTCAATTCTTGTCTTCATAATAATCTCCTTCTTTCTGCACGCATTGAGTTGTGTATATTGTCTGAAACAATTCTTGCTTTGCCTTTCGATACCGGAAGAATAACACCAGGCAGAAATTTGTAAATACCGCCGCCGAAGAACTGTGGAATCTTATTTATTTTTGTATTTGATTTTAAATACCAAGGGAAAGAGGCACTTTTACTTATTTTTCGAAAGCAGTTTCCGCGAGGACACGTTTTCGTAGACAAAAAACGGCGAACGTGATATGCTGAACAGTATAAAAGTGAAAAAACAGGAGAGCAGCGTATGAAACATGAAAAAAGAAAGAACGATGCGATGCGCCATGAGCTCGATCACATCGATGCAAAATCCTGAATCTCCTTCGGGAAAACGCCAGGATGCCGCTGAAAGAAATCGCGGAACACGTATTTTTATCCTCCCCGGCAGTTTCCGCCAGAATTGAGCGGCTGGAGAAGGAAGGCTACATTACAGGATATCAGGTCAAATTAAATCCGGCGCTTTTGGGATATCCGATCAAAGCGTTCATCAACCTCGAGGTTGAGCCGGTTCAGAAAAAAGAATTTTATCCCTATATTGAAAAGGTCCACAATGTCGTGGAATGTAATTGCGTTACCGGTGATTACTCCATGCTCATTGAGGGCCTTTTTGTTAGTACCATTGAGCTCGACCAGTTTATCGGCGAGCTGCAGCATTTTGGACGGACGCGGACGCAGATCGTGTTCTCGACCTCCGTGGAGCACCGCCAGGTGACCGCACACGAGGCAGAAGAATAGGCACCGGTCCGCTCCGGCGGCTTTGTGTACCGAAAAAAATGCTTTGCAGGAGAATGCTTTTGTGTTATAGTGATAGAATACACAGAGCATTTTGCGCCCTTTTCGGGACAGTGCTCCAAACGAAAAGATTCGAGGGAGGCCTGACCTTATTATGGAAGAAAAAGAAGTTGTTTCCAAAAATTTTATCGAGCTTGCGATTGACAAAGATCTGGCAGAGGGCGTTTACGACCATGTATGCACACGATTCCCGCCGGAGCCAAACGGCTATCTTCATATCGGACATGCAAAATCCATCCTGTTAAACTACGGTTTATCACAGGAGTACAACGGAGAGTTCCACATGCGTTTCGATGATACAAACCCGACGAAAGAGAAAACCGAGTTTGTTGATTCCATCAAAGCCGATATCCAGTGGCTTGGTGCAGACTGGAAAGATCATCTGTACTACGCATCCGATTATTTCCCACAGATGTATGAGGCAGCCGTAAAACTGATCAAAAAAGGAAAAGCATTCGTCTGCGATCTGTCCGCAGAGGAGATCCGTGAGTACCGCGGAACCTTAACCGAGCCTGGAAAAGAGAGCCCGTACCGCAATCGTTCCGTGGAGGAAAACCTGGACCTGTTCGAGCGCATGAAAAACGGCGAATTCGAGGACGGAAGCAAAGTACTCCGTGCGAAAATCGATATGGCATCACCGAACATCAACATGAGAGACCCGGTTATCTACCGTGTAGCCCATATGCATCACCACAGAACCGGCGATACCTGGTGCATCTACCCGATGTACGACTTCGCGCATCCGATCGAGGACGCCATCGAAGGCATTACCCATTCTATCTGTACGCTGGAGTTTGAGGACCACCGTCCGCTGTACGACTGGGTTGTACGCGAGCTGGAATATCCGATGCCGCCGCGCCAGATTGAGTTTGCAAAGCTGTATCTGACTAACGTGGTTACCGGAAAACGTTACATCAAAAAGCTGGTAGAGGACGGCGTGGTAGACGGCTGGGATGACCCGCGTCTCGTATCCATCGCAGCACTCCGCCGCAGAGGCTTTACACCGGAGTCCATCAAGAAATTCGTAGATCTGTGCGGTGTATCAAAAGCAAACAGCTCCGTTGACTATGCGATGCTGGAGTACTGCATCCGCGAGGATCTGAAGCTGAAAAAAGCCCGTACCATGGCAGTCTTAAATCCGGTGAAACTTGTCATCGACAACTACCCGGAAGACCAGATTGAGATGCTGGAAGTACAGAATAACCTCGAGAATCCGGAGCTTGGCAGCCGTCAGGTACCGTTCGGAAGAGAGCTGTACATCGAGCGCGAAGACTTCATGGAGGAGCCGGTCCGCAAATACTTCCGTATGTTCCCAGGCAATGAAGTCCGCCTGATGAACGCATACTTCGTCACCTGCACCGGATGCGAGAAAGACGAGAACGGAAATATCACCGTAATCCATGGAACGTACGATCCGGAGTCCAAGGGAGGAAATTCCCCGGACGGAAGAAAAGTAAAAGGAACGATCCACTGGGTAGCAGCAAAGACCGCCGTCAAAGCAGAGTGCCGTCTGTACGAAAACCTGATCGACGAGGAGAAGGGCGTTTACAACGAGGATGGTTCCATGAACCTGAATCCGAATTCCCTGACCGTATTAAAAGAGTGCTATCTGGAGCCGTCTTTAAAAGATGCGAAAGCATACGACAGCTTCCAGTTTGTCAGAAACGGATTCTTCTGTGTAGACGCAAAAGATTCCAAAGAGGATGCGCTGGTGTTCAACCGTATCGTATCCCTGAAGAGCTCTTTCAAGCTGCCGGCAGCGAAATAAATAAGAATTTTGAAATGGAACAGAGCAGCCGCCTGGATGAAACCGACATCCCAAGCGGCTGTTCTTTTTGTCAGGGAGATGGGAAGATGAATGAATTGACGATTTCGCTGGATCCGCATCGGAAGACACCGCTCTATGAGCAGATCTACGGTTTTATCCGCGAGGAAATCCGCGGCGGACGGATCCGTGCAGGGGAGCGGCTGCCGTCGGCGCGGGCGCTTTCGGGCTATCTGTCGGTGAGCCGGAGTACCGTGGATCTGGCGTATGAGCAGCTGGTATCCGAAGGGTATCTGGAGAGTGTGCCGTGCAAAGGCTACTTTGTCTGTGAAATTGAGGGGCTGTACCGCCTCGATGAAAAGAAAGAGGAGACAAAAGAGGATGATGCCGCGGAACAGATGCCGTTCCGCTACGATTTTGCCGTGACCGGTACGGCGCCGGGCGGATTTCCGCAGAACAGCTGGAAGAAGATCTCGAAAGAAGTCCTGCTGGACGCAGATGACAGCCTGTTCCAGCTCGGGGATGCGAAGGGCGAGCACGGTCTTCGGGAGGCAATCCGCGACTATCTGCACCACGCACGCGGCGTGAACTGCCGCACGGAGCAGATCATCGTCGGAGCGGGAAATGATTATCTGCTGATGCTGCTTTCGGTGATCTTAGGGCGTGGCCATAAAGTGGCGATGGAAAATCCGACCTACATCAGTGCCTACCGCTGTTTTGCGAAGCTTGGCTATGCGATGTGTACGATTTCGATGGACGAAGCGGGCATGCGGCCGGCGGAGCTGGAAAAAAGCGGGGCGGATCTGGCGTACATCATGCCGTCGCACCAGTTCCCGATGGGCATGGTCATGCCGATGAAGCGGCGGATGCAGCTCCTTGCGTGGGCATCGAGGGAAAATGGGCGGTATCTGATTGAGGATGATTACGACAGTGAATTCCGCTACAAGGGCCGCCCGATCCCGGCACTGCAGGGCAATGACACAGAGGGAAAAGTGATCTATCTTGGAACGTTTTCGCGGGCGATTGCGCCGTCCATCCGCATCAGCTACATGGTGCTGCCGGAGACGCTGCTGCCTGCCTACGAGGAGAACGGAAGATGCTTTTCCGCGACAGTTTCGAAGACGGACCAGAAGATTCTGGAAGAGTTTATGCGGAGCGGCGCGTTCGAGCGCCATCTGAACCGGATGCGTGCACAGTATAAAGGGAAACACGACCTGCTGATCCGGCTTCTGAAGGAGTTTGGGCGGGAGTACACGGTGTCCGGCGAGAATGCGGGCGTCCATGTGCTGGTCCACCTGCCGAGAGGACTCTCCGAAGCGGAGGCGGTGCAGCGGGCAAAAGAGGATGGTGTGCGCGTGTACGGGCTGGAACGGTACTGCATCGGCGCTGCCGCAGATCCCGCACAGGGCGGCACAGTGCTGCTTGGGTACGCCGGGCTTTCTGAGGAGGAGATTGCAGAGGCAGCTGCGATTCTGAAAAAGTGCTGGAATGCGTGAAAAAAGATATGAAAAAAACGGATTGCTTCGCCAGTAACAAAAACTGACGGAACAATCCGTTTTTACTGTTTGATAGAGAGTTACAATGCGGACAGGATCAGCAGCCCAGCTCTTCGGTCAGCTCGCAGATCTCATCGATGATCGATCCAATCGTCTCGATCGTATCGAGAAGCGGTGCATCCGTCGAGATATCAACGCCGGCCATTTTTGCCAGCTCTTCCGGTGTCTTCGTGCTTCCGGCGGTCAGTACCTTTTTCCAGTCATCGACAGCGGTCTGGCCTTCGGTTTCGATGCGCTTGCAGACCTGTGTGGCAACGGTCAGTCCGGCGCTGTAGGTGTAGGAGTAAAGTCCCATATAGTAATGCGGCTGGCGCATCCAGGTGAGCGCTGCGTCATCGGAAATTTCCACATCATCGCCCCAGAACTTCTGCAGGGTCTCTTTCATAATGCTGCTTAACGTCTCAGCCTGTACGCTGTCGCCGGCATCGATGAGCTTGTAAACCTCGCGCTGGTAAGCAGCCTCCATCAGATGGGTGACGAAGTTATGATAATATGTGTTGCTGATCATACAGCTTAAAACCCAGCGGCGGAACCGTTTGTCCGGGGTCGTTTTCAGCAGATAATGAGCCATAAGAAGCTCGTTCATGGTAGACGGCGCCTCGACAAAATAAGAGGAAACCTCGGTATCGAGAATCGCCTGTGCGCCGTTGCAGAGACGGAAATGGCCGGCGTGGCCGAGTTCATGCGCCAGCGTGAAAACATCTGCCATGCGGTTATTCCAGCTTAAGAGAATAAAGGAACCTTTTCCGTACGGGCTGGCACAGAAGCCGCCGGTGGATTTTCCCTGGTTCTGTGCAAAGTCAACCCAGCGTTTTTTGTAGGCCTCCTGAATCATGGAAACGTAATCATCACCGAGAATGGCAAGACCTTTTTCGATGTACTGTTTTGATTCCTCGATCGTGACAGACGGATCGTACTCCGGGTCGACGGCGATTTTCAGATCGGCGAAGGTCATGCGGTCAAGGTTGTGAACCTTTTTCAGCAGGCGGGCATATTTGCGCATATGCGGAGCCAAGCGGGTGGTGATGAGATCGATCTGGCGGTTGTACAGCTCACGGCTGACCTGCTGCGGGAACAGCAGAGAATCGATGACGGAATTGAAGCCGCGCAGCGTGGCCATGGTCTTTTCTGTCTGCAGCTGGGCATTGTAAGCAGCTGCCGTTACATTTTCGTACTGTCTGATTTTTGCAGAAAAGGCGGAGAATGCACTGCGGCGGATATCGGTGTCTTTTTCGTATTCGTAATTATCTTCAAACAGGGAGTAGCCGAGCGGATATTCTTTTCCGTTTACGGTGAAAGAATCAAATTTCATATCGCAAGCTTTGCCATGTTGTAGATCTGGTACGGAGCCGAGAAGGTCTGGGACAGAGCGGAAATGGCACGTTCGGTTTCCGGGCTCAGGCGGTGTGCCTTGTTGCGGAGAATCTCGGCGAGATAGCAGCGGTTCGTATCTGACTGCTGCATGGCCTCGTTCAAAACATCCTCGGACTGTTCGGAAAGCTCGCTCTCGATAAAGGTGAGACGGCTGAAAATCTCAGAGATCAGGCTGTTGATGCGGTCGTTGCGCGTCTGGTTTGCGCTGTTGTAATAGTCGACAGAGACGGCGAGATCGCAGTAGTTGGCGGTCAGTGTGATCAGACGGTAGACCTCCTGGTAATCGTCGAGGCAGTGGTTGATCGTGGCTGCATCGGTGAGGTTTCCTTTGTAGGATGCTTCCATAGAAAGACTTAATTCTTTCATTTTCTGCGCATCAGCCAGCATGGCCTCCTCGGTTGGATAAATTAAAGACAGGTCCCAGGTAAGTTCTACAGGAACGTCATCGCGTTTTGCAAGTTCCATAACAATCTCCTTTCCATAAAAAAGGGGAGGTTTCCCTCCCCAGGAATTACTTCCTTATGTTTCTATATTCTGTTTTTGGGTTTTATTCTGTGGTTACTTCGCTTTCTTCCTGTGGAGAAACTTCACGATCCGCACAGCTTTCTTTTTCAGCGTCTTCTTCTTCGGACTCTGCGGTTTCGCTTTCAGCTTCTGTATCAGCTGTTTCGGAACCTTTATTGCAAGCTGCAGATTCCGGATCCGGTGCAGCATCCTCCGCACCTTTCGTTTTCGGAAGGGTCGTATAAGTACGTTCAGCAGGAGCAGGCTCTTCCTCTTCAAATTCGTCTTTAAAATCGTCAAAATCTGTTTCAAGATCTGCTTTTCCTTTCCGGATAAAATAGACTGCCGCACCGCAGGCTGCGCCGACAGCGGCAGAAGCCAGAGTAAGCAGAATACGTTTTGATTTCCGTGACATCTCGATTCAAGTCTCCTTTCAAATGCCGTCCTTTGAAACTATTGTAATACAGTTTCAACAAAAAAGAAAGTAAAATCTTACAGAATTCGGAAAAAGTGCCAAAGAAAACAAGAAAAAGAAGGTTTTCTGACACAGAAACAGAATCAGGCAAGGATAAACTTACGAAGAATCTCCGCCACGCCGCTGTGATTGCAGTCGTTTTCCGTGATATAATCGGCACTCGCCTTTACGGCATCGGTCGCATTTTTCATGGCGGCACCGACGGCAGCGGCCTCGATCATCGAAATATCATTTTCCTGATCTCCGGCAGCCACGGTGTTGGCAAGCGGAATCTGAAGAAGCTCGCAGAGTTTTTTCACGGCATGGCCCTTGGAAACGTGTTCCGGGACATGCTCGAGATAATGCGGGCTGGAGTAGAACATCGAAATTTTTCCTTTTGCCCACGGCTCCATGGCAGCGCGGTAAGCGTCCATTTTTGCACGGTCGTGGAGATCAATCACGATCATCTTGCACGGCTCCTTGGCGAGGTGTTCCGGCAGAAGCGGATCCTCCACAACGGGAATGTGGATTGCCTGCGTGTAAATACGCGTTTCCTCGCCCGCATGGCGGCAGAGAAGAGAGGTGTCGGAGTAGGTGTGGCAGTAGAGCCTGCCTCCTGCGTTTTTTCGAAAATCACGCGTGCATATTCGAGCGGAATCGTGCGGCGGTGCAGCGTTTTTTGCGCAGCACAGTCGTAAATCAGTCCGCCGTTGAAAGCGATGGCATAGCAGCCTTCGCGGTCAAGTCCGAGCTCTTTTAAGATCGGCAGAAAGCCGGAGAGCGGGCGGCCGGTGTTGAACACAATTTTGTGGCCGGCGGCAAGTGCCTCTGAAATGGCATCCATGTTTTCTTTTGTCACCTGCTTTTCGGAATTCAGCAGGGTATCGTCCATATCGGTAAAAAATATTTTTACAGTCTGATTCATATTCTCTTTTTTTCCTTTCCAAGAATCTGAAAAACAGCTTCATTTTATCACAAAGTGCAGGAAAAGAAAATATGGTTGCGCAGGGAGAAAATACAGGATATAATGATTGCGGACAAGAAGAGAGAGAAGAAAGAAAATCGAAGAACAAAAGAGACAATGAAGGGAAGTCAGAATATGATAAAAGCTTGTATCTTTGACCTGGACGGCACCATCGCAGACACTGTAGAGTCGATTGCGCACGCAGTCAACCGCGTTCTGGAACATTTTGGACTTGTGCCGCGCCCGGTAGAAGCCTTCAACTTTTACGCCGGAGACGGTTTCGATCTGGCAGTGGAGCGCGCTTTAAAAGACGCCGGAGATGCAGAACTCAACTATCTGCAGGAGGCATCCGCCTTGGCCGCGCGTGGTTCAACGAGGACCCGCTGTATCACGTAAAACCGTATCCTAATATGCGGGAAACCCTGACCGCGCTGCGGGAAGAAGTTCCGATTGCCGTATGTTCCAACAAGCCGCACGAGGCGGCCATCCACGTCGTGGAGAGCGTGTACGGACCGGGCTTTTTCAACCGGATTCAGGGGCAGACCGCAGAAATCCCGAGAAAGCCGTCTCCGATCGGTGCGCTCGCGATTGCAGACGCACTCGGCGCCAGACCGGAAGAGTGCCTGTACTTTGGCGATACCAATACGGATATGCAGACCGGAAACGCCGCAGGCATGTTTACCGTTGGTGTGACGTGGGGATTCCGCCCGCGCCAGGAGCTGATCGACAACCATGCGATGGAGCTGCTCGACCGGCCGGAGGAAATCTTAACGCTTTTTCACAGAAAGAATCAGGAAAAATAAAACGAACAGAGGAGAAAACCAGAATGGGAGAATATACTGAAGAATGCATCAACACATTTTTAATGAATCAGGGCCAGTTATTCGACGAGCCGGTGGCTGAAAATTACGATGAGGCAGAGGCCTTTCTGGAGGACTGCCTTGCAGTCGTTGCCGACAATCTGGACGACGTGCGCGCCTACATGGAAGAAGAGGGCATGGACGTGGAAGAAATGTCGGATGCAGAATTAGAAGAGCAGAGCGAAGTCTTTGCCCTGCCGGACGGCCAGTATCTGATCGTGATGGGATAAAAAACGAGAGGAAATTAAAAAGAATGAAATATGATGTCATTATTATCGGCGCAGGCCCGTCAGGTATTTTCTGTGCCTATGAACTGCTGAAAGAAAAACCGGATCTGAAGGTGCTGATGATCGAAAAAGGACGTTCGATCGAGAGCCGTCAGTGTCCAAAGAGAAAAACGAAAAAATGCGTGAACTGCAAACCGTGCTCGATCACAACGGGATTTGCCGGAGCAGGCGCATTCTCCGACGGAAAGCTTTCTCTTTCCCCGGATGTCGGTGGAAATCTGCCGGAGATTTTAGGATATGAAAAGACGGTTGAGCTGATCCATGAGTCCGACCAGATCTATCTGGATTTCGGCGCAGACAAGAATGTTTACGGTGTCGATAAAGAAAAAGAGATCCGTGAGATCCGCCGCAGAGCGATCAACGCCAACCTGAAGCTGATCGAATGTCCAATCCGCCATCTCGGAACCGAGGAGGGATACAAGATTTACAGCCGCCTCGAGGATCACTTAAAAGAGATCGGCGTGGAAATGAAATTCAACACGATGGTCAATGATATTACGATCGAGGACGGCCGTGCGACAGCTGTAACACTTGAGGACGGAACGGTTTACGAGGCAGATGAGATTGTCTCCGCAGTAGGCCGCGAGGGAGCCGACTGGTTCTCACATATCTGCAACGGCCACGGCATCGAGACCGAGGTCGGAACCGTCGATATCGGTGTCCGCGTGGAAGTCCGCGACGAGGTCATGGAGTTCCTGAACAAGAACCTGTACGAGGCAAAACTCGTTTACTATACCCCGACTTTTGACGACAAAGTGCGTACCTTCTGTACGAACCCGTCCGGTGAGGTGGCAACTGAGTATTATGAAAACGGTCTGGCAGTTGTAAACGGTCACGCCTACAAATCCCAGGAGTTCA
>ENA-OQEB01000498-OQEB01000498.1-human-gut-metagenome-genome-assembly--contig:-NODE-498-length-16080-cov-3.226478_pt1 | contig 16080 bp, 16 predicted proteins | sample MGYA00242787_ERZ504619 | MGnify/ENA primary metagenome ERZ504619 (study PRJEB26092, sample SAMD00036317) | human gut metagenome | host: Homo sapiens | study: EMG produced TPA metagenomics assembly of... | reverse complement strand
CAGCCGTGTAGCCGATGCCGAGTTCATGCTGGCCAAGCGCCAGTATATCGCCGCCACCGGACGGGTCCGGGGTGCGGATGATGTAATCGCCTACCATGTACGCCAGTCCTTCTGCCTGGGGAGATCACCCCGGAGGAGGCCAACCGGCTGGGCGTAGAATTTGCCAAACGGTTCACCAAGGGCAAACACGCCTTTATCGTCTGCACCCACATTGATAAGGCCCATGTCCATAATCACATTATTTGGAGTGCTGTCAATCTGGATTGTGACCGGAAGTTTCGCAATTTTTGGGGCAGCACAAAGGCTGTCCGCCGATTGAGCGACACCATCTGCATTGAGAACGGGCTGTCTATTGTCGAGAACCCAAAGGCCCACGGAAAAAGCTACGATCAGTGGCTGGGCGACCAGGCCAAGCCCTCCCATCGGGAATTGCTGCGTGTGGCCATTGACAACGCCCTGGCACAAAAACCTGCTGACCTGGGCGAGCTGCTGAAGCTACTCCGGGAATCCGGCTGTGAAGTGTCCAGGCGCGGGAAATCCTACCGTTTGAAGCTCCCTGGTTGGGGCAAAGTGTCCCGCCTGGACAGTTTGGGAGACGGCTACACCCTGGAGGACCTGCTGGCTGTCCTCGCTGGTCAAAAGGAGCATACACCCCGTCAGAAACCAGTCAAACAATCAGATCCGCCGAAGGTCAATCTGCTGGTTGACATTCAGGCAAAGCTCCAGGCCGGAAAAGGTGCCGGGTATGTACGGTGGGCCAAGGTCTTTAATCTGAAACAGATGGCGCAGACCATGAACTTTCTCACCGAGCATAACCTGTTGGAGTACGCGGTGCTGGAGGAAAAGGCTGCGGCGGCCACAGCCCACCACAATGAGTTATCTGCCAAAATCAAGGCAGCGGAGAAACGCATGGCGGAGATCGCTGTCTTGCGGACCCACATCATCAACTATGCCAAGACCCGTGACACCTATGTGGCCTATCGGAAAGCCGGTTACTCCAAGAAATTCCGAGAAGAACATGAGGAGGAAATCCTGCTCCATCAGGCGGCAAAAAATGCCTTTGATGATATGGGGGTCAAGAAGCTCCCGAAGGTCAAGGAACTGCAAGCTGAGTACGCCCGTCTCCTGGATGAAAAGAAAAAGACCTATGCCGAGTACCGGCGCTCCCGTGAGGAAATGCGGGAGCTGCTGGCGGCAAAGGCCAATGTGGATCGGCTCATGGGTATGGAAGAAAAGCGACAGGGTGAAAAAGCGCATGAGCGATAATAAAAGATTGATTTATATCCATATCTTCGCAACTTGTAATTCATATATCATACATTGTGTTTTTTGAACGACAGAAATATAATGATATAGATTGTATGATGTATAAAAATGGATTACCCAACGCTTAAAAAGCGAGGAAAATTGTATGTAAATGCAAAAATACGAAAACTACACTTTAATCACAAATTAACATGATATGCTGTTTTTGGAGGTGGTACTATGCTGAAAATTTTAGTCGTTGAGGACGATTTTGATATTCAAGAATTATTACAGAACTTTTTGCAAGCGGCAAACTATAAAGTTACTATTGCAAGTGATGGTGTTGAAGCACTTTCTTTTTTTGCCAACCAGCAATATGACTTAATTTTACTGGATATTATGCTTCCCAAATTGATGGGTTTACGGTCTGTGAGCTGATCCGCAAACAATCTCAGGTTCCCATTATCATGCTTACTGCCCTAAATGGAGAGGAAGAACAAATCAAAGGGTTGGATTTGCAAGTAGATGATTATATTACGAAGCCGTTTTCCATGCCAATATTGATCCGTAAAATCGCTGCGGTTCTACGGCGGAGTACAATGATTCCAGATCAGGAACATCAAACAATATCCTATAAGAACTTGATTTTGGATTTAGACAGCTACTCCGCTTCGATAAATGGAGAATCCCACGAATTGACGCAGCGGGAATTTGAAGTCTTACGGGAATTACTTTTGAATCAAGGGCGCGTTCTTACCCGTCAGAATTTGTTGGATCGCCTTTGGAAATATGATTTTCTTGGGGACGAGCGAGTTGTCGATACCCATATTAAAAATCTAAGAAAGAAACTGGGGATCGACTTTATCCAGACGATTCGAGGGGTGGGATACAAAATTGATAAAGAAAGTTAAACGCAGCTTATTTGCGAAAATATTCATCGTTACATTTTTATTGACGAGCCTCTGCTGTATGATAACTTATGGTGTTATCGCATGGCTTGTCCCCAAAACTTACAGCACAACCCTTGATACGAGTTAGATAGCGCAGTAAATTCCTTTCTTGAAGAAGTTGAGCGTGTCACTCCATTGGAAAGTGGCAAACTCTTTGACGAATTTGTATTAAATCAGAACGGTGTGCTGATCCAGTTATTTGATTCTTCTAATAACGAAATTGAACTTCCGTCACAAAGCAGCTCAGCGTTCCCTGTTTTTATCACAAGTGGAGTAGCGATTGAAAGTGACGATCCGGCAGCATATCGAGCGACACACAGTTATATCTTTACATTTGCAGATTCAGACGAGATTTACACCTTAACGGTTGCAGGAAGCGCACAGGAAGTTGATTTACTAAAAGATACTTTAGGAGGAATTTTCGTCGTCCTGCTCTTTGTGGTTCTACTGGTTGCTGTATTGGCTTCTATTGTTTATTCTCATTATGTGACCAGACCTGTTCTGCGTATCAGTGATGTATCAAAAAGAATGGCAGAACTGGATTTTAGTTGGAGATGTAAAGAAGGCCGAACAGATGAACTGGGAACATTGGCACACAGTCTAAATGAAATGTCACAAAGACTAAGTGCATCCATGGCAGATTTGAAAAGTGCCAACGAGAAATTACAAGCAGATATTGAGCGAGAACGCGCGTTGGAGCAGGCGCAATTAGACTTCTTTTCCGCAGTTTCTCACGAACTGAAAACGCCTATTACAGTCATTAAGGGACAAACCGAGGGTATGATCCTAAATATCGGGGATTATCAAGATCGCAATAAATACCTGATGCGCTCGTTGGAAATCATCAATACAATGGAAAGCATGGTGCAGGAAATTTTGACTGTTTCCCGCATGAAATCTTCAAAAGTCGGGCTAAGAAAAGAAAGTATCCAGTTCTCAGATATGCTCAAGCAGGAATATGCACTGTTTGAAGATTTGATTGTCCAAAAAGGCATAGAGTGGAATGAAAGTATTACTCCCAGTTTGTGCGTTGTTGGTGACAAGGCGCTGCTGCAAAAAGCAATCAATAACTTGGTTTCCAATGCGATTGCCTACTCGCCGGAGGGCAGCTCCATCTATTTGACTGCTTTTGCAGAAGAAGGTTCAGTTCAGTTTTTGTTGGAAAACACAGGTGTTCATATTCCTGATTCGGAGCTTCCAAAACTGTTTGAGGCTTTTTACAGAGTGGAACATTCCCGCAACAAGAGAACCGGCGGGAGTGGCTTGGGATTATACATTGTCAAAACCATTCTGGAACAACATCAAGCGGAATACCGTATAGAGAACACAAATAGAGGTGTTTTATTTACAATTCGATTCTAAAAATATGGGGCGGTGATAAACACCGCCCCATATTTTTGTAACTACATATGAAAAACATATTCGCCACAATAGTATCCCAAAAAGTTTTGGTAACATAAAAGTACCAACAGAAAGGAGTTGTTTCAGATATGAAGAAACACAATCTTAGAATTCTCGCACTCACTATGGCGCTTTGCGTATCAGCGGCGTTGAGCGGTTGTGCGGCCAACGCTGCGGCCGCACAAGAGCCTAACAAGCAAACAACGACCAGTTCAATCCCCATGGAACAAGCCCATAACAGCGGCGATACTTTTTCCTCAAATTCCACCTCTACGGCAGAGGCCTATGAAAGCGATGAAGTGATTTCTCCTGAGGAGCAGGCCAAGGCGGAGGAAGCTCGCCGTGCAGAGATCGCAGAGCAGTATTCCATTTATGAACCCTATGGCATGACCTACGATAAGGAGAAAGACCGCTTCTTTTATAACGGACAGATGGTGCGTTACTTCAAAGATCAGATCAGTGCAGAGAACACAAACTCGTTCTTCTTTGAGGATGGTGTCGTAGATGTAGAGCCGATTAGAGACACCAATGGCACCCTGACAGGGTTGAAGCAGTCCTCGGACGCCGACTTCAAAGCAAGAACTGAAAAGCAGGAAGCAATTAAGGCGGAATTTGACGCAGCGGGTATGACCGGAAACAGCGGTAGTTTTGAAATGGGCGATCCGAGCTATCGTGATGATAGTTTAGATGCCTACACCGCATTTGGCGTTTCCTATGACCAGTCTACTCAAAAATGGATGTATGACGGAAAAATCATTCACATTTTCTATGACGCGGACCACAACAGCTACTGTGACAACAGCGCAGGCGATGGCATCAATCTCAAAGTGGTTCGTGACAAGAACGGCAACATTGAAAAGCTGGTGGAGACAGCGGCACAAGAGTTGGAACAGTATGTAAAATAAACCATAAATCTGCCGGGCGACGGCAAAGAAAAAAAGCCGTCGCACAGTAGTCCTTTTGACGCGCCTATAAAAACAGCGGCGGCTTTAAGAGATCAAGCCGCCGCTCTTATTTTGCCTGAAGGAGAGTGATACCAGGATCGGCGGCCCAGGGAGAGAGCCGCCATGAGAATAGCAATATGTAGTTCATCAAAAAAAGCCTTGCTCACGCTTCGGCTCTTTCCGCTCCTCCACCGGCAGTATCTTGCTGGTTAATCGGCAGCCATAAAACTCGAAATCAGTTTGACGCCTGTTTCCCACTTTGGGAGACTGGCGTTTTTCTTTGTCGTTTTTTGTGGAATGGACACGAATTATTCCGGTGCCGCTCCCCACCATTCGCTCACCCGTCAACCGGACCTGTGAACCGAAATGGAGGTACATAATGCAGAAAATCAATCTTCGGGAGCTGTATCCCGATATTTATAAAACAGACACTTTTTTGGAAGTGACCGATGAAGTACAGGCGGTGTTCCTGGCCGACAAACGAGCTGAGGCACGATACCTGCGCCAGATGTATAACTATAAAGCGCACTACTCCCTGGACTGTGACAATGGCATTGAGAAGGCTATTGTGCAGCACTCGCCTACCCCGGAAGAAATCCTGGAGAACAGACAGCTGCGCGATCAGCTCTATGCTGCGGTGATGGAACTGCCGGACAAGCAGGCCAAGTGGATCTATGCCCGGTTCTATCTGGGCATGACTGTCAAGGAAATTGCCCAAGCCGAAGGTGTTAATCTCAGCTGTATATAAGAGTATCAGGAGAGGCTTAAAGCATCTGGCAAAAGAATTTGAAAAAATTTAATTTACATGGCCAAAATATCGCCGTTTTCTTCACTACTATTAGAAGGACAATTCTTCACCTTCATTGGCACATTGACAACTGAATAGACGGCATTTCTGGTACATAACCCATGTATGAGCGAATCAGGCGCGCCGCCAAGAAGGACAAGCCAAGGAGGTGATGAACGAGCTGTCCTGAGCGATCAACGCAAGCCTGGAACCCGAAGGTGGCACTTCGGAGCGCGGTGACTACATGGGGGCTTAAAGATACTTCCTCACGGCCTCCTAAAGACTTGGGGGGAACCCTGCGGCGCACGAGTAAAACGACGCTGCGGAGTTATGACAGCCGCGCCAGCGGAGACCAGAAGTGTCCCCATCGTCAGGGCGCGTGGCAAACATGGCGAATAGAAATCAAATTACAATACAGCAGCCGTATCGATTTATAGGTTAGCATATACCTTCACCTTTATCGGTACGGCTGCTTTTCTATTTTGACATTCTCCGAGCTGAGGAGGTGTTGATTATGAGTATGTCAATATCTCAAAAAGACGCTTACGGCATGGTTTTTTCAAACTACCCTGATATTGTCAGCGTCGCACAAATGAGTAAAATGTTGGGGATCAGCGAAAAGTCCGCCTACCGATTGTTGCAAGAAAACAGCATCGAACATTTTCGAGTAGGCCGAACCTACAAGATTCCCAAACTTCACATATTGAATTACTTGCACATCATCAGACGAAGCTAATTCATATCCTTGCTGCATTTATAGGTTGATGGTACGATGATACCGTCAACAGCGGGTGAATATAGCTGCTGCAAAAAGGAGGAATGATGATGGTAGCAGGCCACCTGAGAGAACAAAATGGATATTTCCAGATGATATTAAGCTGGAAAGGTGCTGACGGTAAACGGAAAAGCAAATCCATCAGCACCGGACTTGCCGTAAAGGGCAATAAAAAACGGGCTGAAGCAATGCTGCTCAAGACCCGAAAAGAATTTAACCCCGAAAATCTGCTGGAAAACGCAGATATGCCGTTTCATGTTTTTTTGAATAAGTGGCTGAAAGAAAACGCTTTTTCCTTTAGCCCAAGTACATACGCGGAATATGCCTACGATGTTAGAAGTCAGATTGAGCCATTCTTTGAGAAACATCCTATTGGTTTGCTCAAAATGTCTGGACGCGATCTGGAGGCATTTTATCGCTATGAAAGACAGGAACACGAGGCTTCTTCGCAGGAATTGCTGCAATACCACGAGATAATCGTGGCGGCATTTCAATATGCCGTTGAGTTGACATGGCTGAAGGAAAATCCCGTGGCTCATATCAACCCGTGTGCAGATGAAGCCCCATACTCTTTACCGATTTTATTTTGGAATGGCTGGAAATGATGAAAAACAGCGTTGAGCTGACCACATATTCATCCTATGCCAATTCCATCAAGGGAAGCATTGTCCCGTACTTCAAAGACAAAATGCTCACCTTGCAGGACCTGGAGAAGCACCCCAAGCACATCCAGGACTACTATCAATTTGAGCTTGGTAAAGGGCTTACGGCTAATACCGTAATCCATCGCCACGCCAACATCCGTAAATGCTTGCAGTATGCGTTCCAGATCGGACTAATTAAGTCTAACCCCGCTGACCGTGTAGAGCGGCCCCGGAAAGACAAATATCTTGCGACGATTTACAACCAGCAAGAGCTGGAAATCCTTTTCAAGACTGTAAAGGGAGACCCCATTGAGCTGGGTGTTATTCTTGCCGCATTTTACGGACTGCGGCGAAGCGAGGTAGTCGGACTGAAATGGGATGCGATTGACTTTGAAAAAAAGACAATCAGCATAAAGCACACCGTTACGCAAGTCAATGTGGATGGCAAGAACATCACCGTACAGAAGGACCGAACGAAAACGAAGTCCAGTTACCGGACATTGCCTTTGGTCCCGCCATTTGAAGAACTGCTGCGGCGCTTGAAACAAGAGCAGCTTGTCAATCAAAAGGTATGCGGTGCAGCCTACTGCAAAAAATATCTGGATTATATCTATGTAAATGCAATGGGCGAACTTGTCAAACCAAACTTCATCACACAGCATTTTGAGATTGTATTGAAAAACCACGGATTGAAAAAAATCCGTTTCCACGATCTCCGCCATAGCTGTGCCAGCCTTCTTTACGCCAACGGTGTCAGTCTGAGGGACATCCAGGAGTGGCTGGGGCATAGCGACATCGGAACGACATCGAATATTTACACCCACCTTGATTATAGCAGCAAGGTTTCGTCGGCAAATGCGATTCTCGCATTTTACCCGCAAAACACCAGAGTACAGACTATCGGGCAATAAAAAAGCCTGAACTCTGTAAGTTCAGGCTGAAAATTCTGGTGCCGGTGGCCGGACTCGAACCGGCACGGATTGCTCCGCCGCATTTTGAGTGCGGTGCGTCTGCCAATTCCGCCACACCGGCATTTATATTTTAATTCCCTGTGTCCCGCATATCTCTGATTTTGGAGGGATATGCGGGAGGGATATTAAAACCAAATGCTGTTATTCAGTTGAAAATATGCTGTAATACCAAGGGTCCTACAAAAACGCCTGTGAATGGACGAACAAGATTTTGAGTCAAGTGCGTCTACCAATTCCGCCACAGCGGCAGTGTTCGTAATCAGAACAAGATATATTTTACCATAAAAACAAGAAGGACGCAAGAGAAAAAAATGGAATAATTATCATAAAAACTTTCTAAAAAAGATTGACGAAAGGAAAAAATAGAAGTATAGTGTAGATAGTTTAGTACCATACTAAATTTTACATCATAAGTTCAAATAACGATTTATCGAAAACGCCATCGTTAGATGGTCCACAGTGTGTGGAACGAAAACTGTTGTCTTCATAGACAGCAGTTTTTTTGTTGTCTAAAATTAGAAATGAAACATGGTTATGATTCAGTACTGTGAGAACAGCAAGAACCAGGAAGTAGAATTGTTGAAAATAGGAAAGAAAAGATGTAAAAAATCAAAATATATGGTAAAATTAGATAAAATGTAGAAAATGGAGGAAAGAACAGATGAAAGGGGAATATTATCTCGGACTTGATATGGGAAGCAGTTCGGTTGGATGGGCTGTGACAAATGAGAAGTACGAAATTTTGCGCGCACATGGAAAAACACTTTGGGGTGTACGGCTATTTGACAGTGCACAGACTGCAGAAGAGAGAAGAGGGTTTCGGACAGCAAAACGAAGATTGGATCGTCGTAATTGGAGAATAGAATTGCTGCAGAAAATTTTTGCGGAAGAAGTAGAAAAGATAGATGATGGATTTTTTCGCAGAATGAAAGAGAGTCGTTACTGGCCAGAGGATAAGCGTGACAGGCAGGGAAAGTGTCCGGAACTTCCCTATGCATTGTTTGCGGATGATGATTACACAGACAAAGAATATCATAAACAGTTTCCAACCATCTATCATCTGAGAAAATGGTTAATGGAAACTGACGAAACGCCTGATATTCGCCTGATATATCTTGCTCTGCATCATATGATGAAACACAGAGGCCATTTTCTATTAAACGGAAATATCGAACAGGTAAGAGAATTTCAGACAACATTTGAACAGTTCCTTGAAGCAGTGCGGGCAGAAGAACTTGGCTTTTCTTCCGAGATTGGAGTGGAAAGAAGCAAGGAAATAGAGGCAATTTTAAAAGACCGAACATTGACCAAATCTGCGAAAAAGACAAAAGCAGTAAAAGCAATGCGGGCAGAAACATCCTGTGAAAAAGAGTGGCTGGGATTGATTACCGGTGGAACAGCAAAACTGGGAAATCTGTTTGGGGAAAAACAGATAGATACACTGGAACGGCCAAAACTTTGCTTCGCAGATGCAGGTTATGAAGAATACGCTGGAGAGATCGAAGCAGAGCTGGGAGAAAAATATGTATTAATTGAACACGCAAAAGCAGTGTACGATTGGGCTGTTCTGGCTGATATTTTGCAGAACTATTCTTCTCTTTCAGAGGCAAAAGTGGCACTTTATGAAAAGCATAAAAAAGATCTGAAAGATCTGAAAAAGCTGGTCAGAGAGAATCTTTCAAGGGAAGAATATCAGAGACTGTTTGCAAAAAAGGATGAAAAAGCTAATTATTATGCGTATATCAAGGCACCAAAACAATGTAGTCAGGAAGACTTTTACGGTTATCTGAAAAAGAATATTCTGGGCAAGATATCAGATGTGACGAAAGCATCCTGCATGCAGAAGGAAATGGAAATGGGAACGTTTCTTCCGAAACAGACTGTAAAAGACAACAGTGTCATTCCATATCAGATTCATTTATATGAATTAAATGCAATCCTGAAAAATCTGGAAGATAAAGTTCCGCTACTGAAAGAGAATGGAGAGAAGATTCAAAAGATTTTCACATTCCGCATTCCGTACTACGTAGGACCTTAAACGGAATTCGAAAAAAAGGGGAGAAGAGTAACTGGGCGGTACGAAAAGAAGGCAAAATATATCCATGGAACTTCGATGAGATGGTAGATTTGGAAGCAAGTGCAGAGCAGTTTATTCGAAGAATGACGAATAAATGTACTTATCTGCCAAGTGAAGATGTTTTACCAAAGTATTCTCTGCTGTACAGCAAATACGAAGTTTTAAATGAATTAAATAATCTGCGTTTGGATGGAGAAAAGATATCTGTAGAGCAGAAACAGAAAATATATGAAGAAGTATTCCAGAAAAGCAGAAAGGTTACACAGAAAAAACTGAAAAACTATTTAGTGAAAGAAGGAATTACCGGAAAAGAAGTTGAAATTACCGGAATTGATGGTGATTTCAAGAGTTCTCTTACGGCATACCATGACTTTAAAGAGAAATTAACAAATCTGTCACTGAACCAGGCGGAAAAAGAATGCATCATCCTGAACGTAACGCTGTTTGGAGATGATAAAGCGATACTGAAACAGAGATTAAAGAAACTGTTTCCGGAGTTGACAGAAAAACAAAGAGACAGCATAAGTAAACTGCCGTATCGTGGTTGGGGAAGACTCTCAAAAGTGTTTTTGGAAGAGATGGAAGCACCGGCACCGGAAACGGGAGAGGCATGGTCTATTATTCGGGCTTTGTGGGAGACGAATGACAATCTGATGCAACTGCTTAGCGAAAAATATTTGTTTGCATCGGCAATCGAAGAAAAGAATGGAAACGAACAGAAAAAACGGGATATTTCGTATGAATTAGTCGAGGAGCTTTACGTATCACCGGCAGTGAAGCGGCAGATTTGGCAGAGCCTTTTGATTGTAAAGGAAATCTGTAAAGTGATGGGAAACCCACCGAAACGTGTTTTTATAGAAATGGCAAGAGAAAAAACCGATCAGGGAAGAACCTCTTCAAGAAAAAAGAAACTGCTGGAACTTTATAAAAAATGTAAAGCGGAAGAAAAAGACTGGATAGATGAGATTGAAAAGCGTTCCGATGCGGAAATGAGAAGAGACAAGCTGTATTTGTATTATACGCAAAAAGGAAAATGCATGTATTCCGGTGAAACAATTGAACTGGAGGAATTGTGGGATAATCAGAAGTATGACATTGATCATATTTTTCCACAGTCCAAAGTGATGGATGATAGCTGGATAACCGGGTACTTGTAAAGAAAAAGTGTAATCAGATGAAAGAGGATAAATATCCGATCGATGAAACAATTCGGAAAAAAATGCAGCCATTCTGGAAATCTTTAGTGGATGCCGGATTGATCAGTGAAGAAAAATATAAACGGCTGATAAGAGGAAATGGATTTGAACCGTCTGAATTGGCTGGATTTATTTCCAGGCAGCTGGTGGAAACTCGTCAGAGTACAAAAGCGGCAGCAAGTATTCTGCAGCAGGTGATCCCGGATACACAGATTGTTTATGTAAAAGCGCCAACCGTTTCAAAGTTCCGTAAGGATTTTAAATTTCTGAAGGTACGGGAGATGAATGATTATCATCATGCGAAGGATGCTTATTTGAATATTGTTGTTGGCAACGCATATTTTGTAAAATTCACATCAAATCCGATTCACTTCATTAAGGAAAATCCGGGAAGAAGTTATAACCTGAAGAAGATGTTTGAACAGGAAAAATTGAACGAAACGGAGAAATTGCCTGGGAAAGCGGGAACGGAACCATTGCGACAGTCCGAAATTTTATGGAAAAAACAACATTCTTGTGACGCGAAGATCGTATGAGGCAACAGGTGCATTGTTTGACCAGCAGATTGTCAAAAAAGGAAAAGGTCAGGTTCCGATCAAGAGCAGTGATGAACGGCTTTGTGATATACAGAAGTATGGAGGATATAACAAAGAGGCGGGAGCTTACTTTGTACTGGCAGAATCGGAGGGCAAAAAGGGAAAGAAAATACGAACAATCGAGTATGTGCCGATTCGTCTGAAAAAGGAAATTCAGAAGTCAGAAGAAAATATAATTCGGTATCTGGAAGAGGAAAGACAGTTAAAAAATCCGCGAGTGCTGGTGCCGGAAATCAAAATAGATACTCTGTTTTGTGTGGACGGATTTTATATGTGGGTTTCCGGAAGATCAGGAGATCAGCTATTGATGCAAGGTGCAAATCAGCTGGTACTTTCCCAGGAAGAAACAGAAATACTGAAAAAATAGTACAGTACGTGGAACGTAAAAAACAGAATAAAGAACTGAAAATTTACGATTCCGACCATTTAGAAGAAAAGAAGGTGGTGATGCTGTATGAAACCTTTTTAAATAAATTAACAAATACGGTATATGCAAAAAAACTTGGAGCACAGGCAAAGACATTAACGGAAAAAAGAGAAAAATTTAAAGAATTATGCATAGAAGAAAAGTGTATCGTTTTGTATGAAATTTTACATTTTTTCCAGTGCCAGAGTGTTACCGCTGATTTGAAATTAATTGGAGGATCTGGAAGAGCAGGAATTTTGTATCTCAACAAAAATATAACCGATTGCAGTCGAATCGAAATGATTCATCAATCGCCAACCGGTATTTACGAGCAGGCAGTAGACTGAATGCATTATGAGCTGGCGGATTGTGGTTATTTCCAAACGGGCAAAGCTGGACTATCAGCTTGGTTATCTTGTGGTACGAAATGAAGAAGTAACAAAAATACATTTAAGTGAAATCTCAACCATTCTGATTGAGTCAACAGCAGCAACAGTCACAACAAGTCTGCTGGCAGAGCTGACCAAAAAGAAAATAAAAGTGATTTTTTGCGATGAAAAGAGAAATCCATCGTCGGAACTGGTTGGGTATTACGGAAGTCATGATACCAGCAATAAAATCAGAAAGCAGATTCAGTGGAGCCGGCACAGTAAAGAAGCGATCTGGACAGAGATTGTGACGGAAAAAATACGAAAACAGAAGGAACTATTAAAAAATCTGGGAAAGGAAGAAGCGGGTCTGTTAGAATCATATTTACAGGAGATTGGCTGGAACGATGAGACAAACCGGGAAGGGCATGCGGCAAAGGTATATTTCAATGCGTTGTTCGGCATGACATTTACTAGAACTGCGGATTGTCCGGAAAATGCAGCGCTGAATTACGGATATAGCATTTTGTTGTCTGCGTTTGCGAGAGAAATTGTAGCGAGCGGTTATATTACACAGCTCGGACTCTTTCATGATAATATGTTTAATCAGTTTAATCTGGCGTCCGATTTGATGGAACCGTTCCGTGTTCTGATTGACCGGGAAGTAATCCAAATGCAGAGGAAAGAATTTACGCATGAGGAAAAAATACAGTTGGTCAATGTATTAAACAACGAAGTCATGATAGACGGGAAAACACAGTATGTGAATAATGCCATAAAAATTTACTGTAAAAGTGTATTTGATGCCTTAAATGAGAATGACAGTGCATTGATCCGGTTTTATGGCCTATGAGTTATCGTTTTATGAGAGTATTGGTACTGTTTGATCTTCCGGTGCTGACGGGCGATCAGAGAAGAGAATATGCGAGATTTCGAAAGTTTTTATTGAAAAGCGGATTCCTGATGCTCCAGGAATCCGTATACTGTAAGCTTGCGTTAAATACAACTGCAGTGAATGGAATCGTGGATCAGATTCATAAAAATAAGCCGGAAGAAGGCCTGGTACAGCTTTTAACGGTGACTGAGAAGCAGTATGCGAAAATGGATCTGATTGTTGGGAACGTAAAGAGTGAAGTGTTGAATACGGATGAAAGGCTGGTGATTTTATGAAACTGGTACATGTGGACTTGGAAAAACCTATTGCGATTCATCGGAACTGTCCCACGGAATGGATTATAGAATCACCGGAGCTGTTTTTAAAATATGTGGAGCAGCTGCAAAAACAAAATCAGGGAGAGGAGGGAAATTTCGTACTTCTAAAGCTGACACAGAGCTGAATATGAAAAGAGATGTGGAATTGGTATTAACGCCCTTTTCTCTTGATTTTGCGGATCACAGAATACAAAAACGGTTATTTACAGAGCTGGTCAAAAGTGCGCAAAATGAAGAAATGTTTCTGGAAACACAGAGAATTATTGCGGAACTGAAGAAATACATCTATCAATTGGAAGCTGTCAGTGGGTACGAATTGGAACAAAATGAGGAAATCGATTTGAGCGCACTCCTAAAATTGATGGGAGTTCAGACAGAAACCGAAAAAGAGATGGGACTTCTGGAAAAATTGACGCAATATATCAAAGTTATGGCCGAACTTCTCCAAAAAGAACTGGTGATTCTCATAAATATTCGGTCCTATCTGAACGAAACACAAATAAACAAACTCTCCCAAATGGCATGCTACTATGAAATATCCTTGCTTTTCATAGAAAATATACAAAGGGACTTTTCGAATCAGAGAGAATATTATATAATTGACAAAGATGGATGTGATGTCTATTAATATTCATGGATGTTTGAGTACCTGTTTTGTGCAGATGAAAGCAGTTCATTTTTAAATTTGAGGTTTGAGAATGATGTAAAAATGTATGGTACTCAAACCCGTGACCAGTGGGAGTACGGACGCGTAAAGCTTTGAGAATGATGTAAAAATGTATGGATACTCAAACCCGCGAAAACAGGTTTCGACAGCCTTTGCCACGTCCGTTTGAGAATGGATGTAAAAATGTATGGTACTCAAACAAACAAGACAGCGCTGAATACCGGCCAGAAGTTTGAGAATGATGTAAAAATGTATGGTACTCAAACTTATACATCTGTTATACATTGTTAGTGTTAGTTTGAGAATGATGTAAAAATGTATGGTACTCAAACCCATTCTCTGTACTCTATGAGGATATGTTCGTTTGAGAATGATGTAAAAATGTATGGTACTCAAACTCTTAAAAATTCCGTGAACGAAGTCTGTGAGTTTGAGAATGATGTAAAAATGTATGGTACTCAAACCAAAATCACAACGGTTGACGCACTAAAAGCGTTTGAGAATGATGTAAAAATGTATGGTACTCAAACTGCACAAGCGGCTTGATGTTGCTTTCTGTTGTTTGAGAATGATGTAAAAATGTATGGTACTCAAACCTTTTGCACATTGATCGTTGTTTGCAGTTGGTTTGAGAATGATGTAAAAATGTATGGTACTCAAACCAGATTCCCGGATTAATTGTGGACTCGGACGTTTGAGAATGATGTAAAAATGTATAGTACTCAAACATTTTCAGGGCAAATTCTGCTAAATCGTACGTTTGAGAATGATGTAAAATTTATTTTTGTGAACAACAAGAATAGATAATTCAAAATGAAATATTCAGAAGACAGTATGAAATCGACTTAATTGTCTTTTTCTTGCTGTCTTTTTCCTTGTCTCAAAGCGCCGCACCATGTATAATAAAACCACAAGAATTTCATTTCATAGTTTTTACAGGAGGAACCTGAATCATGATCCTTGCAATAGACATCGGCAACACGAACATCGTCCTTGGGTGTGTGGAAGGGAAAAAAACATACTTCATCGAAAGACTCTCCACGGACAAGGCAAAAACAGAGCTGGAATACGCAGTCAGCCTGAAAAATGTACTGGAACTGTATGAGATTCCGGTGGAGCAGATCGAAGGAGGTATCATCTCTTCCGTTGTTCCGCAGGTGACAGAGCTCTGCCGGAGTGCGGCAGAAAAAGTGATTAAAAAGCCGGTCAAAGTTGTCGGCCCCGGTGTGAAGACCGGACTTAATATCAAACTGGACGACCCCGCAACGGCAGGAAGCGATCTTGTTGTAGTAGCAGTAGCAGCGCTGAATGAATACACATGTCCGCAGATTGTTATCGATATGGGAACTGCCACGACGATGAGTGTACTTGATCAGAAAGGAAGCTTCATCGGAGGCGTGATTCTTCCGGGACTTCGTACTTCGCTGGATGCTCTCGTATCAAATGCCGCGCAGCTTAGCCAGACCAGTCTGACAGCACCGAAAAAAGTCATTGGCAAAAATACGCTGGACTGTATGAAAGGCGGCATGATTTATGGAAACGCTGCCAGTATCGACGGCATGATCGAACGGATGGAAGAAGAACTTGGCTGCAAATGCACGATTGTGTCTACCGGAGGTCTGGCGAAAGCTGTGATTCCGCACTGCAGACACGACATCATCATCGATGAGAATCTGCTCCTGAAAGGTCTTCAGATCATCTACGAGAAAAACAGGTAGGGAAACCGTTTGTTGACAAAGTTTGCGAATTGTTATAACAATATGTATAACAAAACGATACGAGAAAGCAGGGTGTAACTATGTATTATGAGACAATACAGATCGATTTCAACAGCGAATGAA
>ENA-OQEB01000497-OQEB01000497.1-human-gut-metagenome-genome-assembly--contig:-NODE-497-length-16125-cov-4.469246_pt1 | contig 16125 bp, 19 predicted proteins | sample MGYA00242787_ERZ504619 | MGnify/ENA primary metagenome ERZ504619 (study PRJEB26092, sample SAMD00036317) | human gut metagenome | host: Homo sapiens | study: EMG produced TPA metagenomics assembly of... | reverse complement strand
CCCGCGGCAGAGCCTGCCGCACCCCAACAGGACCAACACCGTGCAGCCCGGCCTCTGAGCCGGCAGCGCAAAGCGCTTTTCGGGATAGAAACCACAACATAGGGAGGAACACATTATGGCAAAAACGATCATCACCATTGGACGTGAGTACTGCACCGGCGGCAACTACATCGCAGAGGATGTTGCAAACGCACTGGGCATCAAGCTCTACGACAAGGAGCTGATCACCATGGCCGCAAAGCACTCCGGCCTCTCGGAGGAAGCCGTAGCCGCCAGCGAAAAACGCCGCACCCACAGCCTGCTGTACAGCCTGTATACCATGGGCAACGAGCTCCCGCTGGGTGATCAGGTGTTCATCCTGCAGAGCCGCATCATCAAGCAGCTGGCCGAGGAAGGCCCCTGCGTCATTCTGGGCCGCTGCGGTGACTATGTGCTGCGGGAGCGCAAGGATGTGCTGCGCGTGTTCATCTACGCACCGGTGGAATGGCGGCGTGAGCTGGCCAAGACCGACCCGTTGGTCAAGGCACACGACGAGAAAGGCATCAAGGAAGAGATCGAAAAGACCGACCGCAACCGTGCTGCCTACTACAACTACTACACCCAGAACCGCTGGGGCGATGCCCACAACTATGATCTGGCCATCAACGCCGCCCTGGGCCGCGAGACCTGCGTCAAGATGATCCTGGACGCTGTCGCCGCCAAGGAAAAGACCATGCTGAGTGATCCCCGCCGGGCCGGACGGCCCAAAAAACAATGCTGCTTCGTGGGTAGGGTGCTTTTGTGCTCTGCCCACGTTTTGGGCAACGGCATCGCCCTCCTGTTCAAGCATAAACCCTCGTCTATCATTCAACGTCAAAAGGAGAAATCGTGGAAAACAAACAGCTCAATCTTTCCGAACCCGAAAATATCATGGGCACCATGGATGTCAACCCGCTGCTGATCAAGCTCAGCATCCCGATGATGATCTCCATGCTGGTGCAGGCACTGTACAACGTGGTGGACTCGATCTTTGTCGCCCGTGTCAGTGAGAACGCCCTGACCGCCGTCTCTCTGGCCTTTTCGCTGCAGAACCTGATGTTCGCCGTGGGCATCGGCACCGGCGTGGGTGTCAACGCCCTGCTCTCCAAGAGCCTGGGCGAAAAGAACCAGTACCGCGCCAACAAGACCGCCGAGAACGGCCTGTTCCTGGCACTGTGCAGCTACCTGGTCTTTCTGGTGCTGGGCCTGACCGTTGTGCGCCCCTACTTCTACGCCCAGACCGCCGATGCCGACATCGCCGAGCAGGGCATCCGCTACCTGACCATCTGCTGCGTGCTCAGCCTGGGCATGTTCATGCAGGTGATGAACGAGAAACTGCTGGCCGCCACCAGCCGCACCACCCTGAGCATGATCAGCCAGCTGGTGGGTGCCGTCGTCAACATCATCCTTGACCCCATCTTCATCTTCGGCTACTGCGGCGAGGCCCTGTCCGGCACCACCGGTGCAGCCTTGGCCACCGTCATCGGCCAGTTCTGCGGCGCAGGGGTCTCCTTCTACCTCAACCTCCGCAAGAATCCCGATATCCAGCTGGATTTCAAGGGCTTCCGCCCCAGTGCCGAAGCCATCAAGCGGATCTACGCTGTCGGCCTGCCCAGCATCGCCATGCAGTGCGTGGGCAGCGTGATGACCTTCCTGATGAACCAGATCCTGATGGCCTTTACCGCCACCGCCGTGGCCGTGTTCGGCGTTTACTTCAAGCTGCAGAGCTTCGTTTTTATGCCCATCTTCGGCATGAACAACGGCATGGTGCCCATCATCGGCTACAACTACGGTGCCCGCAAGCCCGACCGCGTCAAAAAGACCATCAAGTGCGCCATGTTCTATGCCGAGGCCATCATGCTGGTCGGCTTCCTGCTGTTCCAGTTCCTGCCCGACAAGCTGCTGGGCCTGTTCTCCGCCAGTGAGGCCATGCTGGCCATCGGCAAGCCCGCCCTGCGCATCATCTGCTTCCACTTCCTGCTGGCCGGCATGAGCATCATCCTGTCCTCCACCTTCCAGGCGCTGGGCAACGGCATGTTCAGCCTGATCATCTCGGTCTGCCGCCAGCTGGTGGTTCTGCTGCCCGCCGCCTGGCTGCTGAGTAAGACCGGCAACGTGAATATGGTGTGGTGGTCCTTCGTCATTGCAGAGCTGGTCAGCGTGACCCTGAGCTTTGTGTTCTTTGCCCGCCTGGACAAAAAGATCATCGAGCCCATGTACGACAACGCTGCCGCTGTACAGTAAACCGTTTCAAAACCTGTCCGACACAAGAAAGGAACGTGACCTTTTATGGCAAGAAGTTGAAATGGAATCTGGTCCTGATGAGCATCCTCTATCTGGGGCTGGGCATCTTCCTGCTCATGCGGCCCTCCACCGCCCTCAACGTGGTCTGCTACGCCCTGGGCGGCGTGGTGCTGGTGTGCGCCGCCGTTCAGCTGGTGCGCTACTTTGCCGTGGAGCGCGGCATCTTCCAGAGCCAGCTCACCCTCATCTCGGGCATCATCTGCCTGGGCCTGGGCGCGTTCCTCATCCTCCGCAGCGACATCGTGGTGCGCATCCTGCCCATCGTGTTCGGCCTGTTCGTCATCTTCGACAGTCTGGGCCGCATCCAGAACGCTCTGGACCTGCGCCGCTGTGAGTACCCCAGCTGGAAGGGCTTCCTGCTGCTGCCGGTGCTCAGCGTGGTGCTGGGCGTGGTGATGATCCTGAACCCCTTCGGCACCATGGAGACGCTGGTCATGGCCATTGGCATCATCCTCATCATCGAGGGTGCCATCAACCTGCTCAGTGCCCTGTACACCGTGCTGGCCATCCGCCGCTTTGCCAAGCTCCATCCCGAGACCCAGTCCATGCTGGAATCCCTGACCGGTCAGGACCTGAACGGTGACGGCGTGATCGCCCCGGACATCGCCCCTGCCGACGTGGAAGCCTCCGCCGTGGAGCTGGATCATGTGGATGAGAGCGCGGAAGTGGAGCAGGAAGACGATTAAACTCCCTCCGTCATCGCTGCGCGATGCCACCTCCCTCCATGAGGGAGGCTTTGGCCACCCCCATAAAGCTTTCCTCCGAGAAAAGGCTCCCTCTCCGAGGGAGCTGTCGCCGACAGGCGACTGAGGGAGTTTGCAACTAATAGTAAAGGATAAAACTAGAGATGGAAAAATACGATCTGATCATTGTGGGTGCGGTCCGGCCGGCATCTTCACCGCTGTAGAGTTGCTGCGCCACGGCAGCAAGAAAAAGATCCTGCTGGTGGAAAAGGGCAAGCCGGTGGAAAAGCGCCACTGCCCCAAGGCCGAGCTGGGCCACTGCGTCAATTGCCGCCCCACCTGCGCCATCACCACCGGCTTCTCCGGTGCAGGCGCGTTCTCGGACGGCAAGCTGAGCCTTTCCTATGAGGTGGGCGGCGACCTGCCCACCCTGATCGGCGAGGAGTTCGCACAGGAGCTCATCCATTACACCGATAAGATCTACCTCGAGTTCGGTGCCGACCCCCATGTGGAGGGCATCTACACCGGCGAGGACATCAAGGAGATCCGCAAGAACGCCATCCACGCCGGCCTGAAGCTGGTGGACTGCCCCATCCGTCATCTGGGCACCGAGAAGGCCCAGCAGCTGTATCTGGCCATCCAGAACTATCTGGCCGACAACGGCGTGGAGATGCTGTTCAGCACCGAGTGTGAGAACATCATCCTGGAGAACGAGGAGTGCAAGGGCGTGTTCATCAAGGGACCCAAGGACGAGGAAGCCCATGCTGTTTATGCCGATACTGTGGTCATCGGCACGGGCCGCCGCGGTGCCGACTGGCTGGAGAAGATCTGCGCCGAGCACCACATCGCCCACAAGCCCGGCACCGTTGACATCGGCGTGCGCGTGGAGTGCCGCAACGAAGTCATGGAAAAGGTGAACAAGGTGCTGTACGAGTCCAAGCTCATCGGCTACCCCAAGCCTGGAAGAACAAGGTGCGCACCTTCTGCCAGAACCCCGGCGGCTTTGTGCTCAGGAGAACTACGACAACGATCTGGCCGTGGTCAATGGCCACAGCTTCAAGGAGAAGAAGAGCGAGAACACCAACCTGGCCATCCTCGTCTCCCACAACTTCACCGAACCCTTCAACCAGCCCATCGCCTACGCCCAGAAGGTGGGTGAGCTGACCAACATGCTGGGCGCGGGCCACATCCTGGTCCAGCGCTACGGCGACATTCTGGACGGCAAGCGCACCTGGCCCAAGGAGCTGGCGCAATCCAACGTCAAGCCCACCCTGAAGGATGCCGTGGCCGGTGATATCACCGCCGCCATGCCTTACCGCGCCATGACCAACATCATCGAGTTCATCAAGATGCTGGATATGGTCGTGCCCGGCTTTGCCGCCAACGAGACTCTGCTTTACAGCCCTGAGCTGAAGTTCTACTCCAACAAGGTCAAGATGGACGAGAACCTCGACACCAACATCCGGGGCCTGCACTGCTGGGTGACTCCTCCGGCTGGACCCGCGGCCTGATGATGGCCTCTGTCATGGGCGTGCTCATGGGCCGGAAGCTGGCCGAAAAGGAAGGGTGCTGATCGCACCTTCCCGCCCCTCAAAACGCAAAAAGGACTGCTCCGCTGGAGCAGTCCTTTTTTCACTTTCGGCACCCTGCATGAAAAATTCGCTGGATCCATTACGCCGCCCCCAACACACAGGCCGGTTTTGATGCACCCTGCGTCAAGAAATCCCGGTTTATTTTGGAATGGTATGCATTTTCTTGCCAGATTCAATTGATTTTTCACCAAAAAATCGGTATACTATTTCCAGAGTACTGTGCGTTGTGCCCAATGCACAGCGCGCACAGGGAGGTATTGCTATGCACGATTCCCCGGGAAGCGTCGTCACCCAGCTGTGCTCCGGGCTCCAGCTTTACAGCGCCGAACGGCGCATTGCGGACTGCATTCTTGCAGATGTAAAGTGGGCCTCGGTCGCCACCTCTGCGGAGCTTGCAAAGGCCAGCCACTCGTCCGAAGCCACGGTCACCCGGCTGTGCCACAAGCTCGGCTACGCAAATTACCGCAAATTCCAACTGGAGCTTGCGCGGGATGTTCTGGAGCAGCAGGAAACGGAGGCCCGCAAAAGGCCCCCCAATGACCCGCTGCATCAGGCCCTGCTTGATCTTCAGAACAACCGTCAGGAGGAGGTTCAGGCCACCATTCAGGCCTTGAACCTTGTCCAGCTGAGAAAGGTGCTTTCCATTCTGCGGGCGGCAGAGATCATTGAGATCGAAGCAACGGCAGCAGCCTGCCCGTTGCCATGGATGCCTCACTCAAGCTGAGCAGTCTGGGCAAGCGCTGCACGATCAACCCAGTGCCAGAAAAGGCACGGTCTTTTTCTTCGGCACTGACCCAAAAGATGCCTGCTGCTCATTTCCAGCGCAGGCCGCTGCGAGGCGCTGGAGACGGCCGCCCGTGCCGCCAAGAAGAACGGCACACCGGTCATCCTCATCACCTGCGACAAGCGCTCGGCGCTGGCAGGCCACGCCAGCTATACCCTGCTGGCCTCCAACCGTATCCAGCGCATTGCCAGCGATATGCTGCCGTCCCAGCTTTCGGCAGCGCTGGTGGTGGAGGCGCTCTACTACCTGCTGGTGGGCAATTTTGATCTGAATTAAGCGCAAAAAAGTCCCGGCCGTTCTGGCCGGGACTTTTTGCTGTGTTTAAGCGATCATGCGTTAAAAACGTACTTGTCCATGCGGTGGAACGCCTCCTCGATGCGGGAACGGGGAGAAGCCAGATTCATGCGCAGGTGGCAGGGGCCAAAGAACATGGTGCCATCCTGGATGGCAGCGCCCACATCCCAGCAGGCGTGCTCCACATCCTCAATGGTCTTGCCGTGGGCCTTGCACCAGTCGGTGCAGTCCACGAACAGCATGTAGGTACCCTGCGGCTTGGAGACGGTCACGCCCTCGAAATGCTTCTCAATGTAATCGCAGGCAAAGTCGATATTGCCGGTCAGCACCTCACAGAGCTCGTCGGTCCACTCATAGCCCTCGGGCTTGTAGGCACCGATCAGGGCGTGCATGGAGAGGACGTTCATCATGTTGTAGTGGCTCAGGCTGGACTCTTTTTCCATGCGGTCACGCCACCAGCTGTTGTAAACGATATGGTAGCTGCCCACCAGACCGGCCAGATTGAAGGTCTTAGAGGGGGCGTAGAAGGCGGCGGTGCGCTGGCGGGCATCCTCGCTCACAGACTGAGTGGGGATGTGCTTGTTTCCGCTCAGGATGATGTCCGACCAGATCTCATCGGAGACCACATACACATCGTACTTCTTGTACAGCTCCATGGCCTTTTCCAGCTCCCAGCGCTCCCACACACGGCCGCAGGGGTTGTGGGGGTTGCACATGATGGCGGCATGGATCTTTTCCTCTTTCAGGTGCTTTTCCATGTCCTCAAAGTCCATCCGCCACACGCCGTTTTCATCCTTGACCAGCGGGCTGTGGACAGCCTCGTAGCCGTTGTTCTTCAGGCTCATGGTGAAGCCGATGTAGGTGGGGCTGTGGATCAGGATCTTGTCGCCCTTGGAGCAGACGCAGTTCAGGGCGCTGATCACGCCGCCCAGCACGCCGTTCTCGTAGCCGATGCACTCCTTGGTCAGGCCCTGCACGCCGTTGCGCTTTGCCTGCCACCGGATGATGGAATCGAAGTATTCATCGGTGGGGTTGAAGTAGCCAAACGCAGGGTGGTTGGTGCGCTCGATGATGGCTTCCTGGATGGTGGGCACGGTGGGGAAATTCATATCGGCCACCCACATGGGGATGGCATCAAAGCCCTCCTTGGGGGCGGCGGGGGCAAAGCCGGTGCCAAGGCCATCCACTGCAATGGCATCCTTGCGTGGCGGTCCATGATGGAAGTGAAATCGTATTTCATAGCGAGCTCCTTCTCTCAAAATTTTTACTTGGTCCCACTTTAACATACTTTGCCGCCGGGTGCAAGCAGCCAGCACGTTTCCCCGGATATCGTGCGGAAAAATCACGAATTTTTACGGTAACTGCACGCAAAAAGCCGGTCGGCATACGCCGACCGGCTTTTATTGACTTTCCGGATCAGCCAGCATCTCGTGAGCGGTCTTGCAGATGGTCGCTGCATCCAAACCGTACAGCTTGAGCAGGTCCCATGCAGGGCCGGAGCAGCCGAACTTGTCCTGCACGCCCACGCGGCGGACAGGGTAGGCAGCTTCTCGCTCAGGACGGCGCAGACGGCCTCGCCCAGACCGCCGATGACGCTGTGCTCCTCGGCGGTGATGACCTTGCCGCACTCCTTGGCGGCCTTGAGGACGATCTCCTCGTCCAGAGGCTTGATGGTGTGGATGTTGATGACCCGGGCGTGGATGCCTCGGCAGCCAGCTGCTCGGCAGCCAGGCGGGCCTCGTTGACCATCAGACCGGTGGCGATGATGGCAATGTCGCTGCCCTCGGTGATCTGCTCGCCCTTGCCCAACTCAAGTGTAGGTGGCTCATCGTGGAACACAGGCACAGCCAGACGGCCAAAGCGCAGGTAAACAGGGCCCTGCATGGCGTAAGCGGCACGCACAGCGGCGCGGGCCTCCACATCGTCTGCGGGGCAGATCACGGTCATGCCGGGCAGGCTGCGCATCAGGCAAAGTCCTCGCAGCACTGGTGGGAAGCACCGTCCTCGCCCACAGAGATGCCGCCGTGGGTGGCACCGATCTTGACGTTCAGGCGGGGGTAAGCGATCGAGTTGCGGATCTGCTCAAAGGCACGGCCTGCGGCAAACATGGCAAAGCTGGAAACAAAGGAACATAACCCATGGTGGCCAGACCTGCGGCCACGCCCATCATGTTGCCCTCGGCAATGCCGCAGTCGAAGTGACGGTCCGGGTACGCCTTGCGGAACATGCCGGTCTTGGTGGCGGCAGCCAGGTCAGCGTCCAGCACCACCAGGTCGTCGTGGCCCTCGGCGGCCAGCTCCTTCAGGGTGTTGCCGTAGCTGTCACGGGTAGCGATCTTCTTCACTTCTGCCATCTTACTTGTCCTCCTCTTCCAGCGCGGCGTAAGCTGCATTCAGCTCCTGCATGGCCTGTGCGTATTCCTCATCGTTGGGGCCCTTGCCGTGCCAGTCAACGGAGTTCTCCATAAAGGAAACGCCCTTGCCCTTGAGGGTATCCAGAATGATGCAGGTGGGCTTTTCGTTCTCAGCGCGGAAAGCGGCGATGGCGCTCTCAATGGCATCAAAATCGTGGCCGTTGATGGTCAGCACGTTGAAGTTGAAGGCCTTCAGCTTCTCCTCCAGCGGGGCGCTGTTCATCACGGTCTCGGTGGTGCCGTCGATCTGCAGATGGTTGCGGTCCAGCATGACGCAGAGGTTGGACAGGCCGTAATGGGAAGCAAACATAAAGGCCTCCCAGCACTCGCCCTCTTCCACCTCGCCGTCACCCAGGATGGTGTAAACATTGATGGGCTTACCGGCGTGCTTGGCACCCAGTGCCATGCCGCAGGCGGCGCTCACGCCCTGACCCAGACTGCCGGTGGACATATCCACGCCCGGCACACTGTTCATGTTGGGGTGGCCCTGCAGGTAGCTGCCGATCTTGCGCAGGGTCTTGAGGTCCTCCACCGGGAAGAACCCACGCTCAGCCAGCGCGGCGTACAGCGCCGGAGCCGCATGGCCCTTGGAGAGCACCAGACGGTCGCGGTCAGGTTCTTGGGATCCTTCGGATCCACCTTCATCTCTACGAAATAGAGGTACGCCAGCACCTCGGCGATATCCAGGCTGCCGCCCGGATGGCCGCACTTGGCGCTGTGAGTGCCCTCGATCACGCCCATGCGGATGTGGCAGGCGTGTTTTGCCAGGGTAAGTTTTTCTGCATTTGTCATCTTTGGTCCTCCCGTATGAACCTCAGCGTTTGCATCGGATATGGTACGCACCCGGGCCATACGCCCCGATGCGCTATTTCTCAAGTCTATATTATCTATTCTATGCAAAAACGTCAAGGTTCTTTCGTCAAAATGTACATCCCTTGGCAAAATCGCTTGTAAACGTTCCCGTTTTTGTTGAAAATGCAGGTTCATTTTGCCCCCGCAAAACATTTTTGCAGCTTTTGGCTGCTTTGCAATATCATCTTTTGCCGCTGTATGATATAATAAGATGAATTTGTTTGCTTTTTTTATCATTTTGGGAGGTTCCTATGTCTTTTTCCTCACCCACATCCCGGGCACAGCGCAGCCGCAGGATTTTGCCCTGGCTGCTGTACCTGTATGCCCTTGTGCTGTTCGCCATGCACTTTGTCCGCATTTTTGACAACTCCTTCTGGGGAGATGAAGGGTTCAGCATCGGCCTTGCCCAAATGAATGTTTTTGAAATGCTCCAAGTCACAGCGGCAGATAACCATCCGCCGCTGTACTATCTTTTCACACAGCTCCTATATCATCTTCTGGGCAATCACGGATATGTCTATCATCTGTCGGCTCTGATTCCCTATGGACTCATTCTGATTCTTGCCTGTACAGTGATTTTCAGACAGTTCGGATTGATTCCCGCAGTTGTTGTTTCCACTTTTGCCTCTTTGACTGATACCGCTATCATGTTCAACGTCGAGGCCCGAATGTATTCACTCGGCGCTTTCTTTGTGTTAGCGGCCTATCTGGCACTCCATAACATTCTTCATTCCGGTAAAACCTCCGATTGGGTCATTTTCAGCGTCGCCTCTCTTTGTGCCGCTTATACGCACTACTATGCCCTGATTTCCGTTGCATTTTTCTATCTGGCTCTGCTTTCTCTGCTTCCGCAGGATAAGAGCAGCTTCAAAAAAATCCTTATCACTTATTGTGCCGCAGTGGTCGTCTACCTTCCTGGCTTCTGGTATTGCTTCCCACTTTCAAACGTGCTGCGGCAGACTGGTGGTCCACCTTCATTCCTTCTCCGATCAATTGTATCGGATTCTTCTTCAATCCTTCTTGGACAGTCCTCATTTTCGGTCTTGCATTCCTTCTTTATTTCACAGCACAGGCCAAGTTCTCCTCTAACTGGCTCTTCGCACCTGATACGATCTGGCTTTTGACCGGCTTGCTTTCTGCCGCCGGCACCTCCGCAGTCGGCTGATCGTTTCACATGCCTTTCGCCCGCTTTTTCTCGTTCGATACCTTTATCCGCTCACCGCAGTCGTTTACCTGGTTTTTGGCTTTCTTCTGTCTAAAGTCCGTTGGAGAACCATTCTGTCCAGTATTCTGATTTTGGGAACGCTGGTGTGCAGTCTACCGGATTTCTACCAAACCTATCAGCGGGAAAAGCGCATCGACCTTGCGACCACCCAGTGTCTGGAAGTTATTACCCCCTCTCAGGATGCAGTTCTTTATACAACGAACTACTTCCTAGACTGGACACTCTTTGATTATTACTTTCCGGGTCGTGTCCATGCTCAAATCGAATCCTCCAATACTTCTCAGTGCTTCACTTCTTCGCAGCCTGAGATCTGGCTCTTTATGGAACATGCGCTTTCTGATGCCGAATTGAATGCAGCCTCCGACAATGGTTATTCTCACACCAATGTCTGTAACAGTACATTTGCAGAAGGCCCCGGTGAAGATTCCTTTTATTACATCTACAAATTTCAAAAATCTGCAAACACCGCCCCGTAACCATCCTCATCCGCTGAGCTTGACAAGGCGGCTTTGCATCTGCTATACTTTTTGCACAATTCCCGGCTGAAGCCGGGGCTTTGCGGGCCGAAGCCCGTGTTTCTCCCCGCAAACACTATTTTAAAACAGACACCATGAAGGGGTCTGCCGCTGGCGCGCGTGCTGGCGGCAGGCCCTTTTTGTCTGTGCATTTTCAGGAGGAATCATTGATGAATACCAAGACCCGTTCCACGACCCGTGATCTGGTGCTGGCCGCACTGTTTCTGGCACTGGCTTTCGTGCTGCCCATGATCACCGGCCATGTGCCTCAGATCGGCAATATGCTCTGCCCCATGCACTTCCCGGTGCTGCTGGCTGGCTTCGTACTGGGCGGCCCCTGGGGCCTAGCACTGGGCTTTGCCGCCCCGCTGCTCCGCTCGGTGCTGTTCGGGATGCCCCCGATGTACCCCATTGCCATCGCCATGGCCTTTGAGCTGGCCACATACGGCGCTGTGGCCGGTTTCATGTACCGCAAGGTGCAGCACACCCTGCCCATGATCTACGCCACCCTTGTTACCTCGATGGTGGCAGGCCGCCTTGTCTGGGGTGCGGTGCGCTTTGTGCTGGCCGGTCTGTCCGGCTCTGGCTTCCCGTTCAGCGCGTTCCTGTCCGGTGCGGTGCTCACTGCCGTGCCCGGCATCGTGGCGCAGCTCATCCTCATTCCGCTGATCGTGGCTGCTCTGCAGAAAGCAAAGCTGACGGCTTAAAACCCCTGCGCTGACCGAACCCACACAGCAAAAAAGCCCGGAACCGTACCTGCTATGGCGGCAGGTGGTTCCGGGCTTTTCAGTTCATATTACAGTGTGGCAGCAGCTGTAACAAAAAGAAGGAGAATCTTCAACCGGCAAATTGGAGAAGATCAGCCGGCAAAGCTTGCATTGACAGCGCGGCGGTTGCTCTGGTTGACAAAGTTCTTCTTTGCGCTCTCGAGCAGGCTTGCAAAAGCCAGGCCAATGCCGCAGTTATCGGACACGCCCTCGGTGACAGTCAGGTAAGCGTCCATCATAGTGTTGTCCAGAATAGCAGTGTTCTTGTTCATCATAATAAATATCCTCCGTATATCGGTAAATGTCATTGTGTTTTTTGGCAGGGCTCTATCTCCCTGCATCCTCAGAGCGGAACCGTTCAGAACCCTTCGTTCTTTTGTTCCCCTCTCTGAGGATGGCCATATTATGCCACTCAATTATGAAATCGTTTTATAAATTCTATGAACAAACTATGAATTTAGTGATACATTTTTAACGTTCTTTCGTTCTTTGCGCAACTAGCACAAAACGTTTTTATGAAAAATAAAGTTCTTGTATACATGGACGATTGAAGCCTTGTTTGGAAAGTTTTTTCAGATTTTCTCTCCGTTTTGCCCAGAATTTCTTCTGCGAAACGGGATATTCTCATGCAAAATCCGTCAGAATCCGTCAATTTCCAACAGGGCGAGGGCTTTCCTGTGCAAAATGCCCAGAAAAAAGTTCCAAACAAAAAGGCCGCCGTGCCAGCAGCACAGCAGCCTTTGAAAAGCCATTTCAGTTTTGCATCACTTGCACAGGAACGCCGGCAGGGGCTTGCCTTCCCTGCGCCACTGGTGATATTCCGCAGTGGCGGCAAATTCCACGTCACCGGCGGAGTTCAGGGCAGTTTCCACGGAATCCTGCACCACGCCGATGATAAAGCCGACACCGACCACCTGCATGGCGATATCATTGGAGATGCCAAACAGGGAGCAGGCCATGGGGATCAGCAGCAGGGAGCCGCCAGCCACGCCGGAAGCGCCGCAGGCACCCAGAGCGCTCATCACGGAAAGAAGGATGGCGGCGGGCAGGGACACCTGAATGCCCAGCGTATTGGCCGCAGCCAGCGTCATAATGGTAATGGTGATGGCGGCACCATCCATATTGATGGTAGCGCCCAGCGGGATGGAGACGGAATACATATCCTTATCCAGCCCCAGCTTTTCGCACAGATCCATATTGACCGGGATGTTGGCGGCAGAGCTGCGGGTGAAGAAGGCGGTCAGGCCGGATTCACGCAGGCAGCGGAACACCAGCGGATACGGGTTGCAGTGCAGATACACAAAGATGATAAAGGGCGAGACGACCAGTGCCATAAAGAGCATGGTGCCCACCAGCAGGAGCAGCAGCCTGCCGTACTGGGTAAAGATGGACAGGCCGTTGCTGGACACGTTGGTGTACACAAGGCCCATGATGCCGAAGGGTGCCAGATTGATGATCCAGCGGACGATCTGGGAGACTGCATCCGCTGTATTTGCCAGGAACAGCTTGGTGCTGTCCGCGCCGTACTTCTTCATGGCCAGACCGAACAGGCAGGCCCAGAACAGGATGCCGATGTAATTGCCGTTCAGCAGGGCACTGACGGGGTTTGCCACAAAGTTGGTGAGCAGGGTGTTCATCACCTCGCCCAGACCCTGGGGCACCACCTCGGATTCTGCCGCCTCAGCCAGAACGACGGTCTGAGGGAACAGGAAGCTGGTCACCACCGCAATGGCGGCGGCCAGGAAGGTGGTGAGCATGTACAGCCAGATGACCGTGCCAAAGCGCCGGTCCAGCCTGGACGTGCCCTGCGCCAGCGCACTGGCCACGATAACAAACACCAGCACCGGTGCAATGCCCTTCAGGCACCCACGAACAGGCTGCCGAACTCTTCCACCCAGCCCGCACCGGGCACCGCCAGTGCCAGCACCGCACCGACCACAAGGCCGATGACGATGCGCAGGATCAGCTGGTGGCGTTGTACCTTGCCGCAACCGCTTTCAACGTTTTCATAACTTTTCTACTCCCCTATCCAGATTGTACGCCCATTGCGCACAGTTTTCCCATTCCTCTACACGGAACAAATATGATTATACGCCGCGCAGACCGAAAAGTCAAAGATTTTTCCCGTTTTTTTTTGGTTTTTATTTCAATGTATACTGACAGGAGCTTTTTCACTGTCCGCACACAGAATACAGTTTCACAAAAAGAGACCGCACCCCGTGTGTTTCGGGATGCGGTCTGTTCCTGTTTTAGTCGAGATAGGACACCTTGCCGGGCACAAAGCCCTGAATGCCCATGCCGGGCGCGTCGGAGACGGTGATGTTCTTTTCGTCAAACACAGCACCGCCGAGGATGTGGTCCTCGCTGCAGAGCACCGGGCCGTCGAGGTCGATCCTGGTGATGATCTTCTTGGCGCAGGCCAGCTCCACGGCGCGTTGACCGAGATCTTTGCTTCCAGCATACAGCCGATCATGCACTCCACGCCGTACACCTCAGCGGCGGCAGCAATGCGCAGGGCATTGGTGATGCCGCCGCACTTCATCAGCTTGATGTTCACCAGGTCGGCCGCGCCGGTCTGCATGATCCGCAGGGCATCTGCCGGGCTGAACACGCTCTCATCGGCCAGCACGGGCACATCGGCATGGCGGGTGACATACTGCATCCCCTCAAGGTCTGCGGCAGGCACGGGCTGCTCCACGAACTCAATGTCCAGCCCCTTCTCCTGCATCTGGTTCAGGATGCGGACTGCCTGCTTGGCATTCCAGGCCTGATTGGCATCGATGCGGAGCCTGATGTCCCGGCCCACGGCCTGCCGCACCGCGGCAAGGCGGGCCACATCCAGCTCAGGGTCGATACCAACCTTGACCTTCAGGCAGTCGTAGCCGCGCTGGACGGCGGTGCGGGCATCCCGGGCCATCTCCTCCGGCGGGTTGACGCTGATGGTGATATCGGTCACGATGTTCCTGCGGGCACCGCCCAGCATCCGGTAGACAGGGGCGCTGTACTTCTGGCCCAGCAGATCCCACAGGGCCATGTCCACAGCGGCCTTGGCGCTGGTATTGTGGACAAGCGCCTTCTGCACGGCGGCGGTCAGATCCTCGAACTCATCGAGGTCGCGGCCCAGCAGGGCAGGGGCGATATGATCCCGAATGGCACCAAGGATGGCCCCGGTGGTGTCGCCGGTGATAACACCGGTCGGGGGTGCTTCGCCGTAGCCCACCGCACCGGTATCGGTGTGAAGCTCCACGATAACATCCTCAACGCTGTTCACAGTGCGCAGTGCCGTTTTGAACGGCACCGCAGCGGGGTAGAAATGCGGCCCAGCCGCACCTGTGTGATCTTCATAGTCCCGTCCTCCTTCTTATTCCAGCGGCAGGTTTGCCAGCTTGACAATGGCGTTTGCGATGATCTGGCGTTCTGCACCAGACGTTCCAGATCGATGCATTCATCGGGCTGATGCTCTGTGACCGGGTCACCCGCGAACAGGGGGCCAAAGGCCACCACATTGGGCAGCATCTTGGCGTAGGTGCCGCCGCCGATGCACTTGGGCGGGGCATTGTCGCCGGTGGCATCCCGGTAAACCTCCAGCAGGGCGCTGACCAGCGGGGTCTCGGCAGGGTAGTAGAGCTTTTCCTTGTGCACCTGCCCATCCAGCGCCCAGCCTGCGGCCTCAAAGGCGGCCTGCACAGCGCTGGCAGTCCGCCCGTTCCATGGTCACGGGATAGCGGTAGTTCAGCTTGACCCACAGATGCTGCGCGTCGCCCTCGATCAGCCCCCAGTTGCAGCTCATGGGGCCGGAGAGCGCATCCTCCAGCCGGTGGCCCAGCAGATGCTCGCCGTAGGGGTCGGTGCCCAGCTTCTCGGCCAGAAAGTGCACGGCCTGTTTTGCATCCCCCTCCAGCGGCAGCCGGTCAAGGTAGCACACCAGCCGCCCAATGGCGTTTTCGCCCTGCTCCGGGTGGCTGCCGTGGGCCGAAACGCCCACCGCTTCCACCTGATAGCCGCCGGGGATGGCTGTCACGGTGATGTGCTCTGCCTCCGGCAGGGAGGCCCCCGCCGGGGCGGTCAGCACAGCGCAGGCGTAGTCCGGCACCACATTGCCGGCCACGCCGCCCTGCACCCTGTTCAGCTGCCAGGCACCGGTCTGGTGCAGCTGCACAGCATAGCTCTCGTTCAGGATGCCCTTTTCGCCGTTGATGAGCGGATACTCGCCGTCCGGGGTGAAACCCAGCACCGGGATCTCCCCGCCGTGGGCCTTGTAGTACAGCACGTCCCGGTCGTTGGTCTCCTCGTTCAGGCCGAACAGCAGCCGGACACGGCGGTTGAGCGGAATGCCCAGATCCCGGATGGCTTTCAGCGCGAACAGGCTGGCCACCACCGGGCCTTTGTCATCAATGGCTCCCCGGCCATACAGCCTGCCGCCCTCGATCTCGGCGGCGTAGGGCGGGTGATGCCAGCCCTCGCCCTCGGGCACCACGTCCAGATGCCCCAGCACCGCCACCATCTCGTCCCCGGTGCCGATCCTCGCACCAGCCGATGTACCGATCCATGTCGGTGTCTCAAAGCCAAGCTCACGGCAGAGGCCAGCGCCTCGCAAAGGCAGGCATCACCTCCTCGCCAAAGGGCTTGCCCGGCAGCGGGTCGGCCTACCACACCTGCGCTGCCGCACCAGCGCCTG
>ENA-OQEB01000495-OQEB01000495.1-human-gut-metagenome-genome-assembly--contig:-NODE-495-length-16162-cov-7.305457_pt1 | contig 16162 bp, 22 predicted proteins | sample MGYA00242787_ERZ504619 | MGnify/ENA primary metagenome ERZ504619 (study PRJEB26092, sample SAMD00036317) | human gut metagenome | host: Homo sapiens | study: EMG produced TPA metagenomics assembly of... | reverse complement strand
TTCGCCGCCGTGGTCGTCACGGTCTATATCTGCATCTGGGTGCTGGCGCTCTGCGTGTGGATCGTCGCGGCGGCACTCGGGGGCGTGGGCGTAGTTGAGCTCCTGCTTGCCGTAAGCGGCGTCATCATCGGCCACTTCCCGTACGCCCTCGCCTCGGCGGGCGTGGGGCTCGGCCTCGTCGGCGTGGCGCTCTTCGTTGGTGCTGGCGCTTGGGCAGCCTCAAAACAAATTGCGCGCCTCTCGGCGCTCTGGGCGAGGAAGGCCGCCTCGCCCTTCTGGAAGGGTAAGGGCGAGAAGGGCGGCGCTGCCGCGCATCTCGCGGCGTAGAAAGGAGTGAGTACCATGACCAGTGCGAAGAAGATCTACCTCGCCGTGGCGGGCGGGCTCGTTGCCGCGGGTGTTGTCCTCGCGGGTATTGGCTTTATCGCTTCGGGTTTCGACCCGGCCGTGTTCACAACCCAAATAGACACACGCGACAGCACCATCGTGCTCGGCGGCGTCGAGGTGGACGACCCGATGGGCCTCCCCCTCATCGAGCAGCTCGCCAATCTGGGCGAGATCGACACCTCCGGCGTCGCGGATCCCGCCGCGCCCTAGGCGCAGCGAGCCCGGGCGCTCTGCCCGCCAAGCTGCGTAAGCCGGCGAAACCCGAACCTCAACCTCTACGCAACTGGCCCCAAGCCTGCGCCGATTCGCTCTCAGCGCCGCGCGGGGGCCCGTGACGCATGCCCAAAAAGGTACGAGGAGAAAGGAACGCGATGACGACAACCACGCCCTTCCGCCTTCACGGGGCCACGCAGGACCGGAAGCGACTGGGCCGTGCGGTGGGGCTGTGCTTGGATTGGCTACACTGATATGGACAGTTCCGTGAGGGGCGCGAGAGGCGGGACTCTGGGGAGATCTTCGAGGAGGAGTGTCTCGACTGGAAGCGCGGGTTCAGTGGAGCAGGAACCTAATCTCTGTCTCTCTTGCTTTTTTGATTTGTTGAGAAGCCGGCATTTGGGGGCATTTTGGATAGCGAACAGTTCAAACAAGAAGCTGAGAAAATAGAACAAAGACTGAGTGCCTTGAGAGTCGCCGAGCGCAATGCAGTGATTCCCTTCATGAACGTCGACTTTACCCAATGGGATCTATATCTGGCATCCTCCTCTGAGTATGCGATGAGACTGATAGACGGATTCATCTCCATGCTCGAGTCGAGGAATCTTGTTTGCGTCGCCCAGCTTCTCCGCGCACAGGTTGGAGTCTGCCTGCGGACATTCGCATTATTCGCCGCCGAAGACCAGGATGACTTTCTCAAGCAGGTGTTTCAAGGTGTGCCTGTGAACAAGCTGAAAGATTTCTCGGGTGAGAAGATGTCCGATGGAAGACTTCAAGACTTACTCGAGAAGTTCGATCCAAAGGTAAAAGATGTATACAAGGTGACGTCTGGATTCGTCCACTTCTCCATTGATATTCTGCCGAGCATGGGTGTGCCTGGGGAGGGCTATGAGGTCGAGTTTAATTTTGGAGCCGAGCCCAACGAGAGAAACAATGCGCCTCTCGTGGAATGCGGCAAGGCGTTCTGCCACTATGTCGACCTGCATCTCCAGATGCTCCATAAGGTGATTGCTTCGGATGAATGGTATGCCGATCGATTCCGTATCGATTCCGATGGTCCTGCAGACGAGGCCTCGAAAAGCGAGAAGGTGTAGGTCGAACGCATTGACGCTGCCTTGACAGCATCCCGATATGATAACGAATGGGAGGTTCCCTGCGAAATGTGCGCCTCTGTATATTCTCGCTAGGACGCCCTCGACCGATAAGGCATCGTTGAGTTCAATTTGAGTTCAGCTCGGGTGCCTGAAAATCGCCCAACTCTGATAAAAGGGGAGACGACGGTACACCACGTAGACGAGAGGCTATGGAAGTGCACGATTTGATTATATTGGCGCGCTAAACCGCCCCGCTGCCCAACTTGAACTCCGCTCACGCGTGTATGGGGCTGCGAGAGGTAACGGCCTGCGGCCTCCTTTGTGTGCTCGATGATATCTTCGAGCATGCCGGGCATGGCGGAGACATTCGCTGCAATCCAGCCGTGTTCAAGCGCCGTTTCGGATAGGAGCGAGAGGGGGCTGTCTTGCCCGTTTCCCTTGCACCCGTAAAGATGGTTGACAGTTTGGGGTCTCCCGGGTCTTTAGCTTTTACCGTGCTAGATGCCTCATGGAAACTGTTGGACTTTAATCAGACAGACCCAGCATGCCGTTTTCCTCCATGAGGACATCGGCTAAAACCGCAACACCTATGCTTGTTTAAGCAAACTTCCTGATAGTCGTGGAGCTGCTGTAGCCCGACATGCAGGACATCGCTCGGCTTAAACACCGGATGCCGCATCCGCGAAACGAGTTGCGGTGCACCCTGTTCCAAAAGGCTGCCAAGTACCATGGCGTGAGCGTTGGGGTAGCCATCATTCAGCGTGGATACATCCGGATGCGCATAGATCCAGACGATTCCAACGTTCTCGTATTTCCCGTGCAGGTAATCGAAGAGGGCAGGCGACACCATACAGTTGCCGCGACGGTCACGACTCTGTCGGGGTTTTCTGCCGCAAGCTTCCTCTGCGCATCCTGAATCCCCGCCAGGACTTCGTCCTCGGCATAGATGCGAACTGTCTCCCATTTCTCATGTCCAAGTTTTGGGACGCGTTTCACAATGTCGAGTGGGACTCCTGGACAGTCGGATCACGTGGTGGCCCCCTTTGAGAGGGTCACGAGCATCACGGTTCCGTTCTCGGAATTTGCTTCGACCTCTACCGTGCCACCGTGAAGCGCTGCAATCTCCCAAACAAGCGCTAGCCCGAGTCCTGCGCCGCCGTATGCCCTGCTGCGGGATTTATCCAGGCGAAAGAACGGTTGGAAGATGCTCTCACGGTACTGCTTGGGTATTCCCGGGCCCTGGTCCTCGACTCGCAGGAACACGTGGCTGTCGCTGTCGCTGATGGAGACGTTGACAGTCGAGCCGGAGCGGCTGTAACGGATGGCGTTTTCGACCAGATTAAACACCAGCCGATAGAGGAGCGTGCCGCTCCCGATTACTAAAGCGTCTCCAGCACAATTGAGGCTATGCCCTTATTATCGGCAAGTGGCGCAAGGTCGGTGAGGACCTCTTCGGACAAGGGGCCAAGTTCAACATCGTCTTCGCAAGGAACGCTGCGGAGCTCACTCATCTCGAGCAATACCTTGGTCATTCGAGACATGCGCTCGGTTTGTTCTTGTAGCAGGTCGAGCAGCTCGGCTGTTTCGGGTTGCAAACCGGAGTGTTCGGAGATGAATAGTTCAATCTGTGCTTGCATAAGGCGAGCGGGGTGCGCAGCTCGTGTGCGGCGTTGCCGGTAAACTGACGCTGCGCAGAGAACCCTTCGCCAAGACGGGCGATCATGTCGTTGAAAGAGGCGCTGCATCTCTGTAGCTCGGTGGGCACATCTTCACTGAGTCTGATTTCGCTTAGGTTGTCAGGCTGCACACGCTCAACCTGGGCTGCAAAAGCCCGTAGCGGTTTGAGTGCACGGCCGCTCGCAAAGTATGCTAGCGCGCCGCCAAGGAGTGTGACTCCAGCCGTGATGTACCAGGTTGTCGTGCCAAAAGACTCCTGTGCGTCGTTTACGACGATCGTGACCTTGTCATCGGGGACCGCTTTCGTCGGGTCGAACGCCTGGGGCGAATCTTCGCCGGTTGCGTTAAAGGCCGAGATGTCACTGCCGATGGCATCCATGTAGCGCATGCCCGTATAGCCGACCAGGCAGTTCGTCAGCACGCACGCCGCACACGTGAGCAGTGCCGTCATAATCGTTATGCGCCATTGCAGCGAAAGCCTTTTCATTCGCTATCCTCCATAACGTAGCCCTCTCCAATCCGATTGCGAATCGGGTCGTATCCCAAAGCGCTGCGTAGCTTTTTGCGGAGTGACGAGATATGAACGCGGGTTGCGTTGCTAAAGCTGTTCACGCTGCTATCCCAAACGTGCTCGATAAGCTCCTCCTGACTTACCGGACGCCCCTGATTAAACATCAGGTATTCCAAGATCCCCGTTTCCTTGCGCGTAAGAGATAAAGCCTCGCTGTCCACGGAAGCGATGCGCGCCTTGGTGTCAAAGCTGAGCTTTCCGCAGGTTAAAACTATGTCGCTTTGTGTAAAGCGTCTGAGGGTAAGGCTGCGAATCCTTGCCGCAAGCTCGTCCAGATGAAACGGCTTGGTGAGGTAATCGTTGGCGCCGGCATCGAGTCCGGCGACTTTATCGGATACTTCGCCGCGTGCGGACAGAATCAGTACCTTAGTCTCGCAGTCAGTTTTCCTAAGTTCTGAGTACGGTCATGCCGTCGATGCGGGGAAGGTTGAGGTCGAGTACCACGAGGTCGAAGGCCTCAACGTCCAGTAGGTCGAGCGCCTCCTGTCCGTCGTGACAGCAGTCGACGCTGTACGCCAAGTTTCGCAAGCTGCGCGCGATTGCATCACACAGTGCCCGCTCGTCTTCGACGATCAAAATTCGCATAACAGTCTCCTTGCACATTCCAAATCGCGCTTAACACGGATTTTATAGTCGATATGGTCCAATAGGTCGCGTGACGAAAGGAGTGGTCAAGTTGTTCAAAGCGATAAAACCTGTAATGCAGGTTGCGTTGCTGATCGTCGGAATTGCCATGGTGTGCTTTGGCGTTATGCGTGGCGAGGCGAATGCCGTGCTGGCCAAAGCGATTAGGCTGTGCTTGGAGTGTATCGGAATTGGATAAAAGAGAAAACACTGCGCCGCATGTTTTGGCCCGATTTCGCGGATTCATTCAGGCGGCGGCGACGCTCATCACCAACATTCACCTGCCAAACTTTGCCAAAGGCGGCATCTATCAGGGCGCGGGAAAAACAGTCTGCGTACCTGGACTTAATTGCTATTCGTGCCCCGCGGCATCGGGTGCGTGCCCCATCGGGTCGTTCCAGTCGGTGGTAGGTTCATCCAAGTTCAACTTCTCCTACTACGTTACCGGTACGCTCATTTTGCTCGGCGTGCTGCTGGGGCGATTTGTATGCGGGTTTTTGTGCCCGTTTGGCTGGCTGCAGGAGCTGCTTCACAAGATCCCCGGCAAAAAGTTCTCCACGAAAAAGCTTAAGCCGCTCACGTACATCAAGTACGTCGTGCTGCTGTTTGCCGTGGTGCTGCTGCCCGTCTTGGTGGTTAACGACGTGGGCATGGGCGACCCGTTCTTTTGTAAGTACATCTGTCCGCAGGGTGTGCTCGAGGGTGCCATTCCGCTGGCCATTGCCAATGCCGGCATTCGATCTGCGTTGGGACATCTCTTTACTTGGAAACTTGCCGTTCTCATTGCCGTGGTAGTGCTGAGCGTTTTGTTCTACCGCCCCTTCTGCAAATGGATTTGTCCACTCGGCGCATTCTATGCGCTCATGAATAAGGTATCCCTGCTGGGGATTCGGGTCGATGCATGTAAATGTGTCTCGTGCGGCAAGTGCTCAAAGGCTTGTCAAATGGACGTTGATGTGGTCCGCGCGCCCAATCATGCCGAATGCATCCGGTGCGGAAAGTGCATCGGGGCCTGTCCCGTCGATGCCATCAGCTATCGCTATGGCCTGGATGTGTCGGCGGAAAAGCTCCCCTTGACCGCCGATAAAAAGTAAACAAGCTTCGACAAAACGGAGGAATGACCATGAAGCTTTCTAAGATTGCGGCCCTGTTTATGGTGCCGGTATTGGCCTTGTGCCTTGTGGCGTGCTCGGCACCCGGTGGCAATGCGAGTGAATCTGCGGGCTCCGATCCTAAGATTGCAGAACTCACTGCGCAGAAGCCGACCAATGCCGACGAGGCCGCCGAGCTGTATGCGAAGCTCATGCAGAAGGAGAACGAGATCTTTTCGAGTGATAACGCGCTGTGGGAAAAGGTATTCAATGCGGCAAATAAAGACTCGGCAATGATTGAGGATGGCAGCAATTACGGCGATTTTCTGCTCAAGACCATCGACGGCGCCAAGGATGAGTTCACGGCGGATGAGCTTAAGACACTCAAGGCCGGTGCACAGCAGATCAAGGAGATCGAGGACAAGCTCGAGAGCCTGGAGAAGGAGTTCCCCGGCTGTGGAAGCACGCCGAGTGCAGGCGAGAGCGTCGACGCTTCGACCGCTGGCATGACGGCTGGTGCCAATGCTTCGAGCGAGGCGACGAAGTTCCCCAGCTTTACGGGCAAGGACCTGGATGGCAACGACGTGAACAGCGACGAGCTGTTCTCTAAGAACAAGGTCACCGTCATGAACTTCTGGTTCACTACTTGCAAGCCGTGCGTGGGCGAGCTGGGCGATCTTGAGAAACTGAATCAGGAGCTTGCCGAGAAGGGCGGCCAGGTCGTGGGCGTCAATTCCTTTACGCTCGATGGCAACAAGGGCGAGATTGCAGATGCCAAGGACGTGCTGAGCAAGAAGGGCGTGACGTATAAGAACATCTGGTTCAAGCCGGATAGCGAGGCCGGTAAGTTTACGTCAAATTTGTTCTCGTTCCCGACAACGTATGTCATCGATCAGAATGGCAACATCGTAGGGGATCCAATCGTGGGAGCCATCAGCTCCGCCGAGCAGCGCGCAGCACTCGACAAGCTTATCGACCAGGCGATTGCGAATAGCGAGCAGTAAAAAACGCGTAAAGCATGGCGAGGATCGTGCGCCGCTGTGCGGAGTAGTCCGCTGCCTTTTAAGATAATCTCCACCATTTAGAGGTCCCGCTCGGGACCTCTTCTTTTGGACGTCGTCCCGTTCGTTTTTTGATGCGGTTCCCTACATTCCTCACTTGCACCGGTAAAAAATGGGGATAGAGTAGGACAAACGCGTCGAATACGAACGGCGGGGGAGAGCGGGCAGGGTGCCTGCGCAGGAGAGGTTGCCGTCCATGTTGGAGCTCAAAGGTATTTGCAAAAGGTACGTTACCCAGTCGTTTACGCAGGTGGCGCTCGACAGCGTAAGCCTGGCTTTTCGCGATAACGAGTTCGTGGCCATTCTGGGTCCCTCGGGCTCGGGTAAAACCACGATGCTCAACGTTATCGGTGGGCTTGATCATTTCGATTCCGGCGACCTGCTCATCGACGGCATCTCGACCAAGGACTTTCACGATCGCGATTGGGATGCCTACCGCAACAACCGCATCGGCTTTGTGTTCCAAAGCTATAACCTCATCCCGCATCAGACCATTTTGGAAAACGTGGAGCTGGCGCTTACGCTCACGGGTGTGGGGCATACCGAGCGCCGCGAGCGTGCGCGCGAGGCGTTGGAGAAAGTTGGCCTGGGCGAGCATGTTAACAAGCGCCCGAGCCAGCTATCGGGCGGACAGATGCAGCGTGTGGCCATCGCCCGTGCGCTGATCAACGATCCCGAGATTGTGCTGGCAGACGAGCCGACCGGCGCTTTGGATTCAACGACATCCGTGCAGGTCATGGATTTGCTCAAGGACGTGGCACGCGACCGTCTGGTTATTATGGTCACGCACAATCCCGAGCTGGCGTACCAGTACGCCACGCGCATCGTTAACCTGGCGGACGGCAAGATCACCGACGATTCCGATCCTTTCGATGTCGCTGACGCCACGCGCCGCGAAGCCAAGCCTACGCGCAAAACCTCGATGAGCTTTGTGACGGCGCTGGGGCTTTCTGCCCGAAACCTTATGACCAAAAAAGGCCGTACGGCCATGACTGCCTTTGCGGGCTCGATTGGCATTATCGGTATCGCGGCGATTCTGGCGCTGTCCAACGGCGTAAACGGCTACATCAAAAAGGTCGAGGAGGATACGCTCTCGAGCTACCCGCTCACCATTTCCAAGCAGGATTACGACCTGTCGTCCATGATGGGCGGACAGGGGGCTGCGGATGATGACTCGCCTGAAAACGTGGATTCGTCCGACGACAGTGCCGGCGGCAAGGCTAAGGGAACCGATAAGATTCCCGTGGTCACGGCCGTAAAGGATATGTTTGCAAGCGTTAAGTCCAACGACATGACGAGCTTTAAGGCGTGGCTCGATGCCGGTGGCGACGGCATCGATAAAGAAGTCAACGCCATCCAGTACGGCTACGGTGTATCGCCGGTTGTCTATCGTGCCGGCAAGGGCGATGAGAAGCCTGTCCGGCTGGTGCCCAACGCCATGACCGAGGCCATGAGCGGAGGTGCGAGTTCGGCGGCAACGGTGAGCATGGAATCCATGGGAACTCGGTCTTTAACGAGATGATTGACGACCAGAGCCTGCTCGACAGCCAGTACGATGTCGTCGCCGGTCATTGGCCCACGTCTGCCAACGAAGCCGTGATGGTGCTTTCGAGCCGCGGTACGGTGGGCGACTACACGCTCTACAGCATCGGTGCGCTGGATATCAATGAGCTTAACAATCTGGTTAACAGCGCTATGACGGCTGACGGTGGGGTTGAAGCGCCCGAGACCGGTACCGACTTTACCTACGACGATGCGCTGTCCACGACGTTTAAGGTGTTGTCGCCGGCCGATGCGTATCGCAAAAACGAAGAGACCGGCATATGGACCGACATGTCTGGCGACGCCGACTTTATGGCTGCCAAGGTTGCCGACGGTATCGACGTGCACATTGTGGGCGTGGTGCGACCTAACGAGACGGCCAATGCGAGCGCGTTGTCTCCGGGCATTGCCTATACGCATGCGCTGACTCGCCGGCTTATGGAGCGCGCCGCCGATTCGCAGATTGTGCAAGAGCAGCTTGCGCATCCCGAGACGGATGTCTTTACGGGCAAGTCTTTCGATGAACTGCAGGGCGAGGCCAAGCAAGGCGTGGATCTGGGCAGCATGTTTAGTGTGGACGAGGCGGCGCTCAAGAGCGCGTTCTCGTTCGATGCGTCTGCGCTCTCGGGTGTTGCCGGCGGTATGGACCTGTCGGGTCTTGATTTGTCCGGGCTGGATATTGACCTTTCGGGCGTTGGTAAGGACATCGACTTCAGCGACATCATGGCCAAAGCGCCGGCCCCAGATTTCTCGGGTATCTTTGACGGTCTGGAACTCACGCCCGAGCAAATGCAGCAGGTGGGAACGCTAGCCAACCAGCTGTTTGAGGGCTTTTTGCAGTCTGATCAGTTTAAGGCGCTGACACCCGATGATCTTAAGGACGCGTCAAAGCTTGCCGCCGCGTTCTCGGCGTATCTTGAGAATGATGCGGCAGCCCAGCAAATCCTGGCCCAGCTCAAAGCGCTCGGCGGCGATGCCCTGCCGAGCGCCTGCAGCAGGCGATGACCGACTATGTGCAAAAGCAGCTGGCTCCGTATCTGCAACAGGCAATGGACCAGGTGACCAAGACAATCAGCGACCAGATAGCGACAACGGTATCGTCCCAGCTTAAAGCAGGCGCGGCAGGGCTCATGGGTCAGATGGCGACGCAGATGTCTTCGAGTTTTGCTAGCCTGGCGAGCGCCATGCGCGTGGATGCGAGTGCCTTTGCTCATGCCATTCACTTCAACATGGACGCCGAGGACCTGAGCTCGCTCATGATGAGCTATGCGAAGGCATCGAAACTCACCTACGACAACAACCTGACCACGCTGGGCTATGCAGACGAGGCAGACCCCATCTCGGTCAAGATTTTCCCGCGTGACTTTGAGGCTAAGGAGCGTGTGCTCGATCACATCGATGCGTACAACAAGCAGGTCAAAGCCGCTGGCCATGATGAGCAGGCAATTTCGTACACCGACTACATGGGCATCATCATGGGCTCGGTGACCGACATCGTGAACACCATCAGCTTGGTGCTCATCGCATTCGTGAGTATCAGCCTGGTGGTGAGCTCCATCATGATCGGCATCATCACCTACATCAGCGTGCTGGAACGCAAAAAGGAGATTGGCATCCTGCGTGCGATCGGCGCGTCGAAGCGCAACGTGGCCAACGTATTCAATGCCGAGACCTTTATCGAGGGCTCATCGCCGGCGTCTTTGCCATTGTCGTTGTGATGGCCGTGAGCTTTCCGGTTAATGCCTGGGCGCTTGCTGCCAAACAGGTGCCCAATCTGATGAGCCTGCCCGTGCAGGATGCGCTGGTGCTCATTGCAATTTCGGTACTGCTGACGGTTGTCGCTGGCCTGCTGCCGGCCCGCAGCGCATCCAGGAAGGATCCCGTGGAGGCCCTGCGCTCTGAATAATGTGACAAGGGACGGTCCCTTTGTCACATTGAGCGGCTTGTGAATTCGAGGTCTAATACTTTTCCGAGAAGTGAACGAGTCAAAATGGACCCCCGAAGCGTCGACACTTTTGAGATGCAATTTCCAGCGGTTTTGATTGTTGAATCCTGCGGTTTTGGCGTCAGAGAATGTCGATGCTTCGGGGGTCCAAATACAGCCGTTCACTTCTCGGAAAAGTATTAGACCTCGAGATATAGACGATGTTTGCGAGCGGCAATTAGAGCGTAAGCCTTTAGTTCTTCTTTGCAGAGAGCATGAGCCTAATTTCCGGGTGGGTGTATTCGTCGAACTCTTCCTTGGGCTCGGTGTCAAAGGTGTAGTACGACTTGATAGATTCGTCCTCCGTCTTGATGCTGATTTCTTCATATAGGGATCCGGCTAAAAATGCCTGTTTAAATTCATCCGACAGGCTGCATGGCGTGAGGAGGTCCGGTGTGGCAACGGAAATGTCCAACCGTTGAGCGGGGCGCAGAGCGTCGCGATATCCTGCTCGGCGCGGGCGAGGTTGTCTGCAGGCTTGCCTCGGGGTCGATCTGACTGGTGTAATCGACGTCCGTGAGCATGCCGTCTGCATCAAAAGAAAGGTAGACATAGACTGCTTGAGCGCCGAGGTCATTATCGCGCAGATAGCCGATAATGCGGTAGCCGTAGTCGTGATACGACTCGTACGGGTCGTCTGCGGCGACGCGTTCGCACACGGGCTCCAAGGCATCCTGCGCGATGGCGAGCTGCTCGGCGGCTGCAGCCTTTCTTACCTGAAGCTCGTTATTTCCCTGGACAAACTGAGGGATGTAGACGCCAAGCAGCGCAATGGCGGGCAACACCGCGAGAGCTATGATCTGCTTCTTGACGCTTGGAATCGTCACACCGTATGCGTTTGCCATGGCTCGGCATTGCTCGAGGTCTCGGCCAGCACGTCTGCCGCGTGGTGACTGCCCCCACGGCGCTGGCGACCTCGGCGGCACCGCCCAGATTGCGCGCGAGATCGTTGTCGCTGTTCTTGAGCAGGCGGCCGGCAGCTTGCGTGGCAAGTACGCCGGCGACCTCCGCGGAGCGGTCTTTGTTGGTTTGGGCTACCGCAAGCTTGCTCTGCAGCTCCTTCCACTGTTTGCCCTGCATTCCAAAGCGCGGCGCAAGAGCACAATAGCAAAAGATGGCGAGTTCGATTACGGTGAGTGCGATGGCGGTATATATGCCCGCGGGTTGGAATTCCTTTTGGTGGAACGCGATATCGTTGATCATTTGGAGCGGCAACATCAACAGGCATGCTGCGAACGACATGACGAGTGCGGTCGCTGCGATCTTGGGGTATGTGCAGTACCGCTGGATGCGTTTCTTTTCTTGTTCGGTGAGCTGCTGCATGGGGGCCTCGACTCTCATCGTTTTTGGGCGATGCGCACACGCTCTTGAGTATAGATGAGTGGAGGGTGTCTGTTGTTCAGACATAGCGGTCAACAGCATGCTGTTGGTGCTCGCTTGATCGCGAACGTCGTCTTTTGGAGCATGAAGCCGCTGCCGAGGGACGAATAACGAGCAAAGGGGGCCGCCATGGGGCGGCCCCCTTTGCTGTTTGTGGGCATCGGCAAATCGAAGGTGAATGGTTTCCCGAGAAGTGAACGACCTAATTTGAACCCGCGAAGTACCCACGTTTTTCGACGCTAAAACCGCAGGATTTGAGTGATAAAACCGCAGGAATTGGCCTTCCAAAAGTGTCGATGCTTCGGGGGTCCAATTTTACTCGTTCACTTCTCGGGAAACCATTCACCCCGTTTTGCTGGGACGGTTGGAGGGGCGGTTGGTGCCGGGTGGCCGCCTCTGTTTTGGGTGGATTGTCGACTTGGATCCCCGAGGCACCGTGCCGCTCGTCGTCCATGGGCTCGAGCTGTCCGTTGCTCGCATCCTTGCCGAGGCAGTCGAAGGTCACATGACTAAATCAACCGTTGGCGGTGATGCCGTTCTCGTGGGCTTCATTTTTCCATGGCATTTTCCCGTCGATTTGTCGGTCTTTGCCGCGTTAGAGGTATCTTGCCGCGAAATTTTTGAGTTCGGTGTCGCTTACGTTGTTGAGGACGCCGCCGTCAACGATCTTTGCGCCTGGAGCGCTTGCTCTAAGGATCGACGCTGTCTTGCCCATTCCGCTCCCGCCCGAGGTGGCAAACAGGACGATTGTTTTGCCTGTCAGGTCGTAAGATCGAGGAATGTATTGACAATCGCCGGCGCCACGTACCACCAGATGGGAAATCCCAAAAAGATGGTGTCGTAGTCTTCGATGTGCTCGACTCTGGAGGTTATGACGGGGCGGCAGGAGGGATTGGCGACTTCGAGTGTGCTGCGGCTCCGTTTGTCGCGCCAGTCGAGGTCGGCGCTTGTGTATGGATTGGCGGGCACAATGGCGAACAGGTCGCTGTCCGCTACACGAGCCAGGCGACATGCAACGTCCTTTGTGGTACCCGTTGCGCTGAAATATGTTACAAGTGTCTTAGCCAATGGAGTTCCTTTCGTTGCTGTGGTTTGGACCTTATGCTGAGGTGCATTTGGCGCTTTCTCTTGACCGCGATGCCGTGCGGTTTGTCCTGCATTCGGTTGAAGCGTTGCGTAGCCGGTAGATAAGATAGTCAAGGCGTTCGAGCTTCTGCTGCCCCGAGTGAATATCATCGAGCAACTCGCGGCGATGTCGTTTTAGCAGGCAAATGCGCGCGCAGTCGCTGGCGGCCGAGCCGTACAGCTCAATGAGCTCTTTGCTGCAGCCGGCGTCGTGTAGGCCGTTGATGATGTTGTCGTCCATGTCGTCACTTTGCGGTTTTGACTTTGGTGGTGCCGGCAAGTGGCTTTTCGCCGGGACGGGCCTTGGGACCAACGAGCGCATGCGGTTGATAGAGCTCTTCGAGGAAGTCGATCTCGGCGGGGGAGAGCGTTATGTCGAGCGCAGCTACGGCGTCGTCGACTCGCTCGGGCTTGGAACAACCTACGATGGGTGCCTCAACGCCACGCGCCCAGTGCCACGCCAGCGCAATCTGCGGCATTGGCACGTCGTGATCGGCAGCAACCTTGGCCACGCGCTCAACGACGGGCATGTCAATGGCGCGGTCATGGTCATACTTGTTGGCCATGGTCGTGTCGGTGGTGCACGTGTGCTCGAGCTTTCCCACGTGGGGCGGCAGAGGTGTCCCGACGCCATGGGCTGTATGGCGTAAGGGCCATGCCAAACTGGCGGCATACCGGAATCATCTCCCGCTCGTCCTCTCGGTACAGCAGATTGTAGTGGCACTGCATGCTCGTAAAGGGCGTCCATCCATGGTCGCGTGCGACGATCTGCAGGTTGTGCAGCTGATAGGCATACATGGCGCTGGCGCCGAGTGCGCGAACCTTGCCCTCGCGCACCAAGTCGTTGAGCGCCTCCATGGTCTCTTCCATGGGAACGTCGTAATCAAAGCGGTGGATGATGTAGAGGTCTAGGTAATCGGTGCCCAAGCGCTTGAGCGAGCCTTCGATCTCGCGTTTGATGGCGTCGGCGGAAAGGCCGCCTTCGTTGAAGTGAACCTTGCTGGCTAGCACGACGCTCTCGCGAGCGATACCCAGATTGCGCAGGGCGGCGCCTATGTACTCTTCGCTCGTGCCAAAGCTGTAGCAGTTCGCGGTATCGATAAAGTTGATTCCGGTGTCGAGTGCGCGTTTGATGACGGCGCGTGTGTCGTCGGGTCCGATGGTCCACTGATGAAAGTCGGGGCTGGGTTCGCCAAAGCTCATGCCTCCCAGGCAGAGTTTAGAAACTTTGATGCCGGAATGGCCAAGGGTTGTGTACTGCATGCCATTCTCCTTGTTCTTGAGGGGATGGCTATAGCGTACGTTGATAGGTTGATAATGTATATTGCCTATATCAACTAGCTAGGTATACGGAATACATATGTAAAACGAAACGGACCGAATGGGGTTCTCCGTTGTGCACGAAGGAGCAAGCATGGAGCTGCGAACGCTGCGTTATTTTCTTGCTGTGGCCCGCGAGGAAAACATGACCGAAGCTGCTAACGTGCTACATGTGACGCAGCCCACGCTTTCGCGCCAGATAGCCGATCTTGAGCGCGAGCTGGGCGTGGAGCTGTTCGAGCGCACCAATCGATCATGTGTGCTCACGAGCGATGGCATGCGCCTGCGCCAGCGCGCCGAGGAGATCGTCTTGCTGATGGAACAGACCGAGCAAGAGTTGGCGGATCGGGAGCTCGGCATTGCGGGCGTTATCCGCATTGGCGCCGGCGAAACCAAATCGATACGGCTGGTGCTCGATGTTTTTGCGGAGCTGCATCGGAGTTATCCCGGAGTGACGATTGAGCTCTATACCGGTAACGCCGATGCGGTGGAGGAACGCTTGGAGCGTGGCCTGCTCGACTTTGCGTTGTTGCTGGAACCCGTTAACGTCGAGAAATACGAATGGATTCGCATGCCCGAGGCGGACCGAGTCGGTGCCGTTGTCGCTGCGAGCGGTCCATGGGGTGGCCGGGATGTGTTGACGCCTGCGGACGTGGCGAATATGCCACTGCTGGTGAGTTCGCGAACTCGAATCGAGCGCTGGACCTGGAAGCGTGGTCGAGCGGCGTCCTCAGCGTTGACGAGCTCAATATCGTGGGGCATTTCGATCTTATCGGCAATGCATCACATTTGGTGCGCTCGGGCGCCGCGTGTGCAGTTGGCATTGGAAGCTTACTGCAGGTAGATGAATGCAGCGACCTGCGTTTTATCCCATTTGAGCCGCCACTTACCATTGCGTCGTATCTGGTGTGGAAAAAATATCGCCTGCGTTCCCGCGCCTGTGAAGAGTTTCTGAACCGCTTGAATAGGATGTGACAAAGGGGCAGTCCCTTTGCCGCATTGATCTGAGAGTAGATGTTGATGATTCTATCGTTGGCCCCCATGGAGGGGATTACCGGGCATGTGTTCCGTCGCGTGCATGCGGAGTGCTTTGGCGCGCTCGATTGTTATTACACGCCGTTTTTGCCGCCGCCGCGGGTGGGAAACCGCTTTGGCGGCAAGGCGCTTAAGGAGATCGATCCTGCCAACAACCAGGGGCTCAACGTAGTGCCTCAGCTGATGTCCAAGAATGCGGACGAGTTTGTGTGGGCGGCGCAAGTGCTTGCGACATGGGCTACCGCGAGGTCAATCTCAACCTTGGCTGCCCCTCGGGGACGGTTGTTGCCAAGGGCAAAGGATCGGGCTTTTTGCGCAACTTGGACGAGCTTGAGGTGTTCTTGAGTGACGTGTGTGAGCGCTCTCCGCTGCCGGTATCGGTCAAGACCAGGTTGGGGTTGGAGAGCGACGACGAATACGAGCGCGTGCTCGATCTATATTGCCGCATGCCGCTGGCAGAGCTGATCGTGCATCCGCGCGTGCAGAAGGACCGTTATGCGGCTCGCCGCGCAAAGAGTTTTATGGCGAGACGCTGGATCGTGCGCCGTTCCCGGTCGCCTACAACGGCGATATTTTTGATCTTGAGGATATGGACGCGCTGGTGGAGGCCTATCCCGGCACGCGCCATGTGATGTTGGGGCGTGGCCTGCTCGCGAATCCCGCTCTGGCTCGCATGGTCAACGGCGGCCTTGCTGCCACGGCAGCCGAACTGCAGCGTTTCCACGACACGCTGTTTGCGGCCTATGCAGAAGAGATTGGCGGTAACGCGGTCTTTCGTATGAAGGAGTGGTGGTTCTACGCCAAGTGCGCTTTCGCCGACCCCACTACCGTTCACAAGCTCGTACGTAAGACCAAAAAGGTCGACGAATACCGCGCCGCCGTCGAGCGCGTCTTCCGCGAGCAGCCACTTGCGCCCATAGCCCGCTTCCACGGCTAGCTAGTCATTGGGGACGTTCTTTAACGACTAGTCGTTTAAGAACGTCCATTACAGTCGAAATTGTCAGCCCGGGCCGTCTCGGGCTACGATTGAGGCGCGCCCAGAACGGGCCGCCGACCGG
>ENA-OQEB01000494-OQEB01000494.1-human-gut-metagenome-genome-assembly--contig:-NODE-494-length-16199-cov-2.033910_pt1 | contig 16199 bp, 13 predicted proteins | sample MGYA00242787_ERZ504619 | MGnify/ENA primary metagenome ERZ504619 (study PRJEB26092, sample SAMD00036317) | human gut metagenome | host: Homo sapiens | study: EMG produced TPA metagenomics assembly of... | reverse complement strand
CCACCTCGGGGCAAGAGGTGGAGCATGTAACTGCCCACTTAGGTATGAGAGGGCGGAAAGCAAATGTAGAGAAAGAAATAATAAACATTATACATTCATTTATTAAAAAAAGAGAGAGATTTATGGAAAAAAGACTCATGACGTTTATTGCCTGCCTTTTCCTCAGTCTGGGAATGGCACTGGCACAAACTCAAGTTTCCGGTACTATCACCTCTTCTGAAGATGGAAGCCCAGTTATCGGCGCATCCATCAAGGTTGCTGGCACTAATACCGGTACTGTTACCGACGTAGATGGTAACTTCTCATTGAATGCTCCAGCCGGAGCTAAGTTGGAAATCACATACCTCGGTATGGTTCCAAAGACTGTAAAGGCAGACAAGAAGATGAAGATTGTATTGGATGCCGATGACAAGACCCTCGACGAGGTCGTAGTAACCGCTATGGGTATTTCTCGTGATAAGAAGGCCCTGGGTTATGCTTCTCAGAAGTTGGGTGCTGAAGATCTGAACATTGCTTGGTACTAGCTCTTTGGCTAGCGCTATGAGGGTAAGTTGACTGGTGTGACATCCGTCAGTCTTCTGGTGCTCCAGGTGCTTCTTCTCAAATTGTCATCCGTGGTGCCCGCTCATTCTCAGGCGATAACACTCCTCTTTACGTGGTAGATGGTATGCCTATTGCTTCTTCTGCAGACTATGATACTGGTGATTCTGTTACTGGTGCAGATAAAGCAAACCGTTCTATTGATATTAACCCTGATGATATCGAGAGCATCGACGTATTGAAGGGTCAGGCAGCTTCTGCCCTCTATGGTATCCGTGCATCTAATGGTGTCATCATTATTACCACCAAGCGTGGCAAGGCAAATGGTGGCCGTCCTCAGATTACTTTCTCTACCGACTTGAGTGCTCAGACTGTCAGCAAGAAGTTCGAGCATCAGGATATTTATGCCCAGGGTAATGGTATTGATGCATACAATCCATCATCTTCTATGTCTTGGGGTCCTAAGATTGCTGATTTGGCCAACGATGCTACTTATGGTGGTAATACCGACAATGCTTATACTCAGAAATATGGCAAGCACGAGTATGTACTACAACCCTAAGTATGCAGCTGCAGGTCTTGACGGTTGGGCTACTCCACAGATTTATGACAATGTAGGTGATTTCTTCAATACAGGTTTCACCCAGAATTCTAACTTGGGTATTTCACAGAAGAATGGCAACATGGCTTATTCTTTCGGTATTGGTGATACATATCAGAAAGGTATCATCCCTTCTACTGGTATGATGCGTACAACCGCACGTGGTGCTGTTGATTTCGAAATCAACAAACAGTGGAAGACAGGTTTCTCTGCCAACTACAGCTCTACCAAGATTACATCTGCTCCAGGTGCCAACAGCGGTATTATGAACGTAGTTATTCTGCTCCTTCTGAGTACAATCTGAAGGGCACTCCTACTCATAAGCCAAACGACCCTACAAGTCAGATCTTGTTCCGTTCTACCTCATTCAACAACCCATATTGGTGGAAGGATAACAATGAATTCAGGCAGCATACCAACCGTGTATTCGGTAATGCTTATCTTGAGTATCGTCCTAACTTCGGCTGGGATACAGAGCGTTACAACCTGGTAATCCGTGAGCAGGCTGGTCTTGATGTTTACACCACTAACAATAGTGATGTATATGAAAAGGGATCAGCACAGAATACTGGTGGCGAGATTGAAAACTATGGTATTCAGCACAATATCTTCAACAACCTCTTCACTGCCAACTTCACTGCTAAGTTGGGTGCAGACAGTGCGTGGGATTTCGGTGCATTGCTCGGTTCTGAGTTCAATCATGACTATCAGCGTGTCTGGGATTACGATGGAACTAACTTCCTGTTCTATGGTCAGCCTACTATGACCAATACCACTGTTAAGCCATCGACAGTGGAATATAAGGCTCAGGAGCGTACCGTAGGTTTCTTCGGCCAGTTGTCTTTGAGCTATGCTAATCAGGTTTATCTTACAGTGACAGGTCGTAACGATATCGTTTCTACCATGCCTCGCAACAACCGTAGCTTCTTCTATCCATCTGTATCACTCGGCTGGATTTTCACAGAGCTTCCTGCTTGAAGGATAATCACATCCTCTCTTATGGTAAGCTTCGTGCTTCTTTCGCTCAGGTAGGTCAGGCAGGTCACTACTATGCTAACTATTACTATGTTCCAGGTTATGGTAGCGGTATGTATGGTCTCACTCCTATCAGTTATGCTATCAACGGCGTAAGCTCTTATGTGCCTTACTACGTGAAGTATGACCCTAACCTGAAGCCACAGAACACCGTGAACTGGGAGTTCGGTGCAGACTTGAACTTCTTCGACAATCGTGTTCGCTTGGAATATACAGCCAGCTATCAGGATATCAAGGATCAGATTTTCGATGTTCCTACAGCAGGTTCTACAGGTTATCAGTACCTCCGTACCAATGCCGGCGAGATGACCACATGGTCTCATGAGTTTGCCATCAACGCAAGCATCATCCAGACCAGAGATTGGGATTTGGATCTTGGTGTTAACTTCACCAAGCTGACCAACAAGGTTAAGTCTTTGGCTGATGGCGTAGAGAGTATCATGCTGGGTGGTTTCGTAGAGCCACAGGTACGTGCTCAGGCAGGTTACACCTATCCAAACATCTATGGTGTTGCATTCCAGCGCGATGAGCAGGGACGCCTCTTGCTTCAGGAGGGTCTTCCTGTCGGTACTGCCGGTAGCCAGAACCTGGGTGAGTGTACACCTGATTTCAATATGGGCTTCAACCTGAAGGCTCGCTGGAAGCGCTTGTCTTTGAGTGCAACCATGGATTGGCAGAAGGGTGGCAAGATGTATAACGGTACACTCTTGACAATGAACTACTTCGGTGCAACCAAGGAGTCTATCCCATACCACGAGGGTACTATGGTAGCTGAGGGTATTGATATTGCAACAGGTCAGCCTAATACAGTAGAGGTAAGCAAGCAGGAATACTGGATGGCTTACAATGATATAACAGAAGCAGGTATCTACGATCGTAGTTTCCTGAAGCTCCGCGATGTAACCTTGAGCTATCAGCTTCCTAAGTTTGCTGGCATCGACATCTCTGTATATGGTTTCGCACGCAACGTGCTTCTCTGGTCAAAGATGAAGGGTCTGGATCCCGAGTCTTCTCAGGGTAATGGTAATATGAGTGGTGCTTTCGAGCGTTTCTCTGTGCCAAATACTTCAAGCTTCGGTGGTGGTTTCAAGATTACATTCTAATCGGCTGACCCACCTCGGAATCATTTAAAGTATCAATATTAATAAAGGATAAAACAATGATGAATTTTAAGAATATATTAGGCATCTTGGCTATCTCTGCAGTTTCTATGATGACTGTATCTTGCTCAGAGGATACCATGGACAGAATCAACAAAGACGAGGCTCACCCAGGTGAAAGCGTCGTTTCTGCCAAGTTCCAGCTCACGGATGCCATCGTTTCTAGTGTTTTCACTACTAACACAGGTAGCTTCGCCTGGTATGTTGCTTCTTATACTGAGCAGATCTTGGGTACAGGTAACAACCAGCTTAAGAATGCAGAGCTTCGCAGCTTCAATGAGATTGCTGCTGCTTCTACTTTCGATAATGAGTGGAACGGTACTTATCTTAACCTCAACAACATTCAGCAGATGATTGCTAAGTGTGAAGAGGGTGGCAATAGTGCAGGACAGCTTGATATCAAGGCAATGGGTCAGGTTTTGGCTGCTTACGATTGGGGAATCATGACCGACTTGTTTGGTAACATTCCTTGTTCTGAGGCTTTCAAGGCATCTGCTCCTAAGCTCGATTCTCAGGAAGATATCTACAAGCACATCCTGGAATTGTTGGATGCTGCCAAGAGTAACCTGGATCAGGCTATTGCCGGCAAGATGAAGAATGCAGATAAATACGATGTCTTGTTCGATGGCGACTTGACTAAGTGGCGTGGACTTGCTCATGCTTTGAAGGCTCGCTATCTCTTGCATGAGGCTGGTCGTGCTGCCGACAAAAATGCACAGTATGCTCAGATTCTGGAAGAGGCTAATGCTGCTGTAGCTGATGGCTTCGATGGCGCTAACCTGAATATCTTCGATGCAACAACCAGATTGATGCATGGTCTGCTTACTGGTATAGCCGTGAGTATAGTGCATCATCCAAGACTGTTGATGACTTGATGGTAGCTCGTCAGGACCACGTGAGGAAATCTATAATTATAATGGTGCAGACTATTATGGTGCTCCTAGTCAGTTGGGCTTGATGACTCCTGGTGACAAGAATGCAGCTGGTGCAACCAGTGCTACCAATTTTCCTCTCTGGTTCTTGAATGGTATGAGCGGAGTCAAGATTCCTAGCCATTTGATGAGCAAGTCTGAGCTTTACTTCATCATCGCAGAGGTAAAGGCTCGCTTGGGGCAGGATGCCAAGGCTGATTTCGAGACTGCAGTCAAGGCTTCTCTTGAAGACTATGCTACTGTAGGTGCTACAGAATTCAGCGCAGAGGATGTTGCTGCTTATCTTGCTGGCGAGACTGCTGCTAAGTTTGCAGCAAATCCATTGAGCGAGATTCTGGTTCAGAAGTATATCGCCCAGACTCGTGACGAGCAGTTGGAGACCTTCAACGATATTCGCCGTTGCAACTATCTTGATGGCAGCTATCCTGTAGCAATGACCAATCCTAACAATACTCAGGCTGGTCAGAACCGTTTCCCACTTCGTTTGCCTTATGGTTCAAGCGATGTTCTTTCTAATCCAAATGTGAAAGCAGCATTTGGTGAGGGTAATGATGCAGGTAAGTATATCTTCACAGAGAATGTATGGTGGGCTGGCGGTAACCGCTAATCCCCCATCCTCAAAGATACATATATAATATAAGGTGTGCCCACCGTGCCGCTCCATCCATCGAGCTGCCGTGGGCACACCTTTTATTTTGTCTTTAGCTAGAGTGGGCTAGAAGTCTACATCGTAGCCACTCTTCTCCACTGGGGGGTATCCACCGTGAATGTGGCATTGTTGTCGTTGCTAAATAGCTTGCCTGTGTAGGTGGTTTTCTTGCCCTTTACCAAGTGGACATCATCAAAGCTGAGTGACCTTACTACCTTTCCATCCTTGTTTTTGGTTATTGCAGATACCTGAATGTTTTTCAAGTCTGCTTCCTTGAGGAAAACATAGGTGGTGAAGAACAAAGTCTTGGTTTGGTATTTCTTTGCATCTATCGGAATAATGCGAGTGACGGGCGTTTCCTCTTTGCATGTGCCTGTAGAGGGATTAAATACCGTGCCGCAGCCACTCTTTATCTCGATCTCCTCACTAGCCACGTATAATGGCGTGTATTCAGTGGCTTGCAATATGAGGGCGCTCACTCCACGTGTCATCGCAGTGCTGAACGACTGCTCACTGACGCTACTCTTCACCGTGATGTCCTTGTAGGCGTAAACCATGTCCGTGGGACTATCGTCGGGGAAATGAACTTCGGAGCAAGACTTGATGTCGATGTGCTTGTCGGACTTCAGATTGATGTTGGCAGCCACCGCTACTAGGTGATAATCGCCGCAGGCACCTGCATGGCTACCTTGCCGAAATCTTCTCCTAGGCTATCTTGGCGGATGATATACCTGCACCAGCTTCTTTGTCCACCGGTATGAGGGCCACTTGCAGTTCGCTAAAAGCATGGCAGGCTTGGAGGGCTGTGCCGCTGTTGGCGCGAGTCCTGCCACCTATATCGCTCATCGACTGCTCGAAAAAGGTGAGGCTTATAGAGGTGTTAGTTACCTGTGGTGTGCTTTCGCCCATCACGCTTTCTTGAGTGCAGCTTACCAGTGTGGCAGCTGCAAAGGTCACGATAAGACCCTGATGCCATGCTTTCTTCATTTATTTTGATTTTAATAGTTCATGATGCAAATATAAGAAGATAATTCTTTTGTCGGTATGCTATTACGTTGATATTTAAACTTTTATAACGTAAAATGATATAATGTGTAGAAAATAAAGGGCGATGTAGCTGTCTGATGTGCTACATCGCCCTTTGGGATTTTATTGATTTACGCTAGAAGAAACATTGTTCTTCTCATAATATGCTTTGTATTCCTCACCGCCAAACTTCAAGCCGAGGTCCTCGCCTGCGATACCATCGCAGAAGCCTTATATGCCACTTGCGCTTGTAGTCCTTGTCGAAGAGGTTAGGTACCTGACCCTTGAGCCAGTACTCATGCTCTGCCTCGTTATCAGACAAGCTCCAGATGGTGATACCGCTCTGCTGGGCCTCTGGCACGTTCGCCTTGTAAGACTCTACAATCATGCGGTAGCAGTCGCTCTGTGCCTTATACTGGTTGCTAGATGGAGAACCAGTGCCCAATGAGAGGTCGAGCTCGGTGACACGTACCAACTTTCCTGTGGCAGCCATCGTCTTGAACATAGCGTCTACCTTCTCCTTGAGGGCAGCGATATTCTCTGCATTCTTCTCTGCGTCGTCGCTGCAAGAGAGGGTGATGTGCATCTGGGTGCCGATACCGTCTACGATAGGAGAACCATTCTTCTGGTCGATGTCCTTGACGAAGTTGACGAGGGCTTCGAGCTTCTTAGGAGAGGTCTCCAAGTTGTAGTCGTTGACGAAGAGCTTGGTCTCTGCTGGCAGGTACTTGCGAGCCAACTGGAATGCCTTGACGTGATAGTCTGGCACGTAGTAGCCCAATACCAGTGGTTGTTGCCCCAGTTGAGAATCAAACCATCTGTCTCAGACTCCTCAGGTGCTGCATCATACTTGGTGGTGCCGTTGTCGTCCCAGTTTCCACCGAATACGCCATCGTCCAGACCACGGAACTTGCAGTCGCCATCACTGATAGGCTCATTCACTACGTCATAGCCGTAAGGGGTAACGCCTTTCTCCTTCAAGTGATTAGCCACGCCGCTTACCCAAGCATCCATTGCGCCTTCGAGAGCTGCCTGCTTCTCGGCTGGAGTCTTCAGTACATAGTACATCTTGCTGCCGCCTGCACGACTGCTTCTTGCCTTGTGAGCACGAGAGGTGCGGAAGATGGTCTCTCTTGCACCTGCAGCGGTACCCTGATCTTTGGCAAGGCCGAATTTGATATTGTCTACATAATAGGTAGCACCCACCTTACCGAAGTTAAGGATGATGCGGTTTGCATCTTCTGGGGTAGGAGTAAACTCATACTGACACTTGGTCCAGTCCTTTCCAATAGCAAAGGTGTTGTATCCGCCCTGTGATTGATATGTGGTGCTGTTCTGATACTGGAACTGCAATTCACCTGCGGTAGAGGTAGACTTTGCATAGAACTGAATGATGTACTTCTTGCCTGCCTGCAAAGCATCGTCGAAGGTGTAAGCGCACTGAGCCTCCCAAGCGTTGCCGTCGCCCTTGTTCTTCAATGCCAAGCTATAGTTGCCTTGGTAGCCTGTGCCTTCTACAGCCTCGACGCTTTCCTTGTTGCTGCCCCAAGAGCCCCAGTTGCCAGCTGTGCCGCCCTCAAAGTCGTATGAGTCGCCAGCCATAACATTCTCCATTGGGTCTTCTTGCTTCAATCCAAACTGTATGTCGTCGATGATGTAAGTGCCGCCCACCTTACCAAAGTTGATGATGATACGGTTGGCATCTTCTGGAGTAGGAGTGAACTCATACTCACATTTAGTCCAGCTAGTGCCGATATTGAAGGTGTTGTATCCGCCTTGTGACTGATATGTAGTACCATTCTGATACTGGAATTGCAATTGACCAGCAGAGGATGAAGACTTAGCATAGAACTGGATTACGTAAGTCTTGCCCTGCTCGAAGAATTCGCTGAATGTGTAGGCGCACTGAGCCTCCCAAGCGTTTCCATCGCCTTTGTTCTTCAATACAAGGGCAGCCGAGCCATCTTTACCGGCTTCTGCTACAACCTCTGCGCTCTCCTTGTTGCTACCCCAAGAACCCCAACCGCCGGTGGTTCCACCATTGAAGTTGGATGCGTCGCCTTGGAGCACATTGGCTATCTCGCCTTCGCTCTCCACTACGAGGTAGGGGCGATGAGTGATTTGAGATAGCTCTGGTTCTGCTGGGTGTGCCAGAAGAAGTTGTGGCCATAGAGTTTCATTCCCTCTGGCATAGCGTCGATGAGCTGTCTACCGTGGCAAAGTTGATGGTGCCGCTGTTACCTAGCATAGCATCACCCTTCATAGCGTTGCCAGGGGTAAACATTTGGTAGTTGGCATTGGCCAGGTCGCCTTCGCCGTTGGCATTGCTTACGTACATATCTGCGCCCATACCGATACCTATGGCCATGTTAGGGGTGTACTGGCTGGCATAGTCCTTGATATTGTCGTAGTTGGCGATAACCTCCTTCACGGCAAGCGGAATGTCGGCTGCTGTCACATCGGCGTGGTCGGCAGGCTTGCCCCACTGCATGATTTGGTCGTCGCAACCAGTGAGTAGCATCGCTGATGCTACTACTGGTATCATTATCTTTGTGATTTTCATCATTGTTTCTCTTTTAAAGATTAATAAATCTGATACCTTCTCTCAGGGCTCCCTTAGAAGTCGGAGATGGTGATGGCTGTGTAGGCACGATGCGGAAGTTATCCAAGTAGATCTTCTTGTTGAAGAGCTGTGATGGATAGTCTGGATCTTCTGCATCCTTATCCCACTTCAAGTCTGGGTTGCAGAACAAGATACCGAAGTTCTTGTAGCTGCCGCCATTCTTGTCGTCGATGACGTTCTGGAATGACCATGTAAACTCAGTGTTGGTGTAGTTACCGAACGCTGTGAGTGGGATGGTGATGGTCTGCCATCTTTCGCCTGTGGTGAATGGCTTGTTCTTGCCTGTCTCACGGTCGAGCCATGGCACCCATGCGTATGCCTGGTTGAGATAGTCCTTGTTATAGACTGTGCAACCTGAGCCATAACCATAGTTGGAGAGGTTGTTCTGCAGAGTAATCTCTATCTGACCGCTCAAGTCCCATTCCTCTGGGCAATATACATCAAACTGGAGAGCCACGGAGTCGAGTGGAGTAGTGCCAGGGATGAATTGAGTCATGCGGCTCCAGTCATCATCAGCATTGTCATTGCCTGCTGTCCAGAAGCCTTGATGCTGGCTACACCTGCCTTCACTCCGTCTGGATTCTCATTGAGGTAGCTATCTGGGATAATCTGTACTACCTTGCCACGACCAGAGTTCAAAGGATCGTCTACCAAATCCTCTGCCTTGAAGGTGGCACTCCACCCGCCCTGTGCGCCTTTGCCATCAAAGTTGATGACGTAGCAGTCGTTGTTGTTGAAGTAAGCTGGAGATTTGGCTGTACCATTGGCTCCCTCGGTAGTGATGCTACCGCTTACATCAGCTACACCGCTAGGCATAGTAAAGGTGATCCATTCGCCGTCTTCCTCATCATTCACGATGCCATCTGTTATCTCTGTTCCATCAGGAAGGGTAACCTTGGTGGTTCCATCGAGATTGGCACCTGTAATCTTGACGGTCTCGCCTGCTTGTGGCAGGGTGTTGTCGATGCTGGAGATAACAGGGGCAGAAGCACGGATGGTAAACTTGTAAGTAGTCTCTGTGTTGTCCTTCACAAAGCGAATGGTGTTGCGTACGCTCTCATCAGCCTTGCTCACAGGAGTCTTGCTGTTGAGGGTTACCCAGATGTTATTATCTGTCATCAACGCATTGTTGAAGTAGGTCTCATAACCATTTACGTAGATCTTCTTCAGTCCAGAGAAGCCTGAACCTTCGATGCGGAGGGTCTGTCCCAAGCGAGCGAACTCTACCTCTCGGTCGTAGTTGCCATCTTCTGCCTTGGTATCCTCTAGGAAAATCTTGTTGATGGTCATGGTGGCAGATTGGTTGTCATCGTCGTCGCTACATGCTGTGAGCGATGGGACGAGGGCGAGCAACATCAAGGGGAGTAATCCCTTGAGTGCCTTCTCTACCTTATTATATATATATCTTTTCATGATCTTAATCGTTTTATTATCTGTTAATGATATTCACTCTGTTTGACTTATAGGGATTAGTCGAAGAGGGTGGCCTCGTCAATCTCACGCTCGCCAAACTCATACTTCACTGTCTTGATATTACCGTTGGCATCGGTCTTCAAGTTAGGGTTCTTGGTCTGGTCGGTATCAGCCATAGGCAATGTCAGGCTCTTGGCTGTTGCTGTAGCCACACCTGCACCTGGAGCAACATATTCCTTGCTTCTCTTGTATTCGTGGGTGCTGCTATCAAAGTAGCTGGCATTGCGGCTTTGGCCATTGCAGTAGTTAACCACCTCTTGCTGCTGATAGTAACCACGGCGTACGAGATAGTACCAATACAAACCCTCGAAGGCGAACTCTACACGGTTCTCGTGGCGGAGGTCCTCGTAACTAATCTTGCTCTTCTCTGGCATACCAGCACGCTTGCGGATGGCATTGAAGTATTTCAAAGCATCGGCATCGGTAGTGCTCTCGTTGTTGCCAAGTATAGCCTCTGCATAGTTGAGGTAAACCTCGGCAAGGCGCATCATATAGGTATTGATACCAGAGTTGTTTGGCACACTGAAGCCATTCACCTTCTTAGTACCGATGACATACTTCTTGACGTTGGCACCTGGCTGCCTGGGCTTTCGGTTATACCGTAGATGTATGGATCTGATGGGTCAGCGCTCAGCTCTGGGTATTCCTCACCATAGAAAGCTACTGAGTTGTGGCGACGTTTGGTATCCACCATTCCCTTGGTTCCGAGGTTGTCGTCATCATAGTCGGAGAACTCTTCCCAGAGGTCGTAAGAGCAGTAAGTGGCTCCACCCCAAGCATTGGTATCACCAACCATGGTGCTCCAAGCCAGGAAGCGGGTCATGCTCTGTCCTGCACCACCTGCGCCATCACCCTTGATGAACTGAAGCTGGAACATAGCCTCGGCGTTGTTGTTGATGTTGCTGTAGCTCCAGAGGTCATCGTAGTTGTCGAGAAGCTTGTAGCTGCTCTCCTTGATCACCTTGAGGGCTGCTTTCTTTGCCAAGTCGAGATAGTACTCATTGCGAGTGCCACGGTTGAAGTCGGTGGCGATGTTGGTGCCATCGTAAGCTCCACTGGTGGTCAAACCAGCCATAGAGAGGTAGAGACGGCTCAACATACCGTATGCGGTGTACTTGTTGACACGTCCTGCCTGTCCCTGAGTGGCAGGGAGATGCTTGGCAGCATACTCCATATCACGGATGGCGAACTCAATCACATCCTCACGAGGCTGTGCTGGAACCACATAGTTGTTTACCATGTCTGCGGTGTTGGTATAGATAATACCGCATCCCCAGAGGGTTCCGATGTACCAGTATGCTAAACCACGCATGAAGCGGGCCTCGGCTATACCCTGTATCTTGGCGGTCTCGCTCACGCCAGATGTACACTTGGTGAGGAGGTTGTTGATGGTGTTGTTGCTCTGTGATACCACGGAGTAGAGTGACCCCCATGCCTCGCTCAATCCCTGTGAGAGTGAGTTCTCAGTGAAGTTGGTATAAGGTAGATGTAGTTGGAGTATTGTGCCGTGATGTTATTGGCACGTCCATCGCCCATACCATAATAGAACTTATCGTTGAAGTCGAACCACACGTAGTTGTAGAGTGGGTAAGTGGCAGATTCTACTGCGTTATCAGAGTCATAGTAGTTGTCTGGGCTCAACTGATAAGTGTTCTTTTGCTTCAAGAAGTCTTCCGCACAACTGCTGAACGAAAGGACGCCTGCCAAAGCTGCTGTATATAATAATATCTTTTTCATATTGTAGTCTCCTTTCTTATCATTAGAATGTTACATTCAAGCCGAAGGTGTAGATGCGTGGTGAAGGATAGCGACCATAGTCAATACCATTCATCAAGGCATTGCCCCAAAGGCTACCTACCTCAGGATCGTAGCCATCATACTTGGTCCAAGTATGTACGTTCTGGAGGTTGCAGTAAATCTTCACGTTGGACAAGTAGATGTGCTTGAGCCAGGTACGTGGCAATGTGTAAGAGAGTGAGATGTTTTGCAGACGGATGTATGAACCATCTTCTACGTATGCATCGCTCACACGGTCGTTGCGGTTGCTACGCTTGAGGTGTAGAGGCGAGGCTGGATAGTCTCTGGGTTGGTAACGTGATAGTTACGATAGTCGTCTGGACCATTAGGGTCTATCTTCTCTACTCGTGCATAGTTCATCACGGTCTTCAGGAGGTTAGAGGTAGAACCTGAAACTTCCAAGCTGCGGCGACCGTAGTTGAGTATCTTGTTGCCGTAAGAGCCACTGAACTGGATGGTCAAGTCGAAGCCCTTATAAGAGAAGGTATTGCCCAAACCCCAAGTAAACTTAGCTCAGGATTGCCGATGAAGGTCTGGTCGTCGTTGTTGATGACACCATCGCCATTGAGGTCTGCGAAGATATAGTCGCCTAGCCATGTTCCATTCTCTGCTATCTTGCTACCCTCAGGTATAGCTACTTGCTTCACGTTGCCGTCCTTATCCTTATAATAGAAGTCCTCTGGCTTGTCGAAACGACCGATAACCTTGTAGCCCCAGAACTGTCCGATAGGCTGACCTACGATGGTATTGGTAACGGTAGCTGTCTCAGAACCAATCTGGAGAGTCTTAGGCAGAGTACCAGTGGCGGTATCGAGAGAAACCACCTTGTTGCGGTTCAGGGAGAGTACGGCATTGGTGCGCCAAGAGAATCCCTTAGCCTCGATATTGTCGGTGTTCAAGGTAAACTCAAGACCGGTGTTGCGCAAGCTACCGATGTTACCCCAAGGGTTGCTAGCTACACCATAGCCAGAACCGGCACCAGAGCCCAAGAAGGCAGGAAGGTCGAGCTTCAAGAGCAAGTCCTTGGTCTTCTTATAGTACCAGTCGGCGATAAACTCGATGCGACCGTTAAAGAGGCTGAGGTCGATACCTACGTTGGTAGAGTAGGTGGTCTCCCACTTCAAGTTAGGTTGGCATTGTTAGCGTTCAGTACACCTACGCCCCAAGGAGTGGTATAAGTAGCGAGCAGGGCGGTATAAGCCCAGTCTTCTACGTTCTGGTTACCTGTGGCACCCCAACCCAAGCGAAGCTTCAAGTTGCTGATGACGTTATTGTCCTTCAAGAAACTCTCGTTGCTAACACGCCATGCAAAGGCAGCTGATGGGAACCAACCCCAGCGATGACCCTCGGCAAACTTGCTACTACCATCACGGCGGATAGTGGCAGTCAAGAGATAGCGATCGTCGAAGCTATAGAAGGCACGACCGAAGTATGAGAACAAGGCTGTGTTGTTCTGATAACCAGTGGCGCGGCTGTCGGCGTAGCTACCTGCAGAGATGTCGGTGGCAGAATTGGAAAGGTAACCTGTGGTAGAACCCACTTGATTCTCCCAGTGGTTGTGGCTCATCTCCTGACCTACCATGATGTTCATGTTGTGCTTGCCAAAGGTGTTGGCGTATGTGAGGATGTTGCGCCAAGACCAATACTTAGAGTTGATCTTGGTCCATCTACCTGAACGAACATCATTGGTCTTTACACCAAACTGATAGTCTGGCTGATAATAATAATAGTTGTTGAAGTTATAATCAGCCGAAAGCTCTGTCTTGAAAGTCAAGCCCTTGATGAGGGTCGCCTCCAAGTAAGTATTGACACGGAAGTTGGTCTTCTTGTTGTGATTGTCGGTAATCTCAGCAAGAGCCACAGGGTTGTCTGGCATCCACTGGTCATCAGGACCGTCGTACTTGCCTCAGGGTTGCGTACGGCTACAGATGGCTGAGATGTCAGCGCAGTCATAATAATATTATAGGTGGAAGAAGTCTGCTGCTTGCTGTCGGCAAGAGAGAAGTTGATGCCGCCCTTGAGCCACTTCTTGATTTGAGCGTCTACGTTACCACGGAGTGTCTGGCGCTTGAATCCAGAACCGATGGCAATACCATCCTGATCCAGATAGCCTGCGCTGATGGCGTAGGTGATGTCCTTGTTACCACCGCTCATGCTTACGTTGTGGCTAGTCATGAGACGCCTTGCGATACAATTCATCCTGCCAGTCAGTACCTTTGCCCATCAAGTCGCCACGAATCCATGTGCTGGATGCTGGCTTGATCTGAGCATCAGTGATGTCCTTGTAGTGCTGTGCATACTCACGGAGGTTCATCACGTCGAGTTTGCCAGGCATAGCCTGCCATCTACGTAACCATCGTATGTGATGTTAGCCTCACCACTCTGACCACGCTTGGTGGTAATCATGATGACACCATTGGATGCACGCGAACCATAGATAGCGGTAGCAGAGGCATCCTTCAAGATGTCCATGCTCACGATATCACTAGGGTTGATAAGGGAAAGTGGATTGGAGTTGCCATCGTCGCTACCTGCTGAGTCGATAATGACACCATCGATAACGAAGATAGGCTGTGATGTGGCATTGAGTGAGTTCGTACCACGGATGCGGATGGTGTTGCTACCACCAGGAGTACCTGTGTTGGCCTGGATCTGCACACCGGCAGCACGACCCTGGAGAACCTGGTCGATACTGGTGGCTACAGACTTCTCAATGGCTTTCTCGCCAACAGAAGCAACAGAACCCGTTAAGTCGGCACGTTTCATCTGACCGTAACCTACCACTACCACCTCGCTCAGAGCCTGAGCGTCGGCGATCAGCGTTACGTCAATAGGGCCGTTGCCTACCTTCACTTCTTTATCTTTATAGCCAAGATAAGAGATTTGAAGGGTTGCCCCCTTAGCCGCCTTAAGTACAAAGTTACCGTCTAGGTCAGTAACTGTTGCCACATTAGGCGAACCTTTCACACGAACTGTCGCTCCGATGACTGGGCCATCCTCAGCGACGACTGTACCTTTGATCTGATTGCCTTGAGCGAAGATCCCCCACTAGGAAGAGCATCAACACAAATAGCAATGACAGGTACTTTAAAGCATTACCTGCATGTCTCATGATTAATTGGTTTAATTAATTGGTTTATTATTTTGTTGTTTATTCTTTTGCTAATTGGTTTCGGTTGCAAAGTTATATTTTTATTTCTTAAGTGCCGTTAACTTATGTAGCATCGGTGTTTCTGTTTGTTTCATCTCGTAACAAATGAGTGGTATTAGACATAAAAAGGGGGAATATGCAACGCCATATCCCCCTTTTTTGTTTCAAAAACGCATTGTTTACACCTTATTATATATAAGTTGTTTTGTCTATTCTATTTCCATTTTGGAGAACGTCTGAAAATATTTCAGACAAACGTTTCTCCACTCCTTGGCGTTCTCCAACTGCACATTGAGCAGTGAGTCGGTCATTTGCCATTCCGCCTCATGGCCTTTCATGTATGGTTTGGCACTGGTATGCCAGTAGTCACGATAAACTTCTACCATGGATACACCCATGTTGTATTTCATGTTGAGTTCTTCCCACAGGGTACTGCCAGACTTCATCTTGTAGGTCCAAGGTACATGATGGAACCAAAGCAAGTATTCCTCTGGACAGGTTTCGATGTTATCATATTGACTGCGATAAGGCTCTGGATATTGCCCCACGGCATCCGTGCCCTTGGATGAACGGTCGAATCCGATGCCTTGTGCATCTGCCTTGTGATAGTATACAGGGCACCATTCCAATGGGTAACTGGCGATGAAACCGTCTGGCTCCGGACCATAGTGGTGGTCGAACTTGAAGATGTGGTGCAAACCCAAAGGCATCATATAGTTGACGCAAGCTTCGCGCGAAGTCATCATCATCATCTCTACAGGTTTAGTGAATCGCTCGTCCTGGTTTTCGTAGGTCTGTACGAGCCATTCGTGAGCAATCTCTTCAGCTGTAAGTGACGGATTCCATGCCAATCGGCCAAAAGCATACCAGTTAGCCTGTGAGAACGGATGACCGCACCAGTTGGCATCATCACCGATATTGGCTACACCTGAGATTCCAACCAGTCTGTCTGGATTAACAAAGCCAAAGAATTCCTTCCACATAGGAGCGAGATAGGTGAGATGCTTTGACTGACCAAGATATTCCTGGGTAATCTGAAGTTCTGCTATCTGTGGAGTCTGTTTGATGTTGTCGAAGATAGGAGCGTATGGCTCACGAGGCTGGAAGTCGAGCGGACCATTCTTTGACTGCAAGATGACGTTGTCACGGAACTTGCCATCCATACCTTTGAATTCGCTGACAGCTTGCTTTACACGGTCTTCTCCCTTATGG
>ENA-OQEB01000493-OQEB01000493.1-human-gut-metagenome-genome-assembly--contig:-NODE-493-length-16238-cov-1.971138_pt1 | contig 16238 bp, 19 predicted proteins | sample MGYA00242787_ERZ504619 | MGnify/ENA primary metagenome ERZ504619 (study PRJEB26092, sample SAMD00036317) | human gut metagenome | host: Homo sapiens | study: EMG produced TPA metagenomics assembly of... | reverse complement strand
TATCAATATATTTATTTAACCTCGTTGTTTAATCTTCGTATTCAACAGTAGGAGCTTCGCCCCATAAGCTTTCTAGACCATAGAAACGACGAGCTTCTTCAGTGAAGATATGAGCAACGCAATTTCCAAAGTCTAATAATATCCATTCAGCATTTTGATATCCTTCTTTATGCAAGAATTCTTCACCAGCTTGAGTCATTTCATCTTCAATATTGTCAGCTATAGCACGAACTTGAGTTGCTGTAGTAGCACTACATACGATGAAATAATCAGTAGTAGTAGTTAAATCATGCATATTCATAATCATAATATCTAATGCTTTTTTATCACTAGCAGCTTTTGCTATTAATTGGCTTTTTTTCTTGAGAAGTTAAGGTCATATAAACACTTGCCTTTCTATAATAATTTATTTATGGTTATTCTTCAGCATCCTTGGTGGTATCTTCTGGAACTGGAGGGAACATATCATTTATTTCTTGTTCCACGCGGCATTATCTGGTACCCAATCGCCAGTTGGAGTGAGATTACCTGGAAGCATTTTAATTTTTATTTCTGTAGTGCTAAGAGTATCTAATAAATTTATCAGATTAGAGATATCTAAAATGTTAATATTAGTATCAATATTATTTTCCCAAATATCAAGAATTGTTGGCAATGTAGGAATTGTTTCCAAGGACATCATTTTTTCAAATAAAGCTTTGGCAAATTTTTGCTGACGTTGAATACGACCAATATCACCTAAATCATCATTGCGGAAGATGAGATATTGTTGAGACATATCGCCAGTTAAATGTTGATATCCTTGAGTGAGATGGACGGAAGTGCCACTTACAGGGTCTTCATAATCCATATTATTTTCTACATATAAATTAATTCCACCAATAGTATCTACAAATTTAGCTATACTTTTACGGTCTAAAGCTACATATTGAGTTATTGGTATATTTAATAATTGGGAAACAGTATTAACTGTCAAAGGTGCACCACCATAATAATAAGTGAAGCTGAGATATTCTGGGTCTTTGCGACCATCTATAGAGGTCTTGATTGTTCTAGGTAGAGATAAGAAACGTATTTCCCCATTAGTATGATCCATGCTTACAAGCATGAGAGCATCTGCATAACGACCAGATTCAGCAATACCTTCAACAGGTTTATCATCTATACCAATGAATAAAATATTAGTGTAATTTTCAAAACGTTTATCAGTGAATTGCGGTGGAATAGGTGGTTTTTGTGGTTTGCTAGGATGTGCTTCTTGGTATTGAGCATATTTAAAACTACCCCAAGAATAAATTTCAGAAATTACAATATATGAGCCATATACAATACTAGATAAAAGTATAAGTACAAGCAATAAACGACCAAGGCGTATACGTTTAATAAGTGGCTTTTTCGTTTTTCTATTCGTAGTTTTTGTTGAAGTTTTAATCTTTTTTGGGGGCATATTATAATTCTCGTTGGAGGAGAATTTCATTACGCGCAGCTACTGTATATGGGTGAATAGTATGTCCTTTACGCATAATAAATAATATGGATTGGTTAAAAGCACTTATCATAACAGTATCAAGGTCTTGTGTCATGGCTTGTTTGCGAAGTTTATCTAAGCCTTCAAATTTACGATGAGGTTCTATCATATCGGCAAGATAAACTATTTTGTCGAGTTTAGACATATTAGCTCCGCCAACAGTATGAGAAGCGATAGCTTTTAAAATAGCAGTATCATGAACATCATATTTTTCTTTAGCAATAGCAGTGCCGAGTGGGGCATGCATTAAAATAGGTAATTGACGGTCAATATCTGTAATATAGAGATGACGTTTTTCACATTCAGCAATTAAATCTTCGGTTGCAAACTCACGTGCACAATCGTGCAATAAGCCAGCAATAGCAGCTTGTTCTTCATCTACGCCAAATCGTTTTGCCAAGATGATGGCAGTATCCATTACCCCAAGACAATGAGCATAACGATTAGGTTTCAAATTTGATTGTAAAATAGTTTGCATTTGATTAATATCCACAAGAAACTCCTTCTTTATCCTAGATTAAAATAAATTTTATTAATGTAAATATTTATTTCTAAATATATTTTAATATATTTAGCTTAAAAATCAAATAGTTAAAATAAAAAAACTGCCAGTAAGGCAGTTTTCACTAAAGATATGAGTAATCAATAAGCCGAGTTTTGTTCCACTTGCGTGGTGATAATCATTTATCTGGACTTATAGTTACCTATAAGCTCTAGCGACACAACCCGGAAGGCTCAGCGGGCCACTTCATCCCTTCCCTATTCGGTCTTGCTCCATGTGGGGTTTACCTAGCCATACAGTCACCTGCATGCTGGTGCGCTCTTACCGCACCTTTCCACCCTTACCTGTATTCACAGGCGGTTTAAGTTTCTATAGCACTTTCCCTGAGGTCACCCTCGCTGGACGTTATCCAGCACATTGCCCTGTGGAGCCCGGACTTTCCTCATATACAAAAAAGTATACGCGATTATCTTTCATACTCATGTCTTTAGCTATTAGATTATAGCATTGATTTTTACTGTGGTCAAATATTTTGGCGACAATATTCATACATAATCATCGAACCAGCATTTGCCACGTTCAAAGATTCAGCATCGCCTTTCATTGGAATGTATATTTTAGCATTACATTTGTCTAATAAATTATCAGAAACACCATTGGCTTCATTGCCCAAAATAATAGCACAATCTTGAGGATAAGAAATATCCCATGAAGCTTTGGCACTATTATCTAAAGCTGTAGCATAAAGTGTTAAATTATGATTTTGACAAAAAGATAATAAATCTTGTTCAGAAATTTTAGTGATTATAGGGAGATTGAATAAAGAACCCATCGCAGAACGCACTACTTTTGGGGAATAAATATCGGCTGTTCCATTTAGGCAGATGATGGCTTTTACACCCATAGCATCAGCTGTGCGAATGATGGTGCCGATATTTCCAGGGTCTTGTAATCTATCTAAAATCAGATAAAGTCCTGATTTATTTATTGTAGCTAAATCATCTAATTATAATTTTGTATAGGTAAAATCAACATCAATCCCTGTGGAGATTGAGTATCGCTGATTTTTTGATAAATATGTTCAGGAACTTCAAAACAAGGACATTTTAATTGTTCTAAAATGGATTTTCCGCGTTCATTTGTAAAGGCTTTTTGTGTGAAAAAACACATTTGCACGGAAATATTTTTGGCAATAACCATTTCAGCATTGCGAATACCTTCTAATATAAATAATTGGTATTTGTCGCGATATTTTTTTTGTTGGAGGCTTAAAGCATTTTGACTTTGGCATTAGTTAAACTTGTGATTAGCTCCATTATTTTTCTAGAGCCTCCAAGCCATTGATACTTTCATTGCTACCAACAACGATAGCGATATCATTTTCGAGTAATACTTCTGTAGGAAGTGGAGAAATGATTAAATTATCATGACGTTTGATAGCAACAACGTTTAAGCCATATTTAGCACGGATATTTGATTCGCTGAGTGTTTTATTGCGGATAGCTTTTGGCACAGCGATTTCTACAATACTGAATTTTGGTGATAATTCGATATAATCCATGATATTTGTAGAAGCAAGGTTATAGGCAACACGGCGAGCCATGTCTCGTTCTGGAGCAACAATGCGGTTAGCTCCGATTTTTTCCAATACTTTAATTTGCAATGGACTTTTAGCGATAGCTACGATATAAGGAACACCGATTTCTTTTAATTGAAGTGTAGTCATGATATTAGCTTCAGTATCATCACCGATGGCCACGATTACAACATCGAAATTTAAAATACCTAAAGAACGAAGTGCTTCTTCATCTGTAGTATCTGCTTGAACTACATGAGTTACTTCATGGCTAAAGTCTTGGACTTTTTCCATATCTTTATCAATAGCAAGAACATCATAGCCCATTTCATGAAGAGATTTAGCGATATTTCTACCAAATCTACCAAGACCAACTACGGCAAATTGACGTTCATTTTGCGGAGAAAATTTCATAATAAAAGCTCCTTTATTTAATCTATTATGTTATATTTTTGTTTTAGCTTAAGGATAATTCTTTGAGTGCGAATTTAATAATATCTTCTGTATTTGTTATATTGCCAGCTTTTTTGAGTACAGAATTGATTTCTGGTTTTGTATAGCCAAGAGAAAGAAGGGCTTGCGTTGCTTCTTCATACATATCTATTTTTTCATCTTCGCTAGGTGTATCAATCAAGATTGGTTGGTCTAAAACTTCATCAGAAATACTTAAGTTGAGTTCAGTTAATTTATCTTTTAATTCTAAAACAATGCGTTCAGCTGTTTTCTTGCCAATCCCAGGGGCATTGGTGAGTAGGCTGACTTGTTTATTTTGGATAGCCCAGATGAGTTTTTCACTAGAAAGACTAGAGAGCAGACCAAGCCCAGCTTTAGGGCCAATCTTAGATACGGAAATCAATTTGCAAAAGACATCATATTCTAATTGATTGATGAAACCGTATAATAACATGGCATCTTCACGCACGCTTAAATAAGTAAAGAGTTTAATTTCTTCATTCATTTTTAATTTTGCACGTGTGCTAGTGCTGATAAATACGCGATAGCCAACACCATGAACATCAATAAAGCAAAAATCACTGGCAATATAAGTGACTTTTCCTTGTAAATATCCTATCATAAAATCTTTCCTTGTTAATTTATTTATTAATCATTATTAATTTGACTATAATTTATTTCGCCATGTGAGGCTATTATACAATGAGTAGTACAGATAGCTACAGCTAGAGCGTCGGCGACATCATCAGGTTTTGGCGGTTCAGGAAGATGGAGCAATTTTGTTACCATATAGATGACTTGTTCTTTGCTCGCTCTGCCAAAGCCACTACGGATTGCTTGATTTGTAGCGGTGTGCGTTCGACTAATTCAATTTGATTTTCGGCTGCGGTCAATAAGACGATACCACGAGCTTGACCGACAGGAATGGCAGTAGTTACATTGCGATTGAAAAATAATTGTTCTACGCCCATTACATCAGGTTTATATTTTTGAATAATATCTGTAAGTTCACGATGAATTTTTAATAATCTATCTTGTGGTCGCATCTGTGGACTTGTCAAAATAGCTCCATATTCAATGGCTTTTAGACGGCTTCCTTGCATATTTACAAGACCATAACCACAGATAGCAGTCCCAGGGTCAATACCTAAAGCAAGCATAAAATCCTCCTTTTAGTATATCAAATTTAGCAAAAATGTGCAGTTCACATTATATCATGATTAACTAGTTTTTAAAAATAACAAAAGTCATGTTTAAATATATTATTCAAACATGACTATAATTTTATATTGATTTTAATAAATTTTTAAGCGAGTGGAAATATCTTCAATATATTTTTCATTTGGCTGAGCTTCAATGCTACCAAATGGCATTTGAGCTGTTAATTTCCATGTATCAGGAATAGAGAATGATTCTTTGATTTTATCATCAATCAAAGGATTATAATGTTGAAGGTTAGCTCCGATATTTGCTTGGCTTAATGCTGTCCAGATATTATTTTGAAGCATACCATTTGCTTGATTTGACCATGTGGAGAAATTTTCAGCATACATAGCATAAGTTTCTTTTAATTCATTGATGATTTCTGTGTCTTCAAAAAATAAGATAGTGCCAACACCAGCTTTGAATTTATTGATTTTATTTTGAGCTACAGCGAAAGTTTCTTCTTTTTTAGCTAATTTTTCTTTTAAAATATCTGTAGTAATTTGCCAAATCTGTTGATGTTTTTCACCAAAGGCGATGATAACATTTGTTGTAGGATAGTTAAAAGCAGATGGGCTATATTTTAGACAATCAGAGATGATAGAAGTTATTTCTTCATTAGATAAATTAACATTAGTGCCTAGATTATAGATACTGCGACGATTTTTTAAGGCTTGTAAAAATTCCATGATAAATACCTCGATTATATATCTTTAGATAAAAATAGACGCAGTTATTACTGCGTCTAAAGATTATTTTATTCTTCGTCCATTTCGTAGTTGGAATAAACGTTTTGAACATCATCATGTTCTTCAAGCATATCGATAAGAGTCTGCATTTTTTCAGCGTCTTTACCTTCAACTTTAACAGTAGTATCAGGAATCATAGTGATTTCGGATTCAACTGTTTCAATGTTGTTTTCTTCTAATGCTTGAGAGATTGCATCGAAATCTTCAGGAGCAGCAGTGATTTCAAAAGAATCATCTTCTGCTTTGAAGTCTTCAGCACCAGCATCAAGAGCAATCATCATAAGGCTTTCTTCATCATCGAAAGCTTCTTTGTCTACAACAAAGATTGCTTTTTTGTGGAACATCCAGCCTACGCAACCAGTTTCGCCGAGGTTTCCGCCGTATTTGGAGAATAAATGACGAATATCAGCAGCTGTACGATTGCGGTTATCTGTCATAACTTCGAGCATAACAGCAGAACCTGCTGGACCGTAACCTTCATAAATTAATTCTTCGTAATTGCTACCATCAGAAGCACCTAAGCCTTTTTGAATAGCACGATTGATATTATCTTTAGGAATATTGTTAGATTTAGCTTTACTTAAAGCTAATTTAAGACGCATATTACCAGTAGGGTCAGCACCACCCATACGAACAGCAATAGTGATTTCACGACCAATTTTTGTAGTCATTTTTGCACGAATGGCATCATTTGCACCTTTTTTTCGTTTAATATTGGCCCATTTAGAATGTCCTGACATCTTTTAAACGCACTCCTTAATAAATTAAACTATAAATTATCTAATATGTACTAGATAAGTAAAGAAAATTTTAAGATTTAGATAAAACTTTGTAAGAAAATATCTTTTTAGAGTATACCATAAAAAAACGAGTATTTGCAAATCATTTAAAAGGTTCATTTCTTTATTGATTGAGAAATAAATTAAATATAGTAATTATAGTCTACTGATAAAGATAAAAAGCTAGAATATATCAATATTATTATGGAATATATTCTAGCTTTTTGTTTATAATTTTATGATTTTTATGCTTTGATTAAACGATAGAATTTCTTTTTACCTTTGCGAACGATCATGTCGCCATTTGCAAGGTCTTCTGCTGTTAATACTTTTTCTACATCAGTCCATTTGTCATCGCCAATGGATACACCATTTTGAGCGATTAAACGACGACCTGCACCTTTGGATTCAAATACTTTGTTATCTACCAAGATATCAAGTAATTTTTTGCCAAAGTCTGCTTCTGTAATAGTGATAGTTGGAGCATTGTTCATATTACCTTTACCACTGAAAAGTGCTTGAGCAGCTTCTTGAGCTTTTTTAGCTTCTTCTTCGCCATGAACGAGTTTTGTAACTTCATAAGCGAGAACTTGTTTTGCTTCGTTGATTTTTTGGTCTTTGTAGCTACCGAGGCGACGAACTTCATCCATTGGTAAGAATGTAAGAAGTGCAAGACATTTTTCTACGTCGCTATCAGCAACATTTCTCCAATATTGATAGAAATCGTATGGAGAAGTTTTTTCAGGATCGAGCCAAAGTGCACCTTTTGCTGTTTTACCCATTTTTTTGCCTTCACTGTTAGTGAGAAGGTTGAAAGTCATACCATAAGAAGGTTTTGCTTCTTTACGACGAATGAGTTCAACACCAGCAATGATGTTGGACCATTGGTCATCGCCACCTAATTCAAGTACGCAACCATAACGGCGATTTAATTCCATGAAGTCATAAGCCTGCATGATCATGTAGTTGAATTCAAGGAATGTTAAACCACGTTCTAAACGTTGTTTATAACATTCAGCAGTAAGCATGCGATTAACAGAGAAATGTGGACCAACATCGCGAAGTAATTCAATGTAATTTAATTTGCGAAGCCAATCACCATTGTTGATCATTAAAGCTTTACCATCAGAGAAATCGATAAAGCGTTCCATTTGTTTTTTGAAGCAATTGCAATTATGTTCAATATCTTCATCAGTTAACATTTTACGCATATCTGTACGACCAGAAGGGTCACCTACAGTACCAGTACCGCCACCAACTAAGCAGATAGGGCGATGACCTGCTTTTTGCATATGAGACATAGCCATTAAAGCTAAGAAATGACCAACATGAAGGCTGTCTGCTGTTGGGTCAAATCCCATATAAAATGTAACTTGCTCAGTTTCTAAAGCTTTTTTTAATTCTTCTTCGTGTGTTACTTGAGCTAAGTAACCACGTTCTTTAAGTGTATCAAATACGCTCACAAAAAGTCCTCCTAAATTTTGTATGATTATCTATTAATTTAACCTTTGCCTTGTTGAATACTTGGTTCAGGTAAATTTTGCCTTGGAGCTGGAAGAGATGGTTGCTCGATATTTTCTTCAATTGGTTCATTTTCATCAATTGGCTGTTGAGCATCATTTGGGTTTGTCTGTTCATTATGAACAGGTTTTTGTTTATCAGTTGCTTCTTTTGATGGTTTTTCTTTTTCATGAGAAACATCTTTAGCTGTAGTTTTAGCATTGCTTCTACATTTTGAACTGGATTATCAATGGAAGTATCTGAACCATCAAAGTTTTTAGCTGGTATAGATGCAAGTGCTGTTTTCATGAAGTTTTGCCAAATTTTCGCAGGTGTAGTACCACCAGTAATACCAGGCATAACATCATTATCATCACAGCCCATCCATACTACTGTTACTAAATCAGGTGTATAACCTGCAAACCAAGCATCTTGATAATTATCGGTAGTTCCTGTTTTACCAGCAGCAGGTCTGTTGATATTAGCAGCTTTACCTGTGCCCTTAGTGATAACATCTTCAAGCATATCTGTTAATAAAGTAGCTGTGCGTTCAGATAAAACTTGTTTAGTTTCTGGTGTATGTTCATAAATAGTTTTGCCTTTGCGGTCAACGACTTTAACTATAGCAGTTGGTTTTGTATAAACGCCATGATTTGCAAAAGCACTATAAGCACCAGCCATATCAAGAACTGTTACCCCATTTGTGAGACCACCGATGGAAGCAGCTAAGTTTTTATCATTTGCATCTTTAGAATTTAATTCTAATGTGGATATACCTAAATTTTGAGCTGTTAATAAAACTTTATCGATAGATAATTTTTCTGCTAAACGAATAGTAGGTATATTTAAAGAATTAATAGCTGTTTGACGCATGGAGACTGTACCTCTAAATGTACGGTCATAGTTTTGGGGTTGCCAATCACCTAATTTGAAAGGTTTATCCTCAATAGTAGTATCTGGTGTCATTTTATTTTCTAAAGCAGTAGCAAAAGTAAATGGTTTAAATGCTGAACCAGGTTGACGTACAGCAAGTACAGCACGATTGAATTGGTCAGTACCACGACCGCCAACCATAGCTTTGATATATCCTGTTTTAGGGTCGATAGCTACGAGTGCGCCTTGTGGTTGAGTAAGACCATTAGCATCATTGTAATAAGTTGGTAATAAACTATTTACAGATTGTTCAGCAGCTTTTTGCATGTTCATGTCAATGGAAACATAAATTTTTAAGCCTTCTTTATATACTGCATCAGCACCGAATTTATCAATCATTTCTTGAGTTACATAATCGATAAAATATGAAGCAGTATTATCATTTTCTTGTTCTTTAGGATTTACAAGTCGTAAACTTTCAGCTTTTGTTTTAGCTGCTGTAGTAGAATCAATATAGCCATATTTTACCATTTGGTCTAAAACTTCTGCTTTACGTTCATTAGCAGCACCTAAATTATTAAGTGGTGAATAATAATTTGGACTACGAGGTATACCAGCGAGCATTGCACATTCTGATAAATCTAATTGACTTACATCTTTGCCAAAATATGTCTGTGCAGCAGCTTGAACACCATAAGCACCTCTACCAAAATAAATTTGGTTGAGATACATTTCTAAAATTTCTTCTTTAGTATATTGTCTTTCTAAGCGAAGAGCAATGAAAAATTCTTGAATTTTTCGTTTAAATGTACGGTCCTGTGATAAAAAGGCATTTTTGGCTAATTGTTGAGTGATAGTACTACCACCTTCAGCTACTTCACCGCTTGTTAAATTAGAATAAATCGCACGGAAAATACCTCTAGGGTCAATACCGTTATGTTCATAAAAGCGATTATCTTCAACAGCGATAAAAGCATTTTGTAGATTAGCAGGGATTTTATCTAAAGTCACTAATGTACGATTTTCCGTAGCGTGAATATTAGTGATTAGATTGCCATTCATATCGAGAATTTGAGAAGAAGCAGGTGGTGAATATCAGAAACATCTTTATCACCATCAAGGCCAATAGCAACTAATCCACAACCAACGCCTAAAAATACAACTATAAATAGCGTTAAAAGCGCTAAGAAAAATTTTTTGAAGCCAAAAGATTTTTTCTTATTTTTTTTATCAGTTGCATGATTAGAGGTTGATTTTTTTTCGTTAAAAGGCTGTTTATCCATAGAATACACCTCAAATATTTATAATACTATGTTTAGTTTTGGTAAAAATATAGTAATATTTGCGTTATTTTAATTTTACAGCGGTTACCCCACTACCGCCTTCGTCCATATCACCAAGAGTATAGCTTAAAACATTGCGATGATTTTTGAGATATTCTTGAATACCTTTGCGCAGAGCTCCTGTACCTTTACCATGAATGATTAATACTCTTGATAAACCAGAAATTACAGCATCATCAAGATATTTGCTAACAACTTCAATAGCTTCATCAACCATTAAGCCTCTGATATCTACTTCTGTACTAATTTGGCTGACTTTAGCTAGCATATTGAAGCCACCAGCTTTTTTAGATGGTGCAGTTTCTTTTACTTTAACAGCATGAGAAACGAAAGAGCAATCTTTAGCTTTAACATTCATTTTTAAACTGCCTAATTGAACAGTTAATTCTTTACCACTGATATCAGTGATAGTTCCTTTTTGGCGAAGTTTATTTACATATACGATATCACCAACAGCAATAGTTTTGATATCGACAGCTTCACCTGGTTTATTTGGATCATCATTTTGTTGACTTACTTTATCCAAACGACCACGTAATTTATGACGAGCAGCATCTATTGTTTCCTGACGTTTTTTCATTCCTTGGTCGTTTGAATTGAGCTTTCAATTCCTTGATGATTTCTTCAGATTCGCGACGAGTACGGCGAAGTAAACTAGCACATTGTTCTTTAGTTTTACGAAGTGTTTGCTCTTTTTTCTTAGCCATTTCTTGCTTCATATCAGCAAGTTGTTTTTCTAATTTTTCAATGCGTTGTTGACGTTCAGCAATATCAGCATTTTTTTGTTCATACATCAATTTTTCATTTTCTAGCGTGTTTAATACATTTTCAAATTGAGCATGGTCTGCTTTGATGAGTTGTTGAGCACGTAAAATCAAAGTATCTGATAAACCTAATCTTTTACTTATAGCAAAAGCATTACTAGCCCCTGGCGTACCTATCAATAATCGGTAAGTAGGGCGAAGGGATTTGATGTCAAATTCCACACAAGCATTTTCAATGCCTTCTTTAGAATAAGCAAAAGTCTTTAACTCGTTATAGTGAGTAGTAGCTACAGTGCAAGCGCCGATTTCCATTAATCTTTCTAAAATTGACATGGCAAGGGCAGCACCTTCTTCTGGGTCAGTACCAGAACCTACTTCATCTAATAAGAGCAAGTCATCATGTTCAATATTATTCAAGATATTTACGATATTGCGCATATGAGCGGAAAATGTACTGAGGCTCTGTTCAATGCTTTGCTCATCACCGATATCAGCATAGACATTTTGGAAAATGGAAATTTTGGAACAGATTGAACTGGAATAAAAAGACCAGACTGAGTCATTAAAACTAATAAGCCTAAAGTTTTCATGCTCACTGTTTTACCGCCTGTGTTTGGCCCTGTAATCAATAAAGTGCGATATCCTTCGCCAAGCCTGATATCAATAGGAACGACATTATCTTTATTGAGTAATGGGTGGCGAGCTTTGGCTAAATTGACAATACCTTCATCATTGATTTCTGGCATAGTAGCGTGCATTTTACGAGCTAATTTTGCCTTAGCAAAAGCAAAATCCAATTGAGCCATGATTTCGCAGTTATGAAGTAAGCTATCAGCACTTCTAGCGATTTTTTCAGAAATCACTTTTAAGATACGTTCAATTTCACGTTTTTCATCAATGACTAATTGTTTAATATCATTGTTTAAGTCAACAATGGACATAGGTTCAATAAATAAAGTAGAACCACTAGAGGATTGGTCATGTACGACACCTGGGAATTGTTGACGATATTCTTGTTTGATAGGGATAACATAGCGTTCATCACGGATAGTAACGATATTATCCTGAAAATATTTTTGATAATCAGGATTTTTTAAGATACCGTCAAGATTTGTTTTGATGCGACGCTGAGAAGATTTGATTTCACGGCGAATACGCATAAGTTCAACGCTAGCACTATCACGCATAGAACCATGTTCATCAACAATATTATCTATTTCGCGTTCGAGTTGCCCCAAAATTTCAATAGATTTAGCCCATTCTTTGAATTGAGGGCTATCTATTTCTAATTCTTTGAAGAATTTTTTGAGATTACGCATTGCGTACATGGTATTTAAAATATCAAGTAATGAATTTATTTCAATTACTAGACCTAAAGATGTTTTCTTTAATAATGAACGAATATCATGAATACCGCCAAAAGGTGGTTCAGAGCTAATTAAAATGTTACTAGCTTCTTGTGTATGTGAAAGATTTTCAATTACTTCGTCAATATCGCTACTTGGTAATAGTTTTTCAGCAAGTTCTTTTCCCATACTAGAAGTAGCCATATTTTGTAGCATAGTGATAATTTTGGCATATTCTAAAGTTTTAAATACGGATTGATTCATTTGTTAAAAAGATACCTTCCTTAAATTATTCTACTCCACGGAAGTAATGACCACGAGTAATATTTTGTTCATATTTAGTGATATTTTCAGGCATTAAAGCAAGATGATTTTTGCCTTCGATGATGATTTCTTTATATAGTTTAGTGAATTTAGCTAATTTTTCTTTGGACATATATCTGCCATCTAAGCGAATGCGGTCAATATGAAGGTTAGTAAATTCTGGAACATGAGCTAGCATATTTAACTCTTTAGCATTTAATAAATGCATATGACAATATTGGTCTGTTACGATAGGGAATTTTTCATTTTTGCGGTCGCAAAGCCAATAATTATTTTTTTCGCAAGGTTTTGTACAAGTACCTTTATCTAAATTGCCTAAGAAACTGCCAAGCACACAATATTCAGATACCATAAGTTCCATATTGCCATGAACGATACATTCAAGAGGTAATGTAGAAGCTTCATTTAATGTTTTTATCTGTTTAAAGTTTAATTCAGGGGAAACAGTAGCTCCCTTAATGCCATAATTATTTAGGAAAGTTAAAGTTACATCATTATAGACATTGAAGGAGAAATCTGCCCAGATAGTGATATCTGTAAATTGTTTTATTAAGTACATTTGCGCTAAAGTATGTGCATAAATCATATCTGGAGCGATATCTTTTATTTTTGTAAGCCAATTTGTAAAAGCTGTTTGTTCATTATCGCGCATGATACGAGGTGTAGCAAAAGCAATTTTAATATTAGCTTCACGGCAAAGTCTTGTAGCTTCAGCATACATTTCAGCAGTATGAATTGATGATTATAAGATTCGCCACCGAATAAAACAATATCTGCTTGATTATCAATAGCTGTCTGTATTTTAGCAACAGTATCAACAGCGACTACAAGTTGAGGTTTATTTGTTTGATTGAATGATTTGGAAGCTAAATCCTGTTGCCAAATAGTATTATCAATTTTAGCAATCTGTGGACGATGATAAGCTTCAAGGCGCATGGACATTAATTTTTCAATTAATAAGCGACGAGTATCATTCATGACGCTCATAGGCACAATGACATTTTCATCAATAGTGCAAGATAAATTTTCTAATTGATAAATAGTATTGCCTAAACGTTCCATCTGTTTTTGCACTGTTGATTTATCCATAGCGCGTTTTAGAGCTGTTTCAACAATGAAATCACTAGTTATTTGAGCGCTATAACCATCTTCATCAGTAGCTTTTAACATAAAAGGCTCATTGAGTTTAGCGATAGCTTCGATATTTAAATTTATTTTGCGTATTGGTGAAGCACTAGTATAATAACTGCGAGCTTTTTGCATGAGATTAGCATCAAAAAACTTTAAATATACGGTCATGTGGGTGTACGCGATTTGGTACAGGAATGATGACTTCCATGCCAGCACTAGCAGAAGTCATTTCTTTATTTTTATAGATGATTTTAGATACATTAGTACTTACACGACCGCCGACTTTTACCCAGAAATCAATAGTATCACCGATATTTACATCATCAGTGAGTTTCATGATAGCTTGACGTTTATTATCATCATAGCGAATTACTCTACCTACGAGGCGACCACGATTGTTTGGTCGTTTATCGCTCATCATGAATTTACCTTGTTTTTTCTCTAAATAAGCAGTAGTAAAATCACGATTGAATATTTGAGAAAGATTTTTTTGAATATCTTCTTGAACTTCTGTATGACTATAATAAGAGTCGATTTTTTGGCGGTAAGCATCAACAACGACAGCTACATATTCTGGTTTTTTCATGCGTCCTTCAAGTTTTAAAGAAACGACACCAGCTCGATAAATTCAGGAATTAATTCAAGTGTATTCATGTCGCGAGGACTCAATAAATATTGTCCAGCATCTTTTAAAACATTGTTATTATTTTTATCAACTAAAGTATAAGGTAGACGACATGGTTGAGCACAGCGTCCACGGTTACCACTTCTGCCACCAATCATACTACTCATTAAGCATTGACCAGAATAGCATACACATAAGGCACCATGAGCGAAAACTTCAATTTCTACATCGCTATTACGGCAGATATGAATAATATCTTTTAATGTTACTTCACGAGATAAAACGACACGTGAAAAACCAAGTTCTTGAAGAGCAAGAACACCAGCTAAATTATTCACTGTCATTTGTGTACTAGCGTGTAATGGTAAATCAGGAGCTACAAGTTGAGCCAAACGTGCAGCACCTAAATCTTGAACGAGTACAGCATCAGCACCTATTTCATAAAGAAAACGAAAATAATCTGCAAGTGCAGGTATTTCAGAATTGTCTACTAAAGTATTTACAGTTACATGGATTTTTACATTGCGTAAATGAGCAAATTCAATGGCTTCTTTTAAGCCTTGTTCATCAAAATTATTGGCATAAGCTCTTGCACCGAACATTTTGCCTGAAAGATAAATAGCATCAGCACCACTTTCCACAGCGGCTTTTAATGCTTCCATACTTCCAGCAGGGGCTAATAATTCTATCAAAATATTTTCCTCCAGTTATTTTCTTAGCTTATTATAATACACAGAGTATAAAAAATAAATGGTAGTGCCATTAAAATGCCTACCATTAGTGTATGTCTTCATGTTTATTTTTTAGCTTATTTATGTTTATTAGAGCGATTTTCATCAAGAATATCCCAAAATTCATTATAATCTTTTTTCAAGCGAATTAATTGTTCAGCTATTTGAAGTGCCGTCAATACTGCTACTCTATCTGGTGGCAAATATTGGTTTTGTTTAGTCATAAGACGAATATTTTCATCTACTATTTTAGCAGCTTCTTGAATGTCATTGATATCACTATCTTTAGAATAGCGGAGAGGATATTTTACTCCCAAAATTTCTACAGTTACTTTGTTATTCATAAAATCACCTTAATATTTTAAAATAAGCCATGATATATTTAGTATATCAATATTATATACTAATACTATTTTTATAGCAAAGTATTTTACAAGATATTCATTTGACACTAATTTATATATTTTTTAAAATGTAATAAATATCTATGGAGAAGTAAAAAATGAAATTTAAATCATATATAAAACAAAAATGGTTATTATCAATTATAGCAGTAACTTTAATGATTGTTTATTACTTGAATTTTATTCAACTACCTCCTGCTGTATCTGTGGAATTGCAACAAAACTATAAATATAAATTGATTTTGATACCATTAGATACAAGACCGCCCATGTCAAAAAATGGTGGTAGATGCAGGAAAAATGGCAGGTGTACAGATTATAACACCGCCGTCAGAGATAATGGATTATTATACTAAAGTCTGAGCATCGTCATGTACACTACGACGTTCTGAGATCGATATGTCAGC
>ENA-OQEB01000492-OQEB01000492.1-human-gut-metagenome-genome-assembly--contig:-NODE-492-length-16296-cov-3.818047_pt1 | contig 16296 bp, 22 predicted proteins | sample MGYA00242787_ERZ504619 | MGnify/ENA primary metagenome ERZ504619 (study PRJEB26092, sample SAMD00036317) | human gut metagenome | host: Homo sapiens | study: EMG produced TPA metagenomics assembly of... | reverse complement strand
AATGCTTCGCTGGGCGGGGCGCTGGCCAGAAAGATCGCCGCCGAAAAAGAGGCCCTGACCAGCTTGCAGGCCCATCTGGCCGCTGGGTGGATTTCCCGGAGGAAGATGTGCCGGAGCTGGACGAAGCCATCTGCGCAGCTTCTGGGCAGCGTGCAGGAGACGCTGGACGGCTGATCCGCAACTATCAGGCGGACACCGTCCTGCGCGAGGGCGTGGACTGTGCCATCGTGGGCCGCCCCAATGCGGGCAAGTCCACCTTGCTGAATCTGCTGGCCGGGTTCGACCGTGCCATCGTCACCCCGGTGGCAGGCACCACCCGCGACGTGGTAGAGCAGGCGGTGCAGCTGGGGGATATCCGGCTGAACCTCTTTGACACCGCCGGTCTGCGCGAGACCGAGGACGCCATTGAAGCGGAGGGCATCCGCCGCAGCTGGAAGAAACTGGAAGAGGCTGGCCTGATCCTGGCGGTGTTCGATGGCTCGGAGCCGCTACCCGGGAGGATCTGGGCCGGTATCGGTACTCCCCTCCCATGTCGCTGCCTTGTGTGCGGCAACGTATGGGACGCAACCCCGACTCGATGCTGCGCCGGAACGCGCGATGCCCCAAATGCGGCCGGGCAGCTGCGGGCAAGTCATCGGGGAAATCGAGGATGTTGACGCATGAGGCATTTGCCGAGCGGGCGGCGGCCTGCTGCCCTGATATCGAAATCACAGGCAGGTATGCGGGAGCCAACACGAGGCTGACCGTCCGTTGCCGCCGGTGCGGCTATGAATGGGATGCCTTTCCGGCTACCGTGTTGCGGTCCTGTTCGTGTCCATGCTGTACGAATAGGGTGGCGGTGACGGGCATCAACGACTTGGCGACCACGCATCCCCAAATCGCGGCGGAATGGAATCACGAGCGCAATGGGGAACTGGAACCCACCGATGTTGTTGCGGGTTCATCCAAAAGGGTCTGGTGGCGATGTCACGAGGGCCATGAGTGGCAGGCGATCATTTATCGGAGGAAGGCGGGCAGCGGCAACTGCCCCGTATGCGGAAAGTAAAAGGGAGGGTCCAAGCCCTCCCCTTTTGGTATCTATAGGCCGTAGACCTCGACCATGGCCTTGCCGATGCGGTGCGGGATGCCCGTAACGAGGCGTTGCCCATGCAGAAGGCGCGGTGGCCGTCGGTCATGCCGGTGTCGGTCCAGCCCTTGGGGAACCCCTGTAGCTGGTCGAGCTCGTCCGGCACCAGGCGGCGGAAGCGGCCGTCGGAGCACTCTATGACGTGCTTGAAGCGGCTCGCGCCGGTGCCGCCCTCGCCGGTGAGGATCGTGCGGCTCGGCTTCTCGGTGGAATCGGGGAAGCTCATGGCACCCTCGGAGTAGGTGTAGGTGAAGCCCGTCTTCTTGTTGGTGCGCTCCTCGCGCTTGGCTCCCTTGAGATAGCGCCAGTCGGGCAGCTTCTCCTCGGCGATGTAGAACTGCTCGGGTACGTCCGATTCGTCCACCAGCACGTCACCCAGCACGCGGCGCTCGCCGCGGTAGTCCTCGGCGAAGTCGCAGGTGAGGACATGGCATCCCTGCATCACGCCGGCGTTCTTGAACTGCGAGACCTTCTGGCCGACGCCGAAGCGTGTCGAGTTCTCGTAGGGGTCGGGCAGGACATCGAGTTCGGCCATCTCGTCGGGGTAGACGGCGGGGAACGCTTTGGCCATGACGCCGCAGTGCATGCGACCGGCCATGTCGGTATCGACGGCATCCTTCTCGCAGAAGATGTAGACGCGCTTTCGGCGCTGCGGGAAGCCGTACTCGGCGGAGTTGACCACGCGCCACTCGACCGTGTAGCCGAGGTCGGCGAGGCAGCTCAGGATGATGGCGAAGTCGCGCCCGCGCTGGGATGCGGGGGACTTGAGCAGGCGGTCGACGTTCTCGAATAGGCCGAAGCGGGGCTTCTTCATCTCGAGGAAGTGGTAGATGTCCCACCACAGGACGCCCTTCTTGCCCTCGATGCCGTGGGCTTGGTTGAGGGGACGAGCCACGGAGTAGTCCTGGCACGGAAAGCCGCCGACGACCATATCGACGTCGGGAATCTTGGTCTCCCCCGCCTCGGCCTTCTCCAAAACTCTGTTGATGTCCTCGTTCACCACGGAGCCCTCGCCAAAGCGCTCGGCGTAGCAGCGGGCGGCGAACTGGCGGGACTCGGTTCCAGGTGGCTCCCACTGATTCGCCCAGATGGTGGTAAAGGGACCGGCGGGCTTCATGTAGAACCCGGGATGGTACGGGTCCGCGTAGCCTCTAGGCCCAGACGGAACCCGCCGACGCCCGCGAAGAGCTCGGCAATCTTGATCTCAGACACGTTTCTCCAATCGCTGCTGTGTCCGTTCTTGCGTGATTGATGATAATCGATCTCGCGGACAAGGTAAAGATCGGAAGTGAAATTTGCGTCGGCTGGCGGGTTGCCTTAACTTTCCAACTTTCCACTTAACTTAACACTTGAGCTGGAAAGCTGGAAAGTTGGGTGGAAAGCTGGAAAGATGGGTGGGGAAGCTGAAAAGTTAGATAGAAGCTCGCGACCGAATTGCTCGGTCAACTCCTTTCCTTTAATCCAGACGTTCTGGCGGTACATGTGAACTCTGTTAACCGTCAGGGGCTTATCGTTCGCGTCGGTGCCGGTTCCTCGGACGAACAGGACGCCGTCGCGGCTCTTCGGCCAGTTGGGCGCCGTCATGGGTATCCCCGTCTTGGGCGTCACGCGCGGCGTACCGTCCTTTTTCAGGACGGGCGCATCTACTAGACCATCGCGGAATATGAGGCCGCGCATGCCGTCCCAGAGCGCCCTGGCGGCATCGAGGTATGTCCCGAGCCAAAGGGTGTTGAATCCAATGAAACGGCACTGATGCAGCGGACAGTTGCGGTATCGTTCCTCGAGAACGGCCACGACCATGGTGGAGTCGATGAAGGGAACCGCGAACGAGGAATCCTCAAACTCCACCGAGGGGTCGCACAGCTCATCGAAGTCGATTGAGGGGTTCAGTTTCATATCCTCAGTCCTGCCGCCTGTGGGTGTCAGCGTCATCGTCTTGAAGACGATTCCGCCTTGGCGAAAAGCGGGACCTGCGAGATCTTGCCAGCATGACCTGTGAAGAGCCTGACTACTACCTGCTCGGCGAGGGACTTGTTTTCGCGGCCAGATTTCGTCTTAATCGGCAGGTTGAACGGTGCGGCGAGTTCTTCCAGCGTCTGACCGGCGCAGGCATCGGAGATACCGTGCAGGTGCGCCTTGAGTTCACTCATCGAGGACAGGCCGCCTTGGTCGGGAATCATGTGCAGGCCGTCATCTAGGCGCTCACGTGCCATCTGGGTGACGAGGGATGCCTTCAGGCGGAACCTCGGCCTGTTTGGCCACTTCGGCGAGGTGTCGAGGTAGAGCAGCTGGGGGTTGATGAGCGTAGAGAGGTTCGGCATCTCGGTATCGACATCGCCCTTGAGGGCGGTGCGGACGAACTCTCGCACGGTCGTCCAGTCCGCCTCCAGGCGGCATCGGTCTACCTCGCGCCACGTGTGGAGGTCGTAGCCCTTGAACTCGAAGCCCGCGTACTCGACTTTCACTCCCCTGCCGGGACGAACGTAGAGGTAGTAGATGACGAGCAGGCGCTCGGCCTTGTGCCAGAAGGCGGAGGTAGAGAAGCTCTCCGTTACGATGCCTCAGGCGCCACGGCGGTGATGGACATGGGTTCCTTCGCGCACCAGCCGCCACGGGCGCCCTCTTTTAGACCCGTGGCTTTTACCTCCCATGGTTGCCCGTCGATGACGATATCGGGACGGCGATCGGAGTCTGCAGGATAGCCAAGCACCGACTGCTCGATGACTGCACCGATGCGTCCCTTGTTGCGGGATGCCGCCGATGCGGTGAGAACGCCGGCGGTATCGACCTCGGCCACGGTATGGCCGATGATGGCGCCGAAGCGCTTACGGATCTCCTGTTCAGTGAAGCTGTGGTTTCCCTTGGCCATGCTCTCCCCTTCTGTCTCCCTTACGACCAAGGATAGCGATCATTCTGGTTTATGGGAGGTATTGCGGGGCGCGGTCCGCTCGGCGGTACGGGCGGGGGCGATGTTATGGGATGGCTGAAGCTATTTCCCGCTGCCGGAAAGCAATCTTGAATAATAACAAGGCGCTTGGCTCGGCAGGGAGCCTTTGCGTGGCTCACCTGCGTTTTGCTTGGGTGTGTAGGCTAGACGCTCGGTAGGTTTGTAGTTAGGTAGCTATGTAGGCGTGTAACTGTGTAGTTCGGTAGCGTGAGGATGGGTAGTGCAGTAGCGGGCTACTTGCAGGGTCCCTGCGGGGCGCTTGCCGCGGGGGTGTCGTTGTCGGGGTCGTGGACAACATACCAGCTATCTTTGTAATGGCAGATGTCTCGACAGGTGCGTCCCCCATCACCACGCGCCAAGACTCAGATTGATGTTTCGGACCGAGCGCCCACGAGCGGGGGCTGTAGGACTCGATGCGGTTAAATGGGTAAATCTTGCCGTCATACCATTTGATCCCCCAGGGAGCATATTCGCCGTCTGGGCGGCATTCGACCAAGGCGGTGACCAAGCGGATGGATTTCTCGCTCTCCCCCACGATGATACTCCCTTCAAATGGCTAGCGAACGCATGTTCTATTGTAGCGCAGGGAAAGCAACCGGGCCACCGTAGATGAATTGCCGCTGCGGTTCCCTTACACTCGACTGCTCGAATTGAAATATCCCTTCCAGCGCATCACGCGATTATTTCAATTCAGATGCACTAGGTGTTATCACTCCGAGTGCATGGACAACAAAGTGAGGTGCATAAGTTCGCACGTAATCAAATAGCTATGTAGCTGTGTAGGTAGGTAGCTATGCAGTTGGATGACTATGTAGCTCGGTGGGTATATGGCGATATAGGCTCATATCTTGGTAGTTCTCAAATGCGTCAAGGTATTTCGGGTTTGTGGATGCTATAGTATTCTCGCTCTCGTAAGAGGGTTCAGCCCCGGCTGGTAAACCTGACGTTCGATACGGTGTGCGTGACGTATCTAGCGGGCATGGCCGCGATAGAATTTCCCATGAATAGGGGCACGACCCCAAGCGCTCCGATATCTTCGGAGAGAGTGAACTGGCAGGCAGGGAACCGGGATACAGGCTGTCCAGAAGGAGGGGCTTCACGCCCCTCCTTCTTTTTTGCCGTTTCGGTCTAAATCCAGGAAATACTACACGAATATTGCTAATGTGGATCATGGGCGATTCTGCATAGGCGACGGATGCCGCTGCGGCATGAAAGATGGGGTTCCAATTCACCGGGCCATCCTTGTCGAAAAGACAAGGAGGCCACCATGAAAGCGAACAAGAGGGATGTCCGGCGGGTTATCAATCTCGCACGGGGATATGACCGCAACCTGTGCGGCAAGGACTTCCTTATCTGCTACGGTTCGGGAGACGATGCCCGTATGCTCGAGGTGTCGTTTTCCAAGAAGCGCTTTAACCACCTCGTCGGGATCGATATCAACCGATGTAATGTCAAGCCGTGGGTGCTCTATAAGAAGGCACTTGCGGGTACGTTGACGCCCCACGATCTGGGAAGCTCGCTTTCGCAATACTTTCCGTCCAAAATCACGGCCGCTCGCATGATGAACGCGTTTATCAGCACGGCACCCACGTCAGCGAGGTCAATCCCCTATCGACAAAAGTCAATGCGGATATATGGGTATCGGGCGATACGGCGCAGTTTGCCATAGGCTGCCTGAAGGTGGATGCCCAATACCACAGTTCGTCCTGCTTTGTGCCGAGCAGTTTGCAGCTCCTGAAGCCCGCCGAGGTTGACGAGAAGTCATGCGGTCAAAGGTTGCCGATTACGGCCATGCTCAGCAAAGATGCCTCGGCTAAACGCTACGATACCCTGTTATACGTCGATCGGGGTTTGCTCGAACAGAGCCGGACGAACCTCGGCTTCATTATCCGCAGTTTTGGAAACGCGGACGAACTGAAGAAGGCATACCCGTCCATCATGGATGAGGTCTTGGGGTTGAGTCCGAATGAGGGCATGAGCATCGATGAGCTTGCTGAAGACAAGACCGCACTTGCCAAGGAGCTCAATAAGCTCAATCGGCAGCGCGAACAGTTCAAGGGTGCGCCGCCCTCCCCTGCTGCTGGGAAGAGTAGGTAGCTATGCGTGTAGGCGAGTAGCTCGGTGGGCATGTGGCTGTGTAGCTATGTAGCTATGTAGTTCTGTAGGTACGTAGCTCGGTAACATAGCGGTCGGTGAAAGCTGGGTGAGTTGAGGCATCGATAATAAGGAGAAGAATAATAACAAGCCGCCTTGCTCTCGGGACGTCTGTTGGGACGTCCCGCTTGTTTTGCTAAGAGCTTAGTTAGGAGCTTTATTTGGGACGGCGTAGCTGTGTAGCTTTGTAGTCGTGTAGCTCGGTAGTTGCGTAATTCGATAGGCGTATGGTGCAGTTGGATCCGTGGTCTGAGCGGATCTGCGATAGCAACGGGCACCGAAGAATGACATGAAAAAGGGCCGCGCTTGCAGCACGACCCTTAAGACCATTACTTTCTCACCTCGCACCACTCACTAACCAGTACGCTAGGAGAATGCAAGATGCTTTCCCTGTTCGCGACACTCGGTGAGAAACATGTTGATAATGACCTGGTACGGCACGCCCGTACGGGCGGCTTCCGCCTTGAAGTAGTCGATGTTCTCGCCGTCGATATTCATGGTGACGCGGCGGCGGACCTTGCCAATGTAGGGATTCGGAACGCTATCGGAGAAGTCGACCTCAGCAGGCATCTCCATAATCTCGTCCTTACCATTCATTTCGATACCTCCAATACTGCCGTTCCTCTGTCCTCGTCGATTTTCTCGCCGAGATTATCCTGATGGTCGAGCCGCCGTGTCTCTCGCAGTGGCAGACCGTCAGCACCCGCGATTCCAAGTCCATCCCTATCAGGAAGAACCTCTCCTCGTAGTCTGAATGCCTGGCATCTGGCACAACGCGGGCGTATGGGTCCGAGAACGCATCGGCCGCCGATTCGAAGCTCACTCCGTGCTTCTTCACGTTGACGGCGGCTTTGCGCTCGTCCCACTCGAATTCTATGTATCCATTCTTAATCATACTGACATGATACATATTCGGTACATATAAGTCAAGATCTACTTTATCGGACGAAGTAGATATCGAGCTGCGGGCTTTCTATTTATTTGTGTAGCTCGGTAGGTATGTAGTTGTGTAGCTCGGTAGGTATGTAGCCGCATAGGGCGAAAACCTCACTTTGATATAGGTCGGTAGACGGCTATCTAGCTGGGAGATTGCCGCATCGGCAAGACTCCTTCGGTTTTTTCGGGGTGCCGGAGACTGGGAACCGTTGTAGGTTCGCGGTCAGGAGGACCCTTGGGCTTTCGCTATGTAAGCATCTTTTCCGGCGTCGAGGCGGTGACGCTCGCCTGGGAGCCGCTAGGCTGGGAGCCGGTGGCATTCTCGGAAATCGAGCCGTTCCCGTGCGCCGTGCTGGCCGAGAGATGGCCAGACATTCCCAATCTGGGAGACATCACAAAAATCGACTGGAAGGAAGAAATCGATGGAGCTATCGACCTTGTTGTTGGCGGATCCCCGTGTCAATCGTTCTCGGTGGCGGGTAAGCGCGAAGGCCTCAAAGGCGCGTCCGGCCTTATGTTCGAGTACATTCGATGCGTACAGGAACTTCGTCCTCGCTGGTTTCTATGGGAAAACGTCCCAGGAGCGCTCACGAGCGAAGATGGGGGGGCTTTCGGACAGCTGCTCAGGGAAATGGATGAACTCGGGTATAGTCTCGCATGGCGAGTTCTGGACGCGCAATTCTTCGGAGTGGCCCAGCGACGCCGCCGTCTGTTTCTTGTCGGACATCTTGGAGCCGAATCCCCCGCAGAGGTTCTCTTTGAGCCCGACTGCCTGTCAGGGAATCCTCAATCGAGCCGTGAAAAGAGGAAGGAGCTTGCCAGCCGAGCTGGACGCAGCGCTGCGTGCGCAGGCTTCAAGTACACCGCTGCGCCCCGCGCCAACACAATAGGCTATGCGGAGGAACAGGCGAACACGCTCACGGCTGATTGGCACGCACCGGCAGTCTTGCCTCTGGGTGGCACCGGTCAACATTATATGGCGATGTCACAGTACGGCACGGAGGTCGCAGGATGCCTTACGGCCCGAGGCGATTCGTCACCGTGCGCTGATAGGGGCCAAAACATTGTCTGCATGACGGGCACGCAGGCACACTGCCATATCAGCGATGAAATCACGGGATGCCTTACCGCGCATATGGGCAAGGACGATGCCCCCGTTGTGGTGGACGGCACGAATATTCAGACATATGTCTGCGAGACCGCCCACTCGAGCAGCAACGGCTTGGGGGTCGGCATGTCCGATGTCTTCCCGACCCTCGATACCTCATCCGGTCCCGCCGTCTGGGCTCGCGAAAACAGCTCCCTGCCGCCATTCGGATTTGCGCAGAACGTGCGCAACGAGGTGCGCATCGTCGGCGACGGAACCCTCAGCGGGGCGCTTGCGAACCATCCGCACATGGTCGCATCCGGCAGCGGGAGCGACCCTATCGCCATGGGCGACCTCAATGCGCATACGGCTATCTGCCGCAATGTCTGCCCGACTCTCAAATGCGGTGGCGATGGCGCGATGGTTGCCTCGGAGGTCGCTGATGAGTATGTTGGGGCTAATCCCATGCTCGTGCGTCGTCTCACCCCGCTCGAGTGCGAACGCCTCCAGGGTTTCCCCGATGGGCATACGCTTATCGGATGGAAGGGCAAGCCCGCCGAGGAATGTCCCGATGGGCCGCGCTACAAGGCCATCGGCAATTCCATGGCGGTTCCCGTCATGAGATGGATTGGCAGGCGTATCGCGGCGGTCGATGAGCATTAGGCATCTCAACGGAACTCAAGCTGAATTCAAAGAGCGCCTTCCGGGGCGCTCTTTTCTTGCCAACAGTCTGCGTGTGAACACGCAGTTCAGTAGGCGTGTAGTTATGTAGCTCGGTAGCTCTGTAGACGCATAGACGCATAGACGAGCTTGCCAAACGATTGTCCAGATGAATGAGGAAAAGAATAAGAAGAATAAGAAAAGTAATCATCTGATATGAGGGAGTCTCTTCGAATGTAATCATTTGGCAGCGGTGTAGCCGAATAGTTCTGTAGTTCCGTAGTCGTGTAACAAGATAGCTCGGTAGACGTGCAGCTACGCAGTGAAGCAAAAAAGAGGAGCCACCATTTCGGCGGCTCCTCCTCTCGAGGGGAAAGGGCTTTGGGTCTAGACCGCTAGGATCTAGAGTGCAGCATGGAGACCACGGCGGCGTGCGATGCCCGCTGCGGCAATCGCGCTGCGCCCATGCCGGAGATGACGCTCACCTCGAGCGCGGTGGAGTCGCCCGTCTGGGGCAGGGCCTTCTGGTCGGAAGCGGCAGCGGCCTGAGCCTGCTCACCCTGGGCCTGTTTGCCGTTCGCACCCGCAGCCTGGTCGGTTCCGGCTCCACCGGCACCGTTGGCGTTACCGTCCTCGGTGCCGGTCTCGGTGTCCCCGCCGGCGATGGTGCCGTTGCCATTCTCGGTCTTGGAAGCCTCGTAGGCATCAGAGAGGTTCTTGTAGTCCTGGGCGGCTGCGGTGTAGTAGCCTGAGCCTCATCCACGGCGGCGGAAGCGGTGTCGACATCGCCCTGAGCGAGCTTGACGGCGGCGGTTGCCTCGATCAACGTGCCATTGGCCTTGTCGCAGCGGCCTTGAGCTCGGCGAGCTTCTGCTCCGCCTCGTCCTTGCCTGCGGCAGCGGTAGCGGCAGCACGGCGGCCTTCTGGTATCAGTCTCAGCCTCGTCATATGCGAGCTGGGCCGCAGCCAGGTCGGCATCGGCGGCCTCCTTGGCATCCAGCGCCTTCTGCTCGGCGGTGACCGCATCCTCGTAGTCACCCAAGGCCTTTTCGTAGGCGGCCTTCGCGGCGGCACGCTCGCCCTTCTTCACGTCAATCACGGCTACGGCATCCTCGAGGGACTTCTGAGCCTCGACCAAGGCGGTCTGGGCATCGGAAAGCTGGCCTTGGAGCTGAGCGGTCTTGTCATGCGCGGCATCGAATTCATCCGCGCCCTGGTCGTAGGCGGCCTGCTTCTCGTCTGCGGTAGCCTTCGCCTGGTCGCGGACGCCGGCGGCATCCTCAACGCCAGGCTTCAAGCCTGATACTTGGAGGAAGCATCGGCAAAGACCTTGTTCGCCTCGAGCTGAGCCTGATTCAGCTGCTCGAGATCGCCGGCATGGTTCAGGGCATCATCCAGCGCATCGGACGCATCCTTGGCGGCCTTGTCGGCTGCGGCCTTGGCGTCGGTCGCGGCCGCGACGGCCTGCTGTGCGGCCGCCTGATCATCTTGGCGGTCTTGAGCTGTGCCTCGCAGGTCGGGATGTAGTTGTTCACGATGTCATCGTAGGAGCCTGCGCGGCATCGACTGCCTTTTGGGCAACATCGACCGCGGCCTGCTTATCACCGAGCGTGGCGGCTTGGGCCTCACGCTCGTCAACAGCGACCTTGATGTCGTTGTAGATGTCCTGTGCCTGCTGGAAGGTGTCACGGGCGGCGTTGACCGCATCCATGAGGGAGGTCAGCTCTTCCTCGGTCGCGGTGCCTGCGACCTGAGCCTGGTAGTAGGCATTTGCGGCTGCGGTATAGGCGGTCTGCTCCTGCTCGAGCTTCTGCTGAGCATTATCGAGGTTCTGGCGATACTGGGGCAGGGAGTCCGCGATGGACTTGATGAGGTCGTACTCGTCCTGGGCTGCAGCGAGAGCGGCCTTCGCGTCTTGGATGTTCTGCTCTGCCTGGGGAACGGTGGCATTTGCGGCATCGAGACGGGTCTGCTCGTTGGCGACGGCCTGCTTGGCCGCCTCGAGCTTGACGTTCGCCTGGTCGAGGGCGCTTTGGGCATCTGCCGCCTTGGACTGGGCGGTATCCTTAGCCTGGGTCAGCTTCTGGATAGCGGCATCGCCCCACTTGTCGAAGGCATCGAGATAGGCGTGGACCTTGCCGTACCAATCGGCCTTCTTGGCTCCATGTCGGCCTGCGCCGCATCCAACTCGGCCTGCTTCTCATCGAGCGTCTTCTGGGCGTCTGCAAGCTCGGCGTTTGCCTGGTCGAGTTCGGACTGGAGGGCATCGAGCTGACTGCGGGCGGCATCCTCGGCCGCCTGGGCATCGGATACCTGCTGCTCGAGGTCGGCAACCTTAGCCTTGGCCTCGTCGACGCCCTGCTGGGCCTTCTCGACGGCCTTCTTCGCGGTATGGACCGCTGCCTTGGCGTCGGTCCATACCTGCTTGGTGGTCTCGATCTTCTCGAACGCGCCTGCGCGTCCCGCCTTTGCGGCCTCGTAGGCTGCAGCACCTGCTCGGCAGCCTTTGCAGCGGCGGCTCGCTTTGCGGCGGCGACATCATATGCGGCCTTGGCCTCGGTCAGCTTCTGGTCGGCTGCAGCCTTGGCATCGGACGCGGCCTGTACATCGGCCTCACTTGCCTCAGCGTCGGCGGTTGCCTGATCGTATGCGGTCTGGGCGTCGGCTTGTGCCGACTGTGCGGCATTCATGGCGGCCTTCGCGGTATCGAGCTGCTCGTTTGCCTCGTCCAGCTTGCCCTTGGCGAGATCCATGGTCGCCTTGGCATCCTTTACGGCTTGCTCGGTGACCTTCTGGATGTCGGTCTGGGTGGTTAGCTGATCGCCGTCTGCGGATGCCGTCTGGGCAAATGCCATGGTCTGCATGACCGGGGACAGCATGAGGCCTGCAGTCACGGCCATGGTCACCGCCGGCTTCAAAATCGTCTTCTTGTTCTTTGCCTCGCGTTTGCGCATATCGAGGTCTCCTTCCATTCGGAGGTTTTGCTAGCCCCGTGAAAATACGCCAATCCATGCATTGCCATTCACCTGTTGCCGCAGCGGCAGCAGGTGGCGGTCAAGGTTGCGTGGGATTGCCTCGTAAAGCGCCGTCTAGCAGCGGAATCGGCTTGGCTGTAGCCGTGTAGTCGGTAGTCGGCTACGTGACATGCACGGTAGCCGTGTAGCTGTGTAGCCGGCTTTGATGCATAGCGATGGAAGGAAAAAGGCCGAGCGAGCGCCATCGCCGTGGCTTGACATGAGCGTGGAGCATGCCGCTGCGGCAAGCGCCCCATGTGGACGGTAGCCGCGTGGGACGCTTAATCAATAAAGCCCGCGGCTTCGCGGGCGTATGGCGATGTCTGTCTTGTGGAGGGCGAATGGTTGGAGATCAGTTGAATCTCGTGGAGGTGTCGGTTGAGAAGGATGCGGGCGGCAACCCGACATGCATCATCTGGCCCGATGGGCGAAGGTTTGCCATCTCGAGTAGCGGTGCGCCGCTCATGTGCCCGTCCCGTACCGCGGGCAGGTTCGCGTATGTCCGCGATGTCTATGTCATCGGTCGCGGGAACAGGACGCACCGCAGGTCGATTATCGCCGACGGCGGCAAGTGGTATGTCGTCTGCCTGAAGTAGCACGGGTATTCAGGCAGCTAGGTAGGCGTGTAGCTCTGTAGCCGTGTAGTTGAGTATCGAGCTACACGGCTACCTGTAAAATCGGTCAGTCGCGTTCGCTCGGCCAGACCATCAGGCGGTTCGGGTCTTTCGCAAGGCTCCTCATTATGCCAATCAGCTCGCCGCGGGTCTCGGTATTGAGGCGATTGAACAGCGTGACCAACTCAAGCCTCTGCCCGACAGGGGCATCGGTGTCGTCGGCTACCGGCATCTCGGTGTCGAAGAGCTGCTCTATGGTTATGTTCAAGACCCGGCAAAGGGCGAGCAAGTTAGAGACGCGGACCGTTCCCAAGTCGGTTTCAGGGCGGATAATCGTCGTCAATGTGCTCACCGGAATGCCGGCAAGGTTTGCCGCCTGGCTGTTTGAGTATCCGGATCCCTTGATGAGCGACTCCAGTTTAGAGTAGGGGCGGTCCTTGCCCGCTACCTGCTTTTTCGGAGCCGCGGTGGGCTTTTTCCCAGCCATGGTATCGAACTCCTATCTTTCTCGATATGTCTGTATAGCGTCATGTAGGCGGCTATGCAGCTACATGGCTACATATGTAGCTCGGTAGCTGTAGCTTGAAAAGCGCCGGTGCCGCCTGGCGAGCTAATCGGCTTCCCCTGCGCCATCCAGATTTGTTTCCACGTCATCAGGCTCTATCTTCTCGACCTGCACCTCGTGATTTCTCTGCATGTTGGTGGGATCCAATTTCATGGCGCTCGATACGCGCATGAGGCAGGATTTCGCCTGCGCGTTGAAGCCCCTGAAATCGCTCACGAGGGATTCCTCGTCGCCCGAGAGAAGCGCCTTCTTTCCTGGGTTCTCCTCCTCACCATCGAACAGGTCTTCCACAAATGTCTCAAACGGAATGTCCAAGCCCTTGCATATCCTCAGAAACGTGGAGATCTGCATGTTCTGGCATTTCGACCTGCCGTTCACGAAGGTGCTCAAGGTTGAAGTCGAAACCCCGCACCTGCGGCTGAGTTCCGATGCGTGATACCGTACTTCTCAAGAATCTCCTTGAAGGTCATGGTCTCCCCTATCTGTAGATCAGGTTACTACCCGGCTACAGAATACATGATTTGGAAGTCATTTTCGCGTATGTAGATATAAATCGCGCAAATAGGTAATTTCCACGTATGTAAATTACGATTCCAAATTATATTGCCCAGAATAGAAAAAAGGGTTAATATCTCGCTCGTAGCTACGAATGAGGAACACCATTCCACATTCGTCAACTATGCCCCAAGTAGTTCGTTAGTTACGGAGACATGATGACCGCAAACCCTGTACTGGAGTCCGCATCCAAAATCCTCTTGGATTACGTCGAGGACACGAAATTGTTCGCCACGGCTATCAATGAATCGGTCGGCGGGGCCGAGCTTCTCGACTGTCAGTGCAACTTTCTTCGCGAGCCGACCGCTAGTGAATTCGTGTTTGTGAGGGCGATGCTGCCCGCGGAAGGCGCCGCCCGTCTTTTGGACGCGTTCGACTCTGCCGTCGAGGAGCAGATGCAGCGCATGGCAAATCCATCCTTCGCGTCTGTCGCGGAGGAGATGTAGCGTGATGAATACCGCAGTCAAAAAGAGCGCCAAGTCCGCATCCTTCAGCGATGAGGAGCTCTTGCAGCTCCCGCTCGTTCTCAACTCCGACCAGGCCGCCAAAGTCCTCGGTTGCAGCCGCTCGAAGCTCCAATCAATGTGTCGCGCCGATACCGTCGAGTACCAACGCCTCCAAAACCGCTTCACCTTCAACCGCGATTATATCTTCAAGCTCGCGGGGATCAGCTACGAGGCTCTCTACAAGAGCGTGAGCGAGCGCTGCCTTGCGAGGGAGAAAATCAAAGAGCAGTACGCCCCGCTCTTCAAAAAATACGGCGTGGATATCTTCGGAGGCGAGACCCTTCTGGGCGCAGGTGCGCCCGATAGTGCGGCTCTTATGAAAAACGACGAAGTTGAGGTGGACGAAGCACTGATCGACCAGATCGGAGAAGCCCAGCTCGGCAAGCTGCTACTCAAGACCCTTCTCAAAAATGCCTAGTTGACAAGCTCGGCATAGCGCCACAAAATCAAAGCATACCGGTTCCCCAAGCCGGACGATAGGAGATGAACTGCATGACCCGCCCTGCTGGGCGTGCAGCTGTGAACGCTGCCGCCTATCCGTGCAATCTGTTAGCTATCGACCCCGAGGTATCAAGCCCTTCGGGGTCTTTTCGCCATGCACGTGCACTTTGGCAGGTGATCTCAAATGAGTTTCACCATCGACCCGTGGATGATGCGCGATCTCGATTTATCGGGAAACGAGCTCATCATCTTCGCCCTGGTCTGCGAAGCGGGCGAAAAGGCCTCAGCGTCTCAAAACCTAAGCTCGCGTTCCTCAGCAACACATCGGTCACGACCGTCAGGCGTGTTCTGAGCGATCTGTCCGAACGCGGCTACATCGAGCGCACCCATGTCGGCGAGAACGAGCCGAGCACTTGGGTCGCATGTGTCGGCGAGCAGTCACCCAGCTCTCCCTCTCCTATCGAAACGCCTTCCGGCCGAAACAGCCGGAGCAGAGTCATGTCGATAGCAAAATAGGAGGACTATCATGGATTTCGCGTACAACAATCGTAGCAACAACCGTCTGGAGCAAGAGACCTACTGGAAGCAGTACGGCTGGATGAGCCGTCTCGGCCTCAACAACGCCAAGGCAATCGTCTTCGCGCTCATCTTCGAGCGCGACTGTACCGACGACCCCGCCCGTGAGCGCATCACCTCGAAATATATCGCGCAGGCCCTCGATGAGGCCGCCCTGCCCCAGCCCGCGGTCGCAGGGCGGCCGAGCACGGCATCGCGCGAGTCTCAAGACGCTCAACGAGCTTGCCGCCAAGGGACTCGTCTGCGCCGTCATGGACGAGGACGGCCTGTCGATGAGCTTCAAGTGCGATTACGATGCCGTGGAATCGGTTCTCGCCGATGCCGACAGCGGCACCGAGGATGCAAAGCTGGCTGACGGGTCAAGCGAAAGCGAGGTCGACGACGGTGCCTACGACAAGATGTCCTGATAACGCGCTCGACCGCAACTTCTATACCGTATTCGACTGGATGGTGGACCCGGCCGGGCTGGGTCTCAAGGCATCCAGCGCCGAGCTGTCGGTCTACGCCAAGATCTACTCGATGAGCCATCATTCGCCATACGGCTACTACGTCACGCAGGACCAGCTCGCCCTCGATCTGTATATCTCGCGCCGCTCCGTCCAGCGTGCGCTCGACAGCCTCTGCAAGGCGGGCCTCATCGGCTACACCGAGCTGTACCGTACCGGCAGGGAGGCGAACGGCATGAAATCGCCGCGCTCCTACTTCGCCGTCCAGGAGAAAATCAATGCCGCGATTGAGGCGACGATACCCGTTTCCGCCTCGCGGGGCGGGCAAATCCTCGATTTCGACTTTCAACAAAGCACAGGTCAGGCTGATGCGCCAACTTGTCACATCTCGGCTGTTGAAACTCGAGTTTTCAACAATCCGCAGGTCAGGCTGATGCGCCATTTTGTCACAACGATGCGCCAAGTTGTCACATCGATGCGTCAACTTGGCGCAACGATGCGTCATTTTGTCACAACGATGCGCCAAGTTGTCGTATCGGCGCGACCTGCGCAAACGTCGAATCTGATGAAGATACCGCAGCGTCATCTAGCTGCGGAGATGCAGCAAAACCGCAGGATAGCGACCTGTCTTCTTCTGAACGCGACGTATATATAAATAATAATAAGAAT
>ENA-OQEB01000491-OQEB01000491.1-human-gut-metagenome-genome-assembly--contig:-NODE-491-length-16303-cov-3.080551_pt1 | contig 16303 bp, 22 predicted proteins | sample MGYA00242787_ERZ504619 | MGnify/ENA primary metagenome ERZ504619 (study PRJEB26092, sample SAMD00036317) | human gut metagenome | host: Homo sapiens | study: EMG produced TPA metagenomics assembly of... | reverse complement strand
CTGTCATTCAGGACATGTGCACACAGCGTTTTTCTTTTTTTGGAAAATTATTTTCAAACCCGTTGCAATTCCGAGGGCGGCTCATTTGTATCCAGAATGAAGCGACAAAACCGGGTGCACACCCCGGCAGCGACACACAATAAGAAGAGGGGATATATTATTATGAAAAAGACGGTTTCTGTTTGCATGACGGCTGTGATGGCTCTTTCCCTGCTGGCAGGCGGCGCGGTACAGGCATACGCACTTTCGGCAGAGACGGTGGAACCAGTTTCTGCTGTGGCTGAGGAAAACTGTATTTCCAGCAGCTGGAAGCGTGCTTCCGACCCGGCACTGACCGAGAAAGTTCGCAAAGTGTTCGATAAGGCCTTTGATGGTCTGGAGGGCGTTTCCTACACGCCCGTGGCCCTGCTGGCAAGCCGCACCACCGGCTCCGGTATCCAGTACCGCATTCTGTGCAAGGCGACTGTCGTCGTACCGGGCGCACAGGAAGAATATGTGGTGGTCACGCTGCAGCGCGGCTGGCTGGGCAAGGCAGAAATTCTGGACATCGGCGACCCGCTGTGCCTGACAAATCTGGACTACGAGGAAGGCGCTGTGGGCACCTGGCAGGAAGCGGAGTCCCCCGCCATGACGGAGGAAGCCACGGCGGCGTTCAACAAGGCCACCGTGGGCTTTGTGGGCGTGGACTATGTGCCAGTGACCTTGCTGAGCACCCAGACCGTGGCAGGCACGAACTACCGCATCCTGTGCGAAGCAACCACGGTTTATCCGGGTGCTGAGATGCACTATGCCGTTGTGAACGTGTATGAAGTCTGGAAGGCAATGCCAACATCATCAGAGCGACCGATGGATATGTGAGCTAAGGGAGAGTTTTTGATTCAGAAGGTCCTCCGCTGCACCTTGGGGATATTCAGCGGAAACATTTATTTTGATATTGCAAACAAGCCAGACCGGCGGGTCTGGCTTGTTTGCTGTTCCACGGAGTGGGCGTGGAGGAAAAGTGCTCCGCAGCATAACCTCAAAGCTGTGAGCCTTTTTATTTGACTCGTCCTTTTCTGTTATCACTCTGCCTGTATCTCTTCCACCAGCGGCAGATAGTCGGCACAGTATTTTCGGTATAGCGGCTGCACCAGCTGCCGGAAGTTCTGCATTTCTTCTTCGGGCAGCGGCAGTTCCCGGCACCCGCCAGCCAATGCCGCTTTTCGGGCAGCTGTTTCCTCCTGCGCCCAGAGCTGGCGCTCGTATTGCGCCGATGCCCGGGCGCACGCTTGCAGGATCTGCCGGTATTCCTCCGGCAGTGCATCCCATGTGCGGCCGGAAGCCAGCTGCACCTCCGGTACGCGGCTGTGCTCATCGGCCATGTAGTACCGCGCCACCTTATAGTGCTCCATGGAATAGTAGGCCGGCCAGTTGTTTTCGGCGGCATCGATCTGCCCGGTCTCAAGCGCCGAGTAGACGTCGCTGTACGCCGTGGTCTCCGGCACTGCACCCAGCAGGCGGATCATGTCGATCACGATCTGCGAATCCTGCACGCGGATGGTCTTGCCCTGCAGATCGTTCAGGCTGCGCACCGGCTGACGGGCATAAAACGAGCGGGCACCCGCGTCGTACCAGCTCAGGCCTACCCGTCCCTGCGCGGTAAAGTCCTGCAAAAACTCAGCCCCGATGCTGCCGTCCAGCACGCGCCACATGTGGTCGGCATCCCGGTAGAGATACGGCAGCAGCAGCACGTTGAGCCGGGGCAGATCGTCCGTGGCAACCGAGAGCGACACACGGGCAAAATCTACGCCGCCAATGGCAAGCTGTTCCCACACCTGCTGTTCCGAGCCGTACTCGCCGTTCGCCTTGACCTGAATGACCACCTTGCCCCCGGTCTGCTGCTGCACAAGGTCTGCAAAATACTGCGCGCCCTGCGTAGTGGGGTACCCGGCGGCTGGTTATCGGCATAGGTCAGCACATAGTCCGGTGTGGTCTGCAGCTTTGCGGCACAGCCTGCCAGCTGCAAGGCCGCAAAGCCCAGCCCGGCTAAAAAGGTCCGTCTGCGCATGGTGTCTCCCTCCCTTTGCAGATAGTATAGCGCACAAGGCTGCCTTTGTGCAAGAGACAAGAAAAGGCGGTGCCCGCCGCAAAGCAGGTACCGCCTTTTAGGAGAAGAAGGGAATGTCTCAGTTACATCAGGCCCATTGCCTGCGGCAGTGCGGTAGACACTGCCGGGATAAAGGTGACCAGCAGCAGGCCGCCGATGATGGCCACATAGTACATAAGCATGTACGGCATGACCTTGGAAAGCGAGGTGCGGCCCACCTTGATGCCCACGAACAGTGCGTTGCCCACAGGCGGGGTGATGTTGCCGATGCACAGGTTATACACGAGGATCAGACCGAACTGGATGGTGCTCATGCCAAAGCTCTGGCAGATGGGCAGAAACAGCGGGGTGAAGATGAGGATGGCCGGGGTCACGTCCATGAAGGTGCCGGACACCAGCAGAATCACGTTCATGATGAGCAGGATCACATACTTGTTGCTGGTCAGGCTCAGCAGGGCAGCCGCCACAGCATCCGGGATCTGCAGGAAGGCCATGACCCAGCCCAGAATGTTGGAAACGCCTACAAGGAACACCACCATGCCGGACATCTTGGCAGAGTCCACGAGGATCTTCCACAGGCTCTTCAGGTTGATGGAGCGGTAGCAGAAAGCAAGGATCAGCGCATAGACAACGGCAATGGCAGAGCCTTCGGTGGCAGAGAACACACCGCCGATGATGCCGCCGATGACCACGATGATCAGGGACAGGGAAGGCAGAGCGCGCAGGGTGCAGATGCCAAGATTTTTCCAGTCAAACTTGCCGGGGGTGCCTTTATAGCCCAGCTTGACCGCCAGCAGCACGCCCACCACGCAGCAGCACAGCGCCCAGATGATGCCGGGAATGTAACCGGCCATGAACAGCGCAGCCACAGAGGTGCCGCCGGATGCCAGCGAGTAGGTAATCAGGGCGTTGGACGGCGGGATCAGCAAACCGGAGCAGGAGGAAGCGGCATGGTGGCAGCGGTCACGGCGGGGTCGTAGCCCTGCTCCTCGGCACCGTCGCGGATCATGGAGCCAACGGCAGCAGCCGCAGCGGATGCAGAGCCGGAGATGGCGCCGAACAGAGCGTTGGTGCCGATGTTGGTCACCAGCAGTGCGCCGGGCATCTTGCCCAGAATGGCCATGACGAAATCCACCAGACGTTTGGCGATGCCGCCCTGATTCATGATGTTGCCGGCCAGAATAAAGAACGGGATGGCGGTCAGGCTGAACTTGCTCATGCCCACAAAGGTGCGCTGGGCAGCGGTCAGCACGGCCACGTTCAGGTCGATGGAAGAAAGGATGGCAGTCAGAGAAGAGACTGCAATGGCGTACGAGATGGGCACGCCGAGGAACAGCAGCACCAGCAGCACTGCCAGAATTACGAGTAACGCTTGAATTGCCACAGCTTAGTCCTCCTTATTTTCCTTGTCGGCATCGGCAGCCATTTCGGCTTCCACCTTTGCAAAGTCTGCATCCTCCGGGGTATCCAGACAGATGGACCGTTGGCGATGCCGATAATGTTCAGCACGGAATACACCAGAATGATCACGCCGCAGATGGGCATGACCCAGTAGAACACGCCCACGGCAACGCCCAGCGAGGAGGTCTGCTGTCCCATAGCCAGCTGGGACACCTGAAAACCGCCGAACACCAGAATGGTCGCGGAGAAGATGAAGGCGATGACCTCAGCAAAGATGTGGAACGCCTTGCGCATGGTGGGGTTGAACCGGTCCACCAGCACGGGAATGTTCATGTGGCCGCGCTCGCCAGAGACGATGGTGGCACCCAGCATGGTGCTCCAGCCGAACAGATAACCCACCAGTTCCTCCGACCATGTGGAGGGAGAGTTGAAGATATAACGTACGATGACCTGATAGGTGGTCAGCACCACCATGACCGTCATGCTCAGACCTGCCAGCAGGTTGAGCACCTTGTTCAGGGTATTTCTCAGTTTTCCATGATGCTCCTCCTCAGTCCGCAGTGTGGGCAGCGTTGTGCTGCTGGATCAGGTCATAAATGGGCTGCAGTTCCGGGTTTGCTGCCAGCACGGAATCGTGCAGGGGGGCCATAGCCTCCTGAAACGGTGCAGTGTCCGGGTAAATAAAGTTGACGTGCTGCTCGTTCTCGGCCTTATCTTTCGCCTCAGCCACAGCATCCTCCCAAGCATCCTGCTCGGTGCGCTTCACGATCTGGAAACCCTCTTCAAAGATCGCGCGCTCCTCGTCGTTGAGTTCGTTCAGGAAAGCGTAGTTTGCCACCAGCAGGTCCGGCACCATCTGGTGCATATCGTAGGAGTAATACTTGCAGATATCGCCGTGACCGTTATCGGTCAGAGCCAGCTCGTTGTTTTCGGCACCGTCCAGAATACCGGCCTGCAGTGCGGTGTACACATCGCCGAAGCCCATGGGCGTAGCGGTGCCGCCCAGCAGACGCAGCATTTCCACGTTGGTGGGCGACTGCTGCACGCGGATCTTCAGACCCTTCAGGTCGGAGGGCTGGTTGATGGGGGTCTTGATGGTGTAGAAGTTGCGGGTGCCGGCATCCAGCCATGCCACCGTTTCCAGACCGGCCTTGGAAGTGGTCTTGAAAATGGGGTCCGTCACCTCGGGGTCGTCCATCGCCTCATGGTAGGCTTCTACGCTGGAGAACAGGTAAGGCAGGTTAAAGATCTGGTATTTGGCACTGAAGGTCTCCATGATGCAGTGGACGCCACCACAAAGTCGATGGCACCGGTCTGGGTCAGCTGCACCATTTCGGTCTGGGAGCCAGCAGCTCGCTGGGGTACACCTCCACGCGGTACTTATCGCCCAGCTTCTCGTTGATGTAGTTGGCAAAGGCTTCCAGTCCAAGATGATCCGGGTGGGTCTGGGACTGCACATGGCCGATGCGCACGATCTTGCGGTCGTCACCGGAGCCGGCACCGCAGCCGGTAAGCATCATGCTGCTGGTCAGTGCCGCCGCGCCCATCAGCGACAGAAACGTTCTTCTCTTCATGAATGGCATCCTCTCTTTTCACGTTTTTTCTATGATTGTATTTTAACAACTCGTTCATTTTTGCGAAACCGGATTATTTTGTGAAACGCAGTACGATTTTGTCTTTGTTGTATCCAAGTACAATTTTGTGTTTTTGGACGAAAAAAACTGGCAAAAATAAAAAAGCACCCGTTCCTCTCCTGTTCACAGGCAGGAAAGAACGAGCGCTTCTTTTGGATCCGATTTATCCTTGTGCCGCTTTTTCCGCTGCGGCTACGCGGTATTCCGAAGGGGTCTGGCCGGTCAGGCGCTTGAACACCCTTGTAAAATAGTTGGCGTCGCTGTAACCCACAGCAGCGCCGATATCCTTCAGGCTCAGGCGCGGGTCCAAAATCAGCTGGCGCGCCTTGTTCACCCGGTATTCGTTCAGGTAGGCCGAAAAGTTTACCTTAAAGCACTGCTTGAACAGCTTGCAGAAGTAGGCGTCCGAGTAGCGCAGCGCAGCGGCGGCATCCTGCATGGAGATATCCTCCTATAATGAGCGTCGATGAAGCGGCTGATCTCGCACGGATGATGGCGGTACGCATATCCTCGTCCTCTTCCCGGCGGAGGGGCTCTGCAGGCGCAGGGGGCTGTGCCGGGTGGGCAGGCAGCGGCACCGACACCTGCCGGATGGCATCCTCCACCGCGAATACCAGTTCCTGCTCGTTGTAAGGCTTGAGCAGATAGTCCATCGCCCGCACAGAGATCGCCTGCCGTGCGTAGTCAAACTTATCAAAGCCGGTCAGGAACAGGATGGCGCAATTTTTGTCTGTTTCACGGATCTTGCGCGCCACCTCCAGCCCAGTGAGACCCGGCATTTCAATGTCCAGCACAGCCACCTGCGGCGCTTCGCGGGCAAAAATTTCCAGAGCCTCTCTGCCGTTTTTGGCTTCATACAGGCTTATCAGATCTCCCAGATACTTCTGCAAGGTCCGGCACAGCACTTTGCGCTCGATCAATTCATCCTCTGCCACCAGCAATTTGCACTTCACGAGAGCGTCTCCTCCTTTTCTTCCGGCTGCTGCGTTTGCGGGAGCTCAAACCGCACCACAGTACCGCAGTCTGCGCGGCTGTATACCTGCATTTTACCGCCCGGATACAGCATCCCGATGCGGCGGGAAATATTGCCAAGGCCAATGCTGCGGCCGGTCTGCTCGCTCTGGGCAATTTTTGCCTGCACGGCGTCCAGCTCCTCTTTGTTCATTCCCTTGCCGTTGTCTGCAACCGTGAGCACCAGCACTTTGTCCTGCATCCATGCCCGCAGCAGGATGCGTCCGCCTTCCTCGCAGGACTTGAGCCCATGCGAATAAGCGTTTTCCACCACCGGCTGCAGCATAAAGGACGGCACCAAAACCGCCGCAGACTGTACATGGATGCTTTTTTCTACGGTAATGCGTCCATCGAACCGCATTTGCTGCAAATAAATGTAGTCCTCCAGCCCGTCCAGTTCCTCCTCCAGCGTGATCTGCTGCGCTTGGTGCGCAGGTTGTGCCGGAACAAACTGCCCAGATGCACGATCATTTGGTCGGTGGTGGAAGCATCCTCCAGCCGCGCCATGCAGGAGATCATGTTCAGGGTGTTGAACAGAAAATGCGGATTCACCTGACTTTTAAGCACCTCCAGCCGGGTGTGCTCCAGATCCTTTTCCAGTGCAAGGTTCCGCACCTCTTCCCGGTGCAAAGCCTGCTGGGTGGTCAGCTGCTGCGCCATGGCGTGCTTCATCTGGTTGAAGGTCCCCGTCAGCCGCCCCACCTCGTCGCTGCTTTTCACCGGTAGGTCCGGTCTGGAAAAATCGCCCTCGGCAATGCTGCGGGAGGCCTGTGCCAACCGCAGCAGCGGACGCACCACCGCGCGGCTCAGCACCCGGATGAGCAGCAGCACTAGTACAGCCGCCGTCAGGAACAGCCCCAGATACAGCCACGGCAGATGCCGGATGTGAGCCGCCGTGCTGCTGTAAAGGGCGTTTTCCTGTTCCAGCGTGGCCTGTGTCAGACGTAGCGCATACTCGGCAAGGTAGTCCTGCAGTGCCATCACACGGTACATCTGTTCAATATAGGTATCTGCCGAGGGGGAAAGCTGCAAAAAGGCATCCCGCTCCTGCCGATAGCCCGCATACCCTTGCAAAAGGTTCCATGTACGGGCATAGCGCTCTTCACCGATGCGGACGTAATCGAAGGGCAGGGCCGCAAGGCTCTGCTCGGAAGCGGTGCAGGCGGCGGTATAGGCCTGTTCGGTTTCAGAAGTAGGCTGGCGCACATAGCGAGCAAAGGCCTGTGTTTCGTCCTTGAGGGCGTTTTGCACCGTGTAGCAGACGGCGTTGTCGGCCAGCAGCATATCAAAGGAACGTACCGTCCACTGACCTGCATGGTAGCAATGCCAGTGGAAAGCATGGTGACCAGCAAAATCGCGGCAAGCCATGCCGTGACCTTGCGGCGCAGGGAGATACCGCCCTGTGCGGTTTTGTTCCGTGCCATACGCTTTCCCTCCTGTCCTTGCAGCACCCGGCCTTTTTTATAAGTATAATAATCTCCCGGGGAAAGTGCAACTGCAAAAAGCACCGGTTTTCGTAAGGGAGCCGGTGCTTGCAGGCAATGTGCCAGGCTGTCAGCGGGTCAACAACTGAAAATGATTCCGCATCTTCCCAGAAAACACCAAAGTATAAGAAACTGAGCAGAAAAAGAAAAGCAGCCCAAAACCTTTCGATTTCGAGCTGCTTGCTATGCCGGTGGTGGGGGTCTCCCGCGCACTGAGCAACAGCCCGCAGGGCTGATTGCTCCCCTGCTGTGCAGGGTCGTGCTGTTCGACCCGCTCACACGCCGCAGATAAAAAGAAAGCCCCCCAGACAAGCTGGAGGGCTTCCTTTTTATGCCGGTGGTGGGGGTCGAACCCACACGTGTTATTAGCACAAGGGATTTTGAGTTTTTGTCCTCATCTTCCATCTGGTGTCATCCAGTGATATCTAGTGATATCTGGTTCCCACTGTGCAAAGGCAAAATTCACGCCTCAACGAACAATAATTTGAAATATCCACGATTTTTCGATGCGTTTTTCCTCTACTCTGTTTTTTCGGTTTGGACCGCCCAAATGGAAATTGGAGGGATGTTCAGGAGGGATGCAGGGCAAAACGCTCCTCTGCTTAGGCACAAAACGAAAGGAAAGTCAAGGATAATGAATCAAAATCAAGCAAAAGAGTATTATAAAAAATTATTTGTGAACTATCCTGATGTGCTGTCTGTCGAAGAAGCAACAACTTTACTCGGTTTCAAAAGCCAGACTGCCATCATCAGAAGAATCCATCAACATAGAATTCGCTGCCTGAAAGTCGGACGATCTTTCATGATTCCGAAAGAATATCTCATCGACTATCTTTTGGATAGCTAAATTATACAGCCATTATATTACATAGCGCACCACTTTTCAATAAGAAAAGAGTGCGCTTTTTATTTTCAAACGAAAGGCGGTCGATTTTTTGAACACAAGCTGGAGCAAAATGTTGAAAAAGCCACATGACCCTTGACTACTTTTACGGACAATCCGGAGAACTGTTTTCGTTCTACCGCATTCCCAAGGCTCTTTTTCAGGAGCCACGGTTCCAGAGTCTGTCCACCGATGCAAAAACCCTGTACGGCATCCTGCTGGACCGCATGAGCCTGTCTGTGAAAAACGGCTGGCTGGACGAGCAGAACCGGGTGTTCATTATCTTCACGATAGAGGATGTCAAGAGGGCGTTGTGTTGCGCAGACAACAAAGCGACCAAGCTGCTCCGGGAACTCGAAAAGTTTGGTCTGATTGAACGAAAACGCAGAGGTCTGGGAAAGCCAAGTTTGGTGTATGTGAAGAACTTTTCGGCAGAATCGTCAAAATCAATATTCCAGAATCGTGATTTTCACGATTCTGGAGGCTTCAAAAACGAAAGTCAAGACCCTTCAAAATCACGATGTAATAAGACTAAAGAGAATGATACTGAAATGAGTGAGACTGATCCATTCAATTCTGAAGAAGCGGATGGGATGAGCAAACGCACCCAACTGGAAGAATATTTTTCTCAGTCTTTGGAGATAGACCTTTTGCTCCGGCTCTGCCCGGATGACAAGGACATTATCTACCAGATCGTAGACTTGCTGGTGGACACCTGCGCTACCAACCGTAAGCTGCTGCACATTGCTGGGGACGATAAGCCCGCCGAGGTGGTACGCAGTCGGTTTATGAAGTTGAACGCTGACCATATCCGCTTTGTGCTGAAGTGCCTTGCAGAGAACAGCAGCCCAATCCGTAACATGAAACAATATCTGCTCGCTTCTCTGTACAATGCACCGACTACAATGCAGCTTTATTATCAGAACCAAGCTAATCACGACTTGAGTATCAGGGGGTGATAGAAATTTCAAAGAAAGCAACCACGATAGCCATCGTCAACCAGAAAGGCGGCACCGGCAAGACCACCACCTGTGAAAATCCGGGCATCGGGCTGGCGATGGAGGGCAAAAAAGTTCTGCTGGTGGACACTGACCCACAGGGCAGCCTGACCATTAGCATGGGCTGGCAGCAGCCCGATGAACTGCCCACTACCCTTTCCACCCTGATGGCAAAAGCATGAATGACCAGAGCATTCCGCCCGGTGAAGGCATCCTGCACCATGCAGAGGGCGTAGACTCATCCCTGCCAATATCGAATTGGCGGGACTGGAAGTGGCTCTTGTAAACAGTATGAACCGGGAAAAGATGTTGAAACAGGTGCTGGACAGTGCCAAACGGGAGTACGATTTTATTCTGCTGGACTGTATGCCCTCGCTGGGGATGCTCACCATAGTCGCGTTGCTCCTATGGTCAGAAGTACGCATTTCATGCGGATTTATAGTTATCTCCTGCGGAGATATTGCCATCAATGCACTGGCAGCGGCGGACACCACCCTGATTCCGGTGCAGGCGCAATACCTGTCTGCAAAGGGTCTGGAACAGCTTTTGCAGACCGTGCAGAAGGTCCGGCGGCAGATCAACCCGAAACTGAAAATTGAGGGCATCCTGCTGACCATGACCGACAGCCGCACCAACTACGGACAGCAGATCGACAATCTGATTCGGGGTGCTTACGGCAGCAAGATCAAAGTGTTCGACCAGACCATTCCCCGGTCTGTCCGCGCTGCGGAGATCAGTGCCGTGGGCAAAAGCATTTTCCAGCATGACCCCAAAGGCAAGGTGGCCGAAGCCTACCAATCTCTGACGAAGGAGGTGCTGGCGAATGCCGAAAAGCAGCTTAAGCGTGTCGCTGAAAGGAGCAGATGACATTTTCTCCACGGAAGAATCCCGACAGGAACAGCAGAGAGAGCAGGTGCAGCAGATTCCCATCGGAGAGCTGTTTCCTTTCAAGAATCATCCTTTAAGGTTTTGGATGATGAGTCCATGCAGCGCACGGTGGAAAGCGTGGAGCAGTACGGCGTGTTGTCTCCGCTGATCGCCCGCCCACGCCCGGAGGGTGGCTATGAAATCATCTCCGGGCACCGCCGTCAGCATGCTGCACAGCTTGCTGGACTGGACACCCTGCCGGTCATTGTCCGCAACATGGATGATGATGCCGCAGTTTTGCTTATGGTGGACAGCAATCTCCAACGTGAGAACATTCTGCCCAGTGAAAGGGCTTTCGCTTACAAAATGAAGCTGGAGGCTCTAAAAAATCAAGGTGCTAGGTCAGATTTAACTTCTCGCCAAGTTGGCGAGAAGTTGTGGAGCGTATCGCAAGTGAGCGCAGACGCAAACGAAAGTGAACGTCAGGTGCACCGATTCATCCGCCTGACCAACCTCATCCCCGAACTGCTGGACATGGTAGACGAAAAGAAAATTGCCTTTAATCCCGCTGTGGAGTTGTCGCATCTCGACACGAACCAACAGCGGGATTTTTTAGAAGCAATGGAGGACACCCAGAATGCGCCGTCCCTTTCCCAAGCGCAGCGGCTTAAAAAGCTGGCGCAGGAAGGGCACTTTTCGTATGACGTTGCCTTTGCGGTCATGGGAGAAGAGAAAAAGGACGAGCTGGACAAGGTGGTCATCAAAAACGACACCCTGCGGAAATACTTTCCTCGCAGCTACACCCCGAAACAGATGGAGGACACCATCATCAAGCTGCTGGAACAGTGGCAGCGCAAACAGCAGCGGCAGAATGAACGCTGATTATACCGTAACGAAAGACCCGATGGGTCTTTTTCTTTTGCAACCAAAAGGAGAAAAAGCCTATGAAAAACAACGCTACCCGCACCATCCGCTCCGAGGAAATCACCATTGATGTGCGTATCTGCGCTGCACTGGCGGCAAACCGGGGCAGCGGTGCGGTCTACCTCGCAGCCATTGCCCCGGATATGGAGCTGACCGTCATCACGCTGGACGAGGCTCCCGATATCCTACCCTGCTTTGAGGAGGACGATGCCTGCCTGAACCTTCCCAACACCTCGCTGCTGCTCTGCTACAACCCGGCGCAGGTGCTGAAGATGGGCGGCAAGCACTACCTGACCGGCCCGGTGATTCTGGCTCGCACTAACATGGATGGCGAGGTCATCTCGCTGACCATTGATGAGGTCTACCTGTTCGTGCGACACGAAGTCGCTTAATTCAACTGTCTGGCAATGACCGGACCTGTTATTCCATTAGCAGTAGTCTACTGTCAACAAAGCGGCTGGTAACGGCTGTGAGGAAGCGTGACAGGACAAGGGTAGCCCCACCCGAAAGGGTTCAAGCTGAAACTGCGAGGTGAAAGCGATAAGCTGCAAGCAACAATGCGGTTGGGGAGCCTGACTTGTATGGTATGGTTAATGTAACGTGAATCACTGATAAACGTCGTTAAGGCCGAACAGGCTAAAGTTGCTGACAAGCCTGAACCAAAATGGTAATGCAGCTGGTTATTCCCCTGTATAGTGGGAATACATGGACACAAAGCTGCCGGCGGAGAAGTGAGACCTAACCCATACTGTTGAATAAGCGGAACGTGGTAAGCCCGTATTTCTCCGAGCAATCGGACGGAAACCGTAAGGAGACTTTATGAAATGCGGGTAGAAGAAAGATGGAAAAAGCGAATGCCGACCCTGTAATGGGGACGGATAGAGGTTGCAACATTACCTCATGCGAAAGCAGGCAGACTTCCATCCATGGTCTTTCTTTACGAGAGAATTTACAGAACTTTTCAAAATGGAGGAATTGCAAATGAACGAGAAATCGTGTGCACCGACTTGCAAAGTGGAAGATTGGGCCAGCATCGACTGGAACAAGGCTCGCGCTTATGTTAAAAAGCTGCAAATGCGTATCGTAAAGGCTCAACAAGAAGGTCATTACAGCAAAGTGAAAACGCTGCAATGGCTGTTAACTCACTCGTTTTACGCCAAAGCCTTGGCAGTGAAGCGAGTAACAAGCAATCGTGGTAAAAATACGGCTGGGGTTGACCATGAACTGTGGCTGACCCCAGAGGCAAAATTCAAGGCAATCAATAAACTGAAACGGCGAGGATACCGTCCTCAGCCTCTGAAACGTGTTTATATTCCGAAGAAAAACGGCAAACTGCGGCCATTGAGTATTCCGACAATGACAGACCGAGCCATGCAGACTTTGTACATGTTTGCACTGGAACCGCTTGCTGAAACCTACGGTGACCCGAACTCCTATGGATTCCGAATCGGCAGAAGTACGCACGATGCAATCGAGCAGTGCTTTACCGACCTGAACAAAGGAAAATCACCCGAATGGATTCTCGAAGGTGACATCAAGGGATGCTTCGACCATATCAGCCACGAATGGCTCATGGAAAACATTCCGATGGACACACAGGTTTTACAGAAATGGCTAAAGTGTGGATTTGTCGATACGAAACAGCTGTTCCCCACCGAAGAGGGTACGCCGCAGGGCGGGACTATCTCGCCCACTCTGATGAATATGACACTGGATGGGCTGGAACGGCTCTTAAAGGAACGACTGCCGACCAAACAGTACTTCAATGGGAAAACTCACTTTAATAAGATGAACTTTGTGCGCTATGCTGACGACTTTATCGTAACCGGAGAAAGCCCGGAATTTCTGCGCGAAGAAGTCCTTCCTATTATTAGAGAGTTTATGGCTGAACGTGGATTGCAGTTGTCCGAAGAAAAGACGGTTATCACCCACATCGAAGATGGATTTGACTTCTTGGGCAAGAATATTCGAAAATACAACGGAAAACTCCTTATCAAACCCTCGAAGCAATCGGTCAGTTCTCTGCTGAAAAAGGTGCGCGAAATCGTCAAGAGCAACAAATCGGCAAAGCAGGATTCCCTGATTCGCCAGCTCAACCCGGTTATCCGTGGCTGGGTCAATAACCAGCGATTTGTTGTGTCCGCTGAAGCATTCAGCAAAATCGACTATCAGATTTATAATTGTCTCTGGCAATGGGCAAAGCGCAGGCACAAGAAAAAGAGCAGACGGTGGATTGCCAAGAAATATTGGCACTGCATCGGCTCTCGGAACTGGACTTTTGCCGCAGAAGAACGCTCCAAGAAGAGAAACAAAGAGCTTTCCTATTTTGCCCTCGAATATGCAACGGACACCAAAATCATCCGCTTTAAGAAAATCGTTGCCGAAGCAAATCCGTTCGATGCGCGGTGGAATGGTTATTATGAAGAGCGTGATGGTGAGAAAATGCTGAACAGCACCAACGGACGCGAAAAGCTCTTGAAAGTATGGAGAAATCAGCACCGCTGCTGCCCTGTGTGTGGAGAACCGATAACTTCTGACACAGGTTTCAAGGTTCACAAGGTGTTCCGACATGGAAAGTCACCATGGCTGGAAATGGTGCATCCCGAATGCCATACCGTATTGCACAAAAACGATGCTTGTTTTGTTGCGCCGGGTTCCCTAACGGGAACTTTCTGAAAGGCTTGAGCCGTATGAGGGGAAACTCTCACGTACGGTTCTTAGGGGAGGGGCTGGCAGTAATGCCATCCTCTTACCCGATCAGACCCTTGAGAATAAACAGAAGTTTATCTCGCAGATCATGACGAGCAAATCGCCTATGCTTCTTGCGATGATATTGACGAACAGGCTTTATCTTACGCAGAAATCAAGGCTCTGTGTGCAGGTGACCCTCGCATCCGGGAAAAGATGGATTTGGACGTGCAGGTGGCAAAATTGAAAGTTCTGCGCGGTGACTTCCAGAATCAGAAATATCGTCTGGAAGATAAGCTGCTCAAAACATTCCCGGAAGAGATCCAGAAACAGAAAACCCGCATTACTGCTTTGCAGCAGGATTCACAGATTGCAGCAGCACATCCACAGGACAAAGAAACCTTCTGCGGCATGACCATCAAGGGCATGGTGTACGATGACAAAAAGGCTGCGGGCGAACGGCTGCTGCTGGCTCGGCAGGAGATGCCCAATGCTGATATGATGCTGCTGGGCACCTACCGTGGGTTTGAACTGAACATTCGATTCGACAGCTTCAAGAATGAGCATCAGGCCGTACTCCGGGCAGAGTTGAGCTACCCGGTGTCGCTGGGCGATGATGCGCGCGGCAATATCACTCGTCTGGACAATGCCATCGACAATTTCGCTGACCGTATTGCAGATGCCGAAAATGCTCTGCAAAACCTTGAACAGCAGAAGCAGGCGCAGAGGTCGAAGTGGCAAAGCCTTTGCACAGGAGGAGGAACTGGCCGAAAAGTCTGCCCGCCTTGCCGAATTGAATGCTCTACTGAATATCGACCGTGACCGCAGTTCCTCGCAGGATACTCCCGAAGAATCCAAGGAAACCGAAGCACCCGCAACTCGTCCGTCTGTGCTGGCTGCACTGGGGGAAAAGACCAATCAGCCGGAGCCTGTCAAACCGTTCCGCAGCTACTATGATAAGGATGGTGATGCACGATGAAAGAAAAGCGGGATGAAACCATCATCCTGCGCTTGAGCAAAACAGAAAAGAACCGTATCTATGAAAAGATGCTCAGTATGGGCATCCGAAGCCTGAGTGCCTATATCCGCAAGATGGCACTGGACGGCTATTGCCTGCACCTCGACTTGAAAGAACTGCAACGCATGGCATATCTCTTGCAGATGTGCAGCAACAATCTGAACCAGTACGCCAAAGCCGCCAATGAAAATGGTCGGGTCTACGCCGCCGACATGGAAGATCTGCGGCAGCGTCTGGATGAACTGATTGACATTGGCAAGCAAATTCTTTCCAAGCTGGCAGAGCTATAAAAATTCCCGCAGTTGGAGGACTGCGGGTGTACATATAATGCTTGACATCCTTGCAACGTAGTAGTCGATACCTTTATAATAAGGGCGAACAGAAAGGAAGTGCTTGATATGATGTCTATGCTGAAGAAAATTGTTCTTTTCCCGATTTCTCTCTTTGTGGCGTTTCTGGCTCTGATGGCAAAGTGGTTGCTCACTCTGTCCAGCTATGTGGTCGCGCCGCTGATGCTCTACATCTTCGGCTGCGGCATCTACACTGCTTACCGTCAGACTTGGAATCAGTTCTTTATCCTGCTGGTGGCCGAGTTCATCTGCTTCATCCTCTTTTTCGGTGCAACTGCCATCACCGAGGGCATCGGGCGTTTCAGTGAGTGGCTTGCAGAACTGTGAGGGATATTATGGACAAACAGAAGATAGAAGATTGTTATTTTGAACACAACAGCACGATTTTTTCTGAGATGCTGGGTGAGGATGAAGAGTATCTACGACTGAAAAAAGCCAAAAGAGCAGCTGAGGAAGCCTTGCAGAGCGTTATCAGCAAAGAAGCGTGGAATCAATATCTCGCCTTAGATGAGATCGGCAACGAGCTGGAGTGCACCCGATATAAGGCAATGTATCTGGCAGGTGCTACCGATTACGAAAAATTATCCAAATGATCTCGATGCCGCCTCCGGGCGGCATTTTTTCTTTGCAATAGGGGGTGATGATGCTGGCAGCAACACGGTTGATTGCGCTGCACAAAAACAAGGGCATGACCGTTGCGGCCTGCCTGAAAAATCGCACGGACTATATCGAAAACCCGGACAAGACTGAGCAGGGGCAGTTTGTCAGCAGCTATGCTTGCAGCGCCCTGACAGCAGATGAAGAATTTATGCTTACCAAGCGGCAGTATGATCTCGTAAACGGACGCAGGCAGAAAAGCGATGTGATCGCTTATCAGATACGGCAGTCCTTTCGTCCGGGGGAAATCACTGCAGAGGAAGCTAACAAGGTGGGCTACGAACTTGCCATGCGTTTTACCA
>ENA-OQEB01000490-OQEB01000490.1-human-gut-metagenome-genome-assembly--contig:-NODE-490-length-16343-cov-1.767514_pt1 | contig 16343 bp, 27 predicted proteins | sample MGYA00242787_ERZ504619 | MGnify/ENA primary metagenome ERZ504619 (study PRJEB26092, sample SAMD00036317) | human gut metagenome | host: Homo sapiens | study: EMG produced TPA metagenomics assembly of... | reverse complement strand
TGAGCATTGATTATTTGTTACAAAAACTTGTAATCTTTGTAGATAAAAATACATGAATAGTGTTATACTAAAAAATATGTGTCAGAGAGTGTATAAATATAGTATTTTAATTAACAAGTCGTATATCGACTGAGATATAGAAAAATGCTATAATATATATTTGAATTAATTTGTTGTATTTATTAAAGGAAATAGATTATGAGAATTGGAATGGGATATGATGTGCATAAATTAGTAACTGACCGCAAACTTATTTTAGGAGGCGTTGATATCCCTCACGAAAAAGGTCTACTTGGTCATTCTGATGCTGATGTATTACTTCATGCAATCTCTGATGCTCTACTTGGTGCTGCTGCTCTTGGTGATATCGGCAAACATTTTCCTGACACAGATGAAAGATTTAAAGGTATCTCTAGCTTAATATTGTTAAAACATGTAGGAGAACTTTTACAAGCTAAAAATTATAAAATCAACAATATCGATGCTACTATTGTTGCTCAACGACCAAAATTATTGCCATTCATTCCTACTATGCAAAAAAATGTGGCTGAAACTTTAAATTTGCCTATTGAAGATGTCAATATTAAAGCTACTACAGAAGAACGTTTGGGCTTTACAGGTAGTGAAGAAGGTATTTCATCTTATGCTGTTTGTAGCATTGATAAATTAAATTTATAAAAAATTAATTTATCCTTATTTCCCTGCTCAAGTGCTTGCCTTTGTATGGTATAATAGAATTTGCTAAATAAATTTCATAATTATCAATTCATATATTTGGAGGTATCACTAATGTCTGAACAAATCAGAGTTAGATTTGCACCAAGTCCTACTGGTCCATTCCATATTGGTGGGGCAAGAAGTGCATTATTCAACTGGTTATTAGCGAAAAAATACACTGATGGAAAATTTGTTTTACGTATTGAAGATACAGATAGAGTTCGCTCTACAAAAGAATCTGAGGAAAATATCAAAGCTGCTTTAAAATGGCTCGGTCTTGATTGGAATGAAGGTATTGATGTAGGTGGCGAATATGGTCCTTATCGTCAAACTGAACGTTTAGATATTTATAAAAAATTCACTGATAAATTATTAGCTGAAGGTAAAGCTTATTACTGCTATTGCACAGAAGAAGAAATCGAAGCTGAACGTCAAGCTCTTCGTGCACAAAATAAAATGCCTCTTTATGGTGGCCATTGCCGTAACCTTACACCTGAACAAATCGCAAAATACGAAGCTGAAGGTAGAAAACCTGTTATCCGCTTCCGCACTCCTTGCGACCAATCCGTAAACTTTGATGATATGGTTCGTGGAAAAATGAGCTTTGACTCCAACGGTATCGGTGATTTCGTTATCGTTAAAGCTGATGGTATCCCTGTATATAACTACGCAGTAGTAATCGATGATGCTCTAATGCATATCACTCATGTAATCCGTGCAGAAGAACATTTATCTAACACTCCTCGTCAGGTAGTTTTATATGAAGCACTTGGCTTCCCTGTACCAAAATTTGGTCATATTTCTCTTATCTTAGGTAAAGACCATACAAAAATGAGTAAACGTCACGGTGCAACTTCCGTTGAACAATATAAAAACCTCGGATATTTACCAGAAGCAATTGTTAACTTCTTAGCACTTTTAGGCTGGGCTCCTCAAAGTGAACAAGAAATCTTCTCCATTGATGAATTAATCAAAGAATTCTCTATGGACCATGTAGCTAAAAATCCAGCTGTATTCGATATCGATAAATTAAACTGGATCAACGCTCAATACATGAAAAAAATCCCTGCTTCTCAAATCACACAGATGGCTATTCCTCATCTAATCGAAAAAGGCTATATCTCTGATACTCCAGATGAACAAGAAATGGCTAGATTAAATCGCTTCACAGAAGTTATTCGCGATCATTTGAGTTTTGCTGCTCAATATGTAGATTTCGCTGACCTCTATTATAAAGATGATTTCACAGTAGAAGATGATGAATGTAAAGCTGTTCTTGAAGAAGAAACTGCAACTGAAGTTATCACTATGTTTAAAGATAAATTAGCTGAGCTACAGAATTCACAGCTGAAAATATCCAACCAATTTTCAAACAAATCATGAAAGACTTCAAAGCTAATAAAGGTATAAAATTAGGCGGAAAATCCGTTTATATGCCTATTCGTATTGCTTTAACTGGTCAAATGCATGGCCCTGACCTTGCTGGTCTTGTAGAAGTTTTAGGCTATGAACGTGCAGCAAAACGCATTGAACGCACTTTAGCTTAAATCTAATTAAAATTTATAAAGAAATAATCCATATAACCCAGCTATTTTTTGGCTGGTTATACGTTATAACGGTGAGCATTATGAACTTATTATCAACTTTAAAAAAAGATATTCGTGTTGTATTTGAGCGTGACCCTGCTGCCAAAAGTATATTTGAAGTTCTCTTATGTTATCCTGGTTTGCATGCTATTTGGCTTTACCGCTTAAGTCATTATTTCTACAAAAAAAAATTGGGTAGTCATTCCTCGTTTAATCTCTCATTTAGGTAGATTTTTGACAGGAATTGAAATCCACCCTGGTGCACAAATAGGCCCTGGTTTATTTATTGACCATGGTTCCGGTATCGTCATTGGCGAAACTACTATTATCGGTAAAATGTTACCTTATACCAAGGAGTTACTTTGGGTGGTACAGGCAAAGAAAAGGGAAACGCCACCCTACTATTGGTAATAATGTCGTAGTGGCTTGTGGTGCTAAAGTTTTAGGCTCATTCACTGTAGGCGACCATGCCAAAATTGGTGCTGGCTCTGTCGTAGTAAAACCAGTACCAGCATATGCTACTGTTGTAGGTATTCCGGGTAGAGTCATTTTAATCAAAGGTGAAAAAACACAAGTTGAAGAAAAACCAATTTCTCCAAAAATGCGTGAATTAGCCGAAGAACTTGACGTCGATTTATCTCATGATAAATTACCAGACCCTGAACTAGATATGATTAAAACACTTTCTCATCGTATTTCTGATTTACAATTACAATTAGAAAAACTAAAAAAAGAATTGGAGGATTCCAAGAATAATCATGCTTAAAGTTTATAATACTCTAACAAAACAAAAAGAAGAATTTAAACCACTAAAAGAGGGACAAGTAAGCATTTATGTTTGCGGTGTTACACCATACAATCACCCTCATATTGGTAATGCTCGCCCATTCGTTACTTGGGACGTAATCAAACGCTATTTCACTCATCTTGGCTATAAAGTAAAACATATCCAAAACTTTACTGATGTAGATGATAAAATCATCCGCACTGCTAACCAAGAAGGTGTAAATTGGAGCGATATCTCCACAAGATATATCAATTCTTATTTTGAAGTAATGGATAAACTTCATGTAAAACATGCTGATACTTATCCTAAAGTATCTCAAACTATTCCAGAAATCATTGACATGATATCTGTACTCATTGATAAAGGCTATGCTTATGAATTAAATGGCGATGTTTATTTCAGCGTAGAAAAATTCAAAGGTTATGGTAAATTAAGTGGCCGTAAACTTGAAGATATGATGGCTGGTGCTCGCATTGAAGTCAATGAAAGCAAACACAATCCTATGGATTTGCTCTTTGGAAAGCAGCAAAACCAGGTGAACCATTCTGGGAAAGTCCATGGGGTAATGGTCGTCCTGGCTGGCATATTGAATGTTCTACTATGTCTTTAAAATATCTTGGTAAAACATTCGATTTCCATGGTGGCGGTAGCGATTTAATCTTCCCTCATCATGAAAATGAAATTGCTCAATCTCAAGCTTATTGTGGTGATGACCATAGCTTTGCTCGCTATTGGCTCCATAATGGATTCATCACAATCAATCAGGAAAAAATGAGTAAATCTCTCGGCAATTTCTTCACTGTAAAAGAAATCCTTGATAAATACCCAGCAGAAGTACTTCGTTTCTTTATCGTATCCACTCATTATCGTAGCCCACTTGATTTCAGTGATGCTCGTCTTGATGAGGCTACAACTAGCTTAAACCGTTTAAAAAATGCTCTTGATAATCTCAAAGAATTAGCTAAAAACACAACTGATGCTACATCTGGTGAAGAACTTATCGCTAAAGCAAAACAGTGCAAACAAAACTTCTTTGAAGCTATGGACGATGATTTCAACACAGCTCTTGCTATTGCAAATATGTTTGACCTTTCTAAAGAAATCAATATCTACTACAATGAAGTAACTTCTGGTAAAGTAGCTTGCAGTAAAGTAGCTGTTAATACTGCTCTTGATGTATTCAGTGAAATGGCTGATATCATTGGTATTTTAGAAGACGACGATAACTCCGCTGATGATGGACTTGTGGATAATCTCATGAATTTAATCATTGATATTCGTCAAAATGCTCGTAAAAATAAAGATTGGGCAACTGCTGATAAAATCCGTGACGAACTTAAAAATATCGGTATTACATTAGAAGATTCTCCTACTGGTGTTCGCTGGAAAAAATAATGAAATTCAAACAATATCAATATTTAAAACAACATCTTTTTGAATTTACAGCACCTGATGAATTAAAAAATCGTTATGAAGATATACCTACTCGCAATCTGTCTCCGCTCGTTTTAGCCTATGTAGTGATGCTTACTATCATCTATATATACGCACAAGATTACTCAATTTTGAACAATCTCGCGTACATCTTTTAAATGATTTCAGCATGAAATTAGTTTCCGCTACACTTCAAGCTCAAGCTTACAATGCTATAAAAGATGATTTAACAGATGACGAAGCATATGTCTTTAAGCGTGGAAAAAATGCTAAATCACATGCTCCACGTGTGGCTTCAGTCCATGATTATCATATAAGCACAGGATTTGAAGCAGTTTTAGGTTATCTATATCTCAATAAAGATTTTGCTCGCTTAGATGAACTTTGTGAAAAATCTTTTATTGCTGTAGCTCAAAATTTATCCCAACAGGAATAATAAATAAAATAAAGGTATCTTCTTAATTGAAAGTACCTTTATTTTTATAAATTAGATATCATATCTTTATCATTGAAAAATTTTATTTTTTTAGTATAATATAGTTTATATGTGCCCATAGTCTAATGGATAGAACGTTGACTCCGGAGTCAAAAATACAGGTTCGATTCCTGTTGGGCACACCAATTTTAAGTATCAGCACAGAAAAATCTGTGCTTTTTATTTTAATCTCATTAAATTAAGGAAGTGTTTCTGTTGGATATAAAATGCCCATCTGTCGTAGAAACTTGGTCATGTAGCAAGACCAGAAGCCAAATGTCGCTTTTTTTGCACTGCTTGTGATTTATGGGTTGCCTTCACTAAAAAAGATGCCAAAATTTCCTATCGCTTGCAACGACCTGGAAGATAAATTCCTCAAAATTAATCTTGAAAAGCACTTCAATTATTAGTATAATGAAGTTTGGCTATGAGGCATATACATATATTTATCTAACTCATAGTTTATTGTATCCGCCTTTTGGCGGTGTTTTATTTTATATTGGAGATGATTTTATGATTAGTACCTCTATCCATCGTGTTAATTTTTATGATACTGATGCTATGGCTGTCGTACATCATTCTAACTACATACGTTGGTTTGAAATTGGCCGTGTTAATTTCTTACGTGAAATCGGTATCACACTTGGCGAAATGATGGAAGATGGCTATGTTTTTCCTATCACCGAAGTGAAATGTAAATATATAGCTTCAGGTAAATTTGATGATGTTTTACGCATAGAAACTACACCTGTAGCTTTAACCAAAGTAAAAATGGAATTCAGCTATAAAATCTATCGCGATTGTGATAATACTTTATTAGTTGAAGGTTTCACTCAAAATGTATTCACAAGCAAAGCTACTGGTCATATAACTCGTTTGCCTGAAAAATACTATACAAAAATGCAAAATGCTTTAAAATAATAACAATAAGGAGCAACAGTAATGGATAGCAATTCACCTATAGGTGTTTTTGATTCTGGTCTTGGAGGCCTCACAGTATTAAAAGAACTAAGACGCCTTTTACCTCATGAAAATTTTATATTTGTCGGAGATTCAGCTCGTGCCCCATATGGTTCACGCACTCCTGAAGAAATTATTTCTTTTCTACAACAATTTATGGATTATTTCCAATCTCGTGGCGTAAAAATGGCAGTTTGTGCTTGCAATACTATGACATCTTATGGTTATCCAGTAATTAAAGACAAAACTTCTTTTGCTTTAGTTCCTATGAACCCAGCTATCATTCCTGCTGTTAAGGCTTCTGCAAATAAACATATCGGTGTTATCGCTACAGAAGCTACTATCAAAAAAGGCATGCATAAGCAAGCAGCTTCTAACCTTGATCCACAGATAAAGGTTTTTGGTGTAGGTTGCCCAAAATTTGTACCATTGATTGAAACAGGTCATATTCATGATGATGCTATTGATGAAGCTGTACAAGGATATGCAGACAAATTTAAAACTAGCGATATTCACTCTTTGATTTTAGGTTGTACACATTATCCTATCATCAGTGAAGTTTTAACAAAACATTTTGGCAAAGATGTTGCTTTAATCAATCCAGCCTTAGAAACAGCTAAAGATGCTGCTACTATACTTACAAAAAATAATTTACTCAATACACAAGAACAATCTGGTTCTCTTGAATTACGCTTTTCTGCCAAACAGAATAATTCTGAAAAAATGGCTGAAATTATTTTAGGTAGTGATATTCCACCTATTACAGATGTAGATCTAACTACATTTGCAAAATAACACAATTGGGGGCATTGATGTGGATTTTATTATCACAATTATTCTATGGATTTTAATTATTTTATTCTTACTCAATGAAGTAATCATTCGTGTTGTTGGTGATGCTATTGTCAACATGAAAGCTAACGAACATACACCATTTACTGTTGATGAAATCACTCAAGACAGTATTTCACTTAGCACTACTATCAATGTTGCCAATGAAGGTAAACAATGTGCTACAATCATGGACTGTTACGTTCGTCAACTTTTACCATATGAACAATTCGATGGTGTAAAAGTTGAAGCAAAAGCTGAATTAAAAGGCGTTCCTCGTGAAGATGATTATTTTGAAGCTGTATTAATTCAGAAAAAAGAAAGCATTGACATTGTTATTCGCGTTAAATTAATTGACCGCAAAAACAATGATATCAAACAAACACTTACTCATATGGTTGATTTACCACTTGATATCGTTTATCAGCATGCTGCACGTTACCCATGGAAAATCTCCAAAGAAACAATCGTGCTTACATCTGAAGAAATCGCTAAATTAGCAGATATCAAGCTTGCAGATTAATTTATAAGAACTTGTTAATATTTTAAATTTATAACTGTAAAAAAGGAAGGTAAATCATGTCTGAAGTTAAAATTATACCCATTCCGACTCGTATTCTAACAAAAAAAGATGATATTGTAGATACTATCGAAAAATATACAAAAGATAAAATTGGTCCTGATGATGTTATCACTGTAGCTGAAAGCGTTGTAGCTATCACTCAAGGATTATATATTCGTCCTGAAGACCTCAAAATCTCTCATATGGCTCAATTTTGTTGCCGTTTTATTCCAGATTATGGTAGTCTTGCAACTCCTCATGGCATGGAATCATTAATGATTAAAGAAGGTCATTTCCGTGTAGCTGCTGGCTTATTCATCGGCTTCTTAGCAAAATTAGTAGGTAAATCTGGTGTATTCTATCAAATCGCTGGCCGTCAAACAGCTCTTATTGATGATGTAACTGGCACAATGCCACCATTTGATAAATCTATCGTTTATGGCCCTGAAAACACAAAAGAAGTAGTTAATAATTTAAAATCTCGCCTTAACTGCTTTGGTGCTGTAATCGCCGATGTTAACGATTTAAAACGTTCTCGTATCGTAGATGTAACAGATGGTGTAATGGTCAAATGGTTGCTAAATTACTTATCGATAATCCATTTGGTAACGCATCTCAAAAAACACCAATTGCTATAATTAAAAACTTTAAACAATACCAAGAACAAAATTCTTAATTCAATTATATATAGGCAAAATAAAAAGATGTTTTCAAAAGAAAACATCTTTTTTATTTATTGTCTATCAAAGTTTTTATAGTAATCTCTGAAAATTTTTCTTCAATTATATTTTGAAAATTAGTATAAAATTTTCTTATCGAACAATTATCAACAGCATCTCTACTGCAATAATTATCTTCTTCTAAACAACGATTTACATACATCGTTGGTTCCATTACTTTAACTATTTCTAATAAAGATATCTCTTCTGGCTTTTTAGCCAATAAAAAACCACCATATACACCCGAACGACGTTCTATCAACTCAGCAGCTACTAAACTGCGTGTTATTTTCAATACATATTTTTGAGGAATTTTCATCGTCATAGAGATATCTTTTTGAAGATACTACTTCGCCATCTCTATTAGCTAATGCTAAAATAATTCTAATAGCATAGTCTGTTGTAATATTCAACTGCATCGCTTTCTATTTCTCCTTATATAACTCTATATAACTACTTCAAGTTAGTTTATCAGTAAAATATTTATCTAAAAATTTAACTATAAATCAATATCTAAAAAGCTGTTTTTATTATATTTTAATTATATTTCAAGTCATTAAAAAACTAATATAAAAAGACCCCACAAGAAGTGGAGCCTTTTCATATTTAAAATTAAAAGTAAAATTATTTAGCAGCAAAGAATTTTTTTTGCAACTTCAGCATCAAGGTTGTAAAGTAAAACATCTTCGTCAGTTGGGTTAGCAACACCAAGTTCTTTAAGAGTTTTAACAGTACGTTTTTGAAGAATTCTTCAGCAACAGCTGGGAAGAGAGCATAAGATAATACATCTTCTTCGCTAGCGTTAGGGAAGCCTTTAGCTGCAAGTTCTGCTTTGAATTTATCCATACCTGGTTCGAGAAGGTCTGCTGGACGGCAAGTAACCAAGTCTTCTTCTTTAATGCCGCATTTTTCAAGAACTTCTGGGTTAACAGGCTGTGGAGTACGACCGAATTCACCACGAGCAAGTTTTTTGAATTCGTCTGGAACCATTTTATAACGTTCGCCAGTCATAACGTTGAATGTAGCCATAGTACCTACAATCTGGCTAGAAGGAGTAACGAGTGGTGGGTAACCAAGGTCAGCACGAACGCGTGGCATTTCATCAAGAAGATCTTGATATTTATCAGCCATACCCATTTCTTTTAACTGATTAACAAGGTTGGATAACATACCACCTGGAATCTGGAAGTCAAGAACATTAGGGTTAACATCGAAGTAACCTTTTAAACCAAATTCGTCAATGATTTCTTTTTTAACACCGAGGAAGTGTTTAGCGATTGGAGTCATAGCCTGACGGTCAAGACCTGTATCATATTCAGTACCTTCAAGTGCAGCAACCATAGTTTCTGTACAAGGCTGAGAAGTATCCATAGCGAATGGAGAAAGTGCACAGTCAATTACATCTACACCAGCTTCGATAGCTTTCATGTAAGCCATGGAACCAAAACCGCTAGTATAGTGAGTGTGTAACTGAATAGGAAGTTTTGTGGATGCTTTTAATTCTTTAACGAGTTCATAAGCATCATATGGTTTTAATAAACCAGACATATCTTTAATGCAGATGGAATCAACGCCCATAGCATCAAGTTCTTTAGCTAATTTACCAAATTCAGCAATAGTGTGAGGACCGCCAACTGTGTAAACTAAGCAACCTTGAACTTCTACAGAAATGTTCAACTTTCAGCTTTAGTCTTCTTTAGTCAGCTTCTACAGCTGTTTTGAGGTTACGAGTATCATTGAGAGCATCAAAGATACGGAATACACCAATACCATGTTGAGCAGCTTTTTTAACGAAAGCACGAACAACATCATCTGGATATTGGTAGTAACCTAAAAGGTTCTGACCACGAAGCAACATCTGAATAGGAGTTTTAAGATGAGCTTTTAATGTGTCAAGACGTTCCCATGGATCTTCATCAAGGAAACGAAGGCAGCTATCAAATGTAGCTCCGCCCCAAGCTTCTAAAGATTTGTAGCCAATAGCATCGAGAGCTTCGAGCTGTGGAAGCATCTGGGAAAGACGCATACGTGTAGCAAGCAAGGACTGATGGCCATCGCGTAATACTGTTTCAGTAATTTTTACTTTTGCCATAATAAAATAAACACTCCTTCATATATAATGCAATTGACAATTCACATATCTATGTGATTTTAAGACATAATGACACTACCTATATTAATTTATAACATAGGATTTAAATATCTATCTTAGAGGTTGTTGCCCCAACCTTTTATATTCATACGCTCTTAAATTAAGAGCATTATGTTATACCAAAGTCATACAACACATATAATATTAATTATATCTATTATATCATATTTTAAGTTTTTATAAAGTATTCTCACAAATAAATCTTTCATACTTATTACTTATGAAATACCCAAAAATTAACCTATGTACAATATAAAAAATAGAACATAACATTCTATTTACAGTATAGGTATTAATAAAACTATTGTCAATGACTTTATGTGATTTTTTTAACATATTTAATGTTATCATAAATTTTATTTATGATAATGAGATTTTATACAGCTTCTAATAAATAATTAATTACTTTTTTGCTTTTCTACTATATCTTTTAGCCACTTGGGCATATCTAATCCATAAATGCATACAAAACAATAAACGGTAATATATGTGTCAATCAAACTATCATGAGCTTTTCCTAAATTTGGACATCTATAATACTGCGCGCAAGATTTCAGGCTAGGCATATTATTGTCATTGCTATAAACTCGTGAAAAAGATTTTTGTAAATCATAGATAATAGTATTTTTACCTACAAAAATTTTATCTTTTTTCATAAAGCGCAAATCATTTTCAATGCCATAGCCAATGACCATATCTGCATGTTTAAATAAATTTTTTATTGTTGCTTGATGAGCATTTATCGTAAAACAATCTTTTACCATTTCTGGTGTTATATGGTGTATAGCTTCTGTATCTTTCCACGATTTACATTTTCGTGGCTTTATATACTCATTGAATACCACACCTTTATATAAATCCACAATACTAAATTGCAAAATTTCATCATATCTAGTATTGCCACCAGTCATTTCTAAATCAAAAAATAATATAGAGGGATTTGTTTCTACTGATGCAATATATTCTTGTTTAAAAAACAAATTTTACACATCCTAAATCTCTAAAAATTATACTTTTACTATTCCTTCTTTTTATATAAGATTATTGCCAAAATTAAACCTATAGTCAAAATAACAGTTTCAAATACTACTATACCGCTCCAACCATAATTACTTAAAAAAGTACCGCCAATTGTACCAAATGTACTAGCACCAATATAGTAAAATAGCATATACATCGCAGAAACTTGCGCTTTATCATTTTGACAACTCTGCGGTGCCCACGCACAAGCATTTGAATGCACACCAAAAAAGCCATAAGTAAATATAGCAAGACCTATTATCTTCACGATTAAAGGCATAAATAAAGTCAATAAAATACCAACTAATTGAATAATAACAGAAATCACGATTATTATTCCATGACCATAATGGTCAGATAATGTTCCCATAACTGCTGAACTTACTGAACCTACTAAATAAAGCACAAAGATAAAACCAATTATAGTTTGGCTCAAATTATAAGGTTCTGCCATCAATACATAAGAAATAAAATTATACGTACATACAAAACAGCCCATTACACAAAAAGCTATTAAATATATCATAATTATTTTCTTATTTTGCAATAAACTCAAAAAATCTTTCCATTGTATTTTAATTTTACCATGTTCGATTTTTTTATTTAAAGATGGTGGCAAGAAAATCCACATCATGATTGCACTCAATAAATATAATATACCGGCAATCATCAAGCCCATTCTCCATGAAGCTACATCGGTTAAGGTACTGATTAAAATACGACCAACTAGACCGCCAAGAGGCGTTGCTGCTACATAAACACCAATAGCAGCACCGATTATTTAGGATTGAATTCCTCATTTATATAAGCTACAGCTAAAGAAGGAAAACCTGCCAATAAAATCCCCTGTACAAAACGCAAAGCCAAAATCAATGCAAATTCTTCTGTAATTGACATCAACAATATCAATATAGAGGAAATCCCCAAAGCGATTACCATGACTTTTTTACGTTCCAAATGTTTGGAAATACTAGCTATCAACAACATTGAAAAAGCCATACCGATTGTACCAAAAGACATGGATAAACTTGCTTGTGTTGGAGTCAAGTTAAAATCTTGTGCCAAAATAGGTATAACTGGTTGCAAGCAATACTCTGCCCAAATGCTGCCAAACTACCAAAAAACATCATGATTAATGCACAGGTATATTCTCTAGTACCTTTATCTATTAATCTTGCCATCTTCAAGACCTCTTTTATTTATTTTTCATCAAATTAATTCACGGACAGACTTTATCAATCATAATATTCAACACTTCAATATCTGTTGATTTCATTCCTTCTCGACCAATATATCCTACCGCTCTAATAGTTTTTTCTAAATCATCTTTTACAATACCTTCATCAGCATGGAATACATCATCATGCATACTCATTGTATGAGCTAAAAGTGCCGCATCTAATGCTGAGGAAATTTTCGCTGCGCAAGAAGGTTTTGCCCCATCACAGATAATACCACTTGTATTAGCTAAAGTATTAGTGATAGTATTAGCAATCTGATTAAAATTACCACCTAACATATAAGTAATAGCCGCACCACAAGCATAACCTGCACTTACTGCACCACAAAAAGCAGATAATTTTCCTATATATTTCTTTTGATGAATAGCTAATAAATTACTTACAAGCAATGCTCTATATAATTTCTCTTGAGAATCTTATATTCATCTGCATACACTACTAAAGGAATTGTTACAGTCATTCCCTGATTACCACTTCCTGAATTGATTACTACAGGCAATGAACAACCACTCATGCGAGCATCAGAACCTGCTGCTGCCATAGCTCTAGCTCGAACAGGTAAGCAATCTCCATATAAAGCTAATAAATTAAGCCCTACATTAGCACCAAAATTATTTTTTATTCCTTCTCTCGCAATAGCCATATTACAATTTATCTGTCTTGATAATATATCTTTTACATCTTCTAAATTTACAGTATCAGCAAATTCAATAATATCTTTTACATTTAATAAATTTCTATCCGCTTCGATTTATCAGCTTGATATCTATTTTATTCACTTTATCATATAATACTTCATCATCTTTTACTATTCTTATGATATTAGTATGATAATCAGATACAATGACTTGAGCTTTATGTTCATCTGCTACTACTGTTATATCTATATATAGATTGTCTGTATTTTCCACTAAATCACAACTACAGATTTTAGCTTTTAATAACTCTCTTAATTTTACTCTATCTTCATCAGTTACAGATTCTAAAACTTCTAATTGCATATCAGCATTACCACCGATAATACCGAGTAGCGCTGCAGTATCAATGCCCTTTAAATCGCCAGAATTTGGAACTGTTACGCCTTTTACATTTTTAATGATATTACCACTGCATTTTACTATTACTTTTTGCGGAAATGTTCCCAAAATTTCACGAGCTTTAGCCCCAGCATAAGCTATAGCAATAGGTTCAGTACATCCCAAAGCTGGCACTAATTCCTCTTTTAAAATATTTATATAATTATCGTATATTTTCTGCTCCATCGTATTACGCCAACCTTTCTATAAAAAAATTAATTATATCCTCTATAAAAAAAATATCGCAAAATAAGCAAAAAGGCAATATATTACAAGAAATTTATAATATATCACCTCTTTGACAAATTCACATACTAATTTTTATTTATTTCATTATATATATTTTCATCTAAATTACCTAATCTTTTATCAATAATCAAAGCATTCGTTACTGAACCAGATACATTCAACATAGTTCTAGCCATATCAATCAATGGGTCTATAGCCAAAATTGGGCCAATCAAACTAAAAGAAGACGCCATGCCTACGCCAGATAAACCTACAGAGGCTGCCATTGTAGCAGTTCCCGGAATACCTGCTATACCAAGTGAACCTAACGTTACTACAATTATCGTCATGACAATCATGCTAAAATCCATAGCTGTACCTGTTAAATGACATACATAGACAATTAATAACGAAGGAAAAATTCCTGCACAACCTTGCATACCCGCTGTTGTACCAAAACCAGCTACAAAACTTGCTGTTGCTTGATTTACACCTAATTTTTGCGTCAAAGTTTCAATCGTAACAGGCAAGCACCCTACACTAGAACGAGAAGTAAAGGCTAAAATGAGCAGGGCTAATGATTTTTTCATGTACACAATAGGATTTATGCCATTTACACTCAATGCTATCAACTGAATAATAAACTGTGCAATAATCGCTAAATACAATACAAAAATAAAATGTACTACACTTAAAATACTATCTAAACCTTTTTGCGCAATAGTATTAGCTAGTAATGCAATTACTGCCCATGGCATATAATCTAAAATCAAAAGCGCCATATTCATCAAAGCTTTATGCAAACCATTAACTAATTTACGCATAAATTCCTCAACTTTTGGCTCATCAGCTTTTATCCACCAAATAGCTCTACCTAAAAAGCTCCAAAAATAACCATACCAATGATATTATTTTTTACCATAGCATCAACTAAATTTCCTGGTATCAACCTCTAAGTGTAGTTGCCACAGAAACAATTTCTTTCGCTTTTGCCTCTGTTGCTACATTTGTCAAAGCATCGCCACCAACATTGAAGAAAATACCAAACGCTATACCAACTATAGAAGCCACAGCTACCATAGACATTGTAACTAAAATAGTTTTCTTCACTAAACGGCTCATTTTTTGCTCAGATTTCATATTCACAATGACATGAGCGATAGAAACTATTACAAGTGGTACTACTATCATTTTGATTAAATCAATATAACCATTACCAAATAATTGTAGCCAATTCGTTGTTTCTTTAATAAAAGTAATCTTCATTGGGTCATTAGGAAAACCTGCCATATACTGCATGAGTATACCTAAAATACAGCCAAGACCCATACCGATTAATACCACTAAGGAAAAATCCATTTTACGTTTGCGATAGAGATAATGAATAATACCAAAGAAAATACATAATAAAATTAAAAATCCTACCGTATATATATCACTTATCATCAAAAATGATTGCCAAAAATCGCCATTCATAATCATACCACCTTTCATACTATTTCTATATGATTTATTATCATAACATATAATATAGAAAATTGACAATAACTTTAAATATTCATTTTTTTATTTCTTTACGATATAATATAGATTATCTAATTTTATATAAAAGGGTGATATGATGTTATATTTTGACAGCGATTATTTAGAAGGAGCACATTCCTCTATTTTAGAAAAACTTGTAACTACTAACTTTGAACAAACTCCTGGTTATGGCAATGATACATATTGCGAATCTGCTCGCGAAAAAATCCGTCAAGCTTGCAACTGTCCTGAAGCACAAATTCATTTTCTCGTTGGCGGTACACAGACAAATGCTACTGTAATCGATGGTCTATTAAAATCATATGAAGGCGTCATTGGCGTAGATAGCGCTCATATCGAACTTCATGAAGCTGGTGCTATTGAATTTGGTGGACATAAAGTCATCACTTTACCACAAGAAGAAGGTAAACTCAAAGCTAGTGAAGTAGAAAAATATCTCACTAAATTTTATGGTGATGAAAGTTTTGAACATATGACTATTCCTGGAGCTGTATATATCTCCCACCTACTGAATGGGGTACTTTATATACTAAACAAGAATTAGCTGATTTATCCGCTATCTGCCATAAATACAATCTACCATTATTTTTAGATGGCGCTAGACTTGGCTATGGTCTTGCTTCTTTAAATACTGATGTTACTATGCAAGATATCGCTAAATATTGTGATGTATTTTATATTGGCGGTACAAAAGTTGGTGCATTATTCGGCGAAGCAGTAGTAATCACAAAACCAAATTTAATACCTCATTTCTTCACTATCATCAAACAACATGGCGCATTACTTGCTAAAGGTAGACTACTTGGTATTCAATTTGATACTTTATTTACCGATAATCTCTATCTTAAATCGACTAAAATGCCATTGAAAAAGCTGAACAATTAAAAGCTATCTTTAAAGAAAAAAATTTATAAATTCTTCTTAGAAACAGATACTAACCAGCAAATTCATCATTTTAGAAGATACTAAATTAAAAGAACTCCGCCAAAAAATCAGTTGTAGTTTCTGGG
>ENA-OQEB01000489-OQEB01000489.1-human-gut-metagenome-genome-assembly--contig:-NODE-489-length-16364-cov-4.460060_pt1 | contig 16364 bp, 17 predicted proteins | sample MGYA00242787_ERZ504619 | MGnify/ENA primary metagenome ERZ504619 (study PRJEB26092, sample SAMD00036317) | human gut metagenome | host: Homo sapiens | study: EMG produced TPA metagenomics assembly of... | reverse complement strand
AAAAAAGAGCTACCAAAGCCGAACTTGATGCAAGATGGTAATTGATATATAATCTGATTATTAAACAGTCGATTGCAAAGCAGTCGGCTGTTTTTGCTTAATTAAAAATGGAAAATTGAAAATGGAAAATTGTGGTCGGCGGTGTGCCACCGCAATCTATTCGAGAAGATACTCGGATAAAGGAATTGCATCAGATGCCCGAATACGGCATTGATGCAATTTTTGCTTTATATTGCTTTATATGAAAGTAAATGTATACTTGTAGGGGTAGCCTTGCGACCGCCGCCTGTGGCGGATAAAGGGAGCAAAGCGCTGTCTGAAATAACGAGCAAAAGGCAGTACACATTTATGTACAACGCATTGCGACTATATTTCAGACGGGAGGATATTATCCGCCCTACGACACGAACGGGGAACGGCGACATACCGTACGAATAAAAATGTGGACATTTATTGCACATTCGTGTTAAAATACAAGATGAAAAAGTGTGCGGAAAGAAAGCGGTGACTGTTAATGAAAAAATCCGAAAAACCAATCGGCAAAATAAAAGTCAAAAAGTCGATTTTCAAAAGGCTTTTCTTTCACATACTTGTGCTGTTTATTTTGGCGGTGATTGTTTCGGGTACGCTCAATTGCATTGAAAACATTCAGCGCACAAGGCGGTTTACACGACAGCTGACCGAAAGTGCGTTAAAGGTTGCAACAGAAACTTTTGAACGCTGTGATATAAACGCATTGCTTGATAATCCCGATTCCGAAGAATATCGGAAAGCCGTTAAGACCTTGAGGTGGATTTGTCAGACGAACCACCTTGAATATATGTACATTTACATTCCGAATTTTGACGAAAACAAGGTTACATATGTTATGACTGTTGCCGATGATGACAGCGAAAACGAGAATGTTTTAAATGTGAGAAGTGCAGGTGCAGAGGTTGACCACGGCTTGTGGGATGCTGAAAAAGAGGCGTGGGAAAATCCTAACCTTGTCACGGCTTACGAATATCAGAACGACAGCTTCGGCAGTTTTTACACGGCATTTTCAGCGATTCAAGGCAAGTACGGCAAGCCTGTTGCATTAATCGGTGCGGACTATTCGCTGACGCAGATTTATACGGAAATCATTTTCTATACTGCAATGCGAGTTCTTGCGTTGTTTGTTGTGCTGGCAATTGTATTCTTGCTTGTAATGCGGTTTGTCAGAAAAAAGATGTATAATCCGATACTTTTGATTTTTGAAAAAATTCGAGGATACTTTTCCGACAAGGCTGACTGCACAAATACAAAGAAAGCGTTTGTTCCGATAAAACTCGGCTCTGACGATGAAATTCAGCTTTTGGCTGATTATTTCAACGATATGGCTCACGATGTAGAAACTTATGTTGAAAAAAATTCCGCCCTTGCGAGTGAAAAGGCTAAAAATGAAACCGAGCTTGAGGTTGCAAGGCGGATTCAGTACGGAATAATTGCGAGAGAAAAGAATGTTGTCTTTGCCGATTGTTTTGATGTTTCGGCAAGAATGGATTCTGCAAGACAGGTAGGCGGCGATTTTTACGATTGCTTTGCATTGCCTGACGGCAGAATATGTGCCGTAGTCGGTGATGTGTCGGGCAAGGGCGTTGCGGCGGCAATGTTTATGGCTTTTGCAAAAACTCTTATCCACGAAAAAATGACCGAAAATGCAGAACCGACAGGGCATTTGAAGAAATCAACAGGGAACTCTGTTCGTCAAATCCCGAGGGAATGTTTGTAACTGCATTCGCCGTGATTTTTGACCAAAACAGCGACAGCTTTTTGTACATAAATGCAGGTCATAACAAGCCTGTTGCGGTGAGCAACGGCAAGGCTGAATTTTTAGAATGTAAGCCCTGTATAATGCTCGGTGTGTTTGATGATGCAAGATATGTTGTGAACAGCGCTGAATTTGGAAACGGCGATATAATCTGTCTTTACACCGACGGTGTGAATGAGGCAACAAATGCGGATAATGAATTTTTCGGCAACGAAAGACTTGTGTCTGCCTGTCAAAATGCCGAACAGACTGCAAAAGGTGTGTGTGACGGAGTTTATGACGCTTTGACGGACTTTACCGAAAATGCGGAGCAATTTGACGATATAACAATTGTTGCAATAAAAAACAGCAAAAACAGAGATTGAAGGGTTATGAATGTTTAAATCGGAAAACAATCAGATTACAATAGAACAGGTGAGGAAGCTTGACGAGGAATATACTCTTGTCGATATCCGAGATGAAATTTCGTTTGAATACGGTCACATTGACGGTGCAAAGAATATTCCGCTTGCAAAAATCAAAGAGGATAATTCACTTTTGCCAAAAGACAAGCTTGTTGTCCTCTGTTGCAAAAACGGTCAGATAAGTGATGAGCTTGCAGAAAATCTGCGTGATGACGGATTCAATGCCGTGAATCTTGAGGGCGGTTATTACAGTTGGTTGAGAAGTCAATTCGAGAATGAGGACTATGCAACCGATGTTGAAAAAAGCATCCGCAAAAAGTTCAGCAAGACGATTTGGAGCAGATTTACTGCGGCGATAATCGAGTACAAGCTTGTTGAGCCGAACGATAAAATTGCCGTCTGCATTTCGGGGGGCAAAGATTCAATGCTGATGGCAAAGCTTTTTCAGGAGTTGAAAAGGCACAATAAATTTCCGTTTGAGCTTGTTTTCCTTGTAATGGACCCGGGCTACAGCGTTGAAAATCGTGATGTAATCGAGAGCAACGCCCGTAGGCTGAACATTCCGATAACTGTTTTTGAAACAGATATTTTTAATTCTGTTTACAATGTTGACAAATATCCCTGCTACCTTTGTGCAAGAATGAGGAGAGGTTATCTCTACAAAAAGGCAAAGCAGCTCGGCTGTAACAAAATCGCACTCGGTCATCACTATGACGATGTTATAGAAACTATTCTTATGGGTATGCTCTACGGCGGTCAGGTTCAGACGATGATGCCGAAGCTCCACAGCACAAACTATGAGGGAATGGAACTTATCCGCCCTCTCTACCTCGTTCGTGAGGCTGAAATCAAGCATTGGCGAGATTACAACAAGCTGAATTTCATTCAATGTGCGTGCCGTTTTACGGACACCTGCACAACCTGTTCTCCGAACAGCAACACAGGCTCAAAACGACAGGAAATAAAACAGCTTATAGCAAATCTGAAGAAAATCAATCCCCAGATTGAAAGCAACATTTTCCACAGCGTTGAAAATGTCAATCTCGATACGATTATTTCATATAAACAAGGCGATAATAAAGTTTCGTTTCTGGACAGATATGATGATATGGGGAAATAAGAGTACAAAGCTATGTTTATAAATATTAAATCAGATTACAGCACAGCTGAAATTGAAAGAATACTCAGTTCAAAAAGAAATGTAAAATATATGCGAAAGTATGTGGACTATGACCTTGGCATAAACTGGGTGTCGCATCGAAAAAATTTGCTTTGTCTGTTTTACAATTTCGGTACAAAGGACACACACGGTTGTCAATCAACGGTGCGTCCATATTTTTACGGAAGAGTATTCAAAACGAAAAAAGGAAATAGAATTATAGGTATCGCCCTACCGGAAATTACCTTTTTACTTTTATCGCTTGTAATCTTTATTTTTTGTGCCGCAGATATGGTTGAATCATTTTGGCTTGGTTTAGGCGGTTGTATATTTGCGTTGTTTGTATTTGTACTATTCAACCTTGATATGCCATCAGGCATAAGCCGAATAAAAGATTATCTGGAAAAACAATTCAAATCAGAATACGACTGATTTAATAAAAATCGGTGACAGATTTGCAAAATTGCAAGTCCTTGTCACCCGATATTTTTATATGAAAGTTGTTGTTTAAATGTAGGGGCGTTCATTGGACGCCCGCCTTGATGAAACTTTATGTTTAATAAAATTGTTTTGATGTGATGAAAGTTATGCATTGTCTGTAGCGGCGAACCGTGTTCTCCCGTTAGTAACGGTAGAAATTATATTTAAAAACAAACTTTATAAATTCGACAAAGCGATTGTAATACTGTAGCGGTGGTCACTGACTGCCGCTACTACTGGTTTTTTTCTTCTTTTATTATGACTGCGATATTTTCAACAATTTCTGCAATTCGCAATTGTTGTGTGTCAGGAATTTGTTTTAACGCTTCTTCAATTCGCATTTTTGCCTGATTATTAGTTGGCGATGAGTCGATTTTGGAATCAAACAAATAAGTTCATTGATTGTTATACCGAGCGCACAGGATATTTTATACAGTGTGTCTATTGTGGGACACTTTTCACCTCGTTCAAGTCTGCCGAGATATGCAGGATACAGACCTGCCGACATAGCAAGATTTTCTTGGCTGATATCAATTTTTAAACGATATTTCCGAATGTTTTGTCCTATCTTTTTGTTAAGTTCGGTGCGTTCCATATGCTTCATCCTGCTCTTTAGGGTACTTTTTAATTATACTAATACACATTTATTTTGCACACAATGTAATAAAAAGCATAAAATATGCACTATAGTGTTGACAATACCTATACTATAGTATATAATCTTATTGTAATCGTTAATTGAACATTGTTGAAAAACAAATTAAAGCAATAAATAATATATTATGAATTGAGGAGAGAATTATGTATTGTCAAAAGTGTGGAAAACAAATTGATGATGGAAGTGCGTTTTGCCAGCACTGCGGTGCACAAATAGGAAATTCTGTATCGGATAATTTTTCTAACCGAAATGCAAATCTGAATTTTAATGTACAGCATACAGAGAGAAAGACTGAGCGAATTAAAAGTAAAGAAGAATTTATGGATGACTATCATACAAAACACCCTGAACGAATGGTGTATGTAGTTCTATTCATTATTTTAGAAATTGCTGCAACAATTGTCTTTATAATGAATGTATCATCTTATATAGATCATCACCGTGATGAAAATATCACAGGCATGATGATTGCTGCATTTCTCGAAATAATTGCCGTAATTTTTGCATGTGCAATTCAAAAAGTAAACTCATCGGCAAACAAAGCATATGATATGTACTTAAACAATATAAATTCGCGATCAAATAATATTGATAACAAAGAATGTCTTTTTCCATCTAATCAATGGGAATGCCCTAAATGTGGACGCTTAAATGCAGATAGTGTTAAATATTGTTTGAATTGCAGTTCGCCAAAAGTAATAACCTTTACCAAGCCGCAAACAGGTGAATGGCAATGCCCAAAATGCGGAAAGATAAATCAGAATTATGTCGGAACATGCGGATGTGGAGAGGTAAAACCAAAATGAAAAAACTTATTATTTTAATAACAGCTATGTTTATTATTTTACTGACCTCTGCCTGCGGAAAAGTAGAAAATACAGAAAGCTCCGTCGTGATTACAGACGCTGATGCTAAATATATTGAACTTGTTTATGATAATATTGAAAATTGGGATGTTACAAAGGATGATAGCGCAAAAACATTTTCAATCGACAAAATCAGCTTTTATAATTTTGCCAACGGAGAACAAATGGCATTTTACATCAATTACCCAATCGGAGGTTATTATGGATGCGGTTATTATCTTAATGTTGACGATGGTACAATGGAGAAAATAACTTATGATATATATGACCACGATATTAAGGAGTGGAGCACTTCATATATGATAAAAAACGCAACAGATGGAACAGATTGGAAGAGTGATGCAGATAAAGACGAAAAACATTCAATTATCAAAGAAGCTTTTGAAAACTATCTAAAGTCAAAACGAGAATAAGGGTGTTCAGGTACATAAACATAAAAACGCATAACCGATTAAATTTCGGTTATGCCGTAATTTTTTACTCAGATTCCAGTTGCTAATAGTAGAAATTATATTTAAAAACAAACTTTATAAATTCCGCAAAGCGATTGTAATACTGTAGCGGTGAACCGTGTTCTCCCGTCTGAAATATAGTCGCAATGCGTTGCACATAAATGTGCTTCCTATTGCTCGTTATTTCAGACAGTGCATTGCTCCCTTTATCCGCCACCGGCGGCGGTCGCAAGGCTACCATTTGTTTTGATTGTAAAACCAAAACAAGCAAAACAATTTTTTGCAAATGGCAAATAAATTTTATATAACAAATGCTTTGTATTGTCCAACCGATTTTACAATCGGTTGGATTGGCGATCACTGATCGCCGCTACAGTTGAACAATGACTTTGCGACATCTATACACTTTGTATTTATCATAATGTATGTTCTGTTACTTGCGGGCGTCCGATGAACGCCCCTACTTGTAAAACCATACACCGTGTCGGGCGTTGCATTGAGATGTAAAAAATAGCCCGAAAAGAAAAATAATTCTTTTCGGGAAATAAAACCTGTAAAAATATAAAAAAGTCAGTAAAATCCGAAAAAAATCCGAAATTTCTCTTGACTTATTGATTATTTCAATATAGAATAATAAAATGTACCATAATGGGGATATGTACCGAAGAGGTCGGGAAAATCAGCAAAAAACTTTATCCGACAAGGGGATATTATCACAAAAATCCTTTTGTGTCAAGAGCTTTTTATGAGCAGATTTTCAGTACCGCTTGCCCCGTTTCATAGATTTTTTAAGGAGTGATACGCCTATGGTTAATGTCAAACCCGTAAAGCTTGGCAACACCGAAAGAATGAGTTTTGGTAAAATCGATGAAGTAATTGATATGCCTAATCTTATCGACATTCAGAAAGCGTCATACAAATGGTTGCTTGACGAAGGTCTTAAAGAAGTATTTAAAGATGTTTCGGGCATTACCGATTATCAGGACAACCTTGTTCTCGATTTTATCGACTACACACTTGATGTTGATCACCCGAACTACAGCGTAATTGAGTGTAAGGTTCGTGATGCAACATATTCAGCTGCTCTCAGAGTAACCGCAAGACTTTTGAACAAGTCAACGGGTGAAATCAAAGAGAGCAATGTATTTATGGGCGATTTCCCGCTGATGACCGCAAGCGGCACATTCGTTATCAACGGTGCTGAGCGTGTTATCGTTTCACAGCTTGTAAGAAGCCCGGCGTTTACTATAAAATGGATCACGATAAAACCGGTAAGGAACTGTATTCAACAACAGTTATCCCGAATCGTGGTGCATGGCTTGAATATGAAACCGATGTAAACGATGTTTTTTATGTTCGTATTGATAAGAACCGTAAGCTTCCCGTTACATCATTTATCAGAGCACTCGGTCTTGGCACGGATGCCGAAATTCTCGACTATTTCGGTGACGATGAAAGAATGAGAGCTACTATCGAAAAGGATGCCGCTTCAAATGTTGAAGAAGGTCTTATCGAGGTTTACAAAAAGCTCCGTCCGTCTGAGCCTCCGACAGTTGACAGTGCGCAGACACACATAAACAACCTGTTCTTTGACCCCGGTCGTTATGATATGTCAAGAGTAGGCAGATATAAATACAACAAAAAGCTCGGTATTGCAAACCGTCTTGAAGGTCAGGTTCTTGCAGAGCCGATTGCAACCCACGCACAGGCGAGGTTATGGCTCTTCGTGATGAAAAAATCACAAAGGAAAAGGCTTTTGAAATCGAAAACGCAGGTGTTAAGATTGCCTATGTAAAGGCTGCCGATGAAACAATCGTTAAGGTTATTTCAAATGGTATGGTTGACATCGCTTGCTATGTTGATTTTGACGCAGAAGCAGAGTGTGATATCAAGGAGAATGTTCGTTTTGATGTTCTTTGCGAAATTCTTGATTCCTGCGAGAATGAGGATGACCTCAAGGAAATGCTCAGAAGCCGTGCAGATGAGCTTGTTCCTAACCACATCACGGTTGATGATATCTTTGCAACAATCAACTACCTCAACTGTGTTGCTCACGGTGTCGGTAATACAGATGATATCGACCACCTCGGCAACAGAAGAATCCGCTGCGTAGGCGAACTTCTTCAGAACCAGTTCAGAATCGGTTTCTCCCGTCTTGAGAGAGTTGTAAGAGAGAGAATGACAACCCAGTCACAGGATATGGAGTCGCTTTCGCCTAACTCACTCATCAATATCCGTCCCGTAACAGCGGCAATTAAAGAATTCTTCGGTTCTTCACCGCTTTCACAGTTCATGGATCAGGGTAACCCACTTGCAGAGCTTACCCACAAGCGTCGTCTTTCAGCCCTCGGTCCGGGCGGTCTTTCAAGAGATCGTGCAGGATTTGAGGTTCGTGACGTACACTACACACACTATGGCCGAATGTGTCCTATCGAAACTCCTGAAGGTCCTAACATCGGTCTTATCTCATATCTTGCTTCATTTGCCCGTATCAACAAGTACGGCTTTATCGAAGCTCCTTATCGTAAAATTGACAAGGAAACAGGCGTTGTAACCGACGAGGTTGTTTATATGACAGCCGATGTTGAGGATAACTACGCTGTTGCACAGGCTAACGAACCGCTTGATGAAAACGGCAGATTTGTTCATTCAAGAGTCGTAGGTCGTTACCGTGACGAGTTCGTAGAGTATTCTCCCGAAAGATTCGACTTCATGGATGTATCTCCTAAGATGGTTGTATCTGTTGCTACGGCTATGATTCCGTTCCTTGAAAACGATGACGCAAACCGTGCTCTCATGGGTGCGAACATGCAGCGTCAGGCAGTTCCGCTTCTCCGCAGTGAAGCTCCTATCGTCGGTACAGGTATGGAGTACAAGGCAGGTACAGACTCAGGCGTTTGTATCCTCGCTGAGGAAGACGGTATCGTTATGAGCGTTGACGCCCGTAACATTCGTGTACAGTATGACTCGGGCAGAGTTCAGACTTTGAGGTTATCAAGTTCCTCCGCTCTAACCAGGGTACATGTATCAACCAGCGTCCTATCGTATCAAGAGGACAGAGAGTTAAGAAGGGTGAAGTTCTCGCAGACGGTCCCGCTACCGAAAACGGTGAAGTTGCTCTCGGTAAGAACGCTCTCATCGGCTTTATGACATGGGAAGGTTACAACTACGAGGATGCTGTTCTTATCAACGAAAAAATCGTTCGTGATGATGTTTATACATCAATTCACATTGAAGAATATGACACAGAGGCAAGAGATACAAAGCTCGGACCCGAAGAGATTACAAGAGATATCCCGAATGTCGGTGAAGATGTTCTCAAGTATCTTGACGAGGACGGTATCATTCAGATCGGTTCTGAGGTTAAAGCAGGCGATATCCTTGTCGGTAAAGTAACTCCAAAGGGTGAAACAGAGCTTACAGCCGAGGAAAGACTCCTTCGTGCAATCTTCGGTGAAAAGGCAAGAGAAGTCAGAGATACATCTCTCCGTGTGCCTCACGGTGAATGCGGTACTGTTGTTGATGTTAAGGTGTTTACCCGTGCAGACAGCAGAAACGAACTCCAGCCCGGTGTAAACAAGGTTGTAAGAGTTTACCTTGCACTCAAGAGAAAAATCAGCGTAGGCGATAAGATGGCAGGTCGTCACGGTAACAAGGGTGTTGTTTCAAGAATTCTCCCAATGGAAGATATGCCGTTCCTTCCTGACGGTACTCCGCTTGACATCGTACTTAACCCGTTGGGCGTACCTTCTCGTATGAACATCGGTCAGGTTCTTGAGGTTCACCTCGGTTATGCCGCAAAGGCGCTTGGCTGGAAGATTATGACTCCTGTATTTGACGGTGCTCATGAGCAGGACATTTTCCAGTGTCTTAAAGACGCAGGTTACAGCGAGGACGGTAAGACATGGCTTGTTGACGGTCGTACAGGCGAGCGTTTCGATAACCCTGTAACAGTAGGTTATATGTACTACCTCAAGCTCCATCACCTCGTTGATGAAAAAATCCACGCAAGAAGCACAGGTCCTTACTCTCTCGTTACACAGCAGCCACTCGGCGGTAAAGCCCAGTTCGGTGGTCAGCGTTTCGGTGAGATGGAAGTTTGGGCACTTGAGGCTTACGGCGCTGCTTATACACTTCAGGAAATTCTTACAGTTAAGTCGGACGATGTTGTCGGCCGTGTTAAGACCTACGAGGCTATCGTTAAAGGTCAGAATATTCCTGCTCCGGGTATTCCTGAGTCATTCAGAGTTCTTATTAAGGAACTCCAGTCACTTTCACTTGATGTTCGTGTTCTTAACTCTGACGGTGAAGAAATTGACATTAAGCAGAAGTTTGATGAGGACGAGGATATTGTTGATGCAACAAATCCGGAATTTGAAGAAGACCATGTAATGACATCAATGGACGGCTACACTCTTGACGAGGGCGGCGAAGAAGGCAATATGTTTGACGATTCACTTGCCGATGTTGAAGAGGACAGCTACACATCGGATGATTTCAGCGATGACTTTGGCAGTGACGATATGTAAGGAGGAAATGCAATGATAGATAATAATGTTTTTGACTCAATTAAAATCGGACTTGCTTCTCCTGAGCAGATGAGAGAATGGTCTTACGGCGAAGTTAAAAAGCCCGAGACAATTAACTATCGTACTCTCAAGCCTGAAAGAGACGGCTTGTTCTGCGAACGCATTTTCGGACCGACAAAGGACTGGGAATGTCACTGCGGTAAATACAAGAGAATCCGTTTTAAGGGTAAAATCTGTGACCGTTGCGGTGTTGAAGTAACCCGTTCAAAGGTCAGAAGAGAGCGTATGGGACACATTGAGCTTGCCGCTCCCGTGTCGCACATTTGGTATTTCAAGGGAATTCCTTCAAGAATTGCCTTATGCTTGATATTTCTCCCAAGCTTTTGGAGAATGTACTCTATTTCTCACAGTACATCGTAACAGATCCCGGCGACTGCCGTGACCTTGCAAAGTATCAGTGTCTTACCGAGGGTGAGTACAATGATATGCGTGAGAAGTATGAAAATGACTTTGAAGCAGGTATGGGTGCCGAGGCAATCAAAAAACTCCTTGCCGAGATTGACCTTGATGCTCTTTCCGCTTCACTTAAAGAAGAACTCGAAACTGCATCGGGACAGAAGAGAGTAAGACTCCTTAAAAGACTTGATGTTGTTGAAAGCTTCAGAATGTCGGGCAACCGTCCCGAGTGGATGATTCTCGATGTTGTTCCGGTAATTCCGCCGGATATCCGTCCTATGGTTCAGCTTGACGGCGGTCGTTTTGCAACAAGTGACCTTAACGACCTCTATCGCCGAGTTATCAACCGTAACAACAGACTTAAAAAGCTCCTTGAGCTTAACGCACCTGAAATCATCATCCGCAACGAGAAGAGAATGCTTCAGGAATCCGTTGACGCACTCATCGACAACGGCAGACGAGGCAGACCCGTTACAGGACCTAACAACCGTGCCCTCAAGTCACTTTCGGATATGCTTAAAGGTAAGCAGGGCCGTTTCCGTCAGAACCTTCTCGGTAAGCGTGTTGACTACTCAGGCCGTTCGGTTATCGTTGTAGGACCTGAACTCAAAATGTATCAGTGCGGTCTTCCTAAGGAAATGGCACTTGAACTCTTCAAGCCGTTCGTTATGAAACGCCTTGTTGAAACTAAAGCAGAGCAGAATATCAAATCAGCAAGAAAAGCTGTTGAGCGTGCAAAGGACAATGTTTGGGACGCACTTGAAGTTGTAATCAAGGGACACCCCGTTCTCCTCAACCGTGCTCCAACACTTCACCGTCTTGGTATTCAGGCATTTGAGCCTGTTCTTGTTGAAGGTCGTGCTCTTAAACTTCATCCGCTCGCTTGTACAGCATACAACGCTGACTTTGACGGTGACCAGATGGCTGTCCATGTACCTCTTTCGGCAGAGGCACAGGCAGAAGCAAGATTCCTTATGCTCGCAGCAGGCAACCTTCTCAAGCCTTCTGACGGTCAGCCTGTTACAGTTCCTACACAGGATATGATCCTCGGTTCTTACTACCTTACACTTGATAAGGACGGTGAGAGAGGAGAAGGAAAGGTATTCCGTGATGTTGATGAAGTTATGATGGCTTATCAGACAGGCGTCATTGAGCTTCACTCAAAAATCAAGGTTCGCCGTGAGCTTGAAATTGACGGAAAAATCGAATCCGGTATTGTAGACACAACAATCGGTAAGATTATCTTTAACAATCCTATTCCTCAGGATCTCGGCTTTATCGACAGAAGTATCCCCGAAAACAGATTCAAGTTTGAGGTTGACTTCCTCGTTGGTAAATCGGGTCTTAAGAAGATTATTGATAAATGTATTAAAATTCACGGTCCGGTAAGAACAAGCGTTGTTCTTGACCACATTAAGGCACAGGGCTATAAGTATTCTACAAAGGGTGCTATTACCGTTGCCGTTTGTGACGCAGTTATTCCTCCTCAGAAGAAGGCGATTATTGCGAGGCAGAGAAGGAAGTTGATGTTATTCGTGATGAGTTTATGATGGGTCTTCGTTCAAACGAGGAGCGTTACGAAGAAGTTCTTCGTATCTGGGAAAAGGCTACTAACGATGTAACCGACGCCTCCAGAAAAACCTTGACCGTTACAACCCAATCTTCATGATGGCTGACTCAGGTGCCCGTGGTAGTATGAGCCAGATCAGACAGCTTGCAGGTATGCGTGTCTTATCGCCAATACATCAGGTAAAACAATCGAAATTCCTATCAGAGCTAACTACCGTGAAGGCCTTAACATCTTGGAGTACTTTATTTCATCTCGTGGTGCTCGTAAAGGTCTTGCCGATACAGCTCTTCGTACAGCCGACTCAGGTTACCTTACCCGCCGTCTTGTTGATGTATCACAGGAAGTTATTATCCGTGAAGAGGACTGCGGTACTACAGAGGGTCTTGAAATCTTTGACATCAAAGCGGGCGAATCGAATGTTATCGAGGGTCTCCACGAGCGTCTTATCGGAAGATATCTCCTTGATGACTTCTGCGATTCTAACGGTAATGTTCTTGTTTCAAAGGATGTTATGATGGGCGACAAAGAGGCTGACATCATCGTTAATTCGGGTGTTGACCACATCAAGATTCGTTCGGTACTTGAATGTCGTGCAAAACACGGCGCTTGCCGTAAGTGCTACGGTTCTAACCTTGCCAACCGTCAGCCTGTTACTGTCGGTGAGGCTGTCGGTATTATTGCCGCTCAGTCAATCGGTGAGCCCGGTACACAGCTTACAATGAGAACATTCCATACCGGCGGTGTTGCATCTGCCGAAGATATCACACAGGGTCTTCCGAGAGTTGAAGAGCTTTTCGAGGCTCGTAAACCAAAGAGCCTTGCAATCATCAGTGAAATCGACGGTGATGTTCGTTTTGAAGAAATCAAAAACGCAAAGCACGCTGTTATCTTTAACAAGGAAACAGGCGAAGAAAGAGCTTACCTCATTCCTTTCGGTTTCCGTGTAAAGGTATTTGACGGCGACCACATCAAAAAGGGTGACAAGATTACCGATGGTGCTGTTAATCCGCACGATATACTCGATATTCTCGGACCCGAGGCAGTCATGAACTACCTTATTTCGGAAGTACAGAGTACCTACCGTTTACAGGGTGTTGAAATCAACGATAAGCACATTGAGGTTATCGTTCGTCAGATGATGCGTAAGGTTAAGGTTGAGGACGCAGGCGACACAGGCTTTATGTCAGGTCAGACCTACGACAAGAACGAAGTCCTTTACGAGAATGAGCAGATTAAAAAGCGTATTGCCAACGGCGAAGAAGGTCTTCGTGAGGCAACATTCACTCAGCTCCTCCTCGGTATCACAAAGGCCGCTCTTGCAACAGACAGCTTCCTTTCAGCCGCATCATTCCAGGAAACAACAAGAGTTCTTACAGATGCCGCTATCAAGGGTAAGGTTGATCCGCTCGTCGGTCTTAAAGAGAATGTTATCCTCGGTAAGATTATCCCTGCAGGTACAGGTATGCAGAGATATGCAGATGTTCAGCTTGAGAGTAATTCTGAGGCAGAAATCGTTGAGAATGACGATACAGACGATGTTATCGTTGCTCTTGAAGACGATGAAATTATGGACTTCTGATTTAACTGAAAACATATAATCTATAAAAAAACACGGTATGTGCCAAATGGTACATACCGTGTATTTTTTTCGTTCGTGAAGACGGTTTGCAAAATGCAAAACATTGTTACACGACCGTTTTTATTTATATGAAAGTTGTTGTTTATTTGTAGGTACGGCGGCACGCCGTATCACGAATTGATTTTGCTGTTGATTTGTTTTATTTGTGCCTTGATTTTGCAATATGTTCCGAGCCAAATACCAAAATAAATAAAAAGAAAAATTGCGCAATAGATTAGAATTCCGTATATGTTGTGTGGCATCCAACGCATTACATAGGCAATCGGGAATGATATCACGGAAATCACAATCAAATGTGTAACGGTCTGTCGGGTAAGACTCCACGAATCAACTTCCCAAATTACCGATGCACCGCCCCACATTCCTCCGTAAATCATACCTGCTATTGTTTGCACAATAACCGCATTAAGCTGTGATTTGCAGAGATTTGTAAGTTCGGTTGGTACGGGATAAAAGTTACCGTCACCAATTCCGATTGATATGAAAAGTGTAATAAAATAACAAATCAACAGTCCAATCGGCATACCGACAAGAAATCGCAGAATAAATTGTTTTTTTAAGTTCATTTTCATTTTACACACCTAACCTTTCTTTGATTTTAGAAACATAACGGCGTGACACATAGGTGCTTTTGCCGTTGAAAAATTCAACACATATTGTTCCCGAAATTTTTAAATTGAAAGATTTCACTTCATTCAAATTAATAATTTCAGAGTTTGAAATTCGCACAAATTTTTGCTGTCAAGCGTTTCTTCAAGTTTATACAGCCGAGTGTTTACGCTGTATTCGCCTCGAGAAGTTACCGCAAAAATTTTCCCGTTTGCCGTGTATATGTTGTTGATTTCATCGGGCTTGATTATTACTATATCCTCTCCGTTGCGACCTGTCAGCGTTTTCTCAGAGCTTTTCGAGAGCAGTTTTAAATATTCGTTAATTTCGTCAGAAACTTCCGAGGTGTATATAACGCACAACGGCTTTTCGTAGTCTTTATCAATCTTGATTTTTACTTTCATACTCTTCCTCCTTTGCAAGTCAAAGTATATAGTAATCGGTTTTGAATTTCAACAGTTTTTTGCTATGCGGTATTTTTTACTGCATAAGTGGTATTTTTTCGTTTGTAAACTGTCTGCCCAACCGCAATTTTCAATTTTCCATTTTCAACTTTCAATTTAAAAAAACTTTCGCTCTGGCATAATATGTTTTTTCAATAATATACTGTTTACACGAACAGGGAACGGCGGCACGCCGTATCACAAATAAAAAAGTCGGGAAACAGAAATTTTGCATTGAAAATCTGCTGCCCGACTTTAATTTTTAATTTGTAACTATTTTCTGCCGAGAATGTAATCTGTGGAAACTTTGTACAAATCAGCCAGTTTAATTAAATGCTCAACAGGAATTGACTGGAATCCTCTTTCGTAGCGTGAATAGACCGTCTGCTGAATTCCTAAATATTCGGCAACTTCACTTTGTTTCATATCATGATCTTCTCGCAAATCACGCAGTCTTTTAAAATACATATTATCACCCTACATAGTATCTATCGGTACTATTGACTTTATCATAAATGGGTGATATAATGATTTTATAGTACTTAAAAGTACTAAAGCATTTAACTTAAAAGCACGCCGCAGTTTCAAGTGAGAAAAACTGCGGCGTGCTTGAATTTTAGGTTATAAAATTCTCAAAATGTACATTAAATGACCCTCCGAAATCATCGGAAGGGTAAATCTTTTATGATTTTATCTGTTTAAGCCCGATTTTCTTTTGTCAAGATAATCCTGAAGAATTATTGTGGCGGCAACCTCGTCAACGACATTTTTACGCTTTTTTCCTCTTGTATTTGTGGTGTTGAGAAAATTGTGAGCCGTAATTGTTGTTCCACGCTCATCCTGCATAACGCATTCAATGCCTGTTTCATTGCTCAGATTTTCGGCAAACGCTCTGGCATTCTGTGCGCTTTCGCCCTCACTGCCGTCCATATTTTTCGGAAGCCCCACAACAATAAGCTCGGCTTTTGTTTCTTTGGCTGTATTTGACACCTTTTCAAGCAACTGTTTCGGTGACTTTTCAAAAATAACCGTATATGGCGACGCTAAAAACTCGGTTTTGTCGCATACGGCAATGCCTGTGCGTGCTTTTCCGAGGTCAACTGACATTATAATCATTTTGTTTGTCCTTTCACTTTGGTTTACTCCATTATAATGCAAAATCAGAATTTTAACAACGGCTTTTTTTAATGTTGAACAATCTTTTGCGTAATTACTTTATTAAGTTTTTTCAAAGCTTTATTTCTACAAAAGAATATAAAAATTCTCATTCACAAAAAGACAAAACTGTTAACCCATAATATCCTAAT
>ENA-OQEB01000488-OQEB01000488.1-human-gut-metagenome-genome-assembly--contig:-NODE-488-length-16422-cov-1.971402_pt1 | contig 16422 bp, 26 predicted proteins | sample MGYA00242787_ERZ504619 | MGnify/ENA primary metagenome ERZ504619 (study PRJEB26092, sample SAMD00036317) | human gut metagenome | host: Homo sapiens | study: EMG produced TPA metagenomics assembly of... | reverse complement strand
AACTTTTCTTTCTTAACTCTTTTCACCCCATTATCACCCTGCGGAAAATAAAACTGTAACTGTCACTGTCACTCATTTTGTTCTGAAAAAAGTTTGAGTTTTATTTGGTGGTTCCAATTTTTCTTCATATCTTTGCCCCGTGGAAAATTGACATCTTTGAGCCCACTTCCCTAAAAACCTAGTGAGTCCCTGAGTTTGACCTTTTTTACCATACTAACAAGAATATAAACTTAAAAACATAAAATTTTCATGAAAGAGGCATTTAATATACCTAGTAGGTTAGTTTACCCCTTCAAGCAGAGCTATGATGAGTACAAGCATGAGGGGCTAAATCTGTTTTTGGAGAAAATGTACAAGGTGGCATTAAGAGAGGGCTATCTTGAGTTTAAAGACCCCGTTCAGCTTTTAATACAGCCTACTATATAGCATCGGCACTATATGCTACTCCTCATTTGGATTTAAGAGTAATGACAAAAGAGGTCAGCTATGCTCTGCGTACTCATCTGTCAATTGATAATTCCACAATTCCATTTCCACCTGGTTTTCCATCGTCTAAAGCTCGATTGCCATTAACTCATACGATGCTGGTTAGATGGATGGTTTATGCCATCTTGTTCTTGCAGGATAGTAAGACCGAAGCAATGGATGAATATCTTGAAGGATACAGAATGAGATTGGAGCAATTGGGAACCGAGGTCTACGAGGGTAATGAAGAAGAAATTGACTTTGTCGGCGAGTTTCCTGGTATGATAGACTCCTGCAATGAGAGATTTCACACAGACTTGTATCCTAATATCAAGGTGGCTCAGCTTAATGAGTCTGACTGGAAAAATACTATCAGTAAGTACGATGAGCAAACCATTGAACTACTTATGACATTCTTTAGGACCAAAGAAGAGCAGCATGCTTTTCTAGATTGGATGTATAAGTTGGATGATGATTTACCTTTTTGATAAAACACAATAATATAAGGAACGATGAAATTTACACAAGAGAAATATAATGAGCTTTCTGCTCGCATAGATGCAGGTGAATTCTTGGTGGCTAAGCCTGGTGATGATGTATTACCTGCTTTGCCAGAACATGCGGATGATGACATGCAATCATTTTATAATGACTGCAATGAAGTGCTGTCTTCCTACAAGACTAAGGTAGAGGTATACGAGCAGAAAGCCAAAGCTGCTATCGACGCCGCCAATGCCAAGGGATTGCAGATATGCTAATGCCGTCATAGCAGATTTTGACCATAAGCTTGCCAATGATTTTGAGGAATATAAACAGACGGCAGAGGGTCGAATCAAGAAGCTGCGCGACGATTTGGCTGAAGCAAGAGAAATATCGGATAATGCTTTGAAAAGATGCGATGATTTATCTGCTAAAGTGGAAATTTTAGATAGAAAAAAAACAGAATATGAGCAATTGTATCAGAACTTACGAGTTTCAGTATTGGCAAGTGAGGATACGCTGGAGCAGGATGAAGTGGCGAAGGAGAAAGACAATGAAATTAGGAAACTCAAGGAACAACTAAAGTCTCAGGAACAGGAAGCTTGGCAAAAATGGCATTCATGATGATAAATAATGGCATTGCATATTTGGTTAACATCAATAAGGTAAAGGAGGAACAGGCAGCTTTTGGAGAAAAGGTATTGAAGCATCTTCTTGATGGGAATTGCAAAATGCAATCGGTGATCAGAACGATGACAAGCTGAGATCTGCTATATCTCGTATTTCTGACAAGAGAGAGGCGGCTCTTGATGAAAAGAACGAACTGCTGGAGAATAGAGCCAGAGCTGCTGCCCAGCCTGCTATGGTGCATAATGAAATCAAGCAGGTGGTAGTGGGCGATGGCAAATTCTTGGAGAATCCATCGGCTGGAGACATAACTAAATTCTTAGAGGAGGAGTGATATGATGAGCGAAGAGGATAAGGAGAAGATGGAGTTGTTGAAGCAGCTCTTTGGCAATGCGACATCAAGGCGGAGCAAATAGTGTTTGGGCATGGTGTCTACGTGCATCATGCAGAGCATGTGGACCATCACTATTATTCATCATCGGAGACTTCTCAGGATGCATCTACAGAGGCTTCTGCGGATAGCCCTGAGCTTTCTTTGCTGCAAAGGGCTGAGAAGGAATGCCCTTGGATAGGGGAGATTCTTAATTCTTTTTATGGTGACGTAGAGCTAGCTTTAGAGTTTGTGAAAATGGCTAGAAGCATGAAAGCTATTCAGATTACCGGCTTGGTCAATGACTGGATCAAGCTGAAGAAAATTAGCGACCTCAGTTGTGGCAGGCATCTCTGGAAGCCGCTCCACGAGCATGGACTCTATATGCCGTCGGAGCAAAACTGGAATAAGCAGGTCCGCAGACCATAGATTCTGGCTTTCTGGAGCTCTAGAAGTTGTACAAAGTTGTACAAAAAGTTGTAGAGTGGTTGTATTTGGTTGTACTTAGTTGTACAGTTGCCGAATACAGCCACTTTTTTTATTTCCCATTGATTTTCTTCCTACCTTTGCATTCGGAAATCAGAACGTGATGCCGGTTCTTTGGTTTCCTTGGTTGCGATCTTTGACAAGGCTGAGACAAAGTTAGCGTTTATTGAATAAGAAGTTCAGACCATATTGTTCATAATGTTTGAATTTATGGTCGGAACTAACTAAGCACACTCTATCTGAAATGGCTTGCGCTATAATCAGGCGGTCGTTTGGGTCGGGGTGTTCTTTCCAAAGACTAAGTGTAGCATAGGCTTGTAAATGCTTTTCCGTAATCGGAACTAGTTTTACATCCATTTGCTCTAATAGAGAAAAGACATCGCTAGGTTGCTGAATGACATCGCATTTCTTTCCAATTCTGATTTTTCCAATTTGGCAAAGATGGATTAATTCTTGGGCACATACAGTACTCGTCTAAAGTGAGTTACTATAATCAGTAAGCTCACTCAACACGTCGGTTGAAATTTCATCTCTTTCTTGTATCAAGAAGAAGAGAATGTTAGTGTCTAAATAAATTTTCATCTCATGATAGCTCTCAATGATGACTTGTATTCTTTCTCACTGAGCTAGCCATATCAAAAACAGGCTCTGGATGACTTGCCAGCCATTCGCCTAGTTTGTTTAATTTTCTTGTTTCTTTACCCATATCTTTTATATGTTAAAAGGTGTGGCAATATTACCAAATGCAAATATAAGGCTTTTTCTTGAAATAAAGTCTTATAGTAAGTGAGAATTAACGATTATTAAATTAAAATATTATTAGAATTATGGAAAAGTACAAGATTGTAAAGCTGCTCCCAGTGCGCAGCGGAGTAAGCCAGCAGACTGGCAACCCTTGGAAGAGTCGTGAGGTGGTATTGGAGGCTCAGCAGAGCGTGATGCACCCAGACCGATACGTGGCTACCATCTTCGGCGATGCCGTGGACAAGTTTACAGCCCAGGAGGGTGCCATCATCGGCGTGGGATTGAGCCACAGCGTGAGAGAGTACAATGGGCGCTTCTATGGCGAGGCTCATGTAAGAGACTTTGAGGTAGGTTTAAATTAATAATAGGAGATTTAGATTATGTATATTAAAGTACAGATTTCGGATGAGTTATACAAGGCCCTTGTGGCAGGTGGCAAACGCAAGCGTGGCAGCATCGCTCTGGTGAGCCCTAAGGAGGGCAACTTCAATGTCTTCGCATCGAGCATGCAGAAGCCTGAGGAGCGCAAGTTTATCAAGTTGCCCCATGGCAGAGCCAGTGTGGGCAGCAAGGATGTGAGATTGCATCTCTGCATCGACCGCAAGGAGTGTGATGTGATGCCAGCCTCGGTCATCGTGAGCGAGAGCGCCAAGGCTAGTGTATTCGTGGACCAAGTAATGCCAGAATAAGTATGTTTGGAATATCACAAAGCGTAAGGAGCCGAGGGGTGCAGCCATGCACCCCCGAGCTCTTCCACCAGGCTACCAGGAGCAGCCGAGTGAAGGACGTCTGCGCACAGATAGAGGATGCACTGGAGAGCAGACGCCGTGGGGAGATTTCTCTCGAAGATTATCAGACGATGAAGACCAATCTGAAGGCGCAACTGCCCATCCTCACGCCCCACGCCACCTTCAAGAATGGCCGCCGACTCAATGCCGATGCCATCCCATCCGGGCTCTCCATCTACGACAAAGACCATATCCCTGACCCAAGAGGGTGGTGGAAAGTGAAGAGTGAAGAGTTGAGAGTGAAGAATCCATCGGCTTTTGAGTCGATCGTGCTGGTACATGTCACGCCGTCCATGGAGGGCTTGCGTCTGGTCTTCGTCATTCCCGAGGGCATGGACCTGGCTGCGGCGCAGAAGTGGATGTCCCTGCAGCTGGAGGACGATGAGTATGACACCTGCGTCAAGGACTTGGCTAGGCCTAGCTTCCTCGTGCCCGAGAGTATATCCTCTACATCAATGAGGATGAGCTGTTCAAGGACCGAAACCCATCTGGTAACAAACCAGCCCTCCCAGCGACATCCTCGCTTGAAACGTCACCAACGACATCCTCACCTGAAACTCCCCCAGCGACTTCCTCGCCAGTAGCGGAAAGCACTCCCGAAGTCTTCCCCACGGAGTATCAGGGCATCCCATACACAGCGCTGATAGATAAGCTGGTAGAGCTCCTGGGCGGTGCTCCCGAGCATGGCTCGCGCAATAGTTTCATCTTCTCCCTGGCTTGCTACTTGCGCTATCTCTGCGATGACAACGCCGCATGGATCAAACAGGTGATACCTACCTTTGGCGAGCAGGAGGCGAGGGCTTTTACTACCGTGGAGAGCGCCTGCGGCAGAAAGCAGAGCCACCGCATGCCTAATATCGTGCGCACCGCCATCAAGCTGGCGCAGGCATCCGACGAGAAGGCGAGGGCAGAGGGCGGATATGACTCCGATGACTTCGGCGACATCCGCAATCCCGAGTCCTTCTTCTACCACATTCACGAGATGCCCCGCAAGCTGCCCAAGCTCATCCGCCTGCTCATCTCCAAGACGCCTCGCATCTATCAGCTGCCGTATCCCAGGCTGTCTTCCCCCGCTGGCTGCCCATCTCTGCAACACTCGCTTCCTATATATAGACAATGTGGAGCATGAGGCCACGCTGATGAACATCCTCTGCGCCCCCACGGGCAGCGGCAAGGAGTCGATAACCCAGCCCATCAACCGCATCATGCAGGACATCAGAAACAGAGACGCTGAGCAGAGAGTGAGAGAGCGAGAATGGAAGGACGAATGCAACCGCAAGGCTCTAACAAGGATAAGCGAGAGCGCCCGCAAGGTCTTGTGATCCAAGAGGTAAACATCGACATGACCAACCCTGCCTTCGTATTGAGAATGAAGGAGGCGGAGAATCATTTCCTCTATGCCAAGGTGAACGAGCTCAACCTCTTCGATGCCCTCAAGGGCAAGACCAACCAGCACTTCCGCATCATGGAGCTAGCCTTCGACCTGGGCAATTACGGACAAGATAGAGTGGGCACGCAGAGTGTGACGGAGACCGTGAAGGTGCGCTTCAATTGGAACGCCTGCTGCACTCCGAAGAAGTGTCGCGACTATTTCAGAAGGGTGGTGACCGATGGTCCGTGTCCCGCATCTCCTTCTCCACCATCGAGCGCAGACCCTGCGGTTCGGAGATTCCCGTGTATGGCACCTATGATGCCGCATTTGATGAGGAGCTCAAGCCCTACATCGACAACTTGGTGAAGGCTAGGGGATTGGTGGACTGTCCGCAGGCCCTCAGACTAGCCAAGAAGCTGGTGGAGGAGAATGCCGAGTTTGCCCGCTATCCCAGAATTATGTCTTCGAGAACCTCTCGTTCCGCGCCAATGTCATCGCCTACCTGAAGGCGTGCGTGCTCTATGTGGCGAATGGCTGCCGATGGGAGAAGAGCATCGAGGACTTCATCCGCTGGAGCGAGCGCTACGACCTGTGGTGCAAGCTGCGCCTCTTCGGCCAGATGATCTATGATGCCGACAATGACCGCTCCGACCAGCCCAAGACGGCTCCCCGAGGACCCAAGAACCTGCTGGAGATGCTGCCCGATGAGTTTACTCTAGATGATTATCTTAAATTGAGGATAGCTGAGGGGTATGATGGTGACAATGTCAAGAAGGCCCGTATGGCAATAAGGCAATGGATGCATCGAGGTTATGTAGTGCAGAAAGAAGCGGAGTGTGACAGTGACAGTTACAATTTTATTTTCCGCAAGTTGAAATTCTTAAACAATAAAAATTAGTGTATGGAGATAATACTTAAGAGAATAGCCAAGCAGCGCACCTATACCATAGGCAGGCTCTACATCCTGAAGGATGAGGAGCTGGAGCGCAAAGTGATACAGAGCTACATACCTAACAGTATGCGCAAGTTTGAGCGAGTGATACCGCCCGAAATGTTGGACCGGAAGCATTACTTCTGCGACACGCTGGAGCCTACCTGGCGCAATCTGCTGGGCATCGAACTGCTGCCACAGGAGGAGAATGTGTATCTGGGCAGGGTATCGGGCAAGAAGGCCCGAAAGGAGAGGGGCAAGACTGCCATCCCGAGGGCACCTATCCGCTGCTCATCACCAAGTCGCCGAGATTCAAGCAGTGGCTGCCCCTGCTGCAGGGCGTGCCGGGATTTGAGGGCATCCGCATCCATGCCGGCAACTATCCCGACGATACGCAGGGCTGCATCCTGCCGGGCGAGAACAAGCTCCGAGGCATGGTGGTGAACTCTCGCATCTGGCTCCACCGACTCGTGGGTGCCATCACGGCGGCGAAAGACAGAGGCGAGAGTATCTGGATCACCATTATCTAGTGCTGAGGGAGGGGCTATTTCTTCCGCTCCGACTCCTTGATGAATCCGTGGCGATAGGCATAGAGCAGCTCCTCGAGGTCGGCTATCTGCTTCCTGAGGTCCTGACCTATGTCGGTATCTGCCACGAGCATGCGGCGATTGGACATCTCCACTATCTGCGTGGTGCTCTTGATGTCGGTGCCTCGCTTGATGGCATCCTCCATACTGGTAAATGGCTCGTGCTGAACCAGTTGGAATCCACGGGAGTGATATACCAGGGTGTAGCCGCGATGCCCGTCTCATTATGGTATGCCTTGGAGAATCCGCCGTCGATGACCATCAACTTGCCGTTCGCCTTGATAGGGTTCTCGCCCTTGGTGGTGCGCACGGGCACGTGGCCATTGATGATGTGGCGGTTAGGACCGGTAACGCCAAATTCGTCCATAATGTGGTCGATGACCTCCTCCTTGTCGCGCAGCAGGAAGTAGTAGCCCTTCTCCTCCTTGTGGGTCTCCTTGTCGGCGATGAAGTAGCGCTCAAAGGTTGCCATCTTGCTCTTGTCGAAGAGCGGGCTATCAGGTCCACACCACAGGTAGAGGAAGTAGTCGATGGCATACTTCTTCTCCTCGGGGGCGCTATCCGTCTGGAAGGCGGTGCGTATCTGCATGCCGGTATGGTGCATCAGATCTCTGCCCTTGTAGCGCTTGCCTGGATAGATTTCCACCTCCTTGAGCGTGCCGTCGGCATTGAGCGGACAGGAGGCGTGGAAGAGCAGGTTGTTGTTGTAGATGGCATACATGCAGCCGTGCTGAAGCATCACATTGATGTGCTTGTGCAGCTTCTCGCAGACCATGAAGCTATGGTGTAGCTTCTGCATCAGAACTGCCTCTTCGGCAGAGATTGGTAAGGTACTTAGTCGATGGTAGGGAAGTGGCAGGAGGTCATCTCATACTCCTTGCCATCCACCATGACCGTGCCCTTGTCATAGTTGACGTGGTCGAAGAGGCGGCGGCCTGCATCTTCCATTCTGGGTGCTCGGCGATGAGCTGACCCTCTATCTTGAATTGTATCACGCTATCGCCTTGTGCATCTGGGCGGTGAGTCGCTGTGTCTTCTCGTCCATGGCGCAGCTCCGCCACTCAGCTTGGGCAGGAATTCCTGCACTCATCGTCCTCATAGGTCTCCATGGCAAAGGTGGCTAGGGGCACCAGGTTGATGCCGTAGCCCTCCTCCAGGGTGAAGAGGTTGGCATAGCGCAGGGAGAGGCGTATCACATTGCAGATGCAGGCGTCATTGCCCGCTGCGGCTCCCATCCAGAGCACATCGTGATTGCCCCACTGCATGTCCCAGCTGTGGTAGCGGCGCATCTTGTCAAGGATGATGTGGGCGCCTGGACCACGGTCGTAGATGTCGCCCAGGATGTGGAGCTGGTCGATGGCAAGGCGCTGTATCACATTGGCGATGGCGATGATGAAGTCATCGGCTCTGCCCGTGGAGATGATGGTGTCCACGATGACGTTGACGTATGCCGTCTTGTCATGGTCCTCGGTGTGCTCATGGAGCAACTCCTGGATGATGTAGGAGAAATCGCATGGCAGGGACTTGCGCACCTTGCTTCGGGTGTACTTGCTCGATACGTCGCGGCACACTGCCACCAGCTGATGCAGCGTGATGTGATACCAGTCGTTGATATCCGTCTCCACCTGCTTCACCAGTTCCAGTTTCTGCTCAGGATAGTAGATGAGCGAGCAGAGTTCGCGCTTCTCCTGTTCACGCAGGGTATTGCCGAAGAGTTCGTTCACCTTGCGCTTGATGTTGCCCGATGCATTCTTGAGCACATGCAGGAATGCCTCGTATTCGCCATGGATATCGGCCAGAAAATGCTCCGTGCCCTTAGGCAGATTGAGGATGGCCTGGAGATTGATGATCTCGGTGCTCGCCTCGGCTATGGTAGGAAACGACTGCGACAACAGCTGCAAGTATCGCATATCGCGCTCTATATCGTATTGTTTCATGTCCATCAAAATAATTATTGTTCGTTTTAATTTATATTTAAAGTAATGTATCTCTACTGGAGAGAGTAGTTGATCATACTCAGATTCCAAATGCAAAGTTACGTCGAAATATTGAAAATAAAGAATAAAGGAGCAAGTTTTTTACAAATTATTTTGTAGTTTCATATTTTTGCAGTACTTTTGCATTCAGATATCAATTATTCAAAACAAAAACTAACGTATATATGAAACAGACAATTTTGGTAACTGGCGGTACAGGCTTCATCGGTAGCCACACCACAGTAGAGTTGCAGCAGGCAGGCTACAACGTAGTGATCGTAGACAACCTCTCAAACTCTAAGATTGAGGTGCTGGATGGCATCGAGAAGATTACAGGCATCCGCCCAGCATTCGAGAACGTGGACCTTCGCGACAAGGCTGCCACCGAGGCTGTATTCCAGAAATATCCAGACATCCAGGGCATCATCCACTTCGCTGCCAGCAAGGCAGTGGGCGAGAGCGTGCAGAAGCCACTCTTGTATTATCGCAACAACGTGGTATCGCTCATCAATCTCCTGGAACTCATGCCACAATACAATGTGAAGGGCATCATCTTCTCTTCATCTTGCACCGTATATGGCCAGCCTAAGCCAGAGAACCTACCTGTGACCGAGGAGGCTCCTCACCAGAAGGCTACTTCTCCTTACGGCAACACCAAGGAAATCAACGAGCAGATCATCGCCGACTATATCCACAGCGGCGCCAGCATCAAGAGCATCGTGCTGAGATACTTCAACCCTATCGGCGCTCATCCATCTGCCGAAATCGGTGAGTTGCCTAATGGCGTGCCAAACAACTTGATACCATACGTTACACAGACAGCCATGGGCATCCGCAAGGAGCTCACCATCTTTGGCAATGACTATGACACCCCTGATGGCACCTGCATCCGCGACTACATCTACGTGGTAGACTTGGCCAAGGCTCACGTGGCAGCCATGGCTCGCGTACTGGACCAGGAGACTGAGCCTATAGAGTACTTCAACATCGGTACTGGCAATGGCAACTCTACACTCGAAATCGTGGAGACATTCGAGAAGGCCACTGGCGTGAAGCTCAACTGGAAGTATGGTCCTCGCCGTGAGGGTGATATCGAGAAGATCTGGGGCGACTGCACCAAGGCTAACAAGGTGTTGGGCTGGAAGGCAGAAGCTAAGCTCGAAGACGTGCTCGCATCAGCATGGAAATGGCAGCAGAAACTGCGTGCGACGGCATCATGTAATGCTACAGAGTTAAAAAATACAAAATATAGGGAACTTGTCAGATAGAATGATGGCAAGTTCCTTTTTTTTGCTTATCTTTGCAGAAACTATACGTAGTATTTTAACGATAAAAACAACTGAATATGAGAAAAGCTCTACTTTCTATCATAACATTGGCAGCCCTGCTGCTAGGAACTCCTGCCGCTATGCACGCCAGCACAAGCGCAGTGGAAATGATTGACCTGGACCAGCAAGACATCACGCTGACCTATAACGGTGGCACCATGCACATCACGGGAGCCAACGGACTGGTGGTCAAGGTATACAACCTGGCTGGCATCGCCGTCAAGACATTCAAGGTAGACGGACAGGACAAGCGCATCAACTTGCCCCTGGCTGATGGTGTGTACATCATCAAGGTAGGACCCTCTTATACACGCAAAATCACAGTGAACCACAGATAAAGGAAAACGTGAAACTACAAAGATTTTTGCCCTTGTTGCTATGTATCATGATGATGGGGTGCAAAGAGACACAGCCCAGCAGCAACAAGAACATATCGCTAGAATACTACGAGCCATACCAAAACACAGCCTACGCCATCAACTCGCATGAGATCAGAGACTTGATGGATAGCCTGATGCGGAATGACACGGACCGTCATGCCGCCGACCTCCATACACGCCATTATTATCAGCACATGGGCGATTTTATCTGGATCACTCGCCAAGGAGTGGACCACAGAGCCGACACCCTGCTCAGCTACCTGCGCACCATAGGAGATGGGATTCAACGAGCGGAGATTCATGGTAGAGGAGATAGCACCGACCTGGAAAGGCTCAGACACTTGGAACTGGACGAGGACCGCAATCAGATAAACCACGTGCTGGCTAGGCTGGAATACAGACTCACCAAATCTTACTTCAGATATGCCATGGGGCAGCAGTATGGATTCGTAAATCCTACCTTTGTATTCAATCGACTGGACACGCTGCAAGCCAACCCATACGATGCCATCAAGCGCCCCGTGAGATACCGTGGGCTCTTCGACGTGAAGATGCAGCACCCTGACAATGCCTTCTTTGCCAAGGCCATCAGGAAGGTGAGGGTAGACTCGGTGGGGCATTTCCTGCAAGAGGTGCAGCCACAGAATCCATTCTACAAGCAGCTCAGAGCCAAGCTAGCCAACCCAAACTTGGGCAAGGCGATGAGAGCCAAGATACTGGTGAACATGGAGAGAAGCCGCTGGCGTCAATATGATGACCCATGGAAGCATCAGAAGTATGTGGTGGTCAACATCCCTTCCTTCCACCTGATGGCAATCGACCACGCCGACACGCTCACCATGCGCATAGGTTGCGGTGCCAACAAGACGAAGACACCGCTGCTCAATAGCTACTTCAAGTACATGCAGCTGAACCCCGACTGGTTTATGCCACGCAGCATCGTGCTCCACGACATCATCCACCATGTGGGCAACCACGGCTACTTCCTCTCTCGCAATTACTACGTCAGGGATGCCGCCACGGGCAAGGAGATAGACCTGAGCCGAGTGACTCGCTCCATGCTGCTATCGGGTGCAGCCGGAGTGGCGCAGCGAGGAGGCAAGGGCAACGCGCTGGGCAGAATCATCTTCCGCTTCGACAACAACTTCTCCGTATATCTGCACGATACCAACAGCAAGGGCGTGTTTGGCAGGGAAGACAGAGGAGTATCTCACGGCTGCGTGAGGGTGGAGAAGCCCTACGACTTCGCCGTGTTCCTGCTGGGAGAGAAGAACCAGAAACTGATGAACAAAATCAAATACTGCATGACCGCCGACTCGCTCACCGACAAGAAGATGGTGATCCGCTCGGTCAAGGTGAATCCGCAGGTGCCCCTCTTCATCACCTACTATACACTCTATCCAATGGCAGGCGGAAGAATGGCAGAATATCCGGATGTATATGGATATGACAGGGTGATATTCACGGAGTTGAAGAAATATCTCTAGAGGGAAATAAGAATTAATAATTAAGAATTAATAGCATCTCATAAGAATGATCAAGGACAAGGAACTACTCAGTATGCTCAGAGAGCCCAAGACCCAGCGGGCAGGCTTCTCGGTGCTAGTGAGCCAGTACAGCGAATCGCTGTATTGGAAGGTTCGCCGTATCGTCATTGATCACGATGATGCCAACGATGTGCTGCAAAACGCTTTATCAAGGCATGGAGCAACCTGGACACCTTCCAGGGCAAATCGACCTGGCCACCTGGCTCTATCGCATAGCCATCAACGAGGCGCTCGACTTATGCGCAAGAAGACACAATCCACAAGTGAGCACCGACGATGAGCCAGCCATAGCCTCCCGCCTGATGGCAGACACCTACTTTGACGGCGACGAGGCGCATGCAGAACTGCAAGCTGCCGTGGCAACCCTGCCCGATGTGCAGCGCACCGTGTTCACCCTGAAGTATTACGAGGACATGAAATACTCCGAAATCAGCCAGATACTCCACACCAGCGAGGGAGCACTCAAGGCATCTTATCATCTGGCAGTAAAAAAGATAACCGACATTTTGCACATGAAGGATTAAACCTTTGCACATAGATTACGTCTATACATTATATAATAAGGAAAAATATATGATGAAGGAAGAAAACATATTAAGAAAGAGATATGGGAAAGAGAACCATTTCCAGGTACCCGAGGGCTACTTTGACAAGCTCACGGAGCAGGTGATGGCAAACCTACCAGAGCAGGAAGCTCGCATCATCAGCATAGAGGAGCTCTCCCTGTGGCAGCGTATGCCATGGCGCAAGATAGCAGCCACCATCGCAGCCGTAGGTTTGCTGGGTGGGGGAGCACTCGTGGCTGTGCAGCAGCAGCCAGCGCAGCGCAGCATCGCCCTGGACAAACATCAGACTGTAAAGCCAGCAGCTGGCACTGATGATGCCGCATTCAATGAGATGGCTAATTACACCATGATGGACAATGAGACTATCTATGCTTCACTTATCGCAGAAAACTAACAGAGCAATGATGAAACAAAAATACAGACTCAGAATAGCAACACTCATCGCCCTGCTCGTCATGGCAGTGGCAGGCATGTCGGCTCAACCGCACAAGAAAGGTGGCAAAGGCGCATTCAGCCCTGAAAGATTTCAGGCGGAAATGGAACAATACATCGTGTCTCATGCAGCCCTCACACCAGCAGAGTCAGCTCGCTTCTTCCCGTGTATCGAAAGATGGGCAAGAAGATGAGAATGCTCTTTGACGAGATGCGCCGCTGGAGGCAGTTCACCCCCAAGAGCAATGACGCCTGCGCCGAAGCCATCCGCCGACAGGACGAGATAGACATCCAGCTCAAGCAACTGCAGCAGGAATATCATGCTCGCTTCATGCTCATATTGCCAGCCAAGAAGGTGATGGAAATCATCAAGGCTGAAGAACAATTCCACAGAGAAGCATTCCGCAAAATGCATAAATAAACACATCAAAAATCGCGAAGATATGCAAATTATGTAATATTTTCGCGATTTTATTTTGTCTTTTCCCTAATTTGTTGTAATTTTGCAAATCAGAAACAAAACATATATAATATAATAAGGTATGTACAGAAGTAATACTTGTGGAGAATTACGTATCTCCGACGCAGGCAAGGAAGTAACTCTTGCCGGATGGGTGCAGCGCACTAGAAAGATGGGCGGTATGACTTTCGCCGATCTTCGCGACCGCTATGGTATCACACAGCTCGTGTTCAACGAGCTGATGACAAGGCTTTGTGCGAAGCTGCCAACAAGCTGGGACGTGAATATTGTATTCAGGTAAAGGTACAGTAAGTGAGCGACAGAGCAAGAACCCTAAGATGGAAACTGGCGACATCGAGATCCTGGTCAAGGAGCTCAATGTGCTCTCAGAGAGCCAGACCCCTCCATTCACTATAGAAGATAACACCGATGGCGGTGACGATATCAGAATGAAGTATCGTTACCTGACTTGCGCCGCCCTGCTGTGCGCAAGAACTTGGAGCTTCGCCACCGTATGTGCATCTTGATTCGCAACTTCCTCGATAGCCAGAACTTCATGGAGGTGGAGACTCCTATCCTCATTGGTAGTACTCCAGAGGGTGCGCGCGACTTCGTGGTTCCATCTCGCATGAACCTGGTCAGTTCTACGCTCTCCCTCAGAGCCTCAGACCTTGAAGCAGCTCTTGATGGTGGCTGGTTTCGACCGCTACTTCCAGATAGCTAAGTGCTTCCGTGACGAGGACTTGCGTGCCGACCGTCAGCCTGAGTTTACTCAGATAGACTGCGAGATGAGCTTTGTGGATCAGGACGACGTCATCAACCTCTTCGAGGATATGGCTCGCCACCTCTTCAAGGAGATTCGTGGCGTAGAGCTTCCTAAGCTCCAGCAGATGACTTGGCACGAGGCTATGAAGCGCTTTGGTAGCGACAAGCCAGACCTGCGTTTCGGTATGGAGTTTGTAGAGCTCAAGGATGCCTTCACAGGCAAGGGCAACTTCTCTGTATTTGACGAAGCTAAGTATATCGGTGGTATCTGCGTGCCTGGTTGCGCTGACTATAGCCGCAAGCAGCTCAATGAGTTGACCGACTTCGTAAAGCGCCCTCAGGTAGGTGCCAAGGGCTTGGTTTACATCAAGTATAATGCTGATGGCACCGTGAAGAGTAGCATCGACAAGTTCTACTCCCCAGAGGAGCTTGCTGAGATTAAGCAGGTAATGGGCGCAAAGGATGGCGACCTCGTACTGATACTGAGTGGCGACAACGCCAATAAGACTCGTATCCAGCTCTGCTCACTCCGCTTGGAGATGGGCGATCGTTTGGGCTTGCGCGACAAGAATGTGTTCAAGTGTCTTTGGATTATCGACTTCCCTCTCTTCGAGTGGAGCGATGAGGAGCAGCGCTTGATGCAACTCACCATCATTCACCATGCCTAATCCAGATGACATCCCATTGCTCGATGAGCATCCAGAGCAGGTTCGTGCCAAGGCTTACGACTTCGTATGCAATGGTATCGAGGTGGGCGGTGGCTCACTGCGTATCCACGACACCAAGTTGCAGGAGAAGATGTTCGAGGTACTCGGTTTCACTCCAGAGCGTGCGGAGGCTCAGTTTGGCTTCTTGATGAATGCCTTCAAGTATGGAGCACCACCTCACGCAGGTCTTGCTTTCGGCTTGGATCGCTTCGTCAGCATTATGGCAGGTCTCGATAGCATCCGTGACTGCATCGCATTCCCTAAGAACAACTCAGGTCGCGATGTCATGCTCGATGCTCCATCAGCCTTGGATCCAAAGCAATTGGATGAATTGGAAATCAAACTCGACTTGAAGGACTAAGTGCCTGAAAATCGCAGGAATAAATAAAAAACGTAGCATTATCTTGACTTACATCAAGAAATGCTACGTTTTTGCTTATAAATCAACAGTTTTTCTAAAAATATAACAAGAATCTGAAATAAATTATTTAAATTTGCATCGGATTTAGAGAAAGGGCATGCATATTGCAGCCTATTAGGATACAAAATTGTTTACTAAAATCATGGTAGAAAGAAAATCAACAACAAAGACAGCTGCCAAGAAGACAGCTACAAAGACAGCAACAGCAGCCAAGAAGACTACTGCGGCTAAGAAGACTACAGCAGCGAAGACCAACGTTCTTTACTTGAACGCAGAGAATGCAGGTTTCCGTGCAGGTGATGTTTATCAGGCTTTGGCAGCAGCAGAGAAAGCTCTCACTGTAGCTGAGATTGCTAAGGCTGCTAAGATCAGCGCAGAGGATACTATCCTCGGTCTTGGATGGCTCTTCAAAGAGGGTAAGATTAAGGATGAGGACAACAAGGTGGTTCTCGCTTAAATAAGAAATTCTTAAAAAGAGCTGCGGTTTCTGCATTTTACGGATACCGCGGCTTTTTTATTCTCATCACATTCATTTATCATCATGAACCTAGATCAAGAGATATTCAATGTTTTACTGGCTGCGGGAAACAATGGACTCAAGATGGAGAAGATTGCTCGCCACGTATACAATGCATGCAACTCTATCTTCACACCCTTGAACTACAAGGATGTGCATGCCTACGTCACGCAATATCTCACCAAGTGTGCCAAAGACCCCAAGTCGTTGATAGAGAAGGGGAAGGGATATGGCATGTACCACATCAACTTCCAGTCTTCTACCGTCCAACAGCTCATGCTCAATTTCTCTTCTTCACTCTCTGAAGAACAAAACAAGCCAGCTACCATCGACAATGAGGGTAGGGAGCAAGACTTGTTTTCATAGCTTGAGAATTGACAAAGAGAATTTTATTATCCCAATTGAAAAAAATCAGAAATATTTTAGGGGAATCTTAATCTATGTCCGTATTATCTACATAAACAATAATATTA
>ENA-OQEB01000487-OQEB01000487.1-human-gut-metagenome-genome-assembly--contig:-NODE-487-length-16427-cov-2.207301_pt1 | contig 16427 bp, 18 predicted proteins | sample MGYA00242787_ERZ504619 | MGnify/ENA primary metagenome ERZ504619 (study PRJEB26092, sample SAMD00036317) | human gut metagenome | host: Homo sapiens | study: EMG produced TPA metagenomics assembly of... | reverse complement strand
ATTATATTATGCGCACAAAATTAGGGAATAATCCGCGAATCCGAAACCTATTTACTACTTTTGCACTCGGAATCCGTACAAACGAATGTTTTTTTAACAGGACAGAAGAAGTAATGAAGACACAAGAAATACGTATCGAAGATTATAACTATTCGTTACCGGACGAACGAATCGCGAAGTTTCCATTGCCTAAAAGGGATGAGTCCAAACTTTTACTCTACCGTAACGGGGAAATAAGCGAAAGTATCTTTAAGCATATCACGGATTATCTTCCCCAAAACAGCTTGATGGTATTCAATAATACCCGGGTCATACAAGCCCGCCTACTTTTCCAGAAAGAGACCGGCGCACGCATCGAGATTTTCTGCTTAGAGCCATCGAGCCTCATGATTACGCCTTGATTTTTCAAGAGACCCGACGCTGTAGCTGGACTTGCTTGGTTGGCAACCTTAAGAAATGGAAAGAAGGCACTTTATCCAAAACGATCTTCATTAAGGATCAACCGGTCGTGCTGACAGCGGATAAGAAAAAGTCTCATGGTGACACACATTTGATCGAATTCACATGGGATAACGAGACTTATACATTCGCCGATATCTTGGATGCCGCCGGGGTCTTGCCGATTCCTCCTTATTTACACAGAGAAACAGAGAAGAGCGACCTACAGACCTATCAAACGGTTTATTCTAAGATAAAAGGCTCCGTCGCCGCACCGACCGCCGGACTTCATTTCACTTCGGAAGTACTTGCCGATATAGATGCTCGGGGCATCGGGCGGGAAGAAGTCACCTTGCATGTCGGAGCGGGTACCTTTAAACCGGTAAAAAGCGACACGATCGAAGGGCACGAGATGCACACGGAATTTATCTCCGTCCGCCGCAGTTCCATCGAACGTATCAAAAGCAACCTTGGAAATATCATCGCCGTAGGAACGACTTCCGTACGGACCTTGGAAAGTCTCTATTACATGGGCGTGATCCTAGATAATAACCCCGAAGCGACTTCCGAAGATCTCGTCGTAAAACAATGGATGCCTTACGACATGAATAACAACCGGCTGACAGCGGAGCGTTCCCTTCAAAACATCCTCGATTATCTGGATAAGCATGATGCGGATACGCTGGTAACGGCTACACAAATCATCATCGCCCCGGGCTATGAGTTCAAGATCGTAAAGGAATCGTCACCAACTTCCACCAGCCCAAAAGCACCTTGCTCTTGCTGATCTCTGCTTTCGTAAAAGGAAACTGGAAATCCATCTATGAGTATGCCTTAGAGCACGATTTCAGGTTTCTAAGTTATGGGGATAGTTCCTTGTTAATATAGATGCATGTAAAATACGAGCCGAATGGTGAACAGTTAAAATATCTATTCGGCTCTCATTAACCACTCTGTAAACAATCCGGTAATGATTCATCCGGATAAGCTCTCTTATAGTCGTATCTTGAAACTCCGGAACCATACGCCCGGCCAAAGGAAAACGTTCTAAAACATCTACCGCCGCAAACAATCCACTTACAACTCGGGAGGCATACGAGGTATAACTCTTCTTCTCAATATAATCTCCAATTTCATTAAGGTTTTGGATCGCAAAATCAGTCCATTTTACTTCAACCATTTCGCTAATTTATTCCGGCATTCCAATTTGGTTAACACTTTTCCTTCTTCTGATTCTTTTATTCCAATACAGACCTTATCGACAAAAGACATCTTATCGACAAGCTGGTCCATAGAAAAATGCTCCGGTAATCCTTCCATAGCCATAGCAACTTTTGACTTACTTAATAGATTCATCTGAATAGGTTTCGTTTTCTACAAAGGTAACTGTTTTCTTTCAACATACAATAAGATCCCATACAATTCGTTATATTTGCATGAATATATTCTAGATTGAATGAAAGCACATTTTACTATATATGTTTTATTTTTGCTTATCGTATCTTCCTTGTATTCCTGCAAATCGGCGAAGTTGAGCGATGCCGAGGAGAAGCAGCGTATCGGAGAATACTATGAGGCAGCCGCCATTTATCGTAAGGTTTACACGAAAACATCCCCGAAGAAAAGGGATTTGCGCGGCTATATCGCTTACCGTATGGCCGAATGTAACCGGTTGATCAATAATACGGGGAAAGCGACTAGCGCCTATATGAACGCCATCCGCTATGATTACCCCGATAGCACCGTCTACCTACGCATGGGACAGATGTTACAGAAGACCGGACGTTATCCGGAAGCGATCAAGAACTACGATATCTATATGGAGAACGATCCTAGCAATTTATTAGCCATCAACGGCATACAAGGATGCGAGTTAGCTCCCGGATGGAAAAAGAACCCTACCCGCTACGAGGTAAGACGCATGGATAAATTCAATTCCCGCCGGGGAGAATTCAGTCCGATGCTGGCCGGAGATAAATACGACCAACTATACTTCGCTTCTTCCCGCTCGAAAGACAAAGACGCAAAAGTTAGCGCCATCACCGGGCAAAATAACAATAACCTCTTCCTTGTCAAGCAAGACGAGAAAGGGGCTTGGCTAGCTCCCGTAGAGCTTGAAGACGAGGTGAATACGGAATACGACGAAGGAACCCCCTCTTTCTCCCCCGATGGAAACACGATGTATTATACCTATTGCGCCCAAGATCCGGAAGGCCCTCGTACCGCCGAGATTTACATATCTACGAAGCAGCGCCAAATGGGGAAAAGGAACCGTGCGACGATCGTAAAAGACTCGGTTACCGCCCTCGGCCATCCTTCCATCTCGCCGGACGGCAAATACTTGTATTTCGTATCCGACGCCGTGGGCGGTTTCGGTGGCAAGGATATTTTCCGTGCCGGGTAGCGGGAAACGATTTCGGCCCGATGGAGAACCTAGGAGAAGAGATCAACACCCCGGGAGACGAGATGTTCCCGTATGTCCGGGATTCCGTCACCCTTTATTTCGCGTCCAACGGACATCCGGGAATGGGTGGTCTCGATCTGTTCAAGGCCACGCAAGACAGTACAGGGAAGTGGAAGGTCGAGAACCTAGGCGCTCCCATCAACTCTATGGCAGACGATTTCGGTATCACCTTCGCCGGAAAAGAGGAACGGGGCTTCTTCTGCTCCAACCGCAACGACGCACGGGGCTATGACCATATATATTCCTTTGAACGGCCTACGATCACCATCTTCATCGAAGGAATCGTAAACGATGTCGATGAATATCCGATCGAGGACGCTACCGTACGCATCGTCGGAAAAGACGGACTGAACGTGAAAGTCCCGGTCAAGAAAGACGGTACCTATCGTGTCGAGTTGGAACGGGACATCCGTTATGTATGATGGCCAGCGCCCGTGGTTACCTCAACCAGAATTATGAATTGCATACCGGCCCCGAGGAGAAAAACGAGACATATATCGTGGATTTCTTCCTCTCTCCGATCAGCAAGCCGGTTGTTATCGATAACATTTTCTACGATTTCGATAAAGCGACCCTTCGTCCGGAATCCAAGAAAGCTTGGACGAGATGATCAAGATGCTGAACGATAACCCGAACGTAACGATCGAACTGGGTGCCACACGGACCGGAAAGGTACGGACCAGTATAACGAGCGTTTGGCTCAACGCCGTGCGCAATCGGTCGTGGATTACCTAATAGCGGGAGGTATCGAGGCGGCTCGTCTGGAAGCGAAAGGATATGGAGAAAGCGTTCCCAAGACGATCAACAAGAAGATGGCTAAACAATTCGATTTCTTGAAAGAAGGCGATGTGCTTACCGAGGAATTCATCCTTGCCCTGCCGCCGGAACAGCAAGAGATCGCCGACCAGATCAACCGCAGAACGGAATTCAAGGTCTTACGTACAAACTATAACTTATTTTGAGGGAGCAAAGAGCGTGATCTCCTTAAAAGAGACTGGCCAATCGATCGCACTCATCAGCACATCGAAGGACAGGCGTTGCTGATAAGAGACCGAGGACTCCCTTGAATACAAGTCATGAGCTACCAAACCGATCATCATCTTAACCTTATAATGCAATTCCTTGGATAGTACCAAGCAGGCAAGTACACTCAAATCTCTCGCTTCTTCCCAATCCCGATCCGCAAAACACATCTCCCTTTGAAGTGCCGGATAATGACGAGTCCGCATGATCAGATCCGGATCACGGACCTCACACGCACCTTCCACTACATCCAATAATATACGACAGACAGCCAAACGTTGCTTTTTAATTACCTCCATATACGTTTCCCTCAAACCGGACCGTTCACCTTGTTCGGTATTTCTATATGCTACAAAAAAGAAGCGTGGGAACTGTTAATCTACTATTCGAAACTGAGGCATCGCCAAACACCCATCGGACAAATAATAAACAACAGCCCACGCCTTATTACGTATACTATTAGGCAGTATATATAACAAGCGTGAGCGTTTAGTTGCCTATTATCTCTGTCCGACTTGAAACTTGGCGATTTTCAGTTCCAAAGATAATATCTTAAACGCTTATCGTAATCACACTTTGATTCATAAACCCTTGAATTTCCACAAGAGTTTACTTTATCGATACAAATATAACGCTTTTTCTCATACATCATATGGATTTATTTTTCTCTTTTAAAATCTATTGGGAAAAGATAGCGTATACTCTCTAGCGATAAATTCTTCCACTATAAACAAGATGCTTCCGTGAGTAAAAAAGAGAAGCGCATATACATACTATTCAATGTATATGCGCCTCCACCATTATTTGGATATTTCCAAATCCGGAACTTTCTTCCTTATTTACTCTACCGAGACTTATAAATACACTCACTCGCATATTTCTCGCCCGGACGAAGCACTACACTCGGGAATGCCGGTTGGTTCGGGCTATCCGGGTAATGTTGAGTCTCCAGACATAGGGCGCCACGATGTGGGTAAACCACACCTAACTTGCCTTTATCACCCGCTTTCGTCATTGAGTTGCCGGCATAGAATTGAGACCCGGCTCATTGGTGTAAACTTCCATAACGATACCGCTTGTCGGAGATACAACTTTAGCGGCTACCTTATTGATATCGCCGGCGGCGTTCAAAATCCAGTTATGATCGTAACCACCACCATAAACCAATTGCGTAAACGGATTGTCGATATCAGCGCCTACCACTACCGGTTTGCGAAGATCCATCGGTGTGCCTTCCACGGGTTCGATACCGGTCGGGATCAAAGTCTCGTCCACCGGGTTATATGTATCCGCATCGATCATGATCGTATGATCCATGATTTGCGAGCCGGGGACACCGGAAAGATTGAAATAACTATGGTTTGTCAAATTCACGACAGTAGGTTTATCCGTCGTAGCCTCGTACTTAATATCAACGGCGTTATCATCCGTCAACTTATAGATCACCTTGATATCCAGATTACCGGGGAAACCTGCCTCACCGTCTTTCGATAGATAAGTCAACTCCAAGGTTTGGTCATCGACCTGTTTCGCGTCCCAAACTACCGCATGATATCCCTTCGGACCTCCATGCAAGCAATGGCCGTTATTATTCTGCGGAAGTTGATACTCCGTTCCGTCCAACGTAAACTTACCATTCGCGATGCGGTTGCCATAGCGTCCGATCAAGGCACCATAATTCATGTCTGGGTTCGCCACGTATTGCGCGATATTATCGTAACCCAGCACCACGTCCGTCATCTTACCGTTCTTATCAGGCACCATCACGGAAACCAAGCGTCCGCCCCAATTCGTTACGCAAGCCTCAGCCCCTTTCTTATTCTTCAACACATACAAAGCAGTCGGCTTACCATCTACCTCAGATACAAAATCCGACTTCATCAAACCAGAAAGAGTGGCCTCTTCCGTAGCCGCCTCCTTCTCATTCTTACCTCCGCATGACAATAACATACACATTGCCATGACCGCAAAACAAAGTTTTTTCATCTCTTTCCTTTAAAATTAATAAATGTTATTCTTCGGGCAAAGATACGCATTCTATCCACATGAGGTCCAATATCCTTACGCATTTTCTCGGGAATCCTTACCGATTTCCTCCCGAAGTACTACACTCTTCCTCTTGACATCTTAATCATCCACCAATTGGTGGATGATCATGCAACAGCCGTTGGAAGATCATGCAACAGTTGGTAGATGATCATCCAACAGATGATAAATAAGCTATACCTTCATACAAATCCCCTAATACCTCCCGAAGAAACCGCCAAGGATACATGAAGAAACCGTTTGAATCCTCAACCGATTTCATATTTTGACCCGTTATTCTAGTATAATACGATTCACTTTTGTACATTTGCACACTATTGTAATAAGTGAGTAATGAAACAATATTTAGAGCTGCTCAATAGAGTGCTTACCGAGGGAGTTAGAAAAGAAGACCGGACGGGTACGGGAACGATCAGCGTATTCGGTCATCAGATGCGGTTCAATCTGGAAGAGGGATTCCCGCTACTCACTACCAAGAAGCTGCATCTGAAGTCTATCATCTACGAATTGTTATGGTTCCTGAATGGAGATACCAACGTAAAATATCTGCAAGATCATGGCGTACGCATCTGGAACGAGTGGGCCGACGCGGATGGTAGCCTTGGGCATATATACGGTTACCAATGGCGGTCATGGCCGGATTATAAAGGAGGATCTATCGACCAGATCACCGAGGCCGTGGAGACGATCAAGCATAACCCGGATTCACGACGAATCATTGTAAGCGCATGGAACGTGGCGGACTTAGACAACATGAACCTGCCTCCTTGCCACGCTTTCTTCCAGTTTTACGTGGCGAACGGACGGTTGAGCCTACAATTGTATCAACGTAGCGCGGATATTTTCCTTGGCGTTCCGTTCAACATTGCCTCCTATGCCTTGTTATTACAAATGATGGCACAAGCTACCGGCCTTAAAGCGGGAGATTTTGTTCATACGTTGGGAGACGCCCATATCTACAGCAACCATTTGGAGCAAGTTAAGTTACAATTGACACGTGAGCCACGTGCGTTGCCCCGTATGGAGATCAACCCGGACGTAAAGAGCATCTTCGATTTTAAGTTCGAGGATTTCAATTTGACCGGATACGACCCACATCCCCACATCAAGGGAGAAGTGGCCGTCTGAGAATTGGCAGTTGACGATGGACAGTTGACAGTTAATTCATAAATCATAAATTACAAATCATAAATCAATAAGTCTATGAGTACAATTTCTATCATCGCAGCAATCGCAGATAAAAGCGCGATCGGAAAGAATCAGCAATTATTATGTCACATGCCTTCAGACATGAAGCGTTTCAAGGAATTAACCACGGGACATGCGGTAATCATGGGACGTAAGACATTCGAGTCTCTCCCTGTAGCGCCACTGCCCAATCGGAAGAATGTCGTATTGACGACTATGCCCGAAGCTGGTTTTGTGAATTGTTTCGCTTGCGAGTCTATGGGGGCCGCTCTGGATTTATGTGAGAAAGAGGACGAGATATTCATCATTGGCGGTGCGTTGGTCTACAGACAGGCTTTGAGAATAGCCGACAAGATGTATATTACCCGCATCCATCATGAGTTTCCCGACGCTACCTCGTTCTTTCCCGTCGTAAACTGGGACCTTTGGGAAGAGACTGAACGTGAGGAGTATCCCGCAGACGAGAAGAACCCTTACCCCTACACCTACATCACCTACGTGCGCAAAAAATAAAACAATTAACGTACGTTTTACAACTTTTTGCTCTTTCTTTGTATCTATATAGGAAAGGTTTATTGTTAAACTTATAAAACCCAAAAGATATGAAGATAAGAGCAATTATTTTATCTGCCCTGATACTTTGCGGCATCTCGGCGGTTATTATGTATAGCCGGGCCGCCCAGCCTCTACAAAAAAGTTCTGTTATCACGCAAGCTATAAACGATAAGAATACCCCTATGGTGATCAAGAATCTTATCCTTAAAATGAAAGAACAGATGGAGGTAAACGATGATCAGTTCCCGGAACTGATCAAGGAGGTGGAGAATTACACCAACAGTTGCGCCGACTCGGCTTCCGTGGCGGTATTACATTCCATGTTGGCGGAGATGTATCAGAACTACTTCCAACGGAACCAGTGGACCATCAACCAAAGAACCCAATTAAGCGGTTATATCCCGGAGGATATCCGGGTATGGACTTCCAACTTATTCACGGATAAGATCAAGGAAGAGATCGATTTATCATTGCGACCTACGGCTTTATTGCAAAATACGCCTGTCAGCAAGTTCAAGGATATTCTGGAGATCGGAAAGGACTCGCAAACCCTGCGTCCGACCCTCTATGAGTTCCTTGCCTTCCGGGCACTGGACATCCAACCGACCGTACAGATCTATAAAGACTTGATCGCCTTTCAAAATAAGGAGCCGAATATGAAATCGGTCCTCCTTACGGAATTGGATTACCTACGATTCCTTTACGGGGATAAAAGGGATAAAGAGTCTTTTGAGGCTTACATGAACGCATTGGATGAGCTTTACAGGAACTTAGCTTCTCAAAACTATGCCGCCGAGATCTTAATCGCTAAATTGGATTTGGTTAGCGGCAGTATGTTTCGTTACGCCTCTACCAATGGGATTCTATCAAAGCGGAAGAGGTGAAACTATGCGAGGAGGGTATCAAACGATATTCCGGTTACCCTCGCACGGCTATCTTAAAGAATCGCTTGGCACAATTGGAACAACCTACTTATCCGCATCTACAAACAATACGGTTTATCCGGGACAGCAACTGGGGATCAAGCTGGAATATAAGAATGTACAGAAAGTCATCGTACAAATCTATCGAAGCTCGAAAACACCTTTACAAGCGGCAGCCCATACATCCGCAAAAAAATCAAGTGGCAGCACCTTGGGACAACTCGTAAACGAGAAGACATTCTCTTTGCTACTGCCCAACACCTATTCGCAGCAAGATACGACCTTACATATATCTATGGATCAACCGGGATTGTATGAATGTGTCGTAACCGTACCCGGACAACAGCTAAAGACGATCAATACGGTTAGCGTAACCCGATTGGCCGCAATCTATCGTAATCTTTCCGGTAATAAACAAGAGGTCATGGTTACCGACTATCTTAGCGGGAAGCCGGTTGACGGAGCGATCGTTACCTATTACGGCGGTCAGCGTCGTAACTTGCAAGAACTGGGTACCGTCAAAACAGACCGGGAAGGATTGGCCACGCTTCCGGCGAACAGTCAAGTATTGGCGTTCCAAGCCAGCAGACCGGGAGATACCAACGCTATGCTGACAAATATCTACCCGATGGGTTCCGGCCGCAGACCGGAAAAGAACCCGGTAGAAGTCTCGATCTTTACGGACCGTGGACTTTACCGTCCGGGACAAACCATTTTCTTCAAAGGTCTCGCCTACGTAAAAGACTCGAACGACCCGCATGCCGTGGCCGGACAGACTTTTACGGTGACTTTGTATGACGCTAACGGGAAAGAGCTAGCCCAGAAGAAATTCACGACTAATGACTTCGGTTCTTTTAACGGCGAGTTCTCCATCCCCAAACAGACCCTAAGCGGCGTCTTCCGGTTAAGTACCGGACAGATGAGCGTATATATTCATGTAGAGGAATACAAACGCCCGACTTTCCAAGCGTACTTCCTCCCGATCAAGGGCGATATCGCTTTCGGCGATTCCGTTACCATACAAGGCAAGGCGGCTACATTTTCCGGCGTGTCACTGCCCAGCGGCGATGTCACTTGGCGTATTACACGCAGGCCCTTCCTGTTGTGGAAGTATTTCCGTCCGAGCGCTCCGACACAGGTAGCGGAAGGTAGCGCCACTCTTTCCGGCGATGGGACATTCCACGTATCTTTCCGTCCCCAAAAAGAGGAAGATCCGAATCCATACGCTTCCGCATACCAGACCTACGAGGTATCGGCTACCGTAACCGATAGCAAGGGAGAGACCCAAGAGGCGAATTACACCTTCTCGGTAGGAGAATCCAGTATCGTCTTATTCACCAACCTACCGCCACAAATCGAGAAAGACTCGGTAAAAGCCGTAGTCGAAGCCCGGACAATCAATGGGGAGATGGTTTCCACCTCCGGTACTTTCAAGATCGTAGAACTGATCGCAAACCGATCCGATAAGAATAGCGGAGAGAGCTATCAAGAAGGCAAGCAAGTAGCTTCCGGTAGCTTTACCAGTGGCAAAGAAATCAGTCCGGCTATTTTCAACCCATTGCCCTCCGGGCGTTACCGTATTTTAGTAGAAGCCAAAGATAGCCAAGGACGGCAGAGTAAGAACCAGTCCGATTTCATCCTATACGGAAAGAACGACAAGCGTCCTCCCGTATTTACCCATACTTGGCTGCTGAAAGAGAAGACAACTTGTTTACCCGGGGAGGAAGCGGAAATCGTATTCGGCACCTCCGACAAGGACGCCTACGTATCTATGAATGGTTTGCCGGAAATAACCGCATCCATCATGAGTTGATTAAGCTAAGTGACGCGAACCATCGGTTTAAGATCCCGTTCAAGCCGGAATATGGAGAGGGAATCATCGTATCCTTTACGTTCGTAAAAGAAGGTGAACTATATATTACCCAAGTACCGTAGAGCTTCAGCTACCCAACCGGCAGTTGACCATCAAGCCGATAACCTTCCGGGATCGTTTACTTCCGGGAAGTAAAGAGAGCTGGAAATTCCGTATCACCGACGCGGACTCCACGATCGTATCCGCCGAGGTACTGACCAGCATGTATGATGCCTCGCTAGATAAAATCATACCATTCAATTGGTATTTCTCCCCGCAGCGAACGATCCTGCTACAAGCTCCCCGTTTCTCAACCGGAGCCGGATTCCAGCGTAGTTATCAATATGACCAGACAGAGGCCAAGTATATAAAAGTACCTCAATATCAGTATGACCGTTTAAATTGGTTCGGTCTATTCAATGAGATTGTCATACGAGGATACGGCTCCAGCAACCGGGCTTTCGCCACGGGTGGTATCATGCTGAAATCCGCGGCAGCCCCAGTAGTGACGGAATCCATGAACATCATGGAAGACAGCGCCGTGTTAGAAGAGTCTAGCGTGGAATCTACGGAAGGGGAACCCGTGTTCAACCTATCCGATCCTTTCGCCAAAGAGAGCAGCCAGCCGGTAAGTCCGGAGCAAATCCGGCAGAACTTCGCGGAAACCGCCTTCTTCTACCCGACCTTACAAACGAACGAGGAAGGAGACGTATTCGTAAATTTCACCCTGCCGGAAAGTAATACGACTTGGAAACTACAGCTATTGGCCAACACCCAAGACCTAAAATACGGTCTGCTTACGAAAGAGGTCATTAGCAGCAAACCCTTGATGGTTCTACCGAATCTGCCTCGTTTCGTCCGCCAAGGGGATGAGTCAGCATCAGCACGCAAGTCATCAACAATTCCGAGGAAGCGGTATCCGGCCGTGTACGCATCGAACTATTCGATCCCGCTACAGACCAACCGATTATCTGCTTGAGCAAGTCACAACGTCCGTTTGAGTTGCAACCGGATAGCATCGCTACTGTAAGCTGGATGATCCCGGTCCCCAAACAGATCAACCTACTGGGCGTACGTATCCTAGCGACTCTGAAAAGGGAAGCGACGGGGAGCAGCAGATCGTACCTGTTCTTTCCAATCAATTGCTCATCACGGAAAGTACCCCGTTCTATTTGCTCAAGGAAGGAGAGAAACAAATCCGTATCTCCGGGAACTCGGAGGGAGCGACACCATTCCGTCTCACGCTGGAGATGACCGGGAATCCGATTTGGTACGCGGTACAGGCATTACCGACGATCACACAGCCGAACAATGATAATATCTTATCTTGGTTTGCCGCTTATTACAGCAATACGTTGGCTTCCTATATCGCCCAAGCCCATCCCCGCATCCAGAAAGTGATCAACCAATGGACCGCTCAAGGAGGGAATGCCTCTACTCTCTATTCAAACTTGGAAAAGAACCAAGAGCTGAAGAACATACTCTTGGAGGAGACGCCCTGGGTACTAGCCGCCGATAACGAGACAGAGCAAAAACAACGCTTGTCTTTATTGTTCGACCTAAACCGTGCGGACGGATTACGGGAAGCGGCCTTGCAACAACTGATCCAACAACAGAACGAAGAGGGTGGATGGAGCTGGTTCAAAGGTTTCCCCGCAAGCCGTGCGATCACGCTTTCTATCCTGAAAGGTATGTCACAGCTTGTACAGCTAAACGCGATCCAATATGGGCAAGCGGAGAAAGAGATGCAAATGAAGGCCCTCAAGTTCTTGGACAAAAGTATGCAAACGGATTATGAGAACTTGCTGAAATACGATAAGAAATGGCAAAACGCATGGCCCTCGCCGGAGCAGGTAGAGTTCTTATTCGTCCGCAGTTCCTACCGGGATATCCCGGAACTGGGAGACGCCCGGGAAGCGATCCGTTTCTATACGAACCAAGCGGAGAAGCACTGGAATCAATATTCCTTAATCAGTAAGGGCGAAATCGCCTTGTTAATGCATCGAAACGGTAAAAAGGAGGTATCGACAGCGATCCTGACATGGCTAAAGAAGACCGCTACGATCTCCGAGGAGAAAGGTATGTATTGGGCAAACAACCGCAGGGGGAGTGATTATTTTACCTCACCGATCGACACGCATTGCTTATTAATGTCCGTCTTTAACGAGATCGCACCGGATACCCAGCATACAAACCGGATGAAACAATGGTTGCTAAACCAAAAACGTACACAAAACTGGGAATCCGTACCCGCCACGGTAAACGCCATTTACGCCTTGCTACTCACGGGTAGCGATTGGCTGAACACGCAAAACACCTGTGTAGCGACATGGGACGGCAAGATCTATAGTACCGCGGAAGGGGAAATCGCCACCGGTTACCTCAAAACGATACTTCCGAACGAGCCGGCAAATAATTCCGCCAACCCCGTGCTCTCGATCCGCAAGGAAGGAAACACGCCGGCATGGGGAGCTGTTTACGAGCAATACTTCCAAGAGATCGACAAGGTAAAAGGACAAAAAGGGGTGTTGAGTGTCGAGAAGAAATTATTCGTCGAGACCAATAACGGTACCAACCGCCAAATCCGTCCCGTAACACCGGAGCAACCGCTCCGCATCGGAGACAAGGTAATCGTTCGGCTAACGATCCGGACAGACCGTGAAATGGATTACGTATTCTTGAAAGATCTACGTGCGGGCTGCTTCGAACCGGCCGATCAACTTTCCGGTACGGAATCAAGGGATAGTATCTGGTATTACAGATCCCCGAAAGACGTATCCGAGAATTTCTTCATCAATCGTCTGCCGGAAGGTACGTTCGTCTTGGAATATCCGGTCTACGTATCCCGTAGCGGCGAATACGCCGGAGGTATCAGTACGATTCAATGTATGTACGCCCCGGAATTCGTGTCGCACACCGCCGGAGAAAGCCTACGGATCATGCCCTAAACAAGCCTTTTCTTACAATGCCCCGTTCTAACCTCCTTACAATGCCCAGTATAAGGAGGTTAGAATGGGCACCGTAAGAAGGTAAGAATAGGCATCGCAAGAAGCGTTATCTTCCTCTAATTTTCAATTTTCAATTCTCAACTTTCAATTGAAATGACTATCTTTGTAATTCGAATTAAAACTAAACGATAAGATGAAACAAATAGTTTTTATTTTCATGGCGATCCTGTTAGCGACAGGAATGGCTTCGGCTCAGAAGAAAGCAGTTATTTCCGCGGAAACGACCAGTTTCGACTTTGGTACCATCAAGGAAGCGGACGGAAAAGTATCCCATACGTTTGAAGTATCCAATACGGGCGATATGCCTCTGGTCATTACACGTGTAATTGCGTCTTGCGGATGTACGACCCCGGAATGGCCGAAAGAACCGATAGCACCGGGCAAGAAAGCCAGATCAAGGTTACATTCGATCCGGCAGGACGTCCGGGTCCTTTCACGAAGACCATTTCCGTATACAGTAACGGGAAAACCGGAAGCTTCATCATGAACATCCGGGGAGAGGTTGAATAAGAAATACGTAAAAAACCCCCAATTGGAATGCTGAATATAAAAAGGTTGATCCTTGCTCTTACAGCAATTATATCTATAACGACAGCTTGGGCACAACAAGCGCCCAAATCTTGTCGGACGAGTTGACTTATAATTTCGGGACAATAGCCGAGGCCGATGGATTCGCCAGTCATACTTTCACGATAAAGAATACGGGAGACGCCCCTTTGGTCATCACCCGTGTTACCGCGTCATGCGGTTGTACACGGCCGGAATGGACTAAGTCGCCGATCGCTCCCGGTAAGACCGGTGAAGTTAAGATAACGTATAATCCGAAAGGACGCCCCGGCCCGTTTTATAAAACCGTATCGATATTCAGCAATGGGAAGAAAGGGAGTTACAGCCTAGCCATTAAGGGAAATGTCACCCCGAAACCTTCGCAGCCGGTCTTTACGTATCCTTATTCTATCGGTGATCTGAAGCTGCATACGAAGACTGTTCTATTCAGCAGTATCCGTCCGGAGGAAACGTTGGGCGAGAAGATCAACATTAAGAACGAGGGAAAGACCTCGGCTACGATTCATCTGGGTAAAGTACCTCACTACCTTAACGTACAGGTGAACCCGGCTACCCTTCAACCGGACGAGGTCGGTGCCATTACGATCCTTATGGATGCCAAGGTCCTGAAACGGAAAGGACGAGTCTCTACGCTTTTGCCGATCATGATACAGAGTGCCGGAAAGAAGGAAGTATCCGGAGAGATCCAGATCTCCGCCAACGTGATCGATAATTTCAGCAAACTATCCGCTGCGGATAAAGCCCAAGCCCCAATAGCGGAATTATCCGGCACTTTACTGGAATTCGGCAAGCTACCGAACAAGAAAAACATCGTTCCGTTGATCGGTGGTAAAGTATCGGGTACATTTGAGATTACGAATGCCGGAAAGACTCCGCTCACGATCTACAGCATCACTTGTGATGATGAGCGTGTCGATTTGTCCGGCGGCAAGAAAGAACTTAAACCGGGAGCGACCGCTACTTTCAAAGTAACCTTGCGACCGAAAGAGATAAAGACAAAACTTGAAGCACTTATTAATGTCGTATGCAACGACCCGAACGGGCCTATTCGCTTGATCAAGGTCACCGCATATAAATAATGAATTATTAATATGGAACATCCAGAAAACGATGATCAGTACAAGGGATTGAAAGTGAATAAGGGCATTGCGGATGTCCCTACCGTAAATCCTTATATAAAAAAGCGTGCCCAACGCAAGGTATATACGCCTTCCGAATTCGTGGAAGGTATCTTAAAAGGGAATATCACGATACTCAGTCAAGCGGTTACCTTGGTGGAAAGCTCTAAGCATGAGCACCAACAGGTGGCGCAGGAGATTATCGAGAAATGTTTGCCTTTCGCTGGAAAATCGGTCCGTATCGGTATTACGGGTGTTCCCGGAGCGGGAAAGAGTACCTCTATCGACTCTTTCGGCATGCACTTGATCAACCAAGGGCGTAAGCTTGCCGTACTAGCGATCGACCCGAGTAGCGAACGCTCGAAAGGTAGTATCCTAGGAGATAAGACTCGTATGGAGGCCTTGTCGAGAGAGAAAAACGCCTTTATCCGTCCTTCACCATCCGCAGGCTCCTTAGGGGGGGTCGCCCGTAAGACCCGTGAGACGATCGTATTATGCGAGGCCGCCGGTTTCGATACCGTATTCGTAGAGACCGTGGGTGTCGGACAAAGCGAGACGGCCGTACATTCGATGGTGGACTTCTTCCTGTTGATTCAATTGGCCGGTACCGGAGATGAGTTGCAGGGTATCAAACGAGGTATCATGGAAATGGCGGACGGTATTATTATCAATAAGGCGGATGGAGACAATATCGAAAAGGCGAATCTCGCCGCCGCTCAATTCCGGAACGCCTTACATCTTTTCCCACCTTCGGAATCGGCTGGTTCCCGAAAGTATTGACTTATTCCGGCTATTACAACCTAGGTATCAAAGAAATATGGGATATGGTCGGAGAGTACATGGAGTTCACCAAAAAGAACGGCTACTTCGATTACAAACGTAACGAGCAAGCTAAATACTGGATGTACGAAAGCATCAACGACACGTTGCGGGATAAGTTCTATCATAACCCGGCGGTAGAAGGCATGCTGGAACAAACGGAGAAGCAAGTCTTGAACAACGAGATCAGCTCTTTCGTGGCAGCCAAACGGATGATCGATCTGTCTTGGATAATATCGCTACGAAATAGGTATAAAAGCATAAGAGTGTCGCACGATCTGATCATGCGACACTCTTTTTTACTTGAACCTTACATCGACTCCTTTGTCTTCTTTCGCTTTCACGGCCAACGCACGCCCTTGTCTCTTTACCTCTCCTGTGATGAATTCAGGTATATTGTAGGATTTCATAAAAACGAAAATAAAA
>ENA-OQEB01000486-OQEB01000486.1-human-gut-metagenome-genome-assembly--contig:-NODE-486-length-16433-cov-1.690973_pt1 | contig 16433 bp, 17 predicted proteins | sample MGYA00242787_ERZ504619 | MGnify/ENA primary metagenome ERZ504619 (study PRJEB26092, sample SAMD00036317) | human gut metagenome | host: Homo sapiens | study: EMG produced TPA metagenomics assembly of... | reverse complement strand
AAGAATTTTCCCCTTCAAAAAGCGTGAACTGTTTTTCGAAATCATGTTTTCACGCAGCGGGCTGCTCGGAAACACCGGCTGAAAAAAGGAATTCGTTCACGCTAATCCGCCCAAAATGTAAGAATAGCGTGAAGTCGCACCGAAATTCTAGGCATATTTAACCATTTGCATCGAGATTGCTCTAATTATCGAGTGGGCACTCAGGGGACGCTCCAAGAGGCATCCGCCACACCACAAAAGCCGCCCGACCGGTTCGAACCCTGTCGGCGGCTTTCACTACACGCAATTCTCTTCAATTACTTCAGCACCACTGCGATGAACTTCTTCTTACCCTTCTGAATGATGATTTTGTCATCCTTGAAGTCCTCCAGCGTTACCTGGTGCTTTCTGTCCACAACCTTCTCGTCGTTGATCTTGAAGCCGCCTTGCTCAATCATGCGGAATGCTTCACTGTTGCTGGATACCAGCTTGAGTTCCTTGGCCAGTGCCGCCAGGCCGATGCTTCGCCCTCAAATACGGAACGCTCCATCTCCACGCTCGGAATGTTCTCTGCCGCAGCAGCGTTTCCGCTAGTAAATACCTTGCGGGATGCTTCCAGCGCTTCCTGCGCTGCCTTCTCACCGTGAACCAACTTGGTTACCTCGTAGCCCAGGATTTCCTTCGCCTTATTGATTTCGGAGCCTTCCAGTGCGGACAGTCTGTTCACTTCTTCCATCGGCAGGAAGGTCAGCATTCTCAGGCACTTGTTCACGTCCGAATCGTTCACGTTTCTCCAGTACTGGAAGACTCGTACGGAGATACTCTGTTCTCATCCAGCCAGAGCGCACCCTTTGCGGTCTTGCCCATCTTCTTGCCTTCACTGTTGGTCAGCAGTCCGAAGGTCATGCCGTATACTTCCTTGTCGCACGCCTTACGGGTCAGATTCACGCCGGCGATGATGTTGGACCACTGGTCGTTTCCGCCGAACTGTGCCTTCAGGTCAAAGTCTCTTGCCATAACCATGAAGTCGTATGCCTGCAGTGTCATGTAGCAGAACTCGAAGAAGGACAGACCCTCGTTCCGATCCATTCTGCTCTTGAAGCACTCCGCTCTCAGCATGGTGTTTACATTGAACTGCGTACCGATTTCTCTGGCGAACTCGGTGTACTTCGCTTTCCGAATCCATTCCGCGTTGTTTACGCTGACAGCCTTTCCTTCCAGCGGCTCTCTGTTCTGATGTCCCGGAACGTATACGCCGCCGTTGCCCTCGTATTTCCACTCATCGTCAAACTCGAAGAATCTTTCGAACAGCTTCTTGAACGCTCTGCAGTTATCGTCGATGGTATCAATGGTCATCACCTGACGCATGTCGCTTCGACCGGAAGGGTCGCCCACTTCACCGGTACCGCCACCCAGCAGAATAACCGGAGTATGGCCGTATTTCTGCATGTACAGCATGATAATAATCTGGATGAAGTGTCCCACATGCAAGCAATCCGCAGTCGGATCGAAACCGATGTAGAACTTAATCTTTTCCCGGCCCAGCAGGTCTCTCAATGCCTCCGGATTGGTACACTGTTCAATCAATCCTCTTTCCTGAAGTACGTCGAACACGTTATCGTACTTGCTCACATTGTCTGGAATCTGAAACATTTTCTCTCTCCTTCTCAATCTATCATAATAAAATTATCCTTCGAAACGATGACATTATTCTATCATATTCCCGGGGCAAAATAAAAGGCGCCGCAGCATTTTGCCGCGAAGCCTGAATACTTCATTTCCGGATTTCTGAACCACATCGCAACAAAATCACCTCTTCAGTTAGGAGAAGAGGTAATAGTAGGCCTGCTTGTGAGATCTGTTTCTAAGAAATGTAGTCATTGTTCCATCCTCTTTGTGTTGTGATTTATTACAATATATCACCGCATTTGTATGATGTCAACATATTTTTCGGATGTTTTCGGTAAAAACACAATTGTTTTTACCCGAACGTTTCCGATTAGTCGTCTCCCTGCGTCCGAACTTCTTCTTCAATACGAGCCACCTCTTCGCCCAAATGCTCCAATCCCGGAAGCATATCCGCATATCGACTTTCGGAGCAGCGAAGAACGCCGGCTTCCTTCTCGGACACACCCAGCTGATAATCCGCGCGGTTCAGCGCCAGTAGGTTCCGGCCCCGCCGATACAACCTCCCGGGCAGGCCATTCCTTCCAGCAGATATCCGTTCAGCTTTCCGGCTTTTGCCGCATCAGCATTTTACGGCAGTTGTCCAAGCCCTCGGCGCGCTCGATCAGAACTTCTCGATCCGGATCCACTTCTTCCAGACGCTTCTTCACCGCTTCCGCTACGCCGCCGCTGCGGGCGAAACCGTAGCCATCGCTGCTGGCGCGGCGGAGTTCCTCTCCTTCCGGTATTGCGCCGAAGTCCACTCCTTTCGCGGCGAACATTCCTGCAACCTCTTCATAGGTCAATACGAAATCCACGTAGCTCTTCACGCTCCGGCGGCTGGCTTCCTGTTTCTTTGACAGGCACGGTCCGATGAATGCCACCTTGCACTCCGGATGTAGCTTTTTCGCCAGGCGGGCACTCAGTACCATCGGCGTCAACGCCATGGAAATGTTTCCGGCAAATTCCGGGAACTGCTTCTTTGCCATAATGGACCACGCCGGGCAGCAGCTGGTGCCATGAACGGCAGGTTTTCCGGCACGTCGTGCATGAAATGCTCCGCTTCCTGGATGGTACACAGATCCGCACCTACGGCAACTTCCACGACATCCGCAAATCCCAGCTTGCCGAAAGCTTCTTTCATCTTGGTGTCGGTCAGTTCTTTTCCGAACTGTCCGGCGATGGACGGTGCCACCATAGCGATAACCGGTGCATCGTCTTGCATTGCTTTGATGGTTTGATAGATCTGACCCTTATCCACGATAGCGGCAAACGGACAGGAGTTCAGGCACATGCCGCAGGAAACGCACTTTTCCTGGTCAATTTCCGCATGACCGTACTCATCCTTGTGGATGGCGTTGATTCCACAGGCTTTCTCACAAGGGCGCTCCTGCTTTACGATGGCGTTGAACGGGCACACCTGAACGCAGCGGCCGCACTTGATGCACTTGTCCGAATCGATGACGGACCGTCCGTCCTTCTGAATGGTGATGGCATCCTTCGGGCAGACCTCCTTGCACGGATGTTCCAGGCATCCCTGACATCCGTTGGTCACCGTCACGCCATCCGGACAGCAGTTGCAGGCGAACCGAATGATATCGATGAGCGGCGGTTCATAGTATTTCTCGGCAATCATGCTCTCATCCACGCCCTTTGATGTGTTGGCATGCTCGTTGATTTTCCGGAGCGACATCCCCATCGCCACCCGAAGGCGTTCGCCGATGATGGCTCTCTCCAGGAAATGCTGTCCCGGAAAGGCTCGTTCTCTCCGGAAATAATCTTGTACGGCAGGTCGTCCAGCTGCTCCGGGCCGCCTCCTTCGTAGGCCAGCCTTGCCACCTCTTCAAATACCCTTCTGCGAAGTTTCGTCTTGTCTGTGATGTACCCTTTCATGTTCTCCTCCAATTCATGAAATCGTGCAACAGAAAACCCGGGGCATCCGCCGATGCTCTGGTTTTCTGTTATTAGTTAAAAGTAAAATGCGTGCTTCCCTCTACATTTCAAATAACCAATCATCACATATTGAATTTTATTTTAATTTCCCCGTACCGCCCCCGTCCGACAGTCCCGAGAAAATCATCGTCCTCTATATTTTTTATTCCCTACTTTGTTCCGTACAGGCGGTCTCCCGCATCGCCCAAGCCCGGAAGGATGTAAGCGTTTTCGTTCAGGCATTCATCCTTTGCCGCAATGTAGATGTCCACATCCGGATGTGCGGTGTGGAGCGCCTCAATTCCCTCCGGTGCCGCAATCAGACACATGAACTTGATATTGGTAGCGCCTCTCTTCTTGATGAAGTCGATGGCTGCAATCGCGCTTCCGCCGGTTGCCAGCATCGGATCCACCACGAAACACTCCCTCTTCTCAATATCCACCGGCAGCTTACAGTAATATTCCACCGGCTTGTGGGTTTCCGGATCCCGGTACAGCCCCACATGACCGACCTTTGCGTTCGGCACCAGTGCCAGCATTCCATCCACGAACCCCAGTCCGGCCCGCAAAATCGGAACGATGGCGATATCTTCTCCCTTCAGCATCTTCACCTGTGTGGTGCACATCGGGGTTTCGATTTCCACATCCTCCAGCGCCAGATCCCGAGTTGCCTCAAAACCCATCAGCATCGCCACCTCGGTTGCCAGCTCCCGGAATTCCTTTACGGTCGTGGATGTTTTTTCTCATCAGCGAAACCTTGTGCTGAATCAGCGGATGATCGAATACATAAACCTTTCCTTCTCTTGCCATTACTTTCCTCCGATTAAATCTCTTCCAGCATATTGATTCGGCGCAGGTGTTTTCCGCCCTCAAATTCCGTCTTCATCCATGTATCGATCATTTCAAAAGCCAGCTCCTGAGAGATCATCCGAGCGCCCATGGCAATTACGTTGGCATTGTTGTGTCTCCGGCACATCTCCGCCATCTCCACGGAAGTGCACAGCGCACAGCGAATGCCCTTCACCTTGTTGCAGGCGATGGAAATTCCAATACCGGACCCGCAGATTGCAACTCCCCGCTCCGCCTTACCGGAAGCCACCGCTTCTCCGACGGCTTTTCCGTAAATCGGGTAATCCACCGATTCCGTAGAATTCGTGCCCACATCCAGCACTTCGTGACCTTCCGCAATCAACTTCTCCTTGACCGCTTCCTTCAGGGGATAACCCGCGTGGTCGCATCCAATCGCAATAATCATTTCTTCCACCTCCTACACATGTATCACGTCGTACCCTGCCGACTTGAGCATCCGGTTCATCACCGAGAACCCCAGTTCTTCTTCCGGAAGGGCCCGAACTAGAATCACATCTACATCTTCCCGATCCAATTCTCTCAGACGGGCAAAAAAATCCTTCGCCGCGGCCTTACTGTCCCGGCCGTAATTCAGCGCCACCGCCTTCTGCCGAGCGTATTTGCACAGTCGCAGCTGCTCTTCGATTTCCCGCTCCACCGCAGCGTCATCGTCGCCTTCGATAATCTTCACTTCCGCCTTCGGCGCATAGTGACGATACTTCATTCCCGGTGCCTTCGGTGGAACTCTTCCCCCTCGCTGCGATGCATCGGATCCACGAACAGCGCCGGGTCGTATTTCACTTCGCTTCCCAAAGTAAACTCCAGCATTTCCTTCGTGATATATCCCGGCCGCAGAATCATCGGCACTTCCCCAGTCAGGTCCAGCACCGTGGATTCAATGCCCACCTCGCAGTCTTCTCCCAGAAGAACCGCATCGATCCGGCTGTCCATATCCTCCAGCACATCTTCGTATCGGGTCGGGCTGGGTCTGCCGGACCGGTTGGCGCTGGCGCCGCAATCGGTCTTTCTGCCGCCCGAATCAAATCTCTGGCCGCCTCACTGAGGGGCATGCGAATTCCCACGGTATCCAATCCTCCGGTAGTCACCATCGGCACGCCCTCGGCCTTTTTCATGATAAAGGTAATCGGTCCCGGCCAGTAAGCCTGAATCAGCGGCACCGCCACTGCCGGAATTTCCGACGCCACATCCGCCAGCTGTCCCATCTCCGCAATGTGAACGATCATGGGATTATCGCTGGGACGGCCTTTGGCTTCGTACACCGACCGAACCGCATCCGCATCCAGCGCATTGGCCCCCAGCCGTACACCGTCTCTGTGGGAAACGCTACCAGTCCGCCTCGCCGGATGATCTCGCCGGCATGAGCGATATTTTTTTTCTGTAATCTCAAGTCTTTCGGTATCCATTAGAAGCTCTTCATCTTCTCTGCCTGGTCATGGGTGATCAGAGCGTCGATAATTTCGTCCAAATCTCCATCCAGGAAGTTTTCCAATTTGTAGATTGTCACGTTAATTCTGTGATCGGTTACACGACCCTGCGGGAAGTTGTACGTCCGGATTCGCTCGGAACGGTCTCCGCTTCCCACCTGGCTCCGGCGCTCTGCCGAAATCTTGTCGTTCTGCTCCTGGAGCATCAGGTCGTACAGACGGGCCTTCAATACCTTGAAAGCTTTGTCCTTATTCTTAATCTGGGATTTCTCATCCTGGCAGGTTACCACCAGTCCGGTCGGAATATGGGTCAGACGAACCGCTGAGTCCGTGGTGTTAACGCACTGTCCGCCGTTACCGGAAGCGCGGTACACATCCACCCGGACGTCGTTCGGGTCAATCTTCACTTCCACGTCATCTACTTCCGGCAGCACCGCGATGGATGCAGCAGAAGTGTGAATCCGTCCGCTGGACTCCGTCTCCGGCACACGCTGTACCCGGTGCACGCCGCTCTCGAACTTCAGACGGGAGTACGCGCCCTTACCCTTGATCATGATAACCGCTTCCTTCACACCGCCGATTCCGGTATCGTTCAAGTCGATGATTTCCGTCTTCCATCTTCTTCTCTCTGCATAGCGCAGGTACATTCTCATCAGTCGCCGCCGAACAGCGCCGCCTCGTCTCCGCCGGTGCCGGCACGAACTTCCAGAATAACGTTCTTCTCATCGTTCGGGTCCTTTGGCAACAGCAGAATCTTCAGCTCCTCCTGGGATTTCTCGATGCCCGCTTCCAGTTCCTTGATTTCTTCCCGAGCCATCTCCCGGAGTTCCTCATCGTCTTCCATCTCGAAGATTTCCTTGGAATCCTCCAGCTCCTGCTTCATATCCTTGTAGTGCTTGTATTCCTTCACAATCGGCTCCATTTCGCCCATTTCCTTCATGTACTTCTGCCATGTCGGCTGGTCGGAAATGATATCCGGGTCGGAAACTTTTTTTGCCAGCTCCTCGTACTTGTCTACGGTAAAATCCAATTTGTCAAACATAATCTTTTTCCTCTATATTATATATGTAAAAAAACGATAACATTTCTTCCGTCTTCCGGCGCGTCATCTGCTGTCGTTACAAGAAAATCACGCTCTTTGCCATTATATCACATCCCACATCCGTATAAAATACAGTCATACGAAAAAGGGATGCTGCAGTCTCTCCCACAGCATCCCCCTTACTCGTTCGTTCCCTAAAGGTTGTACTTGTTCTTGAACTTTTCGATACGTCCGCCACGGTTTGCAAACTTCTGCTGACCGGTGAAGAACGGATGACACTCAGAGCAAACGTCCACTCTCATCTCGGAGTTGTTGGACAGTGTCATAAATGTATTACCACATGCGCAAGTAACTTTACATTCCTTATAATCAGGATGGATTCCTTCCTTCATGTTGTCTCTCCTCTTTCTGTGAATGTCCATCCGGGCACGGCTTAGTCCATTACCCAAATAGCTTTATAATTATATCAGCATGAAACCCTGTGCGCAAGGGATTTTTGCTTTATTTTTCGTGTTTTTTGCCCTTTTCTTTCGATTTTTCGTGGAGGAAGCGCTTTCACCCCGTCAATTTGTCCATTCCCTATCAATCATTGCACCCCGCTCCCCCGATGGTTATAATATATTTGTAAAAAAAAGGTTTATATTTCAACATGTTCCGGCAGTTCGGGATGCAACCCTCTGCCGAATCGATTACTGAAAGGAAATTCACTATGCTACAGGGAAAAACCGTGCTGCTGGGCATTACCGGTGGCATCGCAGCATATAAGAGTGCCATGCTGGCCAGCGCTTTGAAGAAACAGCACGCCGATGTGCACGTCATTATGACCGAGAACGCCACTCGGTTCATCGCACCCCTCACCTTTGAAACCCTGACCAACAACCGGGTTTCGGTGGACACCTTTGACCGAAATTTCAAATACGATGTGGAACACATCTCTTTGGCGAAAGCCGCAGATTTGATCTGCGTGGCTCCGGCCACCGCCGACTTCATGGCAAAGGCGGCCCACGGTCTGGCCGACGATATGCTCACCACCGTTCTTCTGGCAGCGAAGTGTCCGAAGCTGGTGGCGCCGGCCATGAACACTGCCATGTATGAAAATCCGATTACTCAGGATAATATGGCGATTCTCCGGAAATACGGATTCCACATTATGAATCCGGCCAACGGCCACCTGGCCTGCGGCGATTCCGGTCCGGGAAAAATGCCGGAACCGGAGGTGCTGCTGGAAGAAATTCTGTACCTCCTGCCTGCGACAAGGATTTTGCCGGGAAACGGGTTCTGGTTACCGCCGGTCCAACGCAGGAATCCATCGACGGTGCGATACATCACCAACCACTCCACCGGAAAGATGGGATACGCGCTGGCACGGGCCGCTTCGTTCCGCGGCGCGGAAGTCACCTTGATTTCCGGTCCTACTGCTCTTCAGCCGCCGGTACACGCAGAATTCATTCCGGTTACCGACGCCGAGGAGATGCATGACGCGGTTCTGGAACAGGTGCCGAAAGCCGACTTCATATTTAAAGCTGCCGCCGTTGCGGATTACACTCCGGCAGTGACATACGATCAGAAGGTCAAGAAGAAGGACGAGGACATGTCCATTCCCCTTACCCGAACCAAGGATATTCTAAAGGACGTTGCCGGAATTCGCCGGGCAGACCAAATCCTCTGCGGGTTCTCCATGGAAACGGAGAACCTCATCGAAAATTCCCGGGGGAAATTAGAACGAAAAGGACTGGATATGATTGCCGCCAACAGCCTGCGGACGGAAGGGGCCGGATTCGGCACCGACACCAACGTGATTACGGTAATCACCAAGGATCTGGTACGGGAACTGCCGATTCAATCCAAATTCGATGCGGCAGGTGAACTGCTCACCATGGCGTTGGCCATGGCGAATCGGGAATAATTTTACTTACTTATATGGTTGCTTAGAAAAACGCGCCTTCTCCGCGGGGGGAGGAGGCCGCATCGCTCGGTGATATCGAGCAGAGAGAGGGCTTTTATGTTATTTAGTGAAAACAATGCAGATATTCTGTACAACGAGATTACCGGTGCTTATCTGGATCGAGGGTACATGCATGGCGAAGGTCTGACCAAGGATCAGGTAAATCGGTCACGAGACCTGTTCAAGGCCATGGCCTACGACCTAATTGACCGCGGCGATGAAACCGGACGAATTCACACACCGGAGATTCTGGCCGTGTGGAAAAACCACCTCCATACCGGCAATTCGGAACCGGAGGACGGCTGGCTGCAGCATTGCTACATGTTTCTTCGGAATCAGCTGTTCCCCCATCTTCCGGGGCCGGCGGATGCCGACGCTTTCCGCCAGCAGCGGAACAACCTGCTCCAGCTGATGCGCGGCGTATTCATATATGAACAGAAAACCCTTCCTTTCGATCCCACAAAGGATCTTCGCCTGCTCAGCGATGTTCAGATTGCAGCCGGCCACTTCAATCCGGAATACACCAAGATGCACAAGATGATTCGCAACAAGTACATCTACGAATTCATGCGCATTGGCATCGATATTACACCGTACAACACCCTGGGTCATATCAGCGGTGTGCATTACGTTGCCATGTATATGGCATATCAGCTGCACCAGGTAGGGATGCCGGTGGATCTGGGCATCATCTCCGGTGCCGCTGCCATGCATGACATCGGGAAATACGGCTGCCGCCCATTCGAAGAAAAGCGGGTACCGTATCTTCATTACTACTACACCAACTATTGTCTCAGCCGGAATGCCCTTCCCACCATTGCGCACATCGCCGCCAATCACTCCACCTGGGACCTGGAACTGGAGAACCTTTCCGTGGAATCCCTGCTGCTCATCTATGCGGATTTCCGCGTAAAGAGCACCCGAGTGAAGGACCGGGAAGTCATTCACTTCTATTCCCTCAAGGAAGCGTTCGATGTCATCCTGAACAGCTGGACAACGTGGATGCCGCCAAGCGCCATCGCTACGTAAAAGTCTACGCCAAACTGAAGGATTTCGAAGACTGATGATTGAGAACGGAGTTCCGTGGATATTCCGAAAGATGCCACCGCACATTTCGATGAGCAGTGCATTCAGAAACCGATTCCACTGCGCCTCCGCCCGGCTCTGCTCCGAAACGATGAGGTGGTGCAGGAGCTGAAATTCCGGGCCATCGGCATAACATTTGGGTGATGAGCCGATTCAGTAATCCGGAACAGTTCGCCAGCCTGATCGAATCCGCTCGCAGCTGTCAGCGCTGGAAGGACACCCGTACCTACATCACTCTTCTGGGAGAGTACTCCACCTACATGTCCGAGGATCAGAAAAACCTGACCCTGATTTTTCTGTACGAAATGTTGCTCATCAGGCCAGCGACATTCGAGAGCAGGCGGCGGTACTCATGGGCCGCATCGTAGCAAAATTACCGGGAAGAGTACAAAAAAGAACTGCCGAAGGATGTCCCTTCGCCCAACATCACTTCCACCAACATCTATCAGTTTGAATCCTTTCTGATAAAAATACTGAACCCGGATTACAAAGTGACCGACCATCACCGGAAATGGATTACTTCCTGTGCGGACTTCTACGTAGAATCTGCTCTGAACAACTGCAATCCGGCACGCCGGCACTTCTATTTCGATGTGCTGGAGAAATATTACGATTCGGACGATGTATCGGAAGCGCGAATTGTCGTTTTGATGATTACCGCCCTTCGAATCAATCCGTCCTGGTGCCCGGACTCCTTTATTCAGACCATCCGCTTCTTTTCCAAGAATATGCTGGGTTCCTTCTCCCAGGATGTGGACCTGATTACCTTGGACGTGATGGATCACTATTTCGGCGATACCATGGACAACTTCACGGATATCCGCCGGAGGGATATCCTGGGGCTGTCGGGAAAAACCCTTACCGACAAAGAGCTGTCCACCATATTCCTGGACAATCTGAAAACCCGCACTTCCTGGAACCGAAAGATGGCCAACATCCGTTATATGCTGGAATCGGTGCATACCGAGGTGGGACAGGCCCGCATCCTTCAGATTGCGATTCACCTGGCCAACCTGATTAAGAACAGTGAAACCGTCACTGTTCGCCGATATGCGGCTCAGGTTCTGTTCCAAATCCTGCCGGATCTCACATCGGATCAGGCCAACGAGCTGATGATTGAAATTTTCAACGGATTGGAAATCGAAGATTACCAGTTCAGCCGGTCCTTGCCGAAGGTGCTGGGCATCATCACCCTGTATCTTCCGCCAAAGGAGCTGGATGAGGTAATCGACGAACTGGAGAAAATGCTGAACAACGGTGTGGAGCGTTCCGCCTGTGCGGCTCTCCAGACCATTGCCGTCATTCTGGAAGAATGCAGCATCTACAAATTCAAAGAAAAGGACGGCGTCATGGAAACCCGGACATCCCGACTGCTGGGACTCCTTCTGAAGGGTTTTGCCTATTACCGTGCGCCGATCTCTCAGGAAGCCTTCCGCATGATTGGCGAAAGAATCTTCCATAGCGAAAAGCTTACCCCGGAACAGAAGCACGACCTCGCGGCGCGCTGCTTCAAGCGGCTGGTAACCATTATCCCGTTTTCCGCCAAGGAGCGGGATGATTTGCAGTTCTACAATAACTCTGCCGGACTGCTGAACATCTATCGCTTCATATCGGAATACCAGACGGAGGTGGGCGACTTCCATTTCCCGGAAACGAAGAAGATTGCGTTCTTCCCGGGAACCTTCGACCCGTTCAGCTTGGGGCACAAGGCCATTGCCACCACCATCCGAAACATGGGGTATCAGGTATATCTGGCCATCGACGAATTCTCCTGGTCCAAGAAGACCCTGCCCCACATGCTGCGAGAAGAAATTCTCACCATGTCCATCGCCGATGAAGAGAACCTCTATGTTTTCCCGGATGACATTTCCGTCAACATTGCCAATCCAGAGGATTTGGCGGAACTGCGCAGCCTGTTTCCGAATCAGGAGGTCTACATTGCAATGGGCTCCGATGTGGTGAAGAACGCTTCTTGCTACCGGTTGGAGCCTTGCGAAAACTCCATCCATTCTTTTAACCACATCATCTTCGCACGAGATGCCAAGAATATGGAGGCTGAAACCGGGGAAGCCTATCCGATTACGGGAGAGGTTATTCACCTGAAGCTAAAGAAATACTACGAAGATATCAGTTCCACCAAAATTCGGGACAATATCGATATGGGGCGAGATATTTCCAACCTGCTGGACCCGATTGTGCAGAACTATATCTACGACCACAACCTCTATTCCAGAGAGCCGGCGTACAAACACGTACTGCAGGCACAGGATTTGAAAATCAGCGATTACAAGCACGACAACTACGCGGCCATCGCCAATATGCGAGAGGAGCTGAGCGGCCGAGGCTACGCTTTTGACGCCCTGTGGAACTACCTCTCCCACGAAGACACCCAGACCCTCTACGTGGAGAGCGGACATAAGAACCGAAAAGTTTCCGCTTTTGCAGCGGCACGAAGATTTGAGACCCACGATTTGCTGACGGAGTTCCAGGATCCGAAGATTACTGCCACCATTCGAAATCAGGCACACGGAGGTATTGCGGTTATCGGCGCATTCTACGCGAACGCCAACCGCTCCGTCAGCAATTTGAACCAGATTCTTCTGACGGAACTGCTCACCGGTCTGCTGGCTAAGGACTACGCCTATGCGGTCTACCATCGATTGACCAAGCGGTTACAGCGGTGCCACCATCGAGCGCTGCGCCGACAGGGTTTGTTAAATATTTCGGATACCGCTGCTCATCCGGTGTATGCGGTAGACCTCACCGACCGATTGTCATTTTCCGGGATGTGGAGACGGTCATTAAATCGCCGCTGAACAAGATTCCAAAAGTTCAGAAGACCATCGACGATGCCCACAACCGGCTGTTGAACACCTTTACCCAGATGTTCCCGGGAAAACTGGTAATTTCCTTTAATACCAGTGCGGTGTACAGCAAGATTGTGGATCTGGTGGCACTGGACAACGGGGTATCCACCGTTCCGGATCCGACACAGAAACGCGGACCGTATCTGGCGGTACCGTTCGGAAAAGCGCTGTCCGATGTGGCCGTTCCCAACACGGTAACGAAAGCACTGTACACAGAGAAGTATTTCCGAAACGACCTGTCCGGCTTTACCGTGGGCGCATCGGAAAATTATCCATCTCTAAAAAATCAGGCACGGATGCTGAAATCCTTTAACCGGCCGGTGATTCTCATCGATGATTTGCTCCATAAGGGACAGCGCATGAACAACATCGACCCGATTCTTCGGGCACAGAATATCGACGTGCACAAAATCATAGTAGGCCTCCTTACGGGGAACGCCCGGGACACCATGAGCGTGCGAGGCCGGGAGGTGGAATCGGCCTACTTCATTCCGACCATCTCCATGTGGCTCAATGAGCGGGACTGCTACCCGTTCATCGGCGGGGACAGCATCGAACGGCCGGACGGTTCCACGTCACGCTCCGTTAATTTTATCCTGCCGTACACCAGCTTTAACTTCGTGGGCGGAAAGAATCTGGAGCACATTTACAAATACTCCATGACCTGCCTGGAGAACGCCCGGGATATCCTTCAGGTGTTGGAGCAGGAGTATCAGGCCACCTTCGGCAAGAAGCTGACCATCCGGCGGCTGGGAGCATCATCAGCAATCCGCGGATGCCGATGTTGGGGGCCGACCTGGAATACGATGAGCACCTTTCCCCGTCCCAGTACGTGGAAAGCGATATCCGGAAGGCGCAGCGCCTGAGCCTGTACCGAGAATGCGAATTGGAGGAATAGACAATGCATATTCATGATCTGGTAAAAGAACCCCTCTCCCTGCGAAAGTGTCCGGTAATCCCGGGCACCAAAGCTCGGGTGAATATCGTGGCGCTGGGGGATGTGGGCACCACCATGCTCATCGGCCTCAAGCTTCTGGGAAGCGATGTAATCGAGTCCATCGGCATCTGCGATATTCGGAAAGAAAACACCGCACGGCTGGAAATGGAAATGAATCAGATTGGATACCCCTTCGAGGGGCCCGCGCTTCCGTCCGTGTTGGTGGTGCCGGAAGACGAACTCTTTACCGGAGATGTGCTGATTTTCTGTGCCAGCCGAGGGATTCCGCCGGTGGAGCCCGGCTCCAAAGCGGACGTGCGCATGGCTCAATTAGATGCCAACCGGGATATCATCCGCCACTATGCCGGACTGGCACGAAATGCCCGGTATCAGGGGCTGGTATGCGTGGTCAGCGATCCGGTGGACAACCTGTGCGCGGCGTTCCTGAATGAATCCGGGCTGGAGCCATGGCAGATTCAGGGATACGGTCTTGGAGTCATGCACAAAAGAGCGGAATACTACGCCTCCAAGGATTCCCGTTTCGCCTCCTATCTCACGGAAGGACGGGCCTTCGGTCCACACGGGAAAGACCTGGTGATTGCCAACAGCATTGACCGATACGACGATGCCCTTTCCCGAGAATTGACGGAACAGGCAGTTCGGGCCAACATCGCTGTCCGGGACCTGGGTTTCAAACCCTACATCGCACCGGCCCTTTCCTCTGCCGCACTGTCCATCCTTCTCACACTCCGAGGTGAATGGCATTACGGCTCCCTGTACCTGGTACCCGGGAGCGGGGTGCATTTCTGGGAATGAAAAACCGCCTTACGAAAGGCGGCTGGGAATGGGAGGATTTGGACCTTCCGGAAGAGCTTTACGAAAGGATTCGAAACGCTTATGACAACCTCTGCGAAATCCGATAATGAGATTCATAATAACAAGCCAAAAGAACTTCTGGTAATTCGTCCCATCTGCGAGATGCTGGGACGAATCGGCCGGATGGAACAGGTGCTGGGAGACTGCCTGACCCGATTGGAAGCGGAAGGCATCCGGGTTACCCTGGTGGAAAAAGTCTCCGAACTGGAGGATATTCCCATGCCCGGAAAAAAGGTGATTTTCGCCATCTGCCTCTCGGAATCCGGCGTCAACCTGGAATACTACCGACTGCTGGAAGCCTTCCGACTCCATCCCCACTGCCTGGACGGTTCCGTGGGAGGAATTATCGTGGACGGCGCCAGCGACCTGTACACCAAAGCATTAGCCCGCCGCATGGCCTTCTCCGCCAACAGTTCGGGCTGCACCTTTCCCGGAAAACCCCTGGTGGAAGCCACCGGCACCCTGGCGAACTTCCGGGTCCTGAGCCAAATCACGGGAAAGTCGGTAGAAGAAGTCTACGCCCTTCAGGTGGAAAATCTAATGCGAAAGGTCCTGGACTTCGATCTGACCGATGCCGGGTGGTGCTATCCGGATGACGCCACGTCTGCGGCCCCGCTTCATATTGCCGCCATCCATTCCGGTTCCCGAAAAACCTCCAACACGCTTCTTCTGTGGGATATGATTCGGCGTAATTTGCCAAAGGATACCGTGGTGGAAGAGGTGTCCCTCCGGAACGGCTCCATTCAGGATTGCCGCGGCTGCACCTTCGAGACCTGCCGTCACTTCGGCGAGAAGGAAGATTGCTTTTACGGCGGAATCATGACGGAGAAGGTTTTTCCCGCCATCCTCCGCAGCGATGCGGTCATGCTGATTTCACCGAATTACAACGATGCCCTGAGCGCCAACCTCACCGCTATGGTCAACCGGCTCACTGCACTGTTCCGGACCCATGATTTTAGTAAAAAAAGAATCTACAGTCTGGTGGTTTCCGGCTACAGCGGCGGCGATATCGTATCGGAGCAGATTCTGGGAGCTTCTGCTTTAACAAAAACTTCATCCTGCCGGGGCGATTTGCCATCGTGGAAACCGCCAACGACCCCGGTGCCATCTTGAATGTGCCGGGAATTGAGACCAAGGCGCGCACCTTTGCGAGACATATGTGGTGATGGGTTTTGGCTGCGACTTAAAGCAGATGCTATTATACATTTAACCAAATGATGTGAATTGCGGTGTATCTCCGATTATGCGGAACACACCTAAGAGAATCGGATGCGTCCGATTCTCTTTTTTGATTTTTTTCTTTTCTTGCGATTTTCGTTGGGTTGCTTCCTCGAGTTTAAAAACAAGGTTGTATAGTTTTTTTATCGGTGGTTTCAGTCCTTTTTGTTCTAAACATATTGTGATTAAAACTATTTCTGATAGGATGGAACCATGAAATTTCAGAAACATACGCGCGCGCACCGTTATTTCGAGTCCAATATAGTTTCAGTGTTTGCCATTAAGATTTGACAGGAACTATATTTGATTTATAATAAAGAAAAGAGGAATAAATGAGTACGAGAAGGAAGTACAAAACCTACAAAGAATTGTCGTTTACCGATGATTTTCTGTTCTGCAATATTATGCAGAACAATCCGGACATTTGCAAAGAGTTGGTGGAACTGCTGCTGGACCGAAAGGTTGGCAAAGTGGCTTACAGTGAAACTCAGAAATCCATCGATCTCGCATTGGAGCAGAAAGGGGTTCGCCTGGATGTCTACTTTGGAAGACGATCTCAGCACTGCATACAATATCGAAATGCAGACCTCCA